>LAZR01000190.1_pt1 | contig 65777 bp, 47 predicted proteins | sample 329461 | NCBI WGS metagenome assembly LAZR01 (sample SAMN03002196, study PRJNA259156) | marine sediment metagenome | biome: sea floor; feature: Hydrothermal impacted sediments; material: marine sediment; isolation source: Loki non-amplified sample from Loki's castle hydrothermal vent sediment ... | reverse complement strand
GACATCGACCTCCGCGCCTTTGGCCAGCAGGAGCTTGACCACCTCCGTATGGCCTTCCTGCGACGCCATCCACAAGGGGGTCACGCCGTCGGTGTCCTTGACATCGACCTCCGCGTCTTTGGCCAGCAGGAACTTGACCACCTCCGCATGGCCGTTGTTTGCCGCCCACATCAGGACGGGGATGCCGTTTTGATCTCTGGCGTTCGTATCGGCGCCGCCGGTCAGCGAAGCCCGAACGCCCTGCACATTACCGGCTTTTGCCGCTTGAATCAGTGCGGCGTTTCTGTCCGAAACGCCCGCCCCGGCGGACGCGGTAAACCCCAGCCAAAGATACGTGATCAACAGCGTGATCTGTCGCGGCTTCATACGATGGCTCCTGTGGCGGAATCTCCCGGATGACTCCGCCCGGCTACGCCCCCGGGCGACTGCCACTGCCGCCGGCTTGTTCGCGCCGTCCAGCACCCCGTTGTTTGGCGCCCATGATTTTCACTGTGCCAGGTCAACGGCCTATTGGGTTTCAGCGATCGCAGGCAACCTGGTGTCGTCATTGCCTCTTAGGATACCACGGCCGGGGGACTTCGCAAGAAATGCTTCAGAGCATCTTCTCCCGCGTCGTGAACGCGTGACGGAGTTCGGAGTTCCGAGGAGTTCCGAGGAGTTCCGAGGAGTTCCGGAGTTCGGCGGACACCATTACTTATCTCGATCCCCGATCTCCATTGATGGCTTTACTCGACCGTCACCGACTTGGCCAGGTTGCGGGGCTTGTCGACGTTGCAGCCTCGGGCCACGGCCGCGTGGTAGGCTAGCAACTGAAGCGGCACGACGGTGAGCATCGGCTGGAGAGGAACTGGGGCGTCTGGGACATAAATGACGCTATCCGTGTACTTTCTGATTTCCTCATCGCCCTCGGTGGCCACGGCGATCACGTGGCCCTTGCGGGCGCGTACCTCTTCGATGTTGCCGATGACCTTCTCGTAGGTGTCGCAGCGAGTGGCCACGAAGACGACCGGCATCCCTTCGTGAATCAGGGCGATGGGCCCGTGTTTCATCTCAGCGGCCGGAAGGCCCTCGGCGTGTATGTAGCTTATTTCCTTGAGCTTAAGAGCCCCTTCCAGCGCGACCGGGTAGTTGTATCCCCTGCCGAGGAACAGCCAGTTATCCCGATCGACGTGCCGGGCGACGATGTCCTTGATGTTCTCGGACTGCTGAAGGACCGTTTCGATCTTGTCGGGGATCTCGCTCAGGGCGGTCATATAGAACTTGGCATCCGACTGAGACATGAACCGCCGCCGTCCAAGCATTATCGCAACAAGTGCTTGAACAACCAGTTGACACGTAAATGCCTTGGTCGATGCCACGCCGATCTCCGGCCCGGCGTGCAGGTAAACGCCCGCATCGGTGTACCGGGCGATGGTCGAGCCGACGACATTGACCAGCCCCAGCGCCAGGGCGCCCTTCTGCTTCGCCTCGCGAAGGGCCGCCAGCGTGTCGGCGGTCTCGCCGGACTGGCTGATGGCGATAACGACCGTCCCGTCTTCGACGATGGGGTTCCTGTAGCGAAACTCGCTGGCGTATTCGACCTCGGTCGGAATCCGGGCCAGCTCTTCGAACATGTACTCGCCTACCAGCCCCGCATGCCACGCCGTCCCGCAGGCAGTCAGGATGATCTTGCGTGTCTTGACCAGTTCGCGGTCGATCCCCTGCAGCCCGCCCAGAATAATCTGCATTTCCCGCAGATCAAGCCGGCCTCCCATCGCCATGCGGGTCACCTCGGGCTGCTCGAAGATCTCCTTGAGCATGTAGTGCTCGTACCCGCCCTTGGCGATCTCTTCCAGCGACCATTCGATCTGGCTGACCTCTTTGTTGATCGGCACGTTGTCGAGGGTGGTTGTCCGCATGCCCTCGCGGGTGATCACGGCCATCTCGCCGTCATCGAGATAGCTCACGTTGGCGGTGTGTTCGATGATGGCTGAGGCGTCGGAGGCGACCACGTACTCGTCGGCGCCCACGCCGATGATCAGCGGGCTGCCCTTGCGGGCGACGACCAGCTTATCGGGCTCGTCGACGCTGACGACGACGATGCCGTAGGTGCCCGTGACCTCCTGCAGGGCGGCCCGAACGGCGTCTTCCAGCACATCGCAACTGTTGGCCCGAAAGTGGCCGATCAGTTGCACCAGCACTTCCGTATCGGTGTCGCTGGTGAACTCGCACCCCTGGTCAATCAGGAACTTCTTGAGCGTGGTGTAGTTCTCGATGATGCCGTTATGGACCATCGCGATTCGCCCGGACGTATCGACGTGGGGGTGGGCGTTGGCCTGATTGGGCTCGCCGTGGGTCGCCCATCGGGTGTGGGCGATGCCGATCGTGCCCGCCCCGATCACGGGGTCGGCCTCGGCGAGGGCTTCGACCTCGCTGACGCGGCCGGGGCTTTTCTGAAGCCCCAGCACCCCGTCATGATAGACGCAGATCCCGGCCGAATCGTAGCCCCGATACTCGAGGCGCTTGAGGCCCTCGATCAGGATCGTCCGTGCTTTCCTAGGCCCGATATAACCGACAATACCGCACATGAGGCTCACTCCTGTCTAAATAGACTGTCTTTACATGTATCGGAACGAGAGCCGCCGAAATTGCCCCCAAGCAGCGGCTAATCGTTCATTGTATACTATCACCCGTGGACCTCCTAAGACATGCCGAAAATGCCGCCATCGCCGCCAACGCCCCTCTGGCCGTGCGAATGAGGCCCCAGGCCGTCGACGACGTGCTCGGACAGGACGAGTTCCTCGGGCCCGGCAAGCTGCTGCGGCGGATGCTGGACGCCGACCGCCTGACCAGCCTGGTCTTCCATGGCCCGCCGGGGTCGGGCAAGACCACCCTCGCCGCCGTCATCGCCAACCACTGCTCGGCCGACTTTTACACCCTCAACGGGGGGTCGGCCTCGGTCAAGGACGTCCGCGAGATCATCGAACGCGCCCGGGTCAATCTGGCGGCCAACAGCACACGAACCGTCCTGTTCATCGATGAGCTGCATCGATTCAACCGCGCCCAGCAGGACGTGCTCCTCAACGACGTCGAGAATGCGACGATCGTGCTGATCGGCGCGACCACCGAGAATCCGTTCTTCACGATCAACTCGCCCTTGCTGAGCCGCTCGACGATCTTCCAGTTCAAGCCCCTCTGCGACGACGACATCATCACGCTGCTGCGCCGGGCGCTGGGCGACGCGGACCGCGGGCTGGGCGCCTACACCGTCCGGGTCGACGACGAGGCGCTGCAGCACTTGGCGACGATCTGCGACGGCGACGCCCGCCGAGCGCTGACGGCCCTGGAGATCGGCGTGATCAGCCAGGCCCAACGCGGGGCGACGGAGATCGTCTTCGACCTGGAGACCGCCCAGGAGTCCATTCAGGCCAAGGCCATCCAATACGACACACACGGCGATCAGCACTACGACGCCGCCAGCGCGCTGATCAAGTCGATGCGGGGCAGCGACCCGGACGCAACGGTCTATTGGCTGGCCAAGATGCTGGTCGCCGGCGAAGACCCTCGCTTTATCGCACGCCGCATCGCGATCCTGGCCAGCGAGGATATCGGCAACGCCGATCCGCGAGCGGTTCTGGTCGCCAACGCCGCCTTCCAGATCACCGAGCGCATCGGCATGCCCGAATGCCGCATCACCCTCGCCCAGGCCGCGATCTACATGGCCTGTGCGCCCAAGTCCAACGCCTCGTACGTGGCCGTTGACAAGGCGATGGACGATGTCAAGACCAGGCGGACCGTGCCCGTCCCCAAGCACCTGCGCAACGCCCCGCACCCCGGCATGGCCGAGCAATACGGCCACGGCAAAGGCTACCAGTACAGCCACGACTATCCCGGCGGCGTCAGCCCCGACCAGGACTATCTCGGCGTCGACGCCACCTACTACGTGCCCACCCAGCGCGGCTACGAGAAGCACATCGCCGCCTACCTCGACTGGATCCGCAAGCTCCAGGCCGGCCCGGACGATGACGCCTGATCGCCGCGGCAGACGTTTAGGTCTTGCCAGACCCCCCCCTGATTCATTCCAATGGGTACACTGTGAGGGTTGCCAAACAGAAAATTCGCACGACGATACGCGCGCAGCTGGCTGCGATGACGCCGGACCGGCGGGCGACCAAAGGATGTCTGGCCGCCGAGAAGGTCTTCAAGCTTCCGGAGTTTCACGACGCGCATGTCGTCATGATCTTCCTGAACACCGACACCGAGATCGACACGGTCGCCATCGCCCTGGCGGCGTGGGCGGCCGACAAGACGGTCCTCGTGCCGCGGGTGAATATCTCCGAGCGACACATGATCGCCCTGGAATGCAAATCGCTGCACGCCGGGTTGCTGCCGGGCAGTTTCGGCATCCTCGAGCCCGCCAACGGCGAGCCCTGGCCGGTCGAGAGTATCGACATGGTTGTCGTGCCGGGCCTGGCCTTCGACCGATGCGGGCGCCGACTGGGGCAGGGAGCGGGCTTTTACGACCGCTTCCTGTCCACCGACGGCATGCGGGCAACGACGTGCGGGCTGGCCTTCGCCGAGCAACTGGTCGATGACGTGCCCGTTACCCCCCATGATTGGCCGATGGACATTGTGGTCACCGACCGAGACATCTTTCGCCCCAGCCGCCCAGCCAGCACCGACAACGACCAACAGGAGTTGGACCGATGAACTGGAACATGCAACGAATCGTTATCGTCCTCGTCGCCGTGGCGGCCGTGGTGCTGTTGGTCTGGGCGCTCCAGAACAACCAGGACCAGCCGACGCCCCAGCCGGAATCGACCGATCCGAGCCGACCCGCTCCGAACGGGACTGCAACGGCCGAGCCGACCGTTACGCCAACAACCCAGGCGGTCGAGCCTCCCCAGCCCGTCCATCTGCCCGACGACGACGCCGCGGCGGTGGATGCCTATCGGCGCGGACTGGAGCTGCTGGCCGATAAGCAATGGCTCGCCGCTCGTGAGACGCTCTCAGCCGCCCTGCTCAGCGGACACCTGTCCGGCGCCCGGGCCGAGGACGCTCGCGAGCAACTGGAAGAGCTGGCCGACAAGACGATCTTCTCGCGGTCGGTCTACGACGACGACCCCTACACCTTCCGCTACCAGGTGAAGGCCGGCGATATGCTCAACCAGATCGAGCGCCACTTCAAGCTGCACACGCCGATCGAGTTGATCCTGAGGATCAATCGAATGTCCGACGCCCGCAAGCTCAAGGCCCGCCAGAGGCTCAAGCTTGTCCGCGGCCCGTTCCACGCCGTCGTCAACAAGCACACACTGATCATGGACCTGTACCTGCACCGCGAGGGCCTCTCGCCGGTGTATGTCCGCCAGCTTCCCGTCGGGCTCGGCCGCGATGACGGCACACCGGCGGGCCTGTGGCGCATCCGCCACGGCGAAAAAGGCCGACGCGTGGCATGGTACCCCCCGCCCAGCAGCGGCCTGAAGGGCCGAATCGACTGGGGCGAGCCCGGCTACGCCTTCGGTGAAAAAGGGATTTGGCTTCCCCTGGAAGGCATCGACGAGACCACCGAGGGCCTCGTCGGCTACGGGATCCACAGCACCAACAATCCCCTCAGCGTCGGCCAGACCGTCTCGCTGGGCTGCATCCGCCTGCTCGACGACGACATCGAACTGGTCTACGCCTTGCTCTACGAAAAGTGGTCGACCGTCCGCGTAACCCGATAGCGCCCGGCCTGACACCGTGAGCTGGGGTGCGCGGGGTTTCTGGCAGCCCGTGTTGCGGCCGGCGGGGATTAGTTCTCGGTGCTTCGGGCGGGGAGGTATATTTCGCCCGTTTCGACGATGAACTCCGGAATGCCTTCAGGCCAGAACTGCAGCATCACCGTCACGTCGCGGTAGCGGGCATCGTAGCTGGCTGTCAGGCCCACGTACCAGCGGGGGAACTTCCGCGTCAGGGTCAGGGTGGTGCTCAGATTCGTCCCGCCGTCGTACTCCAAGTCGTACTGCTCGGAGAAACTGACCGTGTACTTGCGGTTGATTTTATATCGCGCGGCAAACGTGATGACGGCCGTTTCCATGTCCTTGATCGTCCGCAGCCCCAGGAAGTAGTCCACCCGCGGGTCGCGCCGCACGGCAAGGCCGACGCCGGCGCGGCCCACCTCGCTCCGGTCGATGTCGTAGTTCATGTCAGCCAGGAACGTTGTCGCATCGGAAATGTTCCACGCATAGTCGATGTTGATGAAGTCGCGCCCCAGACTGTACTCAGGCCGAGAGGCGAAAAACCGCCCGTCCGCGCTGGGGTGGAACCTCGGGTCGGCGTCAAAGAAACCGGCCATCACATCCAGCCGCATCCAGTTGACCGTTCGCCGCTTGCCCGCCTTGCCGCGTTTGGTCTGCAGCCGCTGGCGAACGCCGAACGTCACGCCGCTGAGTCCCTCGATATGTTCCTCGATGGCCGGGCTCAGCGGGTACAGCTCGGCGGGGGTGGCGGTGTTGGCGGCCAGCATGGCGACCACTTCCGGCGTGATGATATGCTTGATCTTGTGGAGGTCCCAGAACCGGTTGTCCACGTTGTTGTAGATGCGCCACAGGTGCGTATCGGCGCGGATGCCGACCTCGCCGTGCACACGGTTGCTCTTGCCGCCCTTGGGCGACGACGTCCAGTAATCGCCCCGCGCAGCGACATAGGGCACGAGATTGATCGGCCCGAGATGCACCGGCCAGTCGATTTCGCCGCGCGCGTCAAAGCGGCCCATCCAGCCGCTATCGTCGATCTTCAGGTCGTTCTCTATCCGAAACTGCTTGGCCCCTGCGTGGGCCTCGGCGAACGACGTCAATCGGTCGCCCAACAGGGGCTCGCCCAGAATCCAGAACCCCACGTCCGGGGCCGATTCGGTCTGCGTCAGGAATCGGTTGATCCTCGCCTTCAGCAGCACGTCCAACGCCCAGTTGTCGCGCTGCTTCTTGGCGTACAGCAGCGTCTCCTGCTCCTTGCCCGCATAGAACTCGCTGGCAAAGAATTGCCGCAGGTAGTTCTTGTCGCACATGTAGCTGAGTTCGAACTGCATCTGCCAATCGCGAGGCAGATACTGCTTGTGGCGTATCAGCACCCGCCCGCGTTGCTGCTGGGCGGGGATGTTCTTGTTCAGACGCCCGAACTCGTCTTCTTCCTGCCGGTCGACCATGCCCCACAGCTTGCTGTAGCCGCTATAGTTCCGGCGGGCGTAATCCATCTCGAGGCCAATTTCAGGCCCGCGGCGATAGTTCAGGTGCAGCACGCCGGAAAAGCCCTCCGGCTTGCTCAGGCCCAGCACGCGGAACAGGCTCCATTTCGTCGCCGTGACAAACCCCAACTCCCCGCCTGTGGAGATCCGCACCGACCGCAACGCCGTGTGCCCCTGCTCCGCATCGCCATACAACCATGGGAAGTACATCACCGGCACCGAGCGGACGAAGACCGTGACGTCCTTCGCCTTGGTCTTGGCCCGGCGCTGGCTGATCCGGGCGCCCGTGGCGTCGTAGGCCGTCTCGTCCATCATGTAAACCCGACGGCCGGCGAAATGGTACGTCGGCGAGGCGAACTCACTGGTAGATACCTTGGCGTCGCGGAACCACATTTCCCGGGCGGACAGCATTCGGCCTTCGACGGCTCGAACATAGATGGGAATGTTTCGCTGGGTCTGGACGGACTTGAACACCGGATCGATCATGATCGCCCGGTCGCTGATGAAGTCGTAGTACGCCTCCGGGCCGCGCATGAATCGCTCGCCGCGCGAGATCACCACGTCGCCATATAGATAGATGCCCACGATCGTTTCCTGCCCGTTCCGGCCGATCTGTGGGCTAAAGGGAGCGTAGGTGTCCTTGATAGCCCCGGCCGAGGCGTCTTCGCCGAGCACTTGGCTGAACACGACCGCATCTTGCGAGCGCATCTCCAGGACGGATTCGCCGTCCGGATCGGGGTCGCCCTGGGAGAGGTACACCCCGCCGGTAAAGACCGTCACGCGTCGCCCGTCGTCGCCGATCTTGTGGGAGACCAGTTCCTTGGCAAAGAAGGTCACCGGCTCGACCGGGGTCTGCTCGGGCTGGCCTGGCTGAGTGGCCACGACATTGGGCTCGGCAGGCTCGGTTGTTATAACGGGCGACCGGTCGGGGACGGCAGCCTTGTCGGCCGAGCCGTGCACAACCTTGAACGGCAGCTTCATCGGCCCGTCGTCGGACGACGAGTCGGGCTGATCGGCATCTGGCCGCTTGACTGGCGGCTCGTCGATGCGGAACAACTCCGGCGCCGAGTGCTGCGTCGATGACCGGTCGTCCCGCCCGTCGGCGCCAGCGGGTGTATCGGCCGTGTCGGAGGGCTCGGCCAGCCCTTCCGCTTCGCGCCGCACCGTCATGGCGCGGCGGTAGAGCGGAAAATCCTTCAGCGGCGTCTGTTCGGTCTGGCCGCCGCCCGCCTTGACGCGCCCGCGCACAAAGAACGCGATGTACATGGCGCGGTCGCCGGTCGAAGCGCCGTCGGGCTCGCTCAGGATGACGTCGCCTTCGACATAGACCCGCACGTCGCGCAAGACGCTCTGGCCCGCTTGGCGGGTAGCGATCCAGACGACGGCGTCTCGCCCGGTGACGACACGCTTGCCAACGGTCATCTTGAAATCACCCAGCACCACCGAGACCTGTTCATCGCCGTCGGAGAAGGCGTTGATCTTCTTCCCGCTGATCTCGACGTCGGCCTGGACATACTCCCCCTGGGCGGCCACTGGCCCGCTAAGTATCCCTACCGCGGCCAGGGCCAGGAACACCCGCACCCATCCCGCATTAATTGCGTTGTTATTCGTCATGCTGCGTCAACCTCGCCTGGCGTCTTCAAGAGCCTTTTCGACGGCGCGCGGCTCTAGCGGGGCCGTCAGGCGAAGGGCGGCTTGCATTTCGGTTAATCTGGAACCGGGCATTATAAGTGCATGTCACAACAAGTCAAAGATTCTTTCGCCCCTCCGGCCTCCCCCCCGAGGCCCGGATGTCCTTGCCAGGGGACAGCCTGCGCGGCATAATCTCACTTACTGGACTATCGGCAAAGTCCCCCGCATCACGTTGCTGCAGACACAAGTCCTGCAAGGGCCACCATGACAGAGATGGATACCGAGACCCTCCGGAAGGAGTTAGAGCAATATCGAACCGAGCGAGACAAGATCCGCGCTCTGATCGGCCAGATCGGCGGAGTGGCCAACACTCGCCGGGACCGGACGCTCAACATCATCTTCATCTGCTTGGTTCTGACTCTGTTCTCTTTGGATATTGCTCAGCACTTTGAGTGGATACCCCACCTCTGGCCGCCGATGATCTCGCTGGAACTGGCCCTGCTGTTGGTCTCGTTCAAAATCATCTGGATGATCCACCAGCAGGCCCGCATTGAGCACTTCCAATTCTGGATCCTCAACTCCATTGAGTTCCGCCTCAACGAGATGTCTCGGCGTTTCCAGACGATCGAAAAAGCCCTCAAGCAGCGACCCGGACCTCACTAGCTGCGTTGCGCCTTGTCGTCTGAGCCCGGTCGGGTTATCCTGTCGACCAGCCTGTGATCGACCAGATGGAAGATGGGAGTCAGCCGTGACGGACCAATTGGCCTATGCCTTGATCACCCCCTACAGCCTCTTCAAGAGCCGCACCGGCGGCATCATCGGCCGGCTGTTGGCGTGCCCGGAACTGGACCTCGTCGCGACCCGCATGTATGTCCTGTCCGATGCGTTTCTCGATCGGTACAGGGAAATCCTCTGCCCCGCCGCCACCGAGCCCGCCATCCGCCAGGCGTGGCAGGATTATATCGATCGATCGCTGCGTCAGCGGAACCCATGGGGGTACCTGCCGCGATGCATGTTCATGCTGTTTCGCGGCGACAACGCCGTCCAACGCCTCAAGGAGGATGTCATCGGCGGCTTCACCGATCAGCCCCTCGGCGACACGGTCCGCGGCACGTTTGGCGATTTTATTCGCGACGACACGGGCCACATTCATTATTTCGAGCCGGCCGTCATCACCTGCCCAATCCCCGATCTCAACAACGACCACCTGAAGCTCTTCGCCGACTACGCCCTCAGCGACGGCGGCGTCCTGACAGGCCGAATCGACTACGACACCCCCCCGCAGGTCTCGCTGGTGATGCTCAAGCCGGACAACTTCTACCGCCCCAGCCGGCGACCCGGGAATATTATAGACACCTTCAGCCTCACGGGTCTGAGAATTGTCGCGGCCAAGCTGTTTGGCATGACGGTCGCCCAGGGCGAGCAGTTCTACGGGCCGCTGAAAGACATCTTCGTCGACAGGCTCCGCTTTCTCGTCAGCAACACGGCCTACGATCGCCTGCAGGACGCGTTCGATTTTGACTTTACCCGCGACGATGCCGACGCCATCGCCGACCGACTCGCCGAGCGCAACGCCACCACCGAGTTCAACAAGATCGTCGAATACATGACGGGCGTGCACCCCGAGAGCATTGACCCCCAGGACAAGTCCACCGCCGGGGAGGCCCGATGTCTGGCCCTGCTTTACGAAGGCCCCGACGCCATCGAGAAGATCCGAACGGTCCTGGGCTCGACTGATCCGTCCAAGGCCGAGCCGGGCACCGTCCGCAGCGACTTCGGCCGCGACCTGATGCGAAACGGCGCCCACGCCTCCGACTCGCCCGAAAACGCCTTGCGCGAGCGGAACATCGTGGGCCTGGCCGAAACCGAAACCGACACCTGCGACGTCAAAGAAATGATCGACGCCTACCTCGCCTAGCTCGGCGACGCCTGTCGTCGCAGGATCCCTCCCATGTCGCTGACGATCGACACCTTCGTAACCGGCCCGCTGCAGGTCAACACCTACCTGCTGCGCTGTGACGACGACGCCATCGTCGTCGACCCCGGCAGCTTCGCCAAAGACGCTTTCTGGCGTTTCCTGCAGGCCGAGGCTGTCCAGCCTGACGCCATTTGGCTGACGCACGCCCACGGCGACCACATCGCCGGCGTCGCCGCCGTGAAGCAGCAGTTCCCGGCCGTGACGATCGTCTGCCCCAACGTCGACGCCGCGCTGATGACCGACGCCGACATGAACCTCTCCCGGCCGTTGGGTCTGCCCATCGCCGCTCCGCCGGCGGACCGACTGATCGTTGTCGGCGACGTGCTGCACATCGGCTCGAGCGAATGGACCGTATTGGACACGTCCGGCCACACCGCAGGCGGGGTGAGCTACCACTGCCCGGACGCCGGTGTCGTGCTGGCGGGCGATGCGCTATTCGCCAGCGGGATCGGGCGAACCGACATCCCCGGCGGCGATGCGACGGCCCTGCTGGCCAACATCGAGCGGCATTTGATGTCGCTACCCGACGAGACACGAGTCCTGCCCGGCCACGGCCCCGCGACAACGATCGGCCGCGAACGCCAGGGCAATCCGTTCCTGCTGTGACATCCCCGATGGCAACGAGATGGCCGTCGTATATAATTGTCTTGACCGGCGCACGTCCGCGGGTAGGATACCCTAGTACACATGTGCAGCTCTCTTGGATACCGTTGTCAGTTCAGACGTTACGAAGTTGCGCCGAACCGCTGGGCTTGTTTGTATGTCGCGGGAGAAGACGGCGGCGCTTGGTATCATCTCTCCGCTACGATGATCCGCAGGGCGGGTCGAAAAGAAGGCATGCCGGATGGCATCCATCCATATCATCCAGGGCCCGGATAAAGGGCGACGGTTCGAGCTCACCGACGGCGAGAGTCTCATCGGCCGGCGCGATTGCGACGTCGAGTTGACCGACAACACGGTCTCACGCCACCACTTTCGCCTGACCAGCGACGCGGGGCGGTGGCTGCTCGATGACCTGGGCTCAGCCAACGGGACGTTTCTCAACGGCCAGAAGGTCACCGGCTCCTCGCCCGTTGAACCGGGCGATCAGATTCGCTGCGGCAGGTCGCTGCTGGTTTTCGCGCGCGCCGGCGACACGGTCCCCGGCATGAGCGGCGTGGATATGGATGAGAGCGGCAAGCTCGTCGACGCCGCGATCGTCGCCACCGTGCCCAGCAACGAAGATTCCGTCGTCATCCCCACCCCCGAGGCCGGCGCCCAGGCCATCGGCAACCTGCGCATCCTTTATGACTTCATCGCCGAGACCACCAGCATTTTCACCGTCGACGTGCTGCTGAGGCGGACGCTTCAGAAGGTCTTCGACGTTCTCAATGCCGACCGCAGTTTCATCATGCTCATGGCCGATGGCGACGAACCCGCCGAAGGACAGTCCCGTCGACTCGTGCTGAAGGCGTCGATTGTCTCGGAAGATAGCGAAAACACCGAGGCCCCTATCTCACGGACCATCATCAACGAGGTGATCCGAAATGAGGTCGGCATCCTCAGCTCCAACGCGATGGGCGACAAGCGATTTGCCGCCGGCAAGAGCGTCCACGATTTCAGCATCCGCTCGGCCATCTGCGTGCCCATCAAGGGGCGCGAGAGCATCCTGGGCGTCATCCACGTCGATTGCAGCGTCTCGGCCCATACGTATTCCACCGAGCAGTTGCGGCTGCTGACGGCCATCGGGTACCAGACCGGCCTGGCCATTGAGAACGTCCGTCTGTACGAGGCGACCCTCCAGTCGGAACGATTGGCGGCCGTCGGTGAGACGGTGGCCGTCCTGTCGCATCACATCAAGAACATTCTCCAGGCCCTTCAGGCCGGCATCGACGTGGTCCACTCGGCCCTCAGCGCCGACAACCTGGCCAAGGCCAACCAGGCCTGGCCCATCGTCCAGCGGGGCCTGGGGCGCACCAACGAGCTGATCCTCAACATGTTGGCCTTCTCCAAGGCCCGCCAACCTCAACGCGAAGACCTCAACGTCAACGCCATCCTTCGAGACTGCCTCGAACTGATCGGCTCGCAGGCCGACGAAAAGGGCGTCGCCGTGGTGACCGATCTGGACGACGTCCCCCCGCTGGCCGCCGATGCGGCCGGCCTGCAGCACGCGGTGCTCAACCTGCTGTCCAACGCCCTGGCCGCCGTCGAGCCGCAAGCGGGCATCATCACCGTCCGCAGCCATTACGATTCGATGAATCGCATCATCCTCATCGACGTGATCGATAACGGCAGCGGCATCAGCGACGACCTGCTGGACGAAATATTCAAGCCGTTCTTTTCTGCAAAGGGGCAGGAAGGAACCGGGCTCGGGCTGGCCGTCGCCAAGAAGATCGTCGAAGAACACGGCGGCGCCATTACGCTGGCCTCCACCCCCGGAGAAGGCACGACCTTCACCATCGCCCTGCCCACCATGCCCGCCGGCGATGCCAGCGAAACCATGGTCCCTCCGACCGATTAGCTCCGGCGATCGGGCCGTTGCAGCCTCACAGAATCGTCACGTCGTCGGCATCCTCGTTGGGCTCGTCCGCGTCGGGCGATTCCGCCTCGGGCGCTTCCGCCTCGGGCGCTTCCGGCGTCTGCGCTTCCGCCGGGGGCTGCTCTGCGGGCGACGCGTCGCCATCCAGGGCCAGTTGCTGCTGGGCGTCGTCCTCGCCGATGACGCGGGCGACCGAGACCAACTGGTCGGCGGACTTGAGGCTGATAATCCGCACGCCCTGGGTGGCCCGTCCGATGGCCCGAATCTCCTGCACGCCCGTTCGCACGATCATGCCGCCGGAAGTAATCAGCATGATCTCATCGGCGTCGCGAATCGACTTGACGGCCACCACCTTGCCGTTGCGCTTGGTGGTCTTGATGTTGATGACGCCGTACCCGCCCCGCGACTGGCTGCGGTATTCCTCGAAGCTCGTCCGCTTGCCATACCCATTTTCGCACAGCGTCAGCAGCGACGCCGCCAGATCCACCAGGGCCATCCCCACCACCGCATCGCCTTCGCGCAGGTGAATGCCCCGCACGCCGGCAGCGGTTCGACCCATCGGCCGGACCTGAGTCTCATTGAAACGGATCGCCTGCCCGTTGGCCGTGCCCAGAACGATCTGATCGTCGCCGCGCGTCATCATCACGCCGATCAACACGTCGTCGGTGGCCAGGCCCGTCGCCTGGATGCCGCCCCGCCGCGGGTTGGCGTAGGCGCTGAGGGCGGTCTTCTTGATCTGCCCATTGCGCGACACCGAGACCAGGAACCGATCGTCGAACTCGCGCACCGCCATCACCGCGCAGATGCTCTCGTCCGACTTGATCTGGAGCATGTTGACGATCGCCCGTCCCTTCGACTGCCTCGCCATCGACGGAATATCATAGACCTTCAGCCAGTGCATTCGCCCGTTGCTGAGGAACACCAGCATGTAGTCGTGCGTGGAGGCGACGAACAACTGCTCGGTGAAGTCACCCTCTCGCGAATCCGCCCCGATAATACCCCGCCCGCCGCGGCCCTGGCGGCGATACGTCGTCAGCGGCGTGCGCTTGATATAGCCCTGGTGCGTGAGCGTGACGACGACGTCTTCCTCGGCGATGAGGTCCTCGATATTGATATCGTCGGCCGTCCCGATGATCTCGGTCCGCCGCACGTCGCCGTACTTGTCCTTCATCTCGTGGATGTCTTCGCGAACGATGTCCAGCAGCAACTCCTCCTGCGAGAGGATCGCCTCGTGGCCTTCGATTTCCTCGGCGAGCCTCGAGTAGTCCCGCGCGACCTTTTCGATCTCCAGACCCGTCAGCCTCTGCAGCTGCATCCCCAGAATCGCGTCAGCCTGAACACCCGTGAGCGTCTGGTCCTCCTGCGAGACCCTGGCGACATACGCCTCCGGCAGGAGGCCGCGGACGGTGGCCGCCTCGGTCAGTCGAAGCGGATGGGCGATCAATCGCTCGCGCGCGGTCGGCACATCGGGCGATGACTTGATCAGGTCGATGATCCGGTCGATGTCGGCGATCGCCAGGATCAGCCCTTCCAGCACGTGCGCCCGCTGGCGCGCCCGCCGCAACAGATACATCGTCCGCCGGCGAATGACGTCCTTACGGTGGTCCAGGTGCCCGGCCAGCAGGTCCCGAATCGTCAGCGTCCGCGGCGTGCGGTTGACCAGCGCGATATTGATGATGCTGAAGGTCGACTGCAGCGGTGTGTACTGGTAGAGCTGGTTGATGACCACCTCCGGCTCGCACCCCCGGCGGAGGTCGATCACGATCCGCATACCTGTGCGGTCCGAATGGTCCTCAACGTTCTGGATGTCGGTGATCTTGCCGGCTTTGACCACGTCGGCGATGCGCATGACAATGGTGCTCTTGAGCACCTGGTAGGGAATCTCGGTGACGATGATCTGCGTCTTGCCGCCCCGCGTCTGCTCGGTGTGCAGCTTCGCGCGGACGCACACGCGCCCCCGACCGGTCTTATAGCCCTGGACAATGCCCTCGCGCCCGCAGATCAGGCCGCCCGTAGGAAAGTCCGGCCCCTTGACAAACTTCATCACATCGGCCACGGTCGCATCGGGGTTGACGAGCATGTGCAACAGCGCGTCGCAGATTTCGTTGAGGTTGTGCGGCGGCAGGCTGGTGGCCATCCCCACCGCGATGCCCTGTGCGCCGTTGACCAGCAGGCAGGGAAACTTGCCCGGCAGAACCGTGGGCTCCTGGAGCGTGCCGTCGTAGTTGGGCTTCATATCGACGGTTTCGTACTGCAGGTCGTGCATCATCTCCGTCGCCGGGGCCGTCATGCGGGCCTCGGTGTATCGCATGGCCGCCGCGGGGTCGCCGTCGATCGAGCCGAAGTTGCCCTGCGGATCGACCAGCGGGTAGCGCATGCTCCATTCCTGGCCCATCCGCACCAACGTCGGGTAGATCACATCGCTGCCATGCGGGTGGTAATTACCGGAGGTGTCGCCGGTGATCTTCGCGCACTTGCGGTGCTTGCTTCGCGGGCCCAGGTGCAGGTCGTTCATCGCCACCAACACGCGCCGCTGGGAGGGCTTCATCCCGTCGCGAATATCCGGCAGGGCGCGATCCACGATGGTGCTCATCGCGTAGGTGAGGTAGCTGTCGCGCATCATCTCTACGATCGCCTGCGCTTCGATGCGCTCATTGGGGAACATCACCGCCGCATCCGAGACACGGATGGCCCCTTCCGTCTCGGGGCCGTTGGACTGCGAGGCGGGGTCGTCGACGCCGTTGTCTTGCGGGTTGGTTGCGTCTGTCTCTGCCAAAGTTACGCTCCGTCGTTACAGGGACTGTTCAGTCGGCGCCGCTAGAGGGGCGGCATCTCGTCATCCTGGCGCCGGCCATGGCGAATCAGCCGACGGACTGCATAGGTGCGCGCCCCGGTCGATTCGAAATAAATCCGCATCAGCAACTCGCCGATCAGGCCCGTCGCCAGAAGCAGCAGACCCGTCACCAGCAACATGAACCCCAGCGCCATCAGCGGCCCATGCTCGGCCATCAGCGAAAATTCCCAGTTCGCCAGCTTGCGGATCAGCCCGTAGGCCAAGATTCCCAGCCCGCCCACGCCGCACATGACCCCCCACTTGCCGAAGAAATGCAGCGGGCGCGTCAGGTAGCCGGTGATGAATCGCAGGGTCAGCAGATCCAGCGCCACGCGAAACGTTCGCCCCAAACCGTAGTTGCTCTTGCCCGACCGGCGGCGGACGTTTTTGATCGGCACTTCGCAGATTTTCGCCCCCAGCCTCGCGCAGACCGCCGGCACGAATCGGTGCATGTCGCCGTAGAGGCGAACGTCCTGGAGCACCTCGCGGCGGTAGGCCTTGTAGGTCGTGCCGAAATCGTGCAGCTTGACGCCGCTGACTTTCGCCAGCAGCCAGTTGGCCATCCGCGAGGGGATCCGGCGCGTCAGCAGGTTGTCGCCCCGCCGCACGCGCCACCCGCTGGCGATGTCGTACCCTTCGTCGATCTTGCTGATGAACAGCGGAATCTCGTACGGGTCGTGCTGCAGGTCGCCGTCCATGGCGATGATGACCTCGCCGACGGCCTGGTCGAAGCCCGCCTGCAGCGCGGTCGTCTGGCCGAAGTTCCGGCGAAGCTCGATGACCGTCACCCGGTCATCCTCACCCGCGATGCGCTCCAGGATCTCTGCCGTCCGGTCGGTACTGCCGTCGTCGATGTAGATCAGTTCGTAGGGCCGATCGACGCGCCGCATGACGCGCACGATCCGGCCGTGCAGCTTCTCCACAACGTCCTGCTCGTTATAGAACAGGACGATCACGCTGTAGGCCAGCGCGGGCGGCTTGGCCGCGGTGGGAACGCTGTACGTATTAGGCGCCGTGTAGATGTCCATAATGTATCAACTCGACGTCCGCCTGCTCAAAGGCCAGCCGGACGGCCGGATCGCACAGGGCGGCCAGTTCCGCTCGCCGCCGCTCGCCCAGGCGGCTGAGCCCGGCCGCCAAGCCGTCTCCGCACCCGGGATGTGTCATAATCTCCACAACGCCGACTGGGGCCCGCTGGGCGGCCAGGATCAACCAGGCGGCATCGATCAGGCCCGTGTGGGCGATGCCCCACGTGCCGTCTGTCGCCAGAAAGCCCGATCCTTTCCGCCGCCGGCAGCGCCCAAGGGCATTCAAAACAAGGCGAATTCCTCGCTGCTTGAGCGGCGCCCAAGGCCAGCCGCGCCCCGGCAACACCTCGCGGTGTCGCCGAACGTATGGAATATCATATCGCCGCGCCAGGCCAATGACACGCGCGAATATCGGCCCGTAGCCGTGGCAATGGCGGTGCGTATCCAGGTGGGTGGGCGAGATGCCCCGGTCCAGCACCCAGCGAATCTGGGTGTCGAACTCCGCCTCGATAACCCCCAGCAGGGCCGGCCGGCACATGCAGGCCCGAATCAGCCCCAGCCCGCCGCGCGACATCTGCCCGTCGTCGCCGGCCAGGACCCGGCCCGGCTCGCTCAGCGGCGGGCCCTGCGAAGCGTTCAGGTGCACGCCGACGCCCAGATCGGGCGCGTCGGCCAGGCGCCCCGCAGCCTCGGCGGCCGCCGGCATGTTCGCCGCCAACGTCGTCGATGTCACAATCCCCTCACGATGCGCGCGGAGGATGCCGTCGCTGATGGCGGCGGAGAAGCCGAAATCATCGGCGTTGACAATGACGCGTTTTGGGCCCGGCCTTTCGGTCATGACGCACATGATTATAATGCACAGCGAAAACCGACAACAGCCGTCGCCTCCCCGGCGGGGCGAAAAGGAAGCCTCATGCCCGCCTTCACCAATGAGAATATATGGATGGCCGTGGGATTTACAGGACAGGTCATCTTCGGCCTGCGTTTCATCGTGCAGTGGATTGCGACCGAACGGGAGAAGAAATCCGTCGTGCCTGTGATGTTCTGGTACCTGTCGCTACTGGGAAGCGTGATCCTGCTCGCCTATGCCATCTACCTCCGCAACCCCGTTTTCATCGCCGGGTTCAGCCTGAACCTCATCATCTACCTGCGGAACCTCTACTTCATCCATTTCCATCACCCCTCGCCGCCACAAGACCCCAATGCCGATCCGGCCGGTTGTGAAGGGGACGGCTCGACCTAATCGGTCTACCATAAGTCTGTAGCGTTTGAGTGGCGGGTGTCCCCCCGGCGGGCGTGCGACCTGTCCGGCCAACTCTTACGCGGCCTTGTTGATCGTTGGGCCCCAACGGGGCCCCTTGCTTAGCCCAGGGCGTAGGCCGTCAGGCCAAGCCCTGGGTTATCGTCGGTATTGCGGCGAGCCCCGTAAGGGGTGTCTTGGGTTTGTCGACCATGGGTTTCAAGGCATCCCTTTCCAGCCGTCAGCGCAATCGGGCCCCTCAAGGCGCCCCGTTGGGGCTTTCCTATTGGGCGGTTCATTCCCCAGGGCTCGCCTTCGGCTTCGCCCTGGGCTAAGCAAGACGGCCCTTCGGGCCTGAGTTGACGGGTCGATCGCTACAAACTTACGGATGACCGCTTAGAGCGCATTGGATCAAGGTGTATCGCGCGACGGGGTCAACGCAACTCGACCTAATCCTCGCCGTCGTCGCTGACGTAGACTGTGCTGGTGGGGATGCCGTCCACCCGGACAGGCCGAGCGAGGCGAATCAGATAGATATGTCCCCAGGCCTCCGCGTAGATCCGCTCGCCGACCAGCGCCACCTCTCCCAGTTGCTTCGGATGCGTCTGGAACCAGCGTTTGACGCCTTCGATCCTAATCTTGTACTCGCCGGCGGCCACTTCGCTCGACGCGCCCAGTTCGACCAGTCCGCGGTCGCATGTCAGCAGCCACGGCGCCTCGGACGCATTGATCTGCCTCAGCGGATCGTTATACATGATCAGTTCCCCCAGCCGTCCGAGGTAGGGCCCGACCACGAGATTCTCCGCCGCAAAGGCCGCGTAGTCGTCATCGCCGAGGATCCCCCGGGCCGCCATCGCGAACGACCGCATGTGCTCGCCCGTCCGCGTTCGGGCCGGTCGGCTGGCCACGTGAACGTAGATGAAGCCGACCCCCAACATGCCCACACATCCCAGCACGGCGACCGTGCGAATCCGCCAGCGAAGCGAGGCGATGACCCCACCGGCGGCGACGACGACCCCCAACACGATCACCCCCGCCCAGGCCAGCCGATCCGTCACCGAAAACTGCGCCGGCCGGTACGCCTCGAAAAATCCGACGCGTGCGCCGCCGGCAAAATACAACACCGCGAAGACGATCATCCCTGCCCCGACTACAACCGGCACGCCGGCCAAGACGTGGCGCAGCGCCCCGCCCGATCGGCCTCGGTCGGCTACCCGCGAGACCGCCCACGCCGCCATCAGCGCCACACCGGAAAAGCACGGCATCAGGTAGTCGGCCCGGAATCCGTAGGCCAGGGAGAACGGCAGGACCGTGGCGATGACCCAACACAGCGGGATCGATATGGCCCCGCGGCGCGTGAACCAGCGTTTCAGCGGCGTCAGCACGAGCGCCGCGACGGCGAAGATCGACATCGGCAGCGCGTAATAGAGCAATTGCAGCGCCGCCGGAACGGACGTAGGCCTGGGCGGACTTTCGCCCCCCCCGGTAATGCGCTGGACGATCTCAAAACCGATCGTCCGCTCGAACTCCTCGCCCGCCCGCAGCCAGATCACCCAGACCAGCGATCCGACCGCCAGCACGAATACCGGCAGCCCGACCAACAGCCACGACCGCCGAACGGCCGCCCACCACCGCCGCCCGATCAGGCGCACCGCCAGCGGGAGTTTCATCGGACCGCGAATGCGCAGAACCCGAAAGCCCGGCCTCGTCGCCGTCGCCAGCGCCACGAACAACCCCACAATCGGCAGGTTGACGATCCCCAGGCCCTTGGTGAAGGCTGCGAGGATCATCGACAGCCACAGCGCAACCGCCCACGGCCATCGCCGCCGCCGCGGGTGGAAGAGCAGGCGGTCCAGGGCGAATAGCGACACCGTCATCCACAGCGTCAGCAGCATGTCGGTGTTGGCCACGTAGGCGAGTTTGGACGTGGTCATCGCCGTCGTCCAGAACACCGCCGCCAGCAGCCCCGCACGCCGGCCCCACCACCGCACGCCCAACAGGTACACCAGCGACACCGTCGCCCATGCCGCCGCCATCGAGGGCAGGCGAAAGACGAAGTCGTCGTACACCCCCGTCGCCATCAGCCCGCCGGCGCACAGCCACGCCCACAGAGGCGGTTTGCGGGGGTACTCCCCTTTTTGGTCACGCGGCAGGAGCCATTCGCCGCTGTCGATCATCGCGACGGCCACGCCGACCTGGAATCTCTGCGCGTATTTGTGCGTGTTCGACGGCCCGGTCGCGCGCACGGCGACAACGGCCGACAGCAGCACAGCCACCAGCAGCAGGTCCGCCGCCATCTGACGCCACGTCGGACGTCGACCATCGCATGTTGTCATATCGCTGCGATCCATTATCACAAACGCGCCGATTGCCTGCGTGCGCCGCCGAGAAGCTAGGTCAGCCGCCCTGCGCTGTCAAGCCATCGGCCCCTCTGGCGGGGCGAGGCGGGGCGGAGTATGATCCGCACTCCCCGGCGCCGCCGGCTCGGCAGCGGCGATGGCGCCGGCGACGCCGCCCATGAGACCGACCACGACACGCCTGGCCCCCTCGCCCACCGGCGCGCTGCACCTGGGCAACGCGCGGACGTTCCTGATCAACTACCTGATGGCCCGCCGCGAGGGCTGGCGCGTGCTGATGCGGGTGGAGGACCTCGACGGGCCCCGCGTCAAGGCTCACGCGACCGAGGAGATGTTGACCGACCTCGCCTGGCTGGGCCTTTGCTGGGACGAGCCCATCATCTATCAATCGCAGCGGGCCGACGACTACCGCCGATCGCTCGAACATCTGATCGACATCGGGGCCGCCTACCCGTGCACGTGCAGCCGAAAGGACATCGAGACCGCCGCCTCGGCCCCGCACGCCGAGGATGCCACCGGCGCGTACCCGGGCACGTGTCGAGGCCGGTACGAATCGGCCGAGCAGGCCGCCGCCGAGAGCGGCCGACCCGTCGCCTGGCGCGTCAGGGTCACTGCCGAGCCCATCGTCGTCGCCGATCGCTTCTGCGGCCCCACGACGTTCGACCTCAGCCGGGCCGGAGGCGATTTCGTGATCTTCAAAAACGACGGCGCCGCAGCCTACCAATTGGCTGTCGTTGTCGATGATGCCGCTGCCGGCGTCGATGCCGTCGTCCGCGGCAACGACCTGTTGGATTCCGCCGCCCGGCAGATCCACCTGCGGCGGCTGTTGGGTGTGGGGCCCGAGCCAGCCTATTGGCACCTGCCGCTGGTGACCGGCCCGGACGGACGGCGTCTGGCCAAGCGCCACGGCGACACGCGCCTGGCCGCCTACCGGCAGCGCGGCGTCACCCCGCAGCGAATCCTGGGCCTGCTGGGCGCGATGTCCGGGATCATTCCGCCCCCCGCGGGCGAGGCCTCGCTGGATGACCTGCTGGATCGTTTCGATCTGGCCGCCCTATCGGCCAACAGTACCGTCTTGACAGCCGATCACACCGCTTCTCTGTCCCCCTGATCGGCACAGCCGGCCTCGGCGCTAACGTCGGCCGCGCCGCCCGCTGCTCTTCTGTTTGCTGATGTAGGTGAGGTGTTTCTGGACGTTTTCCCAGATCGGGTTGTGGGCCTCGGGGTCGGGCTCGGATTTGGCGGGCACATATTTCTGGATGCGCTCGAACTCGATGCCCGCCAGGTGCCACTCCTGGTTCTGGGTGCGGGCGTAGGCGGTGTTGTAGGCGTCCTCAACGCGCTTGGACAGTTCCCCCATCGCCGTGCGATACATTCGCTCGTCCGCAACGGCCAGGCCTGAGTCGCCGCTATAGGCCAGGTAAATCTTGAAGTACTTGATGCACTTGTAGTGATTGCCCGATTCCAGTTCGCGGTCGCGGTAGTATCGCCTGGCCTGCTGGATGGCGCTATCAGCCTCGACGGGGTTCTGGCCGCGCGAGGGCAACCGTTTCTCCAGGACCCGTTGAATTTCATCGGTCGTCATCCGACGCACCACCAAGTCGGGGGTCTCCTTGCCGCCACCTCGAAAGGCCAGCGCCAGGATGAAGATGATCATCCCGCCCCCCACAACGCCGAGCAGAATGTACTTGCGGCGATTCTCGGCGGCCTCGGCGGCGTCTTCTTCGCTGAGCGAGCCGATCTCATCGAGTTGCTCGTCGGGCTCGGCCGTGCCGGCCAGTTGTCTGGCGACGCGACCTAGCGGCGAGACCGAAGCGCGGGGGGCCGGCTCGGGCGTTCCCGCCTCCGCATCGCCCTGGGCCGACTCGTCGGCGCCTGCTTCGGCCGGCGGCTCGGCCGCCTGGGGATGGTCCTGGCGATAGGTCCGAAGGGTCTGGTCCGGGTCGTCATCGGGCGAGATGAAAAGGATGTCGGTCTCGGCGCCGACGCGGAGCACGTCGCCGGTTTCCAGGAAGGCCTTTCGCCCGGTCTTGTACTTCTTGCCGTTGATACGGACCGGATTGGCCGAGATGTTCTCCACCACCCAGCCGCCCGGGGCCAACACGAACTTCAGTTGCCGGCGGGAGACGGTTTCGTCGCGGATCTGAATGTCGCACTCGGCCGCTCGACCGACGACGGCCTGATCGCTCATGAGAACGGCGCGCTCGCCGTCGTGGGGACCCCTGACGACGATCAACTCCGGCCTGGGGTCCGACATCAGAACAATCCTCCGCTGGTCGCCTTCAGGATCGCCGGGGCGAACACCGCCAGGATGACGGCCATCAGAATCAGCAGGCTGGGCACGAGAATCCGTACCGAGGCGACGGCGGCGGCGTTTTCGGCCCGGACCGACCGATGCAGGCGAAGCAGGTTCGCCTGGGAATGCAGCACATCGGCCAGCGGCGTACCGAGTTCCTCCGCCTGGACAATGCTGGAGATGATGCTCCGCAGTTGATCCAGCGGCACGCGCTTGGCCATGTTCTCCAGGGCCCGGCGACGCGTCGTGCCGAGCTCCATCTCGGCCAACATGGCCTTCAGCTCGACGTTGAAGGGATCGTCGCCTTCTTCGCGGACGACCGTTTGCACGGCCTCGGTGAAGGTCGCCCCCGCCCCCATCGCCAGCGAGATAAGGTCCAAGGCGTAGGGCACGCGTCTGGAGATCAGCCGCACACGCCGCGAGGCTTTATCGTAAAGCTGATACAGCGACAGGCCCGTGCCGAAGATGACGCCGATCGCGAAGGCAAACAGGCTTACCTGCCCACCGCTCATCAACATGCCCAGCAGCACCAGGCAGGCGCCCAGCACGCAGCCCGTCAGCGTGCTCAGCGCGAGGTATTCCTCGGCGGTGTAGTACTCGGGGCTGCCGGCGGCGACCAGCGTCCGTCGCAGCCAACCCTTGGTGTGCGGTATGGCCAGGCGATGGCCCAGCGCCAGCAGCGGCCACATGATCGGGCGGGTGAGGGGCTTTTCGAAAACCGTCCGGCGGTCCGAATGGCCCGTCGCCAGGGCGGCCTCGCGCTGCGGGGAGACCTGAATCTTGCCGGGCTGGCCCAACAAGGCCAGCACCAGCATGAAAACGGTCGCGAAGACGGCCACCGACAGGCCGATATGCAGCGCCTGATCGACCGTCACGGCCAACACGCCTACCAGCACGGCTTGGTCGCCAATCATCATCGGTTAGATATCCACATCCACAATCTTCCTGACCCACAGGAAGCCAATTATATTCAGCACCAGCATGGCCAGCAGCATCAGCTTGCCCATGTCGTTGGTGAACAGGTCCTCCACGCCGGCCGGGTCCACCAGGAAAAACAGGATCACCAGCACGACCACCGGCATGGCCCCCAGCCAACGCGCCGTCGCGCGTCCCTGGGCCGTCAGCGTCTCGACGCGCCGCTCCAGACGCTGAATCTCGCGGACGCTCTCGGCGATGCGGTCGAGGGTCTCGCCCAGGTCGCCGCCGCGCTCCCGGTGCGTGTGCAGGGCCGCAAACAGCAACCGGTAGTCGCTCGACCCGATCCGGTCGGCGGCGTTGTTCATGGCGGCTTCGAAAGTCAGTCCGTACTCATACTCCTGCAGCAGGTGGCGAATTTCCTGGCGCAGCGGCACGGGGCCGTCGCGGCCGACCAATTGCATCGCCTGCACCAGGTTCAACCCCGCCCGCACGCCCGAGGCGATTGTCTGAATGCCGCTCACCAGTTGATCTTCCAGCCGGCGAAGCCGCCGTCGCAGCATGAGCGTCAACACGCCCACCGGAATGAACACACCCGCCCCGCCGAGCAGCAGCGAGCCGATGAAGCTGCCGGTGAGAACATGGCCCAACACCGCCAGCAGAAAAATGACGATGATGGAGGCCACCGTCGCCGAGCGCGGGCGAACCTTCATGAGCAACTGGCCCCGCAAGACCCGATCATAGCGATCTTCCTGACGGGCAATCAGCTCGCGCAGCGGCGGCCAGCCGATGAAGATCGCCGCCGACGAGAACGCCAAAACCATCAGGTTCGACACGACCGTCATCACATCGACCGCAGCCTGGAGCGTGGGCGTCATCGCGTAAATACCTCGACGCTGAGCATGTCCAGGGCGATCAGCTTCTCCGTGAAGGTGGGGATGTATCCCGTATGTCGCAGGCGGCCCTGGCTGGGGTCTTCGCCCTCGAGGTGGCGCATCACGAAGATGTCTTCGGTGATAATCTGGCTGGTTTCGGGGTCCAGCCCGCCGACTTCGGTAATGTGGGTGATGCAGCGCCGGCCATCCGGCACGCGGGAGATCTGCACGATCACGTCGATGGCGGCGATGATCTGCTCGCGAATCGCCCGGATCGGCATCTCCACCGCCATCAGCACCATCGTCTCCAGCCGCATCAGCGTGTCGGCGGGCGTATTGGCGTGGATGGTGGACAGCGACCCGTCGTGGCCGGTGTTCATCGCCTGCAGCATGTCCAGGGCCTCGGGCCCGCGGACCTCGCCGACGATCAGCCGGTCGGGCCTCATCCGCAGGGCGTTACGGACCAGGTCGCGAATGGTGTAGGCGCCCTTGCCCTCGATGTTGGGCGGGCGGGTCTCCAGGCGGACGAGATGCTCCTGCTGCAACTGCAGCTCGGCCGAATCCTCGATGGTGACGATGCGCTCCTCCGTGCCGATGAAGTTGCTCAGAACGTTGAGCGTGGTCGTTTTGCCGCTGCCCGTCCCGCCGGAGATCAGCATGTTCTTGCGCCCCAGCACGCACGCCTGGAGGAACTCGGCGGTGTTTTGGGTCAACGTGCCGCGATCGATCAGATCGTCGATCGTGAAGGGGATTCGGGCGAACTTCCGGATCGTCAGGACCGGGCCGGAGAGGCTCAGCGGATTGATGATGGCGTTGACGCGGGACCCGTCGGGCAGGCGGGCGTCGACCAGCGGCGTCGAGCGGTCGATCCGCCGTCCGACCGGCGTGATGATTCGCTCGATGATGCTCTGGACGATCTCCTCGGAAAAGAAGCTCCGCCCGGAGTTCTGCAGGACGCCGTCTTTTTCGATGTAGATGCGGTCCTTGCCGACGACCATAATTTCGCTGACGTTGGGCATCTCCAGGAGATCCTGCAGCGGCCCGTAGCCCAGGACGACGTCCTCGATGTCCTTAGCCAGCATGCGGACCACCAGGTAGTGGCGCAGCTCGGGGCTGAAGCGTTTGTCCACGCTCTTGCTCTTCTCCGGCCAGTCCGACTCGACGACGGCCAGGTCTTCCTTGAGCGTGTGCGGCACGAGGCGCAAGGGGTAGTCGCTGATGACATCGCTGACAAGGCGGCTGATGGCCTCTTCGTGCTTGGCATCCAGCGAGTCGGAATCCTCGAACCCGTAGCTGTACATCAGCTTGCCGGTCGCTCGCCGAGCCATCTCGGTGACCACGCTGCGCCAGACATACTCCAAGCCGAGGTAGGCCGTCATCTCCTTGTCGATCTCGTCGCGGTGCTGAAGGATGATGTCGGCCAACTGGCGCTTGATCAGTGAGACATGCTGCGAATCGGCCGAGGTGGACTGGCCCGTCACGCGCAGGTTCAGCCGTTCGAGCAGTTCGGCGTGCATGGTTTCTTCCAGCGCGATAACGCGTTTGCGCGGCGTCGAGACGAGGCGCTCGCCGCCGACGCGGCGCATCGACGGTTCCATCATGTACAGGCTGAACTCGCCGATGCGGATCTCGTCGCCGTAGTCCAGCTTGGCGCGATCCTTGTGCGGGAGAAGCCTGTTGGCGAGCGTCACACCGTTGAGGCCCAGCGACTCGATGACGAAGCCTCCCCCCTCCTTGAGAATCCGCGCGTGTTGGCGCGAGACGAACGGACTGTCCAGGACGACGTCGTTGGACTCGTCCCGGCCGATAGCCACGGCCTTCTCGTTGGCCTTGATGACCTCTCGCTGATCGGTGTATTGGTTGTAGACCCAGATTTCCACGTTCGGCCTCGTCGTGCGTCTAACCGGGCTCTATCGGGCGGAAAAGCCGCCCCTGCCCGACTCGCGGGGGGGCTTCGCCTCGCTGGCCAGCATCTCCAGTTCCGGATGGACCTGCCCGGGCCCCGGCGGCGGCCGCTCTTCCGGATGGCGGACCTCGATGGTGAACTCGCCGAGCACGTGCGTTTGAAGGTTCTCGATCTGAAGCGACACGGCCGGGGTTAGTTCGAGCGTAACCGATTTGAACGACCGCATGCCTTTGCTGGCGCGGGAGGGCTTTGCCGAGGTGCTGTCTTTGGCTGGGCCCATTCCGCCAATACGGTGCACGCGAACGTCGGTCAGGATGCGATACGCCTTGGGCTTGCCTTTGTTCACCCGGAATATGCCGATCAGATTGATCCGGTCCCCGACGCTCAGGATCGTGCCCGGCGACGTCGCCGAATCGATCGGGACCGTCTTGGCGATCATTCCGCGTTTGATGTCGCCCGAAGCCTTCTCGCCGCCCGATGCCAGCACGTGCCCCCACATCACGAACTCGCCTTTGCGGGCGGACTTGCGGAGGGACTGCGTGATGAGGTACTCGAGTTCCTTGCTGGGCATGACGTTGCCGAACTCGCCGGGCCTTTGCGCCTCGATCTCATGCACTTCCACATCCGTCCGCTTGATGTCATCGCCGATCCGCATGTCTCTACGAAACTTCAACAAGCGCATGGTCGTCCCCCGCATGCCCTCGCGGATGCGATGGATCTGGACGTTGTAGACGATCACGACCACCACGCCCAATGCGATCGCTATCAGCAGCAGCCCCATGTTCTGAACGCCTTGTTTTTCCTCGGCCATGGTGTGTTCCTTCCGCCGGTTCAGTCGCCCTGGCGGGCCGGCCCGATGATCTGTAGGACAATCGAGGCCATTGTGCTGTCCGTGTTCGGCTTTCGCAAGGACACGTTCGCTTTGAAGGCGCCTGCGACGTAGGTCTGGACGGTCAAGCCGCCCGGTCGGTCATGGTTTCCGATGCGGCGAAAGCCCCGCGCTTCCAGTTGGCTGCGGTAGTGGGCCAGCGCCTCAGCGGGGGGCGATTCATAATCGTACCTGGCCATCTGCACGGTCTGCCCGCCGGAGCGACATGCCACCGCCGCCCGCCGCATCGCTCCCGGCGGCGGCTCGATGCCGCTGGGGTCTTCGTCAACGACGACCACGCCCGTATCGGCTAGGGCCAATGCGAGGATATCCGCCGGCCGAGCGATCGGATCGGTCGTCGGTCTTGGCCCCGCCGTCCAGGCATGCAGCCCGATCGGATTGAGCCCCGCCGTCGCTTCCGGCCCGGCCCACAATTCATATGCCTGCCAGGTGGCGAATGCCCCTGCGACGAAAAACGCGACGCAGACCGCCATGCGGGGCCAGGTGAACATCGTTTTGTTTCCTGCAGCCGTCATTGCTTGCACCATCGCTACCATGGCAGCATGTAGAGTATCCGAAACCGCTCAGCCAGCGTGTCGCCGGGGACGACGACCTCTTCGAGCGTCTCGTCAATATCGAAAAGGAACTTGTCCGTAATCGAGGCCATCGGGTCGGCTTTCTTGCCGGCCTGGTTTTCATCATTGTGCCGCCACTCCACGCCCTCACGGATGTAATGGGCCTCGAAGGGGCTGTTAAGCAACTCCCAGGCGTGAACGTTGGAGGGGAAATAGACCCACATCCTGACAAAGGCCCCGCGCGGAAGGGAATGATCGCTCTCTCGGCTGAGCAGATCGCCAGCCACCGGGCCGGCCGACTGGGTGTCCTCATCGACCCGATTGGCCAGATCGAGCATCGTCTGATCGGTGGGCTCCAACTGGCGCTGGCCGTAGTCACTGGGGTCGCCTCCCATGGGCACCCACTGCATGCCCCGGCCTTTCCTGATGGTGAGCGTGGTCGCCCGGTTCCTCAACAGGTGCGGGCTGATCTCCTCATCGGCCATCCACCCCCCGTGGCGGACATATCGCCAGGGCAGATACCGCTCGGCCATCCGGAGGCGCTGCTGGTTGCCCATCGCCCAGGCGAACAGAAACGTCGCGGCGATGACGCCCATCAGCAGCGGGATGACCATGACGAACTCGATCATCACCGATCCGCGTCGCCACCCCGCGTGTTGTCTGGGCTGTCGTATCATGTCGTTTCGATTCCGCACAGGCGAGTCAATGTTTGAAGTATCGCTCGGCGAACTCGGGCGTGATGCTGTAAAGGTATTCGACCAGCCGCCCGTATTCGTCGGGGTCGATCTCCTCATCGGTCATATCCAGCTCGCTCTGGCCCGCCTCGGCCAGATCCACCCAATCGGCCCACTTGCTGACGGGGGTCAATTGCACCTGCCAGTCCTGCGTCCACAGATCCCAACTCGAGTTGTTGAACACCTTCACCTGCGCCACCGCAGCCATCGCACGCAGCGGGTTGATGTGATGGAACTGGCTGGGCCAGACCTTTGTCTTGGTCGTGTCCTGGGCGATCCCCAACAGCGTGAAGAACTCGCGGCGGGCGCCTTCGTCGGGGTCGGGGTTGTCGGGATCGTAGTCGCTGACGCCGTCGTCGCCGGGGTCGTAGAGGACTGGCTGCGGCAGCTCGTCGTAGTCGTCCCAGTTGCAGGGATTCCGCACTTCCACGTCGCCGCCGACGTCGATGCCGCCCCAGACGAAGTAGGTCACCAGGTAAACGGTCTGAAGCTGCATCGGCCCGTCGGGGTCGTTCGGATCGACCGGGCGAAAGTGGATCCCGATGTCCGGATCGGACGCCGTCTGATACTGTTGCTCGAGCTTCCAGACGTAATTGGCGACTCTGACGGCCGCGGGCATCTCGATTTCCGGATCCCACCATCGGCCGGGCATGTACATGACGGGTTCGTCCTCGTTGGTGCGATAGGTGCCCGACGTCATCCATTTCGATGAGGACGGGGCAATCGATGACGCCACTTCCATCACGTAAAACAGCGTCGCCGAAACTTTTCCCGATCCGGCGACACCCTTGGCGGCATCGTAGTCCGTCACATATTTCCACGCGGGATAATGCTGTGTGCTCAACTGGTTGACGGGGTCGAACATGTAGGCGAGCTTCTTGTTGCTCAGGCCGGCGAGATGGGTGTAGAAGCGAGTGTAGTGGAGGGTAGACACCCAGTAGTCGTAGATGCGGTCCTTGGCCCACTGATACGGGCCGTAGGACCTGTGGCCGATCACGTGGTGCAGGTGGATGCCGCCGAAGCTTGTTCGCGCCGGGGTCCACGGGCCCGACACGTTACCCATATTCCCCCGAATACCGGGCGCAAAACCGTCCGACTCCCAGACATCTCCGTACCACCGGTACAGTGTGGCCCACGGGCCCAGGCGATGCGGGTCGGCGAAGTCGGGCACGCTGCCGCCATTTCCGGCGCCGTAATGGCAGGTGTAATCAGGCCATACGCCCCCCACTTCAGGGAAGACGCTGACAAACTTTCCCTCGACGAACATGCCCTCTTTGAGCACGGGGCGGAAGTCTTGAAACTCGCCGATCTTGGCCGGGATCTCCGGCGCCACGGGCAGGACGAACGCCACATCGGCGCGATTGGCCCTGGCGAACCGCCGGGCGTTGGCCTGGGTCAACACGCCGAGCGATCCGAGGGCGACCTCGGAGAACTCCTGCATCGCCGCCGCCGTTCGCCACATGCTGCCGTGGGGCGGCGATTCGCCGCTGCCGGGGACAGCCCAGTGGGTGGTGAGTCTCATGTCGAACGACGGGTGGTTCAGCGCCGCGCTGAACGGCGCCAGAATGTCCCGTTGCTGGGCCATCCCCGATCGCACCGTCTCAAGACCGTTGCGAAGGAAGTCGTTCTTCGTCGTCGGGACCCCTCGGGCGAGTTGGGCCGCCAGCCCCCGCTGCCACTCGGTGATTTCCTCGGCGGACATCTCCGCCGCCAGCGGCGCGGCGTCGAAAATCGGCACCAGAGCCAGCATCCGCGCCTGGGCGCAGTTGTTCATGGCCACCAGGTTCATCGTTCGGGCCATCCAGTCGCCGGCGCCGATGGCGGCTGCATCGGCGGCGTTCTGCAGCGACAGGCGCCGGTTGGCGTGATCGCCCACGTTGTAGACGTAGAAGATCATCCCGATCATCAGCGTCATCGCCAGCAGCGCCATGATCAGGATCTGTCCGCCCCGTCGGCTGCGACCATAAGCGCCCCGCCCCCTCGCGCTCGGGGCGGCCCCGACGGCAACCGGCTTGTTGGGTCCAGTCGTCATAGATCCACACTGCGCTGGGGCGCTTATCTGGCTTCCTGTTCGGCGATCAGCTTGGCCACTTCGTTGAGAAGCCCGATCACCTCGGGGGTGTCCATTCTCTCCTTGGCCCGCCGCAGAAACGCATTGGCGCCCTGCAGATCGCCGCGGTCCATGGCGGCCCGGCCCATGGTCACAAACTGATTGTATTCGACGACGCGGATCGTCTGCTCGATCTCCTTCACCTCGTCGTTGCTGTCGCTGACGCTCCTGGCCCGGACAAGGGCGGCCTTGGCCGCCGCCCACCTTTTCTTGGCGGCCAGAACGTCGGCCTGTTCGATCAGGTCCCATCGCTGCAGCACGCGGTCGATCTCGTCGACTCGCGGCGTGATGTCGCTGGCGATCCAGGACGGATCGATCTCGCTGATCCGCTCGTAGTCGCCCAGGAGCCGACGAAGGGCCATCTTATCCTTCGCCGCCAGCGCCTTGTCGCGCTGCTGGTCGACGTTGGCCAGGGCGAGCTTGAATTCGCACGTGTTGGCCTTGGCTTGCAGGCCCGAGTCGTGCTTCTCCTTGAGCAGCGTCGCGTAAAGCTTGAGGGCGATATCCCACTGCGACCTGTCGTAAGCCTTGAGGGCGTCATTGATGTTGCGTTGGCGCGTCGCGTCGGAGTTCAACTTGCCCAGCGCTTTGAGCGCCGGCTCGTAGTCGTCCTTGATCAGCAGGATCCCCACCAACCTTTCCCGGGCCTTGGCCTTTCGGCCCTGATCGAGATCGTTCATCGCCACGTCGTATTCGATCCCCGCCCGCAGCAGCAATATCCGCTGCTGGTTCTCGTTGGATGGGCGGATCTTCTCAAGTTTCCGCCGGGCCGTCAGTTCCGCCTGGGCCTTCCCCTCGGCCTGGGCCTTGGCGATCTCGTCGTAGACCTCGCGCAACTCGCGCGTCCCTAAAAGGCGATCCCGCTGGGTCTTCAGTTGGTCCCGCAACTCCTGGCGGCGCTCGGGCGAAACAGCGTAGGCCAGGTCCGACGACAGCAGGTCCAGCATTCGTTGATAGGTCGACAGGGCCTTGGCCTCTTCGCCCCCCTCGGCCGCGGCCGACGCCGTTTCGGCCAGATCGCCGTAGCTGGTCTCAAACTCCTTGCGCTGGATCGCCTTGAGAAGCTTCTCCAGCCGCGAGGCGCGCTCGGCCGAGAAGCCCTCACGAGGCACCTTGCTCTTCAACACCTGAATCGCCTGGCGATAGAGCTTCTGATCGGCCAGTTCCGTCGCCTCGGCGAGGGCGGCCTCGAACTCGTTGACGTTCATCCGGTACCGCCGGATGCCGGAGATGTCCCCGACAATCGTTCGGGTCCATTCCAGCAGTCGCCGGTTTTCGGTCGCCTTCTGCAGATTGCGGACCCGCTCGGTGGCCAGGTCCTCCAGCTTGACGGCCTCGGACCACTGGCCCGCCTCGATCGCCAGATGCGCCCGCGCCATCGGCGCCTTCACCGACGCCTGTTGGGCCAAGACGCCTCCACTGAACTTCTCCTGGACCTCTTCGAAACGCTTGGCCGCCGTGAGATAGTCCTGCTCCTTGTAGGCATCCGCCCCCTCCTGGTACAGGACCATCGCGCTCTTGTGGGCTTCCCGAATCTTTAGCTTGTTCTTGACGATCGCCACCGTGGCCACTGCGATGATCAACACGCCGACCGCCGCAGCCAGGATGATGCGTGTGCGATGGGATAACGACCGCTTGGGAATCGCCGCGGTGGGCAATTGCTCCACTGGCGGCGCCGGCGCGGCGGGGGGAGATTCCTTTTCGTCCGGTGCTGCATCTTCCTCGGCCTCCAGCGGGGCCGGGCGCGGGGGTTTGGAGATCTGCACATCTCCCGGCAGCGCCACGCCGGCCAGGTCGTTCTTGATCGCCCGGCCCAGGGCCGCCATGTTCTCGTAACGGGCGTCGGGGTTCTTGGCCATCATCTTGGCGACGATGTCCGACAACTCTTTCGGGATGGAGGGGTTCGCCTCGTGCAGGGCCGGTGCGGCGACCGCATCGTTGCCGTGCCATTTCATCCACCGCACGGTGGCGATCCGCGGATCGCGCACCACATCGGAGAAGATTTCGTCGAACGCTTCGCGTCCCAGCAGCAGTTCGTAAATGATCAGGCCGAGCGAGTACATGTCCGTCCGCCCGTCCACCTCCCCGCCGCTGAACAGTTCGGGGGCCATGTATTTCGTCGTCCCCAGCAGCATGGACGTCTGTCCGCTGAGGCTGGCCGCGACGCCAAAATCGGTGATCTTCGGGCGCAGGCCCTCGGCCAGAAGGATGTTGCCGGGCTTGAGGTCGCGATGGATGATGCCGGCCCCGTGCACCGCCGCCATGCCGCCGGCCAGCCGCCACAGCAGTTGCACGGTGGGCCTGGCCGCCATCGGCGCGCGAGGCGAGGCGAGGACCTGCTCCAGTGTCGGGCCCTCGACGTACTCCATGACGATGAACAGGCCGCGCTCATCCTCGACCAGGTCGTGAATGGTCACGATCGCCGCCTGCTCGCTCCCCAACCGGGCGAGGATCTGGGCTTCCTTGCGGAAGTGCTCCAGGAACTGGCGGTTTTCCGCCAGGTGGGGCGAGATCTGCTTGGCGGCCACGAAACGGTCCAGCATGGCGTCGTAGCACTTATAGACCACCGACATCCCGCCGACGCCGAGCTTCTCGCGCACCTCGTACTTGCCGATCTTCGTTCCCGAAGGAAGTCCCACACCTGATTGCTTTGAATCGTCGTTTGCCATCGGCCGCTATCCGGTTCCCTAATCTCGCCTACTTGGTTTCCTTACCTGCCGTCCGGCCGCCATCGCGGCGGGGCCGAACGGATCGTTACATATCACTTCACCGGGTATTCTTCCGGAATGATCTCGTCGCGAACGCCCTCATTGGTCAGGCGGCACGAGGCGATCAGTTCCATCCCGTACTCGGAGGCGCCGAAGTCCAACTTGGTGACGTCGTCACGGCCCATCAGCGCGTAGAATCTGTACCAGAAGGAATTCGCGTACGGGATGGACAGGTGGAACGTGTGCCGGACAAACACCCGCAGCTCTTCGTTCTCGCCGAAGTCGTAATCGTTGGCCGGCCGCCGCATCCACACGTCGGTCTGCTCGTCGGCGTAACGCAGCTTGCGGGCCAATACGCGATCCACCCACGCCGGCGTGTCCTTGGCATAGTGGTCGAACATCTCCCGCAATCCGGTGGTCAGCTCGAAGGCGTCGCCATCGGCCAGGTCTCGACTGCTCGACGAAATCGGCAGCACCGCCCAGATCGCCGCATCCCGTATGATCTGGATCTTCTCCGAGCTCGCCGAATCGTCGATCACCTCGTTGCGGGGCTCGCCGTAGTAGTCTTCCAAATCCAGAGGCACGGTCACCACCGCGCTGCGGGCTGCGCAGAATGCGGCGTAGTGCACCGATAGATGCCCGATCATTAGCATCGTCGATTGCGCCATCAGCAGCACCAGAAACAGCGCGATCGGCAGGACCATCGCAAACTCCAGAATCGCCGTACCGGCCTGGTCGCTCGGACGGTTGGCCCGGCCCCGGCGGGCGGGCGCCCCGGCCTGGGCCAACACCGTCAGCGCCCCCGCCAGCAGCGCGCCTGCGACCACGACCACCGCTGCATGCGTCAGAAAGCCTCGGCTCCCCGCGGCGGCGGCCACCCAGTCGGCCGGCCGCCATGTCGCCGCAGCCGCCAGCGCCCCCGCGCCCACAGCCGCGATCAGACCGGCCGCCAGGACCCATCGTCGCCTGCCTGGTTGTCGGTGCCGTTTGTCAGACATTGTTCGATTCACGCTTCAAACATCACTCGGCCCCGCACGAACAGTTCGACCATCGCCCCGGCCGATCCGATGCACAGCGCCAATCCGAACGCGATTTTCGGGCTCTCCGCCGTAGCCGGGTCGGCGGGCTTGCCCCGTAGCATGCCGATGTACAGAAACCGCCCGATCCGCCCGAACGTCTGGCGAACAACGCGCCGCTGGATCATCACGCCGACGGCCATCAGCGCCGCGACGACCAGCCCATAGGCCAGCGCCGTCACCGCGAAGTTGACACCCGTCAGCGCCCCGACGGCCGCCATCAGCTTGGCGTCGCCGCCACCGATCCCCCCCGCCCGCCAAGCGACAAACAGCGGCAGAAAGCCCACCGCCAGCCCACCCAACGCCCCGGCCGGGCCCAGCACGCCTTCGTAGCCGTCGCCGGCAAACACTGCAACCAGCGTATGGCCGACCAGGCCGACCACCACGGCCGGGTACGTCACCGCGTTGTAGATCTTTCCGGTGCGCACGTCGGTGACGGCCGCGACGATCAGCGTCACCGCCAGCACCGCATACGCCCACGTATGGATAACCGTTTGCCACATCGTTCCATCGGGCCCCGAAGGGCCCGGCCTCAGGACACCTCGCCCGCTTGGTCGGCCTGATCCTTGACGTCATCGAGTCCGCCGACGACCCATTTCCAAATATCGCCCCAGAACCAGATAATCACGGCCAACAGCGGCAAGGCGATGCCCGCAATAATCAGGACATACTCGACCATGCCTGCCCCCCGCTGGTCGTTGTGCAGGGCGTTCGACATTTTCTTCAACGTCGTCGACATCGTGCGCCCTTTCATACTTTCCCCCCGTCGACCCGGGGCCGGCTCGACGGGTGCCGAGGCGACGTCTCAGGTCGCGGGGCGATTGGCCCGCTGTCATGCAACCGCACGTCACGGAGTCGAACTGGCGTCCTCGACGTCGGTCTTGATCTCTTCGGTCTGCTCGAGAATCCACTGCTTGATGTCGTCGTAGAACCAGATGATCACACCCAGCAGCGGCAGCGCAATCGCCGCAACGATGAGGATGTATTCCACCATGTCCGCTCCCCGCTCGTCGCGGTGCAGGGCCCCGAAGGTCTTCTTGATCGCTTTCAACATCGTCGTGTCCTTTCACGTTGGTACACGTCAGCTATTCAACGGGTTGTCTACGGAAACGGCAGCGACAGCATGAGCGTCACCAGCCCAAACATGTTCGCCAGCGCCTCCAGCAGCATTCGATAGATATAGACCATCGGCAGGACGATGGCCGCCAGCATCAGCGCGTATTCCACCGTCGCCTGTCCAGCGGCGTTTTTGGAAAACTCTCGAAGCGATCTCGGCGGCGTCATGACTCATCCTCCGAGAAAATATCCTTCGTCAGGCGCCAGAACTTCCGCATCGCGCGGATTTTCGGCTCGTGGACGTAGATCGATTTCTCCCCGGCGAACGCCAGCGTGCCAACACCCGCATCGTCGAACTCCAGGCGGAAGACGTCGTGGGCCTGGTAGCGCCCGGCGTCGTTGAGGGGCAGGACCTCCGAGATCTGCGTCAGCCCGCGCCGCCCGTCATTGAACCGCGAGACCTGCACGACCACGTCGATGGCCGAGACGACCTGCGCCCGCAGGGCATAGAGCGGCATCTCCACGGCGTTCATCATCGCCAGCGTTTCCAGGCGATTCAGCGCGTCGATCGGCATCGTCGCGTGCAAGGTCGACATGCTGCCCGCGTGGCCGGACGTCATCGCCTGGATGATGTCCAACGCCTCCCCGCCGCGGGTCTCGCCGATGATGATGCGGTCCGGCCGAAGACGTAGCGACGACTTGAACAGGTCGCTGATCGTGACCTCGCCCCGGCCCCACCGGTCGGGGGTGCGGCTTTCCAGCGAGACGACGTGACTTTGCTGGAGCTGCAACTCGGCTGAATCCTCGATCACCACGATCCGCTGATGCTCGGGAATGAAGCTCGACAGAACGTTCAGCAGCGATGTCTTGCCGCTGGACGTGCCGCCGGAGACGAGGATGTTCTTCTCGGCCAGGACGCAGCACTGCAGGTACTCGCACGCCTGGGCCGTCCACGAACCCAGCTTGATCAGGTGGTCGGCGTCGAACATCACCTTGGCGAACTTGCGAATCGACATCAACGTTCCGCCGCGGGACAGCGGCGCCAGCACGACGTGCACCCGGCTGCCGTCGGGCAGGCGGGCGTCGACCAGCGGATTGAGCGGGTCGATGCGTTTGCCCGTATATTGCAGCACGTTGTTGACCGCGGACATGAACGCCTCGTTGTCGGCAAAGGCCGCGTCGGTCTTGATGACCTGGCCCTTCTGCTCGACATAGATCTCGTCGAAGCGGTTGATCATGATCTCCGAGACTTCCGGGTCGTGGAGGTAGGCCTTCACCGGGCCCAGAAAGTGCTCGACGGTCGCTTCAAAGATGTTGGCTTGCTGGTTCATGGGTTGGCTCTGCTTGGTTTGGCCGCCAGAGGAAGTCCTGGGGCGGGCCTCTGTGGCCGAAGCATCCACAACTTATCCCGCCAAAGGGAATAACGCACACAACGCAGGTTTGTGGCAGTCCGTGCCATAAATTCTTCCTTGCCTCTAAGCTTATTGTTCCCCTCAGCCGATCACAAGACAAGAGTTATTCGCCCCGGAGACGCGCTTTACCGCCCGGGCGCCGACCCGATGGCCCCGCCAAGGCCGGGTTGCGGAAGCTCTTGCAGACCGCTATCATGCGCCATTGCTCGCCGCCGGTGGCCGCGAACAGCCGGAGAGGTGCCGGAGTGGTCGATCGGGCTGGTTTCGAAAACCAGTGAGCCTTAGGGTTCCGTGGGTTCGAATCCCACCCTCTCCGCTTTCGCTGTTTCGAGCGCGGCGCAACATGCTGAGCGCATGCATGTTGCGTCGCGTTTCGCATTTCTCGACTCACTTCCCGGTGCACAGATGGTGCACGCACAGTGCACGGGAAGGAGTCGCCACATGGCTACTCGAAAGCATTCCAAAGAAAAGAAGAGATTTCGCATCGGCAGTGTCTCCGTGTACAAGCACCGACGTTCGTGGTGGCTTTACTACCGAGAAAATGGTGCTGCAAGGCGTCGACGAGCCAGCCAGAGCCTCGAAGAAGCAAGAGTGATTGCCGCTGAGGTCAATGCCCAGCTTGCCGGAAATCGCCCGACGATCTTTTCGTTCCAGCCAATTTCTGTTGAGGATCTGACTCATCGCTGGCTGGATTATCACGAACACGTTCGACGGTCCTCTGTCGCAACATGCCAACGATACCGCACGGCCGTTGAGTACCTCGTGCGTTTCGTTGGGAACGAACCGTCGTGCCGCTGTGCCCATAAGGTGAATGCGGAAGCGTTTCTCCGCTATGTCCGGGCCGTCCAGGTCGCCCCCAACGGCCACAGGAACGCCCGAAAACGTGGGCTCCGAGATAAGGGCATCAAGTTCATTCTGGGCGCATGCCGGTCAATGTACGGATTCGCCCATTCTCATCGGTTCCTCCCGCCCTACGCCGATAATCCTTTCGCAGCCTTAGCGGTCGATCGAATGCCGGTCGAAGACGCCAAGCGAATCCATGTCTTCGCCGCAGCAGAGGAGTTCAGTTTTCTGTCGGCATGCGATGACTGGCAATTCCCGGTGTTCTACATTCTGGCCAAGACCGGCCTGCGCAGCGGGGAACTTGCTCACCTGTTGATTGAGGATATTGATCTGGTCAACGAGACGCTGCACGTTCGCAGCAAGTCGGAACTTGGATGGCAGGTCAAGACCAGAAACGCTCGAAGTATCCCCCTGCCGCCCGAACCGATAGCTGTGCTGCAGCATGTGATCGGACAGCGCCGGGAAGGGGTCCTCTTCTTGCGGCGATCCGTCCAGGACCAACCAGCAGATCACGTTATGACGCTTTCGCGTGACGCGTCGGCCGCCGAACTGGCCCAGCGGGCCGACTGCCTATCCGACACACTGGGACGACAACTGACCCGCGTCGAGTCGTTTCGTTTGGCCAAGCGGCTTTGGCGCGACGCCGGCGCGGCCAAGACAGACACCATACGGACCGAGTTCATGCGCATCACGCGCAGCATCGGTTTGGGCCACGTAACTGCCCCGAAGTGCTGGCGGCACACGTTTGCCACACTCCTGCAAGAAGCAGGCGTCGATCCTTTGATCCGTCAGCAGACAATGGGACATGCCCCAGCGGGGCCGCGAGCTGGGGCTTTGGGAATGACCGCTCACTATACCCATACACAAGCCAAAGTCCATCGACGCCAGTTGGCCTCCGCACTCTCCCTACGTCCTAGGACATCAGATATCGTCGCCGATCAGATTGGCAACGGCGCAAAGACTGAACAGAAAGGGGAACAGCAATGAATACCAGAGACAATTTGCACGATGCTGTGATTGCCTACGCCCGCTATTCCTGTGACCGACAGAACCAGCTGTCGGCGAAGGATCAGATCGCCGAGCTTCGCAACTGGGCTGAGACAGAAGTCGGCCGACAGGCACCGTTCTTCGAGTTCATAGATGAGGCTGTGTCGGGCGCTGTGGCCGATCGCGACGGACTGCAAGAGGCAATCAAGTGCGCAGAAAGGTACGAACGGCCGCTTGTGATCGTCGAATGCATGTCACGATTCGCCAGAAGCGTCTCGGTTTGCTTCACCTACATCAATCGTATCGTCGATATGGGTGGCCGGTTCGTGTGCATTAAGGAGGGCCTTGACACGAAGCTGAACATGTGGCCGGCAATGGCGGCCATGATGGCTACCTGCGCAGAAATGGAGAACGCTTCGCGTTCCGTCATGGTGCGTCGTGGCCGTCGGGCTGCCTTCCGCCGCGGACATTCCGTCGGTCGTGTGGGCTATCATTACAGGACGGTGCCTAAGGACCCCGATGACCCTGACGGCCCCAAGATCAACATCGCCAACGAAGAATTTGGCGAGCAGATCGTCGAGTACTTCGAACGCGTGGCTTCGGGCCAATCGATCGCAGAAGTCAATCACTGGGCTAGCTCACTGCCCGGACGGGTCGGCCGCCTGGAGAAGTGGGATTCCGAGGCCGGCCTCCGAATGATCAGAAACCCCAGATACAAGGGCATAGTCTTGGAGGGCAAGACGGCCTCGGTACTGGAAAGAAGCACCGGAAAACACCGCTGTCGGCCCAATCACGACGGCGATACCGAATGGCGAGAGGATCCAAAGCAGCGCTTCGTTTCTCCGGATCTCTGGCAACGGGCCAACGACGCCCTTGACAAGACTAAGCATCAGCGGCGTCCGGTCGATTGCTACCCAAGAGACAAGGAAAACAGAAGATCGGGTGTCTGGCCTTCAGGAGCCCTGTTCTGTGGCTGGTGTGGGGCCAAGATGCATCGGCGCGGGGTTCGCGGCTACAGTTGCTCCGATTCGCGGGGCCCATCAGCGTCATGCCGCAACTACCTGCAGGTCAAGACAGATGTTGTTCTGCAGGAAATCCCCCGAACGATTCTCGATCACCTCTTGGAGATCCCAGACACATTCGAGGCGTTGTACAAGGAGGTCCGGGAACAAGCCAGAAAAACCGCCACTGGGCAATCACAGGCCCAAGTGAAGCAAGCCCGTAAACGCCTAAACACTCTCAAACAGGGGCTCGGCAGGCTTTTCGATCTTGTCGAAAAAGGCCAGGATAGCGCCAATCTGCAAGCTCGAATAGCAAAGAGGCAGAAGGAGATTGAGGAGTTGGAGGAAAGCATCGCCGCCGCGACCTCCTTGTCGCCGAAGCTGCGCATACCAACGCCATCTGATATCCAAAATGAACTGGAGAGGCTTGTATCAATAATCGAAGCCGCAGGTGAAGAGCTCTTACCACACTTGCGGGCGCTGGCTCCTAGAATCGATGTGTACCCAGTCAGGATCAAGGGAGCGCGTAGGCCTGCACTTCTCGCAAAGTTCGACGTGAGCCTTCTGACACTTCTTCCTGCAGAATGGACGGCATTCATGAGGCAACGGCTTGAGGCACCCAAGGAAGGAGAACTCCCGCCGCTCCTTATGCAGCCCATCGAACTGATTCTGACGAAGCTGCCGGAATACGTGCAAATCGCCCAAGAAGCCAAACGCCTCTTTGATGGCGGGATGCCAAACAACGCCATAGCTAGGAAGCTCCGTTGCTGGCCCCAGACGATCCGTAAGGCGATTGCCTTGATGGAACAGCAGAGCGGAGACAGACTGGACATCGAAGAGCTGACAGAACTGCCTGATCGCCGACGTCAGAGCAAATTCAGTCCTCCGACTGAAGAGGATGAGGTTATCCCCGGGACCACTGGTCTCACAAAGAGAATCGTTCAAACCGTCGACGAATTGAGAGAGAAAGGCTACACACCGAATGGTATTGCGGCGAGCGCCGGCTGCCGAGTGTCCACGGTCAAAAGAGCAATAAAGTGGACCGAGCAACGGAAGCGACTGGACAGTCACTTTAGGAACAGTCCCAAAGTCAAGCGAGGTCCCGTTTCGATGAAGCGGCCACGCGAACACAGGAAGAAGTCTGAGGATCGATGATTACAGCGCACAAAAGTGTGTTGGCAACGAAACGAAGGCCCTGCTAAGCATCAGGGGCACGTTTTTCCACCTACGCTGCGGCATGAAAGGCTGGTGACCAATGACTAACATTGAGCAACTTAGACTGCTTCTGTCCGGACTGGCGGCCGGAGATTCGCTGGGGGCCACGTCGGAGTTCGTGACCCCGGCGGCTGTCCCGGAGGTCTATGCCAGGCACAAGGACAAGGGCTGGCCGTTCGCACAGGTCGGCGGTGGGCACTTCGGATGGCGACCTGGTGAGCCTACGGACGACACCGATATGGCAATGTGCATGGTGCGATCATATATCGAGCTCGGCCGATTCGATCCCGAAGATCTCGCCGGTCGGTTCGTCGAGTGGAAGCAGTCCGGCCCGAGGGACATCGGCGCCACCACTGCCCGCACTCTCGGCCAGATCGCTGCGGGCAAGTCGTGGTGCGAGGCGGCTCGAAATGCTTATTGCTCATCTCCGGTCAACGCCCCTAATGGATCGCTGATGCGAAACGGCGTGGTCCCTGCGATGGCCGACGATGTTTTCGAAGCTCTGACGATCAGCGCCCAACAGTCGATCATCACTCACTACAGTCCCCTGGCTGTCTTGACCTGCATGGTTCAGACATGGGCAATCTGGTCCTTGATGGAGGACGAGACTTGGCCGTTCACCGACGATTGGACCGACAGGTTCGGCGACGTTTGGAAACAATGGCAGGAGCGCTACGACTGCGAGCACGTCGAGCAATGGCTGGTTGAAACGGATGAACGCGACGGCCCAGGCGGCCTGCAGCATGCCATCGACATAATTGAGGAAGCCGTGTGGTTGCCGACAGCGTTCAATCCCTTTGAAGTCCGATCCGGGATTGGCTATTGCCTGACGACGCTGCAAACGGCCGTCTGGGCGCTATGCTGGTCGATCATGGGCGACGAACCGTTCCCGATCGAGACGCTGCCCGACGGCATTCCACACGAAGTCTTCTTCCGACGCGGCCCCGACACGCTGGCGTGGGTGGCACTGGCTGGCAACGACGCCGATACCACCGGCGCAACGACAGGCCCGTTGCTAGCCGCAGCCCATGGACAGCTGCCGGACTACTACACCAAGGGCCTGGAAGCTCTGCCCGAATTCGACACCTTGGCTCATGCCAATGCGTGATGATCAATCGGAGAGAGAGCCTTGGCGTCCTCAGAAGAGGATGCTCAACACAAAGACCGGACCTTGCCGGCCACAACTGCCCAGCCGCAGCGTGGGCCGGGCTTATGCCCAATGCTGTTATCCGCCAGGAACTCCCTTCTGCGCATCGGCGATTGTGCAAAACACCTCCAGCGTTTCCGGTTCAGCTGCCAGCCAGTCACTCACAGGGCCGCCGACCTGGGCGCGCTCCTTAGCAACAATCCGCGATTCCCGAGCAACGTCACCGAAAGCGTTCGCCCCACATTGCAAGCGGACTGATTTGTTCTCGTAACTATGACGCCAACGAGGTCCGCAAGATCCTCCATGTTTTCAGAGCGCCGGACTGATCCCGCTGCTTCCGACAACACTGGGCAGGACCTGCACCAACCGAATCCAATTGCCTTTCGTTCCCGAATCACTGCAGCACATCCGGCGGGGGAGCATTGACTGATCCGAGCCAGATCACAAGGCTTCGAAGATCGGTTGGTGTCAGAAGGTCCATCATCTTCAGCGAGGTCCTCTTCGTCATTAGCGTCCTTCTCGGGGAAGCGCCGGCTCCGACGAAACACGCGTCGTCATGCCCGAGCCGAGCCCGACTAGTGGCCCTACGGATGATTTGACAGGGCGTTTGACGCGAGGTCGCGGGTTCATAACGGGGGCATCATATGGGGTCCTGGAGAGGAAGTGTGTGTCGGATTTGTCGGGGTTCTGAGGCGGTGAATCGACGCAGCTCCATCCACACACGACCGTAATCGCATGTCAGGCAGACCCCGACACGGTCATTTCGGACTCGGCAGAGCTTCGAAGGCTACACCTCCGAAGACTTGCGGACGAACTTGCAGGCGAACGCCTGCGAGATCCCTGCCGGACCCGTCGAAACCCATCCCCCGGTATCTCACATCTGTCTACGCATCCACTCCCCTGCCGGATAGAGTTTTCGGGAGGGACAACGACCGTGCGACGACAAGCTGCTTACTCTCGATGGCTGCTGGCCTACTGACCGACGCTCGAAGACCGTTGGTTTCCCTCTGGCGACCCGGACGCGCTTGCGTCGGCGTCGGATGCCTTGTCGGGATCACTCCTTTTCTTGGCGTCATCGGCGTCGGCAGCATCCTCGCCGGCAAGGGCTTTGAGGGCCATTTCGAGGATCTGTTCGTGGAGTTCCGGGGCAAGCGCTTTGCCCTCTTTGGCTGCCTTCATGTAAAGCGTCGGGTCCAGGCCCTGATGTTTGTTGTCTTTCAGCGCGATCTTGACCTTCTCGCGAATCCGGTCCCACATCGCGGTGTTGTAATGTTGGTGGCAGGCTACACAGAGACCTTCGCGCTCCATCTTGCTTCGTTCCTCGAAGTTCAGCGGCCGGTCTTCAAGGTGCGGCATATTCTGCACCTGTTTGCCGGTCCGCGTGATGAGCTGATCGAGTGAGTAGGGGAATTCGAGAATCCTGGGCACCTGCCATCGGGCCGTCTTGGAACCGGGAATGTCGCCGTAGTATCCGTCCGCCATGTTGGTGAACAGAGGCCTGTCCGCATTGGCAGGTTCGTCCTTGTTGAGGGCGATCTGACTTCGCGAGTTCCCCAAGCCGTATCCCATCGTCTTTGGATTTGTGTGGCAGTTTTCGCAGGTCCGTGCGGGGATAGTGTTGCTGTGGGGCTGAATCGGCGCCATTGTCTGTGCATTGTGGCCGGTGGAGGTCTTTAGGACCTTGTTCAGGGTCAGGACTTCGCCCTTCTCGTTAATGTAGGTCCAGAAGACCTGGCAGCCGGGAGCGACTGGCGTGACTTTGCCCCTGAAGTTGATCCCCAGGATGGGGTCTTCCCACCGAAGATAGCTTCGGTTCTCGACAGACACCTCACCATACGTTTTCGTGATCGTCTGCTTTCCCGTCTTCGGGTGGCGGTTCATCGCTGTGGCGATCCAGTCCGTCCCAACCTTGCGGCGGTCGTACACCGTGTGGCAGCCGTAACACTGCGGCGCCCAATTTGAGTGACACGCGTAACACTCCAGTTTTGTCAGGTGCTGGGACACCTCCGACATGGCGACCCGCCCCTGCTCGGTCTTCCAATGTTCGTTCAGCTTGATCTCTTTCAGGAGCGGGACATCATGTTTTTTCTCGTCGAAGGCCCCTTTCAGGATCACCTTGTTTCCCACCCGCGTGATGTGTGTGTTGGGATTGCCCCGCGAGGTCAAAAGATGATCTTTCCGGTTGGCGTGGTATGTCCCTCGCTCGCCTTCGAGGACGACAGGCGTTCCGTACCCGATAGGAAGCTCCCACGGATACTTCTCCGGCGTGCCGTGGCAGTCGGCGCAGGAGATCTCCACCTGATGAAGCGTGGTGGGGTAGATATTTCCGTCGCCGTGAACGTCAATGGAGGTGTGACAGTCAATGCACTGGAGGCCCTTCTGCAAGTGAATATCGGCGTGGATCGGGATGTAGTCCTTCGTGTAGAGATCCGCCTGCGGATTGCCTTCCCGGTCAAAGGGAGGCGCCTTCTTGTCGCTTACATAGTCGAACTCGATAACTCCGGCGTAGGTTGTCCCGATGCGTTTGCCCCTCGTGTGGCAGTGGTTGCACTGGGTTGCGGGTATTTTGAGGGTGATCTCATGCTTCATCATATGGCCGCGCCGGTCCTTGGGGATCGTGGGATCGTTTCCCTCGTACAGGGCGTCATTCGTGTACAGGACATGACAGGCGGCGCACCCGCCCGCTCGGATGTCTCCCCGCTTGCGCCGCCCTTCTTCCCATACGTGGCACCGGGCGCACTGCTTGCGGTAATAGTCGGCGAAAGAGGCTTTGACCGGATCGTTCCATATCTTCAGGCCTTCCTCGAATGAAGGAATCTGCTTGGACTGCTCGATGCGTTGGATGTGTCCGGTCTCGATCGCTTTGGCGATCCACTTCTTGTACGTCTCGCTTCCTGAGGTGGGGATGGGGCCGTCGGGATCCGCCATATTGAAGTCGGCGTAGACATATTCGCCCTTGGGGACGACGCCGTTGGACATCAACGTGTGCGAAGCCTTGCCGAACTCCAGGGCCATCAGCGCCCGCTGCATGCGGTAGACGTGGTTCGACTGTCCGCTTGGATCGGTCGCCTTGGAGACAACCGATTTCACCGTTCCTCCGGCCTGGATGCCGAGCACCTTGCCCATGATCGTCGTCAGCGCGCCGCTCTCGCTGTGGCATTTCGCGCAGCCAAAGCCCTCGCTGACGACCCACATGCTTCCCGGGTTCGGATACAGATTCTTGTGGGCCTCATCCTTTGTGGTGGCTTGGGCGTCGCCCTCGTGGCAAAGAACGCAACCATAGCCCTGATTGGGGTTCCCGAATGCTGTGGCAATGGCGTCGATCGCCTTCTGCATCTTTGGATTGATTTTCATAATCCCCTCGTGGCATGAGAGGCAGCCTTTCTCTTCGGCTGCGTCACGGCTCACGATCGCATACTTCCTGGAGAGTTCCGGATCCCACCGGTTGATCTCGAAGTCGGCGTTCGTGGCTATGGGCGTCACATCGATCTCGGGCTCTTCCGGATCACGCTGCGGTGTGACGGGTCCACACAGGGTGACAACAGTAAAGATCATGACCCCGACCGCCGCAATCAACGTGATGACGCCCACGATCAGTCGCCGTTTCGCTTGCATAATGATCACAATCTCCCGTCTATGTCACTGCCTCTCTGGCAGGAGTGTTCTTGTGCCGTTGACCGGCTAAGAGCCGACCAACGGGCTTCTCATTCGGTTTTCCGTGGACCTGACGCGTCCGACCCGCTGGCCGACCCGCCTGGGCGCTGCGGGTCACGAACGACGATCTTGAAGAACATGCCGTGGTGTGCACAGCCACAGAAGGCTTTGCACTCGACCAAGTAACTGCCCGGCCGGTCGGCCACAAACTGGGCTACCGCCGTGTGCCCGCCCTCCATCTCGATCGGGTCCTTGACAGGGAAGCCCGGCGGGAAAACAAAACTGTGCGTGACGTCCGCACTCGTGATGACCAACGCGACCTTCTCGCCCTTGTCGACGATTATCTCCTGGACGCGGTCGAACTTGCCGGACCAGTAGTTGTGCCCGCCGACGTGTTCCTCGGTGACCCGGCCCTGGCCGGCACTGGCGGTGAGCGTGATGATTCTCACGTCATCCCCGAACTTGGCGCGGAAGGAATAATCATCGTACCACCAGATTCCCACGGGAACACCGGCCAGGGCGGCCACAACCAGACCACCGGCCAGAATCTCCAGTATCAGTATCCTCGGGATCATTTCTCAGGGCCTTTGGCCTCTCGCTGAGGCTCGTTCGGCAGCGGAGATCGTTCGGCAACGAGCTTTGCGCCCCCGCGTGAACCGGGTGTGCCCATAAAGACAAAGAAAGCCATTGCCGAAACCGCCACGCCTGTCACAAGTCCTATCCCGCCCCACAGCTCGTAATTCGGACTGACGATCATCTCGCCCTGCATGAACGGGTGCATGTACCCGCACGTCTGAGAGCACCGGAAGCGGAACTTGCCCGTTCTTTCGGCCGTGAAGATGATGCGATCCACCTCCTGGAAATCGTCGTGTTTCGACGGGTGGCGAATCAGCAGTACGCTGTCATCGGACGAATCGCCCGGTCTGATCTTCGCGTCGATGTCGTAGCCCTCGAGAAAGAATCCGTGGGTCACGTCGCGGGTGACCAGGTTGATCGACACCCGGTCTCCTTTGTTCAGCCTGATGATGGGCGGGTCGAAGCTATATCGCTGAGCGTAGATCATCAGATCCACGTCGCCGGCGGGGGCCCCGGTAAGGGATCCGGCCAAGACGCCCAGGGCGGTAAAGATTCCCAGAAGCGCCAAGCACCCCAGCAAACAGATCACTTTTCGTTTCATGGCCGCCGACCTCTATCCGACAAAGAGCACGATGAGTACCGTCGTCACCAGCAAGAGCAGCACGCAGAGGGGCAGGATGCTCCTGCCGGCCTGGCGCACCTCGCCGTGCATTCGCACCGCAATCTCGAAGCCCTTCTTCAGCGCCCAGTACAGGCCTAGGGCAAGAACCGGAATCTGGAACCAACCCGTATACTCGGGCAGGACAGGCGTCCAATGAACGTCAGCCGTCCCAAAGATGTTCCAGCCCCATCCCAACGGATCCGAGATGACCGAAACAATATACGACCCGTTTATCATGACCAGCGGGATGCTGAACGCAATCCAGGCGAACAGGCCCAAGGGCACCAGTGTGTAGCCGTACTGGATAAACATGTCCTTCACCGTCACGGTTTCCGACCCGGCCAGCCATCGCCCCGCCCGGATGGCCGCATAGTAAATCAGAGGCAGTCCCACCAACGCCACGAACCACAGTGAGCCCGCATACGTGAGGAAGCCGACCCAGTCGCCGACCTCGCTGATGTTGGCCCAATTCTTGAGGATGCCCCACGGACCCAACAGCACCACAGAGTAGGTCATGGCCAGCGTAAGCATGATGAACGCCTTCCACACTTCGTCATACCCTTTCAGAAGCGTGTCGCTGGCGAAAGGCCGGGCGTAAAGCGTGATGTTGTCATGAGGGCAACTCTTGACGCACTCCATGCACAAGCCGCAATAGTTGTTGCGATCCATCTTTTGCATGTGCTGGAACCAGGGGCACCCCCAGCCCTTCTCGTTTCCGGCCAGGCAGGCCTTTTGCTTGCAGTTGCCGCACACCTCCTTGTTCTTGGAGCGCAGCGCCAGCATCGAGGTCATCGAGTAGAGGCTCAGGAAGCCGCTGACGGGACAGAGGTACATGCAGAAGGTGCGTTGGCGGAAGATGATGTGAACGATCGTCGCCATCACGAACAGGCCGCCGAGCACGATGACGCTTACGATGGGCCTGGTAACCAGCAAGGCGCTGAACGTGCACAGCGCAAGAAACCCGAAATTCTGCAGCCAGATGTTGCTGAGGACTTTTGGCCAACGCCTTCGCAGGCCCGCCATGCGGTTGCGGCCCACGCCGGGTTTGCCCGTTGCCACGCCGATCAACCTGCGGCGCTGGAACCACTCGCCAAAAAATGGGAACGGACAGACCGTGCACCAGACCCGAGACGCAAACGGAACCATGATGGCGATCAGCGCGAACCACCAGAGGATCCAGACGAAAACGACGATGATGTTCCGGCTGCCCACCGGCGAGCCGAACACACCGGCGAGTAAGAAGAAATAGAACACCGCCAAGTTGGGAAAGATGACGGCGAACTGGAACCATCGGCGCTTAACCAGCCACCGTAGGCCGGGCACCCGCTCCAAAAGGTCTATCCGCCAGGACGCCTTGGGCGCAGCCGCCCCCACGACGGCTTCCGTTGGGCCGCCACTGTTCATCTCGTCGGCTGCATCGAACACAGTAGATTCCGCCATCGTTTGACTTCGCTAGCCTGGGCATCCTCGTGACCGAACTGCTTGCTCTGCCGGCACGCCTGCTCGGTTCCTACGTCGGCCCGCCGATGACACGACGCTGCTTCCTGCCGAAACAGGTGTTGCGGGTCTCCGTACGGGGACCCCTAGTTGTCTTCCCAGAGATGATGCAAGAAGCGCGCCAAATGAAAGAGTAACGTTGCCTCCATTGCGACCGACAACTATAGCCATCTGTTACTACGAGAGTTATAGGACGGTCGAACTGGCACGGGATCAGCTTTCGGCCAGATGCGATCCCCTTCCTCCCTTGGTCAAAATGGCCGAGCCGAAACGCGAGTGCTCGCAGATTGTTCGTATAACATGCGATTTACAATTCGGTTAGGATGGGCGGTCAAAGTTTGACCAGAGGACTAAGACTGACCATCTGGTCTGCGAGTGGCTCAGGGGGCTCCTGGCAGCAGATCCTCTGGCCCCCGGAGTTTGACCTTGAGCGTGTTCCTGGTGATCCCAAGGATGCGCGCGGCCTCCGAGAGATTGCCCCCAACACTACCGACGACGTGTGCGACATAGCGCAGCTCGATTTCTCGCAAGGGGGGCATGGCCCCAGATCCCCCTCCTGCCTGTTTGCTGACAAACGCCGATGCTTGAACATCTCCCGGGAGTTGCGCAGCCGTCACTTCGCCCGTCTCGCATAGAATCGCGGCGCGTTCCATCATGTTGCGAAGTTCACGAACGTTGCCCGGCCATGCATAGGCGACCAGGATCTCTTCGACCTCCGGCATTAGATGCATTGGCCCTTTTCGCAACGCCATGGCGGAGCGCTTGAGGAAAGATCGTGCGAGCAGCACGACGTCGCCGCCACGATCACGAAGAGGGGGGACGCTGATCTGAAACGTGTTTAGCCTGTAAAAAAGGTCTTCGCGGAAAGCCCCCGACTGGACACGCGACAAAAGGTCGCGGTTAGTGGCGACGACCAAACGGGCATTCGTCCGGATCTCCCGCTGTCCGCCGACGCGTCGAAACGGCTGTCCTTCCACCACGCGGAGCAGTTTTGTTTGAAGATCGGCTTTCATCTCCGAGATTTCGTCAAGAAAGAGGGTGCCGCCGTCGGCCATTTCGAACAGCCCGGCCCGGGCCTCCTTGGCGTCAGTGAAAGCGCCCTTCTCGTGGCCGAACAGGTCACTTTCCAGCAACTGCTCGGATAAAACGCTGCAGTTCACCTTGATCATTGGCGCCCCAAAGCGTGAAGAGAGGCGATGCAGCGCGTCCGCCACGAGCTCCTTGCCCGTTCCCGTTTCGCCCGCCACGAGAACGGGTGCATCGGTATCGGCCACCTTCTGAATCAAGTGGCGAACTCTCTCGATAGCGGCGCTCTCGCCGAGCATCTTTGTGATCTCACCTCTTGCCTGCCGTTCGCGTTCCAAAAGCCAGACGTTGCGGCGCAAGGTACGCGTCTCGATAGCCCGCTCGACGGTAAATTGCAGCTGCTGGAGATCAAAAGGCTTCGTGACAAAATCGCTGGCCCCCCCCTTCATCGCTCGAACGGCTGTCTTTATGTCCGGAAAAGCCGTCAAGACGACCACAACCGTCTCCTTGTCCAGGCCCTGCGCCGTCGTCAAGACATCGATCCCCGAGCCGTCGGGAAGTCGAAGGTCGAGCAGAACAAGGTCTATATTGCGATGTTTCAGGAGGCGCGTCGCCGCCGACACGGTCGACGCGCTGACCACCTCGTACCCCTTCAACGTAAAGGAGCGTTCCAGAGAGCCCCGCAGGCTCTCGTCGTCTTCAACGATGAGCATCCTGGATTTCATGGTTGGTGCTCCTGTTGGGGTCCGTCCAATGCGGCGCGCTGGGCGGCCTGTGTGGATGTCGATCCCTGGAGCGCGCACTCCGGAAAGGTCACCGCGACAACCGTTCCCTTGCCTGGTTCACTGTCGATGTGAATCGTCCCTGCGTGATCCTGAACGATCTGCCGACAGATGGCCAGTCCCAGACCCGTTCCTTCATGTTTCGTTGTGAAAAACGGATCCCATATCTTGTCAAAGGCCTCTGCGGGGATGCCTTCCCCCTCGTCTACCACCTGCAGGATCACACTGTTGGACGAGCCGCTGACACTCGGCGTCAACACCCCTCGCTGGATCGTTACGACGATCTCCCCGCCCTCTCGGGACGCATCCGACGCATTCAAAATCAGATTCATGAGCAGCTGCCGAAGTTGGTCCGCAACGCCTGAGACCTTCGGTAGATCCTTGGCGATCTCACACCGCAAGGCCACGCCTTTTTCCCGCAGGTTTGCCGAGACAAGCGCGAGCACGCCGTGAGCCACTTCGGCCAAGGCGACCTCCTGCTTGGCCTGGCTACCGCCAAGTCTGGCCAGTCGGGCGAAGGAACGCAAGAACGCTGCCAGACGGTCCACCTCCGCAAGGACTTCGGTCAGCAGCCCTTGGCATTCGCCGCATAGGTCGCCGGCCTCCTCAGCCACCTGGATTCTCGTCTTGATGGCAGCCAGAGGGTTACCCACCTCATGCATTACGCCGGCTGTGATCTGGCCGATCGACGACAATTTGTCCGCACGGGCCATTCCGCTTTGGAGGCGATGACGCATTTCGATCTGACGCTCGACCTCCCGCTTGAGTTCGACGTTCCACCCAGACAGCCGCGATTGGGCCGCTTGAAGTCGCTCCGTCATCGCATTGAAGTCGTTGGCCAGCCTCTCGATCTCGTCTCCCGTAGTGACGTGAACGCGCTTGTCCAGGTCGCCGGCCGCGATATCACGCGTCGCCTGTTGAAGGCGCATGATCGGCCGAGCAAGATAGTCGCCTATCAACACGCCAAGGACGGCAGCGATGAGGACCACGAAGATCAGAACAACCGAAAGGAATCTCGTCAGACGGCGAATCGGGCCTTCGACAGTGGCTTGTGGCTGGCCGATCAAAAGAGTCCAATGGCGCTTCGGATCTCCCTGGTCAAAGGCAATGGAGGCGCTGGAAAGGAAAATCCCTCCTGTCTTGGCTGACGGCCCGCCTGGCGAGCGCTCCAGGATGGCTCTGGCCTCCTCAGGCGCATAGTCATCGGACAAGTGCCGCCCCTTCCCAAGATTGAAAAGGTCTCGCCTCGCCTCCGATTCGCCCACATAGCCCATGTAGGCGCCGCGTTGATCCACCAACCAGGCTTCCGTCCCGGGGCTCGGAGGTCCAAGAAGAGACATGATGTAGTCCCCGTGGATATTGATTACCAGCAGACCGCGGCCTATTCCTTTGTCTCCAGAAACAAGGGTCGCATAGCGAACAACTGCCCGGGGAGGTAGTTCTGCCCTGCCGTGTTCGACATTGAGGTCCATTGGTGAAGCATAGATCTGACCGGATCCAAGAGCGAGGGCGGCTTTCACATAGTATCGATTGCTCTTGTCCTGAAGCTCGGCGGAGTGAACAACTGCGGCCAGGCCTCCTTCGACGTTCAGCCGTACGACCTCGTGCCCAGCGCTGTCCAGGTATCGCACCTGATAGTACGCCCGCTTGCCTTGTGAGAAAATGAGAAGCTCCGACTGAACCTTCAGACGCAAGAGATCAACCTGTTCGGGGGTTGCCGTAGCTTCGGCGGCAGCAAGCTGCCGTATCGCCTGGACCTGGCTTAGAAAACGCAAGTCCTGTTGCACCCCCTGGAGGAACTGCTGAACTACTCGCGCTTTCGATCCGGTGTCAAATTCCACTCGCTGGATCGCGCTTTGCCAAAGAGACTCTTGCATGCGTGACATCACAAAGATGCCGACTGTTATCGTTGGGATTACTGCCAGGGCGACCATGGGAATGGCGATCTTCGTGCGCAGACGAACGCTCTGCAAGCGACGCTTCCATGCCTTCTTCGAGGGCGACAGGATCCTGTCCGCCGCGGCGCCGGGAGTCTGGCGCAAGAGGATGAGGGTTGCAAGGACCGAGGCGATGGCCGCTGCCGAGAACCCGCGAATGATGTGAAGGGCGTGCATTACTTCAGGACCGGCCCCCCTGAGCCAGGTCCGTTCAACGATCTCATAGCCGAAGAAGAGCGTGCCAACTGCAAGGAAGCAAATGATGAATACCCGAACCAGATTCGGCTGTTGAACTCGATTGGGCTCCCTCTGGCGGTCCCTTCTAGGCATCATCTCCCCCATCCGCGCCTTCTTGCTCTGGAACGCCCAAGCCATGACCAAGCGCCTCATGGCAAGGTCCACAGATGATACTCATCTCAGACATCTTCTCTTCCGCTTCCACTGGACCGTGAGGCGGCAGCCACTTTTCGCACCTCCGCGAGAGCCGCAACGTGAGCAGCCGTTTCGTGCGCCGCCAGTCTACATAGACCATCTTAGAGAGCTGCCGGCAGGAATCAATCTTGTGCAGCCCGTGGACAATTCTCCGGCCGTCCTGCGCGGGGGACGGTGAAGTCGGCGTCGGCGGCAAGGTCGCGCTCGTGGATCGGTATCTCTTCGCGGCCGTCATGGCGCGTGTTCGTCGCCTTCCCGGCCAGACCCCAATATACCTGTTTCGGGCCCGGCCGAGCCTTGGAACCTTGTGGAATCAGATGGAACTTGTAGGGGAACGCCACGCGAGGTGTCGCATCGCTCAGTTCGCTGGCCGCCTCGGGGCGCTTGGGGCCATGGCTTCATCCAGCGCCCGCGCCACCTGCTCGACCGTGTAGAAATCGCTTTTGAACAGCGCGTTCCCGTCAGGTCCGAAAATCACCAACAGCGGAATGGTCAGCCGTTCCATCCGTTCAAGCATGCGGCGGCCCACTCTATTGCGACCAGTGGTCAGGTCTACCTTCATGGGCATCACGGAATCCTTCTTGAGCCGGTCCACGATTGTCGGGTTTCGCAGGACGCTCTCCTCCAAGGCCTTGCAGTTGAGACACCACTCCGCCGTGAAGTCCAGCACCACGACCTTGCCCTCTCGGACAGCCCCCTCGAATCGCTCCGGAGTATAGTGGACCCAGTTCACGGGCCCTTGAGCGGTCAGGCGCACCGCCAGAGCGACCGCCCCGAAGGCCATCACGCCGCCCAGGCCGATGACTAGGGCGCGGGCGATAGCGGATCGGCTGAAGCGGACCGTGCGCCAGGCCATCCATACCCCCCCGGAGGCCACCAACAGCATGACGGGCCACCAGTAGAACCGGCCGGCCGACCCCTGCGGGGAGGCGGTCAGGGCCGTCACGCCGACGCCGACGAAATAGGCGGCCGCAGCCAGCATGAGCAGGCCCATGACCTGCTTGACCAAGACGCTCGCGGGGCCGGTGTGCGGCACCTTGGCCACCAGACGGGGCCAGGCCGCCAGCACGAGGTACGGCAGCGCCATGCCCACGCCAACGGCTGCGAACGTCGCCAACGAGACCGCCGGCAACTGGCGCACGGACCAGCCCAGAGCCGCCCCCATGAACGGCGCTGTGCACGGGGTCGAAAGCACGGCGATCATGATCCCGAAGAGGAACGAGCCGCTATAGGTGTCCTGCTGCGGGGTAATGTGATACACGAACTGAGGTAGACGAACGGTGAACAACCCGCACATGCCGAACGCCATGACCGCAATGAACACGCCGACGCCAATGGTGAACAAAGGCAACTGGAACATCTGGTTGACCGCCGTGAAACTGGTGATCGTCGCCATGACGACTGCCAGGGCCGTCCAGAAGGCCACCACTCCCAATGAAACAAAGACGCCCAGCACAAAGCAGCGACGGGGATGACCGGCTACCTGTGACAGCCCCATCACCTTGATGGGGATTATCGGCAGCACGCACGGCGTGAGGTTCAGCAGGAAACCTCCCAGCGCCGCCACTGCCAGCAGCAGCCCCATTCCAATTGCAGAGCCTGTATCCACCACGAACTCGCGGCCGAAGGCGCCAAGAGACACCTCCTCAGACCGTTCCCCTTTGCTCGCCTGGTCGCTCGGCGACCGCGAGCCGTGTTGCGGCCCGTCGGAGGAACGGAAGATGGCGGAGCGCCGGCTGTTGCCGTCACCGACGGCCTCCGGGTCCACCAGCACGGTCAGGCCCAGTGTCGTCGTCTCCGGCAGCAGACACCGCTTATCGTCGCACGCCTGGGTCTTGACGGTCACGGTAACTGCGCGCGGGCCGGGCGAGGCGTCTTTGGCAACCATCAGAGGCACACGGAACCAGATACGGCCCACATAGGCGTTCAGCGGCTCCTTGAGGATCGGGTCCTCCAACCTGCGCGGCTGCGGCGCCTGGACCCGGCCGGCCGCTATGCCTTCGGCAGTTTCCACCGACACCGTGCTGGCAATCAGAAACCCCATCTGAGGGTTCTCCCCATAGAGATGCCAGCCTTCATCAATGTCCACGGACACCGCCAAGTCCACCGTCTCGCCCGGCCGGACTGTGAGGCGCGAAGCGTATACGGAGATCGTCACCGGATCGGTTCGCTTCTGTGCATCAGGCCGGAGTTCGTCCGCCGCGCCGCCCACGTGGAGCGGCCGCTCGGATGAAGCGGCCTCGGGCAACCCACGAGACGGCTTCGCCGCAATCTCCTTCACATCCTGATCGCCCAGCCGCTTGGCCGCCACGAGGACCGCCTCGCCGCCGAAGGGGCTCTGTTGCATCACGCCAATCAGGGACTCCAGCGTTCGTCTCGCTGCGGCCACGTAGCGCATGTCGCCGGTCAACACACCGATGTCCAGCAGCGCCACTGCGGCCACACCGTTGGCGTTGGGGGTGTTTCCGCCTCCGCTGATGCTCTTGGACCGCACAAGAAGGTCTTCGTGGTCGGGCGTTGTGAAGTAAAATCCGCCGTTGGTCTTGTCCTGGAAGTCATCCAGCAGTTTCTCAACGAGCTGTCCGGCCCGCGCCAACCACCGCGGATCGCCCGTCGCCTGATGAAGCTCGATAAGGGCCTCGGCGAGGTAGGCGTAGTCGTCCAGGTAACCTAGCTGTTTTGCCTGGTCCGCACGATAGGTGCGAAGAAGCGTATCTCCCCGCATCATGTGGCTGACGATGAAGTCGGCCGCCTTCATGGCCGCCTCGGTGTAGCGAGGCTCGTCGAGTTGTCGGCCGGCATAGGCGAGTGAGGCGATCATCAACCCATTCCAACTCGTGAGGACCTTGTCGTCCTTATGCGGCTGGGCCCACGTCTGGCGGCGTGCCAGGAGCTTCTGACGCATGCCGGCCAGCCGCCCGGCGAAGGCCCTCGGGGTCTGGCCTCGGGCCTCTGCTATCTCCCCGATCGGCTCGTCCAGATGCGGGATATTCAAGCCGCGCCGGTCGCCGGTCGCCTCTTCAACGAAATTGCCCCCCTCCTCGAAGCCATACACTTGCCCGAATAACTTGGCGTCCTGGGCCCCCAGCACGTCCGCCACTTCCCTGGGGTGCCAGAGATAGATTTGGCCCTCCTTGCCCACCTCCCCGGCATCGATCGCCGAGTAGAACGCGCCGTCAGGCGAGGTCATGTCCCGTTGGAGCCACCCGAAAATGTCCTCGACGGCCGTGCGATATCGCTCGCTGCCGGTGACGAGGTAGCCATCAACGTAAACCCGCATGAGTTGGGCGTTGTCATAGAGCATCTTCTCGAAGTGCGGCACCAGCCATTCGTCGTCCGTCGCGTAGCGGTGGAACCCGCCGCCCACATGGTCGTGGATGCCGCCCGACCACATCGCATCGAGGGTCCTGGTAATCTGCCCAAGCAGCTCCTCGTTGCCCGTGTCGCGGTACTGACGGATAAGTAGTCGCAACGTTCCGTGTGGAGGGAACTTCGGCGCGCCGCTAAAGCCGCCGTGTCGCGAGTCGAAATTGCGAGTCAGTAGCCCGACCGCCTGATCCACTGCCTGCGACGTCGGCTCACCTTTGCGAGCCAATGCCTCCCCGCTGCCGATTCGAGCGATGGCTGAGGCCAGTTGGTCGGCCTGATTCTCGACGTCCAGCCGTCTGGTCTTCCATACATTGATCAATCTGGTGAGAATCAGCATGAACTGCGGTTTGGGGAAGTACGTGCCCGCCATCCACGGTTTGCCCTCGGGGGTCAGCCACACAGAGTTCGGCCAGCCGCCGCGCTGAGTGAGTAACTGGGTGGCAAGCATGTACTGCTCGTCGATGTCCGGCCGTTCTTCCCGGTCTACTTTGATCGCAACAAAGTTCTCATTGAGGAGCCTGGCCACCTCGGCGTCCTCGAAGGACTCCTTCTCCATCACGTGGCACCAATAGCACGTCGAGTAGCCGATGGACACGAAGACGGGTTTATCCTCGCGCCTGGCTTTGTCAAACGCCTCCTGGCCCCAGGGATACCAGTCCACCGGGTTGTGCGCATGCTGAAGCAGGTAGGGACTGGTCTCGTTGGCCAAGCGGTTGGTGTGCTGATGGCCGGTGTTGCCCGCCGAGGCCGCCTGCGCGGCCAGCCCTCTGTCAGGCGGTTCAGTGGCTTCGTACCGGCGCCACATCCACGCGGCCAACACACATGCCGCTACGATGGCCAAGACCCTCAACGAGCGCCACCATGCCCGCCTCGGCAAGACTGGGCGACATTCAGTCATACACGCTCCTTTGTGCGGAGGGCTTGTTCCCTCCCTGACGCGGGGACACAGCTACGACGAAACTTTCTCCACGGCGCCAACCAACTTGACGCCCATGTCCTTCAACGACGGGTCGCGCGTGAGCCGATCGAGCAGCCGGCGGCATCTCCTCGAATACGCTGCCCATCGGTGGGTGTCTTCGTATCATCGCCCGCGTGCATCCTCAGAACGGCCCGTTGCTCAGTGGGCCCGGCTGTCAGCCCTGGCCAACAAAGCCAGATACCGTTCCGGTGGCATGTAACCGGGTTGGCTGAACACCACCTCTCCTTCCGCATTCAGGACCAGCGTGGTCGGCAGGCCGGTCACGCCGAAGCGCCTGGCCAGATCAGGTTGCTCGTCGGTGTTGATTTTCAGGAGGGTGAACCCCTTCATTCGCTCCTGCACTCGGGGATCCGAGAGGGTGTCCGTCTCAAGCTTCTTGCACCAACCGCACCACTCGGCATAGGCATCAACCAGGATGACCGTGTTCCTCTGCTTGGCTTCCGCGATCGCCTCCGACAGCGAACGGTGCCACGAGATCTCCGCCTTCTCCTCCGGAGTCGAGGCCTCTTCAAGGGAGAACACTTCCAGCACCCGCTCCATGGGGTAGACCTTACCCGTCACGTGCAGACTTTCGCCATGGCGATTGTGAACAAGGTCTTGACTCTTGTCCGTTTCGAGGTAATGCAGGATCCCGCCTTGCATCTCCGTCCGTTCCTCCCCGCCGACGATGACCTCCGTCACCCTCAGTGAATGCCTATGCCCAAACCGGCTGCACTGGGCGCCGGCGCCTTGTTCCTTTTTCAGCGCGCAGCCCAGGCAAATGTTTACGCCTGTCACCCTCGCCTCAAAGGCGTCCTGTGCGGACCAGGAGGCGGCGGATTCTTCGAGGTTGAGCGCCGCACCGCGTCCCGCATCAGCTTCCGGCCACATGCGGCTCCACTGAACAAGGGCCAGGACGGCAACAACGACCGAAACCACGGTGACAACAATTGAACCTTTCGTGAAGGCAACCATTCTGATTCTCCTTGGCACTTGATCGGACTTATGGTCCCGATCGCATTCGCGCACCGGAAAAGGGCGCAACCACTCCGGCTTCGCAGAGCAGTCTGCCTCTCGTTAGAGGAGTGCCCGCGACGTCCCCCGGTATTCCCGGCCGAAAGGAAAACCTACCCAGGTTGCTTCTGCGCCACAGGGGCCGCGTTAGCCGGCGGCATTCGGAAGGCCAAAACGTTGTTGCCGAGAGCCCACGCCGCCTGGGCAATCTCGGATCGGCTGGCCCCAGAGCGGGAGGGTGCGAGGGCAAGACCGCGAATGGCCGACAAGCCGCCCTGCCCTTGCGCCAGCATCGCAGCCGCAAGGACCACGAGATCATCATCACGGTCAAGCCCCACGTCCTGAAAGGCTCGTTCAAACGCCCGGATAGCACGAGGGTCCCCGAGACCAACCAATTTCTTTACCGCCCAGTCATCCAGGGGGCCGAATTTTGCCGAACGGCGGACGCGGTCAATCAGAAACGGCACGGGATCATCCTGCTGCACGAGGGCAATCCTCTCGATGGCTTCTTCAGCCGCCCTTCGCTCGATCTTGTTGCGGGGCGCTTGGACCACGGAATGCAGGTAGGGCAAGGCGGAGGGGTCGGCAATGTTGCTCAGCGCCGTCAGGGCAAGGCTGCCGACCGTTCCCTGGCGGTGAGCGCCTATCAGGACATCGACCGCCTTGGCCGAGCCGAGCTCGCCCAGGGCAATCGTCGCGCACACCCGCAAGTCGGCGTTCCTCGGGTCCTGGATCGCGTCAGCAAGGGGCGCCACCCAGCGGTCATCCCCAAGGAAACCCAGGCTGTGGGCCAGTTGGCAGGGCCGGTAAGTCCCCTCATCCTTCATGGATGCGGCGATAGCAGGCCCGGCCTCTTGTACCCCTCGCGAGGCCAGCCACGCCGCCGCCTCGACCCGATGCTCGCCGTCGTCGCTCCACAACAGAGCGATATGTCGGTCAATGTCCTCCCGGCTGACGGGCAATACCACTCCATCGATCGACACACCCCATGAAACCAAAGCGGCGTAAATCTTCTGCCTGTAGTCAGGCAACTGCCGCTCTTGCGCCACATACTGGTAAACCACCACCACGCCGACGGCGACGCATAGCGCGACAAAGAAGCGCCGCAGCCGCACTGGCCCACCCGTCGGGGCCTTTGTCTTGTCCTGAGCATTTAACATCATCACTCTTAGAACTCCAGCGCCCTCATATCATGGCGGGGTGACGCCTCGGCGCGATCATGCGGGGCGGCGGACGCGTGAGCCGCCCCCCAAGTGCTCGCGTCCTTGTCCGATTCAGAGGCCCGCACCGTCAGATTCGGCACGAACGCATCGCGCTTAGCAACCAGGACGTAGGCACAGTCGTTTTCCGTCCAGATCAGCGCGTCGCATTCTCCGTCGGTCCCGCCGTCATCAGAAACCACCGTGCGACGAGAGAACTCGCGGGGCAAACCGAAGTCCTTGGGGCAGAATTGATAGAGCGAGTACTCGTATCCGTCTCTCTCCCATCGCGTGTAGACCGCCGTGTGCCGCCCGAAGGAGCACTTGCGGCCGCCAAGGAGATGGAACCCCTGTCCCAACTGCGGGAGCTTGATGTCGAAATGCACCTGGGGCTTGAGGGCGGCGATGAGGGCCGGCTCGTCGGATGTCTCAATGGTAAGCTGCTGCCCGAACATGTGATCGCCAATGGCTGTGAGGCCGATCTGGTGAATCCGCTGTGTCGGACCCCGCCCCGACAGGAACAGTACCGCAAGCCCGCCGCAGACAAGCACGAGGCCCGCTGCCGCAGTTATGCTCCAACGCCGCAGGCTACGCCGCGACAGGGAAAATTCCTCCGGAATGGCTAACAGTCGCTCCTCCAAGCCGACCGACACCGAAACGCGAGGCAACTCCACCCGCAGTCGCTCGTCCACATCCAGCAGTGCGACCCACTTGTCCTCGGCCCACGCGCCGGCTTCCTGCACGCGATGAATCACTTCCTGCCGGCGCGGGTCGCCGGCGGGCAGCGCGGCGGCCTCGGCCATGTCCCTCTGCAATTGGTCTCGTTCTTGAGTGCTCATGCTCCACCTCCCAGGCGAAATCGCCCGGATTGATTGCCGTTCATTCCGCGGTCAGCCGTCTCCGACTCAGAACGACGTCCATTCTCAAACACGGACCGCAGCTTCTGGCGAGCGCGGTGAATGCGAGAAAGAACCGTGCCCAGCGGGATGCTCAGCGCCTCTGCCGTTTCCCGGCACGTCAGGCCTTGCAGCAACACCATCAGCAAAGGCGTTTTGAGGTCTTCGTCAAGCTTGTCCAGGGCGACCTGAAGAGCTTCCCGGTCGACCAGCCTTATCACCGGGGACGGACGGGGGTCCGCAATCTGTTCCACCAGGTCGCTAGTCGATACGGAAGCCCTGATCCGCCTCGATCGATGCCGCACGAAGTGCGCGTACCGAAACCGCAAGATCTGGAACAGCCAAGCCCTTGCCAGACGGCGGTCACGAAGTTGGCTCGCGCCTTTCCAAGCATGGTAAAATGTCTCCTGCACCAAGTCTTCGGCGTCAGCAGCATCGCCACACAGTCTGTAGGACAAAGCATATAACTCGCGCGAGTAGTCACGCACCCACGCGGTGTAAAGCTCTCGTTTTTTTCGCTCGCGCATTGTCTGAGTCTTTGGGCCGTTCAGTTTCTCCACCACAAATGGAGTGCCCTCATGAGTATCTTATATTCCTGCCAATCCCAGGACCAGCAGGCATGAACATGGCCGGCCTCGTCAACGCCGAGTTGGACCTGCCTGACCTGCCGGCGATTCCTGTACCCATGTGAATGAGAGTCAGCTTAACGCTTCCACCGTGCGTTCCGGAGTTAGCCTACTCGATCGGTTGTGCGGCCGATGATGACTGTAATGCAGTCGCCATCGATCCACAACGTATCTCACCTCCAGCAAGGCTCAGGAATAATTTGCCACAGATCGGGCACACTGGGTTAGGAACAAGTTGGACGCATGACAACCCTCCGGCGCACCGCGGCAAGGCGTGGGGTGTCAATAACGTTGCGAGGACCCGTGGAAAGTGTTACCGTGACAAGTGATTAAAGGCAAATCCCCAACAGGTGATGACGGAAGCGCCGAACAAGGATATCCGTGCATGTCTCGCCCGCTTTCGTATCAGACAGTGCTCCCACACACTGGGGCCAGGATCATGCACTCACATGAGCTAGGGACTGTTGGCGCATGAGCAAGCACAGTTCAGATCAAGCCGATTCGAAGGACACGACCCGGGCTCGACCGGGCGAGCGAGGCTCCAGACAGGATTCAACTGATCCCGAGGCTTGGGTTGACGCACACGCTGATGCCCTGTTCCGATATGCCCTGCTGAAGGTACGTAACTCGGAGGCGGCCGAAGACCTGGTGCAGGAGACGTTCCTGGCAGCGATGCAGTCGCGAGAGTCGTTCCGAGGCGCCTCGGCCTTGAGAACTTGGCTCATTGGGATACTGCGACACAAGATTGTGGATCGCCTACGCCGATCCGCTCGGCAGCGGACCATGAATGGGGATGTGGATGACAACCTTGTTGACGGTTGGTTCGACCGCAAGGGGAGATGGATCACCCGGCCCGAAAGGTGGCAGATGGACCCGCCGCGTCTCCTGGAGAACCGGGAATTCTGGCAGATCTTCCAGACCTGTCTGGAGGCGCTTCCGGAACGCATCGGGGAAGTGTTCTCCCTGCGGGTGATGACCGAAATCGATTCGGAAGAAGTGTGTAAGCTCCTGGACGTCTCCTCGACCAACCTATGCGTGATGCTGCATCGCGCGCGTGCGCGACTGCGCGCCTGCCTCGAAGCCAATTGGTTCGGGAGCAGGCCGAAGGAATCGGGCTGATGCTCAGTTGCAGGGACATAACTCGGCTGATCTCAGAAGGGCTCGACCGACGGTTGGGCCTCCGGCAGCGGGTAGCCTTGCGCCTTCATCTTATGATGTGCGGGGCATGTAAAGCATACAGACGGCAGGTGATGGCCCTCAATAGGCTCATTGTCGCCCACTTCAGAAGGTTGGGACCCGCTGAGCCACATTCACTATCCGACGAGGTCCGCCGACGGATCAAGGCGGCTCTTCGCGATTCCGCCCATTGATACGCTCTTGACGGACAGCAGGTCTCTGCGGCTGTCCCGCCAGAAAGACACAATTCAGTTGTAAGATTCCGCACGTCGGTTCGACTCACCTATCGAATGTGGCCACAGGAATGAGACTGTGTGACATCACCCGAGAGCTCATCGGATTCAGACGTTTCTGGACGCCTTCCAGGTCGACGTGAAGATCAAGGACTGAACCCTTACGAGGAACAAGAAATGGCGCAGACTTCTTCCCCAACCCAATGCGGCCTGGAAAGGGTCGAGACTGCGGGACCTCAACGATACGTCGAGATTGTCCGTGAGGTGTTTGCCGCATGGAGAGCCCTGATCGGGGAGGTCATTGCCGAGGCCCAGAGCCGCGGCCCGCTCCGCGATTGCCTGGACGCACAACGATGTCTGCTTCAGTCGCGGACCGGACCTGACAGACAACGGGAGAGCGAATCATGCAGATGATACTTTCAGCGACGCTTGGTGTAGCCGTGCTGGCAATGCTGGCCGGCTGTCCGTCGAACGAATCGCGCCAAGGCGGCGGCTTGGCGACGCAAGAGGCGGCGTCCACCCGAAACGACACAGAGACCCAGCCGTCGGCAACCACCGATGCCCGAAAGGTGCAGCCCTTGGGCAAAGGTGACCAGGCCCCCGTGGCGATCCTTCGTCTCCCCGACGGTCAAGAGGTCGATCTGGCCACGTTGTACAATCAGAAGCCCTCTGTGCTGATCTTCTACCGTGGTGGGTGGTGCCCATACTGCAACACGCACTTGGCGCAAATCGCCACGGCCGAGCCGGAACTGCTGGCCATGGGCTACCAGGTGTTGGCTATCAGTCCCGACCGGCCCGAGGAGCTATCCAAGACGCTCGACAAGCACCACCTGACTTACCAGCTCCTGTCCGACAGCGACGTGGTCCTTGCTCGGGCATTCGGCCTGGTCTTTCGCGTCGATGATCCGACGCTGGAGAAGTACCGGGGCTTCGGCATCGATCTGGAGCAGGCTTCCGGCCGGGCCCATCACCTGCTGCCGGTGCCGGCGGTTTACATCGTGGACACGCAAGGCATCATTCAGTTTGCCCATTGGGACCCGGACTACAAGAAACGATTGGAGCCCGAAGCGTTGCTCAAGGCCGCCAGGGACACACAGTCGGCGGGCCAACCTTCAACCGAATCAAGAGACTGAGACTGTGAGCGAGCCAAGATGCGGCCGAAGCGAACGCTGCAACGGAGCTACGGTCTTGGATTGACAGGGCTCACGGACACTGCGTGGAGACGAAACATGGCAGAGACGAGAACTACAGAGGCCGTGCTGGCCGGTGGGAATGTCGAGGGCGAGGTGCTTCGTCGCTACAAGGCGGGAGCCACACAAGCGGAGAAGGGACTGTGTTGTCCTACCGACTATGACAGGGCGTCCCTTGACATCCTGCCGCCGGAGATCGTCGAGAAGGACTACGGTTGCGGGGACCCGTCCAAGTACGTCCGCCCCGGCGAGACGGTGGTCGATCTGGGCAGCGGGGCCGGGAAGATATGTTACATTCTGGCTCACAAGGTTGGTTCCCAGGGCCACGTCATCGGCGTGGACTTCAACGACGACATGCTATCCCTGTCTCGCAAGTACGTCGACGAGATGGGCGACAAGCTCGGCTACCGAAATGTCCGCTTCGCCAAAGGTAAGATTCAGGACCTGGCGCTAGACCTGGACAAGGCCCAGGACTGGCTGGACAGGCGCCCCATCGCCGCTGTCGAAGATCTCTACGACTTCCAGGCCGAATGCGAACGGCTTCGCCGCGAGGATCCCTTGATCGCCGATGCCGGCGTGGACGTGATCGTCTCCAACTGTGTGCTGAACCTGGCCCGGCCAGAGGACAAGGGCACGCTGTTCGCCGAGATGCACCGCGTTCTGCGCAAGGGCGGCCGGGCTGTTATCTCGGACATCGTTTGCGACGAAGGCCCGACGCCGGAGATCAAGGCCGACCCGGAACTATGGAGCGGCTGTATCGCCGGTGCGATGCGCGAGGACGAGTTCCTGGAGATGTTCGAGCGGGCGGGCTTCTACGGCACCGAGATCATGGTCCGGCAGGACGAGCCGTGGCAGGTGATTGACGGAATCGAGTTCCGCTCGATCACCGTGCAGGCCTTCAAGGGGAAGGAAGGCCCGTGCATCGAGCGTAATCAAGCAGTCATCTACAAGGGGCCATGGAAGTGCGTCTGCGACGATGATGGCCACATGCTCCATCGCGGTCAGCGGATGGCTGTCTGCGACAAGACCTTCGGCATCATGACCAGCCCTGCCGGTCCCTACGCCGGCCAGATCGTCGCTGTGCCCCCGCAGGACGAGGTGCCCCCTGAGCAGGCCACGCCCTTCGACTGCAAGCGGAGCGATACTCGCCATCCCCGGGAAACCAAGGGACAGGACTACGACATAACCCGGACCGCAAGCAGTGACTGCTGCAGCCTGGACAGCGAGTGCTGTGGATAAGGAGCCCCTGGTGGTCGGCATCACGATCGTATTGGTTGTGGCCGTGTTCTGGCTGGCCTGGAGCAACGGCGCGAACGACAACTTCAAAGGCGTTGCGACACTCTACGGCAGCAACACGATGGGGTTTCGGCGCGCCCTTGTGTGGGCGACAGGGGCCACGCTGCTGGGCAGCGCTTGCTCGGTGTTCTTGGCCGAGAGGCTCGTCAAGCAGTTCAGCGGGTCGGGCATTGTCCCGATCGGACAGATCGACGCGACGTGGCTGATCGCCGTCGGCGGCGCCGGGGCAATCACCATCTTTCTGGCGACGGTGCTGGGCATGCCCACCTCCACGACGCACGCCCTGACAGGCGCGCTGCTGGGCGCGGGCATCATGGCCGGGACGGGAACGGTCAACTGGATCGCGGCGGCAAGCACGTTCGCCAAGCCGCTATTGTTGAGCCCGGTGGTGGCCGTGGTCGCCGCCGTGGTCCTGCAACTTCTCTTCCGCAGAGCGCGGCTGGCGCTGGGTGTGGACCGACAAACCTGTGTGTGCATTGGGCGCGGCGAGCCCCAGCCAGTTACCTGCCAGGCCGATGGATCGCTGGTGCTGGCGTCATCCGTGCAATCGGCCCCGCTACGGATCGACGTGGATCAGCACATCCGCTGCGTGGAGCGGTATGGCGGGCGGATCGCGGGCGTGAAGGTCCAAAGCGGGGTCGACGCCGTCCACTATCTCAGCGGCGGCGCGGTGTGCTTCGCGCGCGCCGTTAACGACACCCCCAAGATCGCCGCGCTGCTGCTGGCCGCCGGGTGGATCACCGG
>LAZR01000189.1_pt1 | contig 65868 bp, 62 predicted proteins | sample 329461 | NCBI WGS metagenome assembly LAZR01 (sample SAMN03002196, study PRJNA259156) | marine sediment metagenome | biome: sea floor; feature: Hydrothermal impacted sediments; material: marine sediment; isolation source: Loki non-amplified sample from Loki's castle hydrothermal vent sediment ... | reverse complement strand
CAAAGCGCAAAACAACATCAAACGCAGTGGCCCCTTTTTATGCCGCGACCTGGCCCACTTTTACTCTGCGATTGACAACCTGCATCCCGCTAACGCGGGGGACACACCGACACACAAACCTAACCACATCCACATCCCGCTGTCCTATCGCCCCCTTGACTTATTGAACGGGCATCCCCCCCGCGTTAGCGGGTGACCTGATAGCTAAGTCCCTCCGGTTTGCACCCTGTGAGGTGTCCGATTGGGTATAGTCCGACGGACTCCTGAAAAGCCTACCGATACAGCGTCCATAAGGGTTGCGAATCATCATCGGACACTCTATCTAATGGACAGAAGCTTAGTGGACATTTGGAGACCAGATTATGACCCCGACACCGAAGACTGTTCTTTATGTCCGCGTATCGACTGCGGAACAGACCAGTGCGCACCAAATCACGCAGGCACGTGAGAAGTTCAACATTTCAGATGACCATATAATCACGGACCACGGCGTCTCCGGCGTGTCTGTTGCACTCAGCGAAAGGGACCAAGGTAGGCGTCTCTTTGATATCCTCCAACCGGGGGACACGCTTGTCGTGCGATGGATCGACAGACTCGGTCGCGACTATGAAGATGTGAAGGGGGCAATCGAGACCTTCAATAGGAAGGGTGTCACGGTCCGCACGATCATCAACGGCATGACGTTTGAAGCGGACCACGCACTTGAAGGTGACGACACCCGGAAGGCGGTGCGCAATGCGCTGCTAGGCTTCATGTCCGCAATGGCGTCCGCCGATACCAAGGCCAAGCAAGAGGCAAGAGTCGCAGGCATACAGCACGCCAAGGCTGGTCCGGATGCATCGCGCAAGTATCGGGGCAAGCGTCCGAGCTATGACCGCGCCACCATGACCACTGTCCAGCACCTGCTAACGCAGGCTTCCACCGTGTCAGCCATCGCCAAGGAAACCCGACTGTCACGTCAGACTGTTCTGCGTATCCGTGACGAACCTGAGAACTGTGAAGCAGCTCTGGCACGTTGGGGAATGTAAGTGATCCACCGACACCCCCACACCATGTACCGTGGATGTATCGGCACGGGTGACACGATGTATCAGTGGTGGCCTGCGTTAGCAGGCCTGCCAGCGCGATCACCAGCAATCGATTCAGATCGCAAAGCAAAAGACATAAGAGTTTGATATTAAGTTATTGATATATATAACAAATAATCAATTAAGGGACCCAAAGGGGGCAGTGCGGGTGGGGGGGCTCAGGCGCTCAGGTGCCTCAAGCGACAAGCGGTGCAAGTGCTATTTGCTAAAGTTCTAATCCGCCCAGCTATATTTATCAGTCGGGAGGGGGGGGGGTACCCCCACCCCCTGAAATGAACACCAATACCCCGTTATGATTCACCACAAATCACATGGCAAGTTGCAGGAAATGAGGTGCCAAGCCTTATCTTACCGCTGCCCGCCGATAGGTTCCTTACCAGCATGCTCTGCAAGCTTTTACTATCGACTTATTGCCAACCGGAAATGAGTCTAGAGCTTTGGTGTATCTACACATGCTGAAGCTATGTATAGAACGTGACGCTTGCGCTATCGCAGGCGACCGCTCGCTCCAAACGAGATTATCATATCGTAGCAAATCTTCACCGAAACAGCCATTTAGTTAGAGGGGAATATTTTGGCGCGACTAGGGTAGGTTGCGTGGGCGAAGCGGCATCATTCACTACACATAAATAGACTGCTGCCGCCGACCCTTCTTGCCCGTTCGGATGGTTGATCAAAGGTCGTCCTCGAGGTTTGCTCCTCAGCAAAAAACCAAGCACATACAGTCAGCCTCCATGTGAACCTCGGCGCATATTTACCCAGCCGGACCGTCTCAGATGCCTTATGCATTGGCAAAGGTGCTCTCATGTCCTTAAATGTCAACCGTGGTGGCTCCACCTGTATGGGAGTATATATGCAGCAGTACATCGACCATTGTTCTGCTTAAGATTGGCAAGGTGCGGGTAAAAGCTATGTGTTTACAGAGCACAGGCAAGCTCCTCGGTGGCTGCGTTTAGCCTGTTCACAACTCCCTCATGTCACAATATAGCAGATCCCTTCTTCGGCAACCGACAGACGACTGAGTTCAAAAATTTGGAGTTAACCGCTAGGTAAGCCATCCTCAAGGCGCTACGAAGGGATGAAAAAGGTGCATACTAAGCTGAATGGTTTCACCATAAAAAACACATCACCGAGAGAAAATTAAGTCACACTGATAATCTAACCCTTCGATGTCGCAGATTTCAAAAATCCGCGTGACATCATTCAGATCAGCGACTTTTAAGAAACCGGCCTCCTTAACGATCTCTATCATCTCCAGCCTCGCATCTCGGCTGTGTAATTGACCATTCCACTCCAGTGCGCAGATGATGCAGTTTTTCAGTTTGAAAGAGGCACCGCGTAAAACTTCAATTTCCCAGCCTTCAACATCCATAAAAATATCGAACTTTTCATCGCCGCCTACTAAGTCTGCAATCGTGGTGACGGGAACAGTGATAGATCCAAGGCCAAAATCAGTTTTAAAGGAGTGTCGGCCGATACTCTGCGGATTGATGTTAAGCGGTAATAGACCCGGTTTTGCACCTACAGCAGTATTGTGTATAAGGACTGTTGGCTCATCTGCCAAATTTAACGAAAGATAACTAAAATTACTTGGATCTGGCTCAAAGCAATCAATCTGTCGATACCTCTCTGAAGCCACAAGCATTTTTGCGCTCGTGCCCACATTAGCTCCGATATTGAGTAACCTATTCGAGCTAAGTTCAAAATTTAAAAAGGCCTTCAATGTTTCTAAGCCGAAGTATTTGCCATCTAAGAAAGTTTCGATAATCGATCGAGAGTTTATCGGTATAAGAATGGAGCCCTGATCTGTTTCAAAACCTACGCTTGATACACCTCGCCCTCTCAGAAAACGAACCAGTTCACAGTTCTCGGTAGCGAGCAACTTCAAGGCAACCCTAAGCAATGCTCTCCTAAAGATATTCAAAAAATGTTTCCTAATTTATTTATTGCCATTATCATGAAGGTACTGTCCAAATGCTACTTCCATCAACAATACTTTTTTCGTATCCATGTTGATCCCGATAACTTCTCCCGATGTCTTTTATCATGTATTCAGAGCCGTTACTTATGAGTCTGTTCTGGTAATTCTTCGTGAACTGTGTGAGATTTGGATTAAGTCCATCATAAAGCTGCTTCTCTGGGTCATTATTTGGGATCATTAATGAAGCGCAGTGATGTGCAAAGCCGCGCTCCAGAAAAGAGGGGCTAGTGGTAAAAATTGGTTCATCCGGAAAATAAGTCTTTCCAAAGTTGAAACCCAAAACTTTTCGCCGATTCCATTTGCAGTGGAAAGGCCTATCAATTGGCCAATTCTTTTCTTTGGTTAAAAATGAGACTTGCCGCGTGCGTTCAGTAAAATATGGGAGAACCATCTCTTCTTGAATATCGATGTTTGCGACCCAATCATCTTCCAAATGCAATACAATGGGTGATTGTGCCGACTGCCAAAGCCAGATTACTGCGTCAGTAAATGACGGATCACGTGGTTTCCTAATAACTGCGTCTGGAAAGTAACCCTTAATGATTTCTTCCACCTGTAATACTTCGGCGGACCCTCCCATAAACTTGTCGATATTTGCAAAAATATTTGAAATTTGAAAATTTGAAAAAACTCTATTTGAAAAGCTTTCGAGAGTTTGCTCAATAAGAGACGGGCGTGCGCCACACACCAAAAGCAAGTCAACTTCATTTTTTCCAGTTGGGTGCAGCATATCTAACTCCTCAAATTAGCCGTTCTCATGTCGAATGCTATTCCATGCATCTTGATGCCGTTCTACGTGGCGATCAATGCCTATATGGCGCGAGACTAACTCGAAATACAAGAGTTGTTACGCTCGTTAACTTGCCCATGCTTAGAGCAGGCCCGGCCCGATTTTCCAGAACTATGTGGGAAGAGCTGGCCTTGAAGCCGACTTCATGTGCTATCTTTAGTCTGGACCGAACATGATATCGTGATGATCCCTATGTTCTTCTAGAACACTTTTCGATCCGAACCTGGAATTGCTTAGCCTTTATATCGTTCAAAAACTCGTATCGGGAATGCTTTAAAAGTACTTTTTTTGTAACGCACGATAAAATGCTCTCTGAGTTTGGGCAGTTTTCGAAAATTTTTAACTACTCTAAAATAGAGAATATTCGTGCCCACCACACCATAAATTAAATCGGGGATATATCTTAATGTCTTTGTTTATCCTGAAGCCAATTATGTTGACGGGTCGTTTCGTCTTAGAACAAGCTGGCAACTTCGATTATCTGTCAAATCCGCTAAGCACCTAACTTATTCATGTTACGCGCTTGCCATAGACTGGCGGCGTAGTAGTGTATTCCTTCCACCCAAGGCTGTTGATCAGTGATCATTAAATCAGAGCCGGATGCCCCCTTCAGATCAATACCCCTGCAGCGACCAACATCGCAGCTATCCATAGTGTAAGGAGGGCAACCAAGAACATCGCGCTCTCTGGTTCGACCCGCTTATCGCGTCTCTTCTTCTCTTCCTCATCATCTGGTGGCATGTAGGTCATAGGGCACCGAGTTATTAATTCGTTACGCCTGTAAACCTAGACTTGAGATACGTAGAAACAACCAGACTTGACGCGCCAAACTGTCGCATCGGCGTTAGCCGCCTACTAAAATTTCCAGTTTACTGCCTCTGCGCTGTCTGAACGCCGCCGCTTAGCTGCTTCGGTTCGTTTAGCGGATTCCTCACTAACTTTCCGTCGCTGTTCGCGATGCACACTCTCTGCAATACTAGCCCGAAGCGTCAGAGGAATACTAAACTGAACGCGGCTGACCTCTTCATTCTGACGGGTGTGCGTGCCATCAACGCCAACCTCAGCAGAGAAAACCTTAAGGCCAGCTTTACCGCCACCGCCTGTTTCAGTTGCGGCGGTTACGGCAACGTCGAAGCTTACGTTCTGAATCTGCCTATAGACGTGGCCTGTGCCGCCTTCTTTAAATAAATTGGACTGCTTAGAGTCGACAGGCGGATTCACGATGACACCATCATCGCTCCACTTCTCCTGCAACTCATTTGTCGCTTCGATGATACCCGTGATAGTTTCAGTAATAAATTCTTTCAGGTCCATCGCCTATGTGCCTCTACTGCTTACAAATATCTTCACCGCTCCACGCGACTGAAAACTGTCCAACTTGAATATTAATTACTCCAGTCACTGTTTCGGGTACCGGATCCATTTTGCAGAAGTAGGCCTTCACAGCGTCAAGGATGTTTTCCGTAAATCCGACTTGGGCCACCTGTGCGCCCGCCCCGCCTGTAAATGGGGAGTAGGTGATCGGGGGTATGTCTGCGCTGTTTGGCATCACAAGATAACTTATCTGCCCCGGACCGATAGAATTGGAGTAAAGGGTAAAGCTATCAGGAGAGTTCAGCCATTCGGACTGCGGATCAATATCGTATCCAAAGCCCTCAAGCTTTCTGCGGACTTCGTCAGCATCCTCCACGATCTCCTTTTCAGACCATTGGTTCTCCACCTGCGGCAAGTCTTTAAACAAAGCGACGCCGCCGTCTAAGCGCAATGGCCCGGTGATTACCTCCTGCGCGTGAGCACCGGTCGCAACAATCATTGCGAAAGCTAAAATCCGTAGCATTGAAAACCTCAATTATTGAAATGCGAAGTGAACCGCAGGTTGAGGCTAAGGTGGCGCTGGGATTGTAGCAACTGTTACATGGAGATCATTCACCCTAGGCTATTCCGCCTACCCAATCCACATTCAGGCTGTGGTCAATAGCGTGGTCAATAAGTCGATTCCACCTTCATCTAAGTAATTGAATATAAAGGAAAAAGCGCTTGGCGGAGGAGGTGGGATTCGAACCCACGGTACGCTCTCACGCACGCCGGTTTTCAAGACCGGTGCATTCGACCACTCTGCCACTCCTCCGCAGCACGCACCGCATAGAGGGATGCCATTGATTCTGCAAACCTCGAAATTGACGGATATGTCGTTAAGCCGTCAGCGCCATTGGACTGCGTAGATAGGCGCATGTGGGGCGGGTTGCGATGTAGGTGGGGAAATTTGCCGACGCGGGGCTGTGAGCCTTTCCAAAGCCCCTGCACCCGCGTTAGTGTAGCGCAAAGACCCCGGCAATGGGGCATCAAACATGCCGTATTGACGGCGCGATCAGGCGGCGGCGGATAACGGCGCGCCAGCAGGCAAGGACGACGGACATGAACAGCCCCAGGCTTCACCCCTTTTCAGGCATCCGGCCGCTTCGCTGCACGGTGGGGGTCTTGCTGATGATGACAACCTTGGCGGGCTGTGATGCGGTCGACAATCTGACCGGCGGTCAGAAAGGCGCGTCTGCGGCATCCTCTAGCTCTACGAAACTGGTGGAACGTGATGTCGAAGCGCCCGAAGTTTTTTCGGTCAGCGATCAGGGTCTTTGGGACGGTCGCCCCAGTCTGGGCGGCGTCTGGGTGGCACATCCCGACGTGACCGACCCCGAACGTGTGATCATCCGCAACGAAACCAATGGAAAGTTCGTGATTGGGGCGCTGTTCCGCCGTGAACGCGACCTGCCCGGCCCCAAGCTGCAAATGTCATCGGATGCGGCCGCCGCCCTTGGTATCCTTGCTGGGGCACCAGCACCTCTGAACGTGACCGCCCTACGCCGGCAAGAAGCCGACACCCCTACCCCCGACGCGGCCCCCGAAGGGACGATTGAAACCCCCTCCGAGGTGACCGAGACCACATTGGACCCCGTCGCCGTTACCGCAGGCACCGCGATCGAAGCCGCCCCGGCAGCGGCGAAGCCCGCCGCGCCCGTCGCGCCCAAACCCGCTGCGACTAAGCCTACATCATCGCTGGCGAAACCCTTTGTCCAGATCGGTATCTTTAGCGTTGAGGCAAATGCCGAACGCGCCGCCAACCAGATGCGCAGCGCGGGCATGTTGCCCACCGTCAAACGCAGCGAGATCAACGGCAAGGCGTTCTGGCGTGTCGTCGTCGGCCCGGCCGGTTCGAAATCCGAGATGAACACTTTGCTGAAATCCATCAAGACCGAAGGGTTCTCTGACGCCTACGCCGTGTCGAGCTGACCCACCGCCAAAGGAAACTGCCATGATCCGTATTTTTGCAGCCACGATTGCGACCCTTCTGTTGGCCCTGCCCGTGCAGGCGTTCGAAACACAGGCCCGCGCGGCCTATGTGGTCGACCAGACCACCGGCACTGTGCTGCTAACCAAAAACGCGGATGAACCGCTGCCGCCGGCCTCTATGTCTAAGCTAATGACGCTTTATATGGCGTTCGAAGCGATTGAACGCGGCAAAAGCAATGGCGGGCTGGATCTGACCGAAGAGCTGCCCGTCTCGCAGCACGCCATGTCCTATGGCGGGTCGACCATGTTTCTCGACACCACCGACCGCGTCAAGGTCGAAGACCTGCTGCGCGGGATCATCGTGCTGTCGGGCAATGACGCTTGTGCAGTCATCGCCGAGGCGCTCAGCCCAGATGGGTCAGAGGCCGGTTTTGCCCGCTTGATGACGCAACGAGCGCAGCAGATGGGCATGACCAATTCAACCTTCGCAAATTCCAACGGTTGGCCCGCCGCCGGTCACCGCATGTCGCTGCGCGATTTGGGGCTGCTGGCCACCCGTCTGATCGAGGATTACCCGCAGTATTACCCCATGTTCTCGCAGCAAGAATTTCTGTTTGACGGGCGCGCGCCACAAAACAAGACCAACCGCAACCCGCTGCTGGGGCTTGGCATCGGCGCGGACGGGTTGAAAACCGGCCATACGTCAGAAGCAGGTTATGGGCTTGTCGGCTCTGCCAAACAGGGGGACCGCCGCATTGTGTTTGTGCTCTCCGGTCTCGACAGCGCCGAGGCACGTGCGCAAGAATCTGAATCGATCGTAAACTGGGCCTTTCGCCAGTTTTCGCAACGCTCGATGGGCAAGGCCGGCACGATGATTTCCGAAGCCCCTGTTGCCCTTGGCGCACAAGGTGTTGTGGGTCTTGAACTGGAAAACGATCTGTCAGTGCTTGTGCCTGTTTCGGGCGGCAGTGATGTCTCGGCCGAGGTGGTTTATACCGGCCCCCTCCGTGCGCCCATCACCAAAGGCCAGACCGTCGGCGAGCTTGTCCTGACACGTGGCGACCTGCCCGAAGTGCGCGCCCCGCTGGTGGCCAAAGACAGCGTCGCGGCGGGTGGTTTTATGGTCAAGCTTGAAGCAGCCGCGCGCCACCTGCTGACCCGATTGAACGAAGGACCAGAGGCAGCTTCGTGAGCGATACCCCAAAGGGCCTGTTCATCAGCTTCGAAGGCATCGACGGCTCGGGCAAATCAACCCAGACTAAACGCCTTAAGGACCGGCTAGAGGCTGACGGACATCAGGTCGTGCTGACCCGTGAACCCGGAGGATCCCCCGGGGCCGAAGAAATCCGTGCGCTGGTGCTGCAAGGCGACCCCGACCGCTGGTCTGCACAGACCGAAATTCTGCTGTTCACCGCCGCCCGTCGTGATCATCTTGAACGTACGATCCAACCCGCGCTTAAAGCAGGCAAGATCGTTATCTGCGACCGCTTTGCCGATTCCACCCGCATGTATCAGGGCCTCAGCCGTGGTGATCTGCGCGGTGCGGTCGACCAGCTGCACAGCCTGATGATCGGCGTCGAACCTGATGTAACTGTGCTGATCGATATGGACCCTGGCGAAGGGCTCAGCCGTGCCCTATCCCGCAACACGGTCGAGGAACGGTTCGAGGATTTTGGCGAAAGCCTGCAGGTCGCCATGCGCGCAGGGTTCCTGTCTTTGGCCACTGAATTCCCCGATCGTTTCGTGACCATCAATGGCGCGCAATCGATTGATCAGGTGGCTGCGGATATCTTTGCGCAGGTGCGCCCGCGTCTTGATCCGCGCTAACCCCTTTTCCTGCCGCTGCAATCTGCTAGACCACGTGACATGAGTGATGACGCCCCCCAGCCTGACCGTATCGACGGTGCGCGCCACCCGCGCGATACGCCGCAGCTGTTCGGCCAATCGGCGGCAGAAGCGGCGTTTCTCGATGCGTTCAACTCTGGCAAACTGCACCACGGCTGGCTTCTGACCGGCCCGCGCGGCGTCGGCAAGGCCACATTGGCGTGGCGCATTGCGCGATTTTTGCTAGCGACCCCTGATGCGGATGATGGCGGCATGTTCGACACCCCCGCCCCCACCAGCCTCGATATCGATCCCGACCACCCTGTAGCGCGTCGTGTGGCCGCAGGGGGCGAAGGGGCTCTTAAGGTAATAACACGGTCGTTGGACGAGAAAACCAAGCGTCTGCGCAAGCAGATCGTGGTGGATGACATTCGCAAGCTGAACGGGTTCTTCCAGATGTCCGCCGCCGATGGTGGGCGCCGTGTCGTGATCGTCGACGACGCCGACCTGATGAACCCCAATGCCGCGAACGCGCTGCTCAAGATGCTGGAAGAGCCGCCCGCCCGCGCGATCATGCTGCTGATCAGCCACCGCCCCTCTGGCCTGCTGCCCACCATCCGCTCGCGCTGCCGGACCCTGCGGCTTGGCACGCTGACGCCGGACGATATGGCGCAGGCGCTTGGTCAATCCGAGGTGGATATTCAGGGCGATCCCGCAGCGCTCGCGGCGCTCTCCGGCGGGTCAGTGGGCGGCGCGCTGTCCCTGTCGCTGATGGGCGGGCTGGCGATGTATGGCGAACTAGTCGCGCTGCTTGAAACGATGCCGCGGCTGGACCGCGCCCGCGCGCTCAAACTGGCAGAGGCCGCCGCCGCCCGCGGGGCCGAAGAAAAACTGTCGCTGCTGTTCACGCTGGTCGATCTGCTGATGCTGCGATTGGCCCGCACCGGTGCCCTTGGCCGCCCGCCCGAAACCGCCGCCGCTCCGAACGAGGCCGCGGTACTGACCCGCCTGTCGCCCACCCCCGCTCAAGGACGGGTCTGGGCCGAGACAGCGCAAGACATCGGCACCCGCGCGCGCCACGGGATGGCGGTCAACCTTGACCCTGCCGCACTGGTCCTAGATACCCTGTTCAAGATGGGCGACGCCGCACCCCGCTAGCCCACGCAAGACGAACAGGCAGGACCCCAGGCATGACAGACAGCACCCTCGACATTCACCCGATCACCGACAGTCACTGCCACCTGGACTTTCCCGATTTCGACGGTGAACTGCCCGACGTGATCGCCCGCGCCCAAGCCGCAGGGGTGACGCGCATGGTTACCATCTGCACCAAGCTCAAGAACGAACCCGCCGTGCGCGCCATCGCCGAGGCACACGCCCCGGTTTTCTACGCCGCCGGTACCCACCCGATGAGCGTCGCGACAGAGCCTATGGCAAGCTATGACGATCTGATCGCGCTGACCAAACACCCCAAAATGGTGGGCATCGGCGAAACGGGGCTGGACTACCACTACACCGCCGACAGCGCCGAGGCGCAGCAAGCCAGCCTGCGCACCCATATCGCCGCGTCCCGTGACAGCGGCCTGCCCCTGATCATCCACGCCCGCGACGCCGATGACGATATGGCCCGCATCCTCAGAGAGGAACATGCCAACGGGGCCTACCCTTGCGTGATGCACTGCTTCTCCTCGACGCAGGCGCTTGGCCGTGCGGCACTGGATCTGGGGTTCTACCTGTCGATGTCGGGCATCACCGCCTTCCCAAAATCCCAGGACCTGCGCGACATCTTTGCCGACGCGCCCCTGGACCGGATATTGGTCGAAACCGACAGCCCTTATCTGGCCCCGCCCCCGCATCGCGGTAGACGGAATGAACCAGCCTTTACGGCGCACACGGCACGGCGCGGTGCCGAAACCTTTGGCATCGATTATGCCAGCTTTGCCGCGCAGACGCAGGCGAATTTTGACCGGCTGTTCACCAAGGTTGCACAGTATCAGGACGCCGCCTGATGGCGCAGATGAAGATCACCATTCTGGGCTGCGGCTCTTCGGGCGGGGTGCCGCGCCTTGGCGGGCACTGGGGAGCCTGCGATCCGGCCAACCCCAAGAACGCACGGCGACGCTGTTCTATCCTGGTAGAACGCATTACGGACGCAGGCACGACATCGGTGCTGATCGACACCTCCCCCGATATGCGCAGCCAATTGCTGGATGCGGGCGTCGGGCGGCTGGATGCGGTGCTGTACACCCATTCCCATGCCGACCACGTACACGGGCTGGACGATCTGCGGATGATCGTGATCAACATGCGCCAGCGCCTGCCGGTCTGGGCCGACACACCGACGCGCGACGCACTGCTGGACCGCTTCGGCTATGTCTTTATCCAGCCCTCCGGATCGTCCTACCCGCCAATTCTTGAAATGAACCACATCGACGGCGACGTGACGATTGATGGCCCCGGCGGGCCGCTGACCTTTACGCCCTTCCTCGTGAACCATGGCGGGATGGATGCGCTTGGCTTCCGCGTCAACGATGTGGCTTACCTGCCCGATGTGGCGCAGATCCCCGACGACATCTGGCCCCACCTGCGGGACCTGCGCTGCTGGATCGTCGACGCGCTGCGCCGCGCCCCGCACCCGACCCACAGCCACCTTGCCCAGACCCTTGACTGGATCACACAGATGGCCCCGCAAACGGCTGTGCTGACCAATATGCACAACGATCTCGACTATGACACGCTGGCCGCGGAAACTCCCGATCATATCGAACCTGCCTTTGACGGCATGACCCTGAGCTTCCCCGTCTAAACAGCGCCCTGCCTGCCTAGACTTCATTTTGCCCACTAAACTCCACGGGGGGCGTGGGGGTGTGAAACCCCCACTGCAACAGCGCCTCCCGCACCCAAGGCCATATTTCACGTGCAAACCCTTCTCGAAGTCATCCTCCCCGTCTTCCTTGTCATCGGCTTTGGCTATGTTTCTGTCTGGCGGGGGTATTTTCCGGTCTCGGGCATCGACGGTGTCATGCGGTTCGCGCAAAGCTTTGCGATCCCCTGCTTGCTGTTCCAATCCATCGCGCATCTCGATCTGTCGGCCTCTTTCGACCCCCGTCTGCTGTTCAGCTTTTACACCGGTGCGGCGGTCTGCTTTACGCTGGGGCTGCTTGGTGCGCGGTTCTTGTTCAAACGAGACTGGGAAGACTGCGTCGCCATCGGGTTTTGCAGCCTCTTTTCCAACTCCGTCTTGCTCGGCCTGCCCATCACCGAACGCGCCTATGGCCCCGACGCCCTGATCGGGAACTTCGCGATCATCGCCATCCACTCGCCTTTCTGCTACGGGCTGGGGATCACGGTGATGGAGTTTGTCCGGAACCGCGGCCAATCCGGCCCCGCTTTAGCGCGCAATGTGGCGCGGGCGATGTTCCACAATCCGCTGGTCTTGGGCATCATCGCGGGCTTTGCCGTGAACCTGAGCGGGCTGGCGATCCCCGGCGTGATTGATGACGCGCTGTCATTGATCGTACGCGCCGCCCTGCCCGCGGCGCTTTTTGCACTCGGCGGCGTGCTGATCCAATACCGCCCCGAAGGCGACACCAAGACCATCGCGATGGTCTGTATCTTGTCCCTAATGGTGCACCCCGCGATTGTCTGGATGATGGGCAGCAGCTTTGGCCTGCCCCAAGACCTGTTCCGCTCGGGCGTGTTGACGGCGGCGATGGCACCGGGGTTCAACGCCTATATCTTCGCCAATATGTATGGCCGTGCGCGCCGTGTGGCCGCAAGCTCGGTGTTGGTGGCGACAATGGGATCGGTGCTGACGGCATGGCTGTGGCTGAGCGTGCTGCCATGATGCCGGTGCTCTATTCCTTCCGCCGGTGCCCTTGCGCGATGCGTGCGCGTCTGGCCTTGCGGTCGGGGGGCCAACAGGTGCAGCTGCGCGAAGTTGTTCTGCGCGACAAACCGGCTGCCTTTCTGGCGACCTCGCCCAGTGGAACGGTGCCCTGCCTTGCGCTTGAGACGGGCAAGGTCATCGACGAAAGCCTCGACATCATGATCTGGGCGCTGCGCCGACACGATCCCGAAGGGCTGCTGGATATGCCTGACGCGGGATGGGACTGGATCAGCCGTTGCGATGGGCCGTTTAAACAGGCGCTAGACCGCACCAAATACGCCACCCGCTACCCCGACGCCGACCCTGTGGCAGAGCGCGCTAAGGCGGCGACCCACTTGGCGGCACTGGACGGGCAAATCGGAACCCATATTTTTGACGCCCCCAGCATTGCCGACATGGCGATTGCCCCCTTCGTGCGCCAGTTCGCTTTCATCGATAAACAATGGTTCGACGCGCAGCCCTGGCCACAGCTTCAGGCTTGGCTAGAGCGGTTTCTGACGTCCGACAGTTTTGCCACCGTGATGAACAAATACCCGCAATGGGCAGAGGGCGACGCGCCCACGGTTTTTCCCGCCTAAAACGGCAACCGTTACACCCTGCCCCGATATACGCTGCATTGCAGCACAAGTTACCCTACGTCACGAACGCCGCGCTACGTCCTGACACCCGTCAGGCAGGTTGCCACAGCGGCTTGCACACTCCTAACCTTGGATCGTGATCCCACCGGATCACAACAACCGGGAGGAGATATAATGAGACATTTTAGATCAGGCTTGGTCGCCGGGGCGCTGGCCCTTGGCACCGCCGTTGCCACGCTAACACCTGCATGGGCCCAAGAGTTGCCACGCGGCGACGCGACTGCCTTGGGCTTCGACCCTGACCGCCTGGCGCGGATGGACGCGACGTTTGGCGCACTTGTCGACAAGGGGATGACGCCGGGAGCCGTGCTGATGTTGATCCGCGACGGTCAGATTGCGCATGTATCGACAATGGGCAAACGCACCCCCGACGGGGAGCCGATGACCGAAGACACGCTGTTCCGCATCTATTCCATGACCAAACCCATCACCAGCGTCGCTGCAATGATGCTGGTCGAAGAAGGCAAACTACTGCTGAACGCCCCCGTTTCCACCTACCTGCCCGCCTATAAAACACTGACGGTCGCCACTGGAGAGAAAGACGCCGAAGGCAAGCCTGTGACCCGCCCCGCCAAAGGCGTGATGACCGTCCAAGACCTGATGCGCCATACCTCGGGGCTTACCTATGGCTTCTTCGGGGCCGGACCCGCACGCGAGGCGTATAACGCTGCAGAGGTCGGATCGCAGGAAAACACTGCGATCGAACAGGCCAACCTGCTGGCGTCACTGCCGCTAGAGCATGACCCAGGCACCACATGGGAATATTCCCGCGCGACGGACGTTCTGGGCGCGGTGGTAGAGGTTGCGTCAGGCCAAACGCTCGAAGCGTTCATGAAGGCGCGTATTTTTGATCCGTTGGGGATGGACGACACCGCGTTCTATATCGACGACGCGGCAGATTTCCCCCGCATCGCCGAACCCTTCGCCGATCAAGCCAAACTGGGCAGCCGCGATGTATTTGATCCGCGCGTGCGCAAACCAAACCAATCGGGTGGCGGCGGGCTGATGTCCACAGTGCATGACTATGCCAAATTCGCGCAGATGATGCTGAACGGCGGCGAGTTGAACGGCACACGTTTGCTGTCGCCCAAGACCGTGCAGCTAATGACCTCGAACCACCTTGAAGGCATCAAACCCGGAAAATATTACCTGCCCGGCCCCGGGTACGGCTTTGGTCTGGGATACGGTGTGCGGCTTGAAAACGGCAATGCGCCGTCGTCAGGCTCTGCTGGGGAATACAACTGGGGCGGTGCCGCAGGCACGGGCTATCATGCGGACCCCGCTGAAGATATGATTGCCCTGTTGATGATCCAGTCGCCGGCCAATCGCGGGCCGCTGCGCCTGATCTTCAAGAACCTCGCCTATAGCACCTTGGCCGAAAGCCGCATCGACGACTGACCCCCTTGGGTCACGCGCGCCTTGCCGCTGAACCGGCGCAAAAGGCCCCCAATGTGGGGGCCTTTTGTCGTTTGGGACGACAGATCACTGGCTTGGCGCGAAAAATACCACTAGAATTTCATACCGGCCATTGTCACCGTGATGGCGCGCGTTAGGTCATCGCATTGATTATAAAGGGTTCACATTGTGGCAACAGAAACACTCGGCGCGCTTAATCCTGTAACAGCTATCGCATTGGTGGGCGCGATCGGGGTGGGGTCACAATGGATCGCATGGCGGCTGCGCATGCCGGCGATTGTGCTGATGCTGGTGGCGGGGATCCTGATCGGGCCGGTTCTGGGCATCTTTGATCCCGCACGGGATATCGGCCCGCTGATGGGGCCGATGATCTCTATCGCCGTCGCGATTATCCTGTTCGAGGGCGGTCTGTCGCTGAACTTTCACACGCTGCAGGACGCGGTCGGCGGTGTCCGGCGGCTGGTCTATATCGGCGCGCCCCTTGGCTGGCTGATGTCGGCGCTGTCGCTGCATTATGTGGCGGGGCTCAGCTGGTCCAGTTCTGCCGTCTTTGGCGGGATCATGATCGTGACCGGCCCCACGGTGATCGCACCGCTGTTGCGCACCGCGCGGCTGTCACGCCGCCCCGCGACCTTGCTCCAGTGGGAAGCCATCCTGAACGATCCCATTGGTGCCCTTGCCGCCGTGCTGGCGTTCGAGGTGGTGATCGCGCTGAACACGGCCACCACCGCATCCGAGGCGATGCTTGAGCTGCTGATCGGTGCCGCCGTTGCCACTGCTGCCGGTGTCGCTGCTGGCATTGGTCTGTCGCGGGCCTTCAAACGCGGCTGGGTTCCTGAATACATGAAAGTGCCGGTGTTGTTTGCCCTGCTCTTGGGGGTCTTTGCGGCATCTGATTCGGTGCTGCACGAAAGCGGGCTGCTGGCGGTGACCATTATGGGGATCGTGATCGCGAACTCCAAACTGCCCAGCTACGAAGAAATGCGCCGCTTCAAGGAACACGCGACTGTGCTGCTGGTATCGGGCGTGTTCATCCTGCTGGCCGCAGGTCTAGACGTTGAGGCCCTAAGCAACCTTGATTGGCGTGCCGCGGTCTTTGTGGCCGTGGTGGTGTTGGTGGCACGGCCTGCGACAGTATTCATCTCGCTTATCGGGTCGGGCATACCATTTCGTGAAAAACTGCTGGTCGCCCTGACCGGTCCACGCGGCGTGGTACTGGTCGCTGTGGCGGGTCTGTTTGGCGAACGCCTGCTGAGCCTCGGGTTCGAAGACGCCGCCCTGATCGCACCGCTGGCCTTTGCACTTGTCGCAGTGACGGTGGTCGTGAACGGTTTCACCCTCGCCCCCTTTGCGCGGCTGCTGGGTCTTACGGGGGCGGATACGCCCGGTGTGGTCATCATCGGCGGGTCCGACTGGACCACACAACTGGCCGAAGTGTTGAAGAAAGTGGACATTCCCGTCCTGATGACCGACCCCAACTTCATCCGCCTGCGCAAGGCCCGCGCAGCAGGGATCGACACGTTTTCAGGCGATATCCTATCCGAGGCGGCAGAGCAGCGGGTCGAGCTTGTGAGCTATGCGACCCTGATCGCAGCCACGGAAAACGACGCTTATAACACCTTGGTCACCACCGACCTTGCCCCGGAATTCGGCCGCGAGAATGTGTTTCAGGTGATGCGCGAAAAATCCGAAAGCAGCCGCCACCAATTGCCCCGTACCCTTGGCGGGCGTCCCTTAGGGCTTGATGCGACCCATACCGAACTGCGCCAACTGGTGGCCGAAGGATGGCAGTTCCGCAGCACGCGCCTGTCAGAGGAATTCACGCTGGAGGACTGGCGCAATGAAAGCCCTGACGCACGCTTGCTGGCGCAGATCACCACCGGCGGCGAGATCAAGTTCATGCGCAAGAACGAGGAATTCAAAGGCGGTGCAGGCATCCAGGTCATCGCCCTGCGCCCGCCAGAGGCGTGATCGGCTGCGTCTCCCCCACCCATTTCCACCACGACGGGTATTTGGGCTTTGTATATACCTCAATTGCACCATTTTTTCGCCACACCGTTCAGGCAGTTGCTTCAGTCATGTAGGTAACCAACTGAAAAGGCACATCTATGTTAGTAAGTTCACTTTTCTCTGGCTCTAGCCAGCAGTCTCAGCCCAAACCGGCCGAGAAGCCAAAAGACACGGCCGAAACCAACAAAGCCGAAACACAAAGCAATCAGGAGGCCGCGCAAGAAACGCAGCCTTCCGCCGAAGCTGCTCCGGCGCAGTCGTCACAGCCCGCGGCCCCTGCGCAGAAAGCGCAAGCCCCCGCGGCCGAAGCACCGGCATCCGCCACCGCTACGCCAGATGCGAAAGATACCGGTATGAGCGAGGCGCAAGCCCGCGCCGCCGCAGAAGCCCGCATCGAAGCCACGCAGGCACGCAGTCTGATCGACCAGATCGCACCAGTCAGCAGCTCGCCCCAACAGGCTAATAAATCCTACCTGTCGGCATTGCTGAAATCGAACGCCCCAACCGAGACCGCATCAGCGAAATCTATCGCTGACCCCGTCGCCGATAAAGCCGTCAAACCGCTAAAAGCAGCAGCATAAACCACGCAAATCCCGTCGCGCCCGACATCTTTGGGCGCGACGCATTGGTTTCGACACACCGATCAGGCCAAGGCCGCCACGCGGCACAAAGACGACCTATTTCATCAGTATAAATATTGGAAAAGTGGTGCGGGTGAAGGGACTCGAACCCCCACGCCATAGGCGCCAGAACCTAAATCTGGTGCGTCTACCAATTCCGCCACACCCGCATTGCGCGTTCAGTATCAAAGATATCTGCCAGTGGCGAGAGGGAAAAACACCCGCGGCGAAAGGTTTTTTTCCTGCACAGTGAGGGCTGTGAGGCGCTAGAGGTTGAGCGCCGCAAAGACATGCGGAATTTCTTCGATCAGATCTTCGGCGATCAGCCCCGGACCAAAGCGCCGCGCGGCTTCTACATGCAGCCACGTTGCATATTGCGCGGCTTTGATCGGCGCAAACCCGCGGGCGAGCAGACCGGTGATCATCCCTGAAAGCACGTCTCCCGCGCCGGCTGTGGCCAACCACGGGGCAGCGCGGTCTGCCGTGCTGTCATGGGTGGCAACACGTCCGTCCGGATGTGCGATGACGGTCATGGCCCCTTTGTACAACACCACGGCCCCCGCCGTTTGCGCTGCTGTCAAACACTGTTGGACCTTGGTGGCATCGTCTTCCGATAGCCCTTTGAACAGACGTTTAAACTCGCCGGCATGGGGTGTCAGCACACAGTGCGGGCCCAAACGTTTGCGCAGCGCGGGGTCCTGCGCGATCAGGGTCAGCGCATCGGCGTCCAGCACGCAGGGCTTGCCGCTATCCAGCACCGCTTCGACCAGCGCCGCCTGCGCCGGCTTCAGCCCCAGCCCCGGCCCGATACAGATCGCGCCGATGCGCTTGTCCGACGCAAGCTCTGTTAGCGCCTCGGGGCCGGCGACACGGGACAGCATCAACGCGGTGATGTGCATCGCCACTTCCATCTGCGCCGCCGGAGGGACAGCCAAGGTAACCAGCCCCGCCCCGATCCGCAAAGCCGCGCGCCCCGTAAGGCGTGCCGCCCCGGTGCGTCCGGCACCTCCCGTCATGACAACGGCATGCCCGTGATCGAACTTATGCCCCTGCCCTTTGGCCAACAGATCAAAATTCAGCGTCTCGGAGGTGATGGCAATCGGCTGCATGGGGTCCCTTTCCAGTCGGTCGTCGCGGTAGAGATAGACCATCTGCGCGCGCGATATCCAAGCCCGACCGCGGCCCATTTTTTAAACTGACTTATTTTTGAGCGCACCGCATATAAAACGAGCAATGCGCACAAATTTTCGCCTCTTTCGGTGGACTCCGCCCCGCGTCTGGTAGACCGTCGGCTCGCACGGTGAGATGACACCGATGTAGAACGAAAATCACCCGTCTGGCAGGGAGGCCTCAGATGAAAAAGATCGAAGCTGTAATCAAGCCGTTCAAGCTTGATGAAGTCAAGGAGGCGCTCCAAGAGGTTGGCGTTCAGGGCCTTAGCGTTATCGAAGTCAAAGGCTTCGGTCGTCAAAAAGGCCATACTGAATTGTACCGTGGCGCTGAATATGTCGTCGATTTTCTGCCCAAAGTGAAAATCGAAATCGTTTTGGACGACGATCAGGTCGACGGTGCCATCGAGGCCATCGTCAACGCGGCGAAAACCGAAAAGATCGGCGACGGCAAGATTTTCGTCAGCCCCATCGAACAGACAATCCGCATCCGTACCGGTGAAACCGGATCAGACGCGCTTTAATCGAATTTCTGAGATTCAAGAAAAGGATATCATCCAATGAGCACCAAGGACTTCCTGAAGAAGATCAAAGACGAAGACATCGAATACGTTGATGTCCGCTTTACCGACACACGCGGTACGCTGCAGCACGTGACAATTGTTTCCGATCTGGTCGACGAAGACTTTATCGAAGAAGGCTTTATGTTTGACGGCTCTTCGATCGCAGGCTGGAAAAGCATCGAAGCATCCGACATGAAGCTGATGCTGGACACAGACACGGCCTATGTAGATCCGTTCTATGCTGAAAAAACCATCTGCGTGCACTGCTCAATCGTAGAGCCTGACACCAATGAACCATACGAGCGCGACCCCCGTGGTACCGCGCAAAAAGCCGAGGCCTATCTGAAATCCTCCGGCATTGGTGATGTGGCCTATATGGGTCCGGAAGCTGAATTCTTCCTGTTCGACAACGTCAAATTCTCGAACACGATCAACAAGGTATCCTACGAAGTTGACGCGTCCGACGCGTCCTGGAATTCCGACACCGACTACGAGATGGGCAACATGGGCCACCGCCCTGGCCTCAAGGGCGGCTACTTCCCCGTGAACCCCATTGACGAAGCACAGGACCTGCGCGCCGAAATGCTGTCGACAATGAAACGTCTGGGTATGAAGGTCGACAAACACCACCACGAAGTGGCGTCCTGCCAGCACGAACTGGGCCTGATCTTTGGTACGCTGACCACGCAAGCTGACGAGATGCAGAAATACAAATACGTGGTGCACAATGTCGCCCACGCCTACGGTAAATCCGCAACCTTCATGCCCAAGCCGATCTATGGCGACAACGGCTCTGGCATGCACGTGAACATGTCGATCTGGAAAGATGGCAAGCCTTTGTTCGCAGGCGACAAATACGCAGACCTCAGCCAAGAAGCGCTGTATTTTATCGGCGGCATCCTGTCCCACTCCAAGTCGCTGAACGCCTTCACCAACCCGACGACGAACAGCTACAAGCGTCTGATCCCCGGTTTTGAAGCACCCGTTCTGCGCGCCTATTCCGCACGCAACCGTTCGGGCTGTGTCCGTATCCCATGGACAGAATCCCCCAAAGCAAAACGCGTAGAGGCCCGCTTCCCCGATCCGGCAGCCAACCCCTACCTGTGCTTTGCAGCCCTGCTGATGGCCGGCCTTGACGGGATCAAGAACAAGATCGATCCGGGCGAAGCCATGGACAAAAACCTCTATGATCTGCCCGCCGAAGAACTGGCCGATATCCCAACCGTTTCCAGCTCCCTGCGCGAAGCGCTGGACGAACTGCAAGCGGATATGGATTACCTACTGGCCGGTGACGTCTTCACCAAAGACCAGGTTCAGGGCTATATCGACCTGAAGATGGCAGAAGTTCTCAAGTACGACCAAACACCACACCCGGTTGAATTTGGCATGTACTACAGCTGCTAATCCCATTGCCCACCCGCAGGGGTGGACCATATTACCAGCCAAGGGCGTCCCAGTGGGGCGCCCTTTCGCTTTCAAAGCTGCTTCTTATTTGAAGTTCGCTGCACCTGAGCTAGAGTCAGCCGAAGTCAAATTTAGCCAGAGGTACTTTTATGCGCCCCACCCAACGACTTGCCACTGCTCTTATGCTGTCCATGGGCTTCGCCGCCCCCGTTGCTGCGGCCCAATGTGGCAACAACGCAGGGGGCTTTGACGCCTGGAAGCCCGCCTTCGCGCAAGAGGCCGCAGCCGCAGGGGTTGGCCAACGCGGCCTCGATGCGCTGGCCAATGCGCGCTATGCCAGCAGCACCATCGCCGCCGACCGCAACCAGAAATCCTTTAACTACTCGCTCGATAAATTCATGCAGGTGCGCGGTGCCGATACAATCGTCGCCCGAGGTCGCAAACGCAAATCCCGTGACGCAGGCTTCTACCAGTCTCTCGAAGCCCGCTATGGGGTGCCTGCCGGGGTGATCATCGCGATCCACGGCATGGAAACGGCCTTTGGCGGATTTATGGGCGATACGTCAGTTGTCTCGGCCATCACAACGCTGACCTATGACTGCCGCCGCTCAGACTTTTTCGCCCCCCACGCCATCGGCGCCCTTAAACTGGTCGATACCGGCGCGATCAGCGGCAGCACCAAAGGGGCGAAACACGGAGAGCTCGGACACACCCAATTCCTGCCCGGCAATGCGCTGCGCTACGGCGTGGACGGCAACGGTGATGGTCGTGTCGATTTCTACAACCAGACCGATGCGCTGGCCTCCACGGCGAACTTCCTGCGCCAAAAAGGCTGGCAAACGGGTGCTGGCTACCAAGAAGGCCAGACCAACTTTAATGTAATCAAGCAATGGAATGCGGCTGGCGTCTATCAAAAGGCCATCGCCATCATGGCCGCCCGCATCGACGGTTAATCCGCCCGATCCCATACTGACACACTCATGCGCGCGCCTCTAATCAAGGCGCGCGTTTTACTTCCAAATGGCAGAAAATCCTCGCCGAAGGCATCCCGCCCTCTCAGCCCATCCGCCGGCAGATGCGGCCCACATCCCCTCGCTGGCCACATCGCCCGTTGTCAGGCAACTGTGTCCCCGTCACGCACCACATAGGTGTGGATGGTAAAGACGACCGCGTCGCTTTCGGGAAGACGTAGGATGCACTGCCGCTCTGATCGGGTAAAGGGCATGTCACTGCCCGTCTCGCGACGGCGGGGCTGGTGAAGGTCCGCATCAGCATAGCGCAGCTTGTTGAAACGCCACAAAGGCCGCCCTGCCCGCACCCCGTTAAACAGACGTTGAACGCGCCGCGCAATATCAGCGTTGTATTCCGCGACCGGGCTGTGAATAGCGGTCAACGGCTGCTCTATCTTATCTGCCAACCGCCAATTCGCCGGAAAGCACAGCGCGGCTGCATTGAGCACATGTTCATCGCCACGCTTTTGCAGAATACACAGATCTTCTTGTACCAGATGCGCCAGCGTCCAGAGCGGTTGCGACCGGTCCAGCATAACCTTGCGCCCATCGGGGCAGACCACGGCCTTTGTGTCGATCCCAAAGCCGAAACGCGGCAGCAGTGCGAGCGCGTGTTCCAACAGCTCGGACACCGCAGGCTTTGCTGTCTCGCTTTGATAGAAAACCGCCTCGGGTCGCTCTGCCAGCAGCGCCTCGCGATATGCCATCTGCGGGGCATAGGCTTCGTCCATCAGCAGCCAATCCTCTGCGCCGCATGGCCCCGTGCCCGGCAGCCGCGGCGCGCCCGTTTGCTGTTCGGGCAATCTGGTTTGCAGTATCACGGGCATGGGCTCTCCCTGTCAGATAGATGGATCATGTTTGGTCGGTGGGCAATAAGATGCAGGATCAAAGCGCGGCGCGCCCCAGACGCGCTGCGCGGATAGTCACCCGTGCCTTCGGCGAGGATTTAGGGCCATTTGGAAGCGGGCGTCAGTTCCCGAGCGCGTCTTGCAGCGCGGGCAGGAAGCGTTGTTCATAATCGCTCCCCACCAGAGGGCCCGCATAGCGGAACAGGACCGTGCCATCACCTGCAATGATAAAGGTCTCTGGCGGGGCAGTGACGCCCCAGTTGATCGCGGTGCGGCCCTGCGGATCAAACGCAACGCCCTCGAACGGGCTGCCATCGTCGGTCAGGTAACCGGACGCGGCACCAACAAGGTCCTTGAAATTGACCCCGATGATCGACAGCCCTTGGGCTTGCATATCCAACAATTGAGGGTGCTCTGCGCGGCACGGCGGGCACCAGCTGGCCCAGAAGTTCACCAGCGTCACTTCACCATTGGTCAGCACGTCCGGCGCGGCGGCAGGAAACCCTTCGAGCGGTTTTTCCGGCAGCGCGGGGGCCATTTGCCCGACCAGAGTAGAGGGCAGCCCCTCGGGATCGGCGCGGAACATCCCAAAGGCGGCAAGTGCCACAAAGCCTGCAAACACCAACGGTGGCGCGATCATCAGCGGAGAGATTTTACCCATGTTTACGTCCCTCTACTTCGGCCAGTGTCGCGCGGGCCTTGCGCCCCTTGCGCAGGCTAAGCACCACGAGCCCTGCCAGCAGCAGCAGCGACACGCCATAGGCCGCAAGGACTTCGGCGGCGTATTTTCCAAGGTCTGGCATCATGCCCCTCTTTCACTGCGGGCCAGCAACGCACGGGCGCGGCGCAGGCGGATTTCGGTTCCTGTCCGGTACAGCACCAGTGCCAGAAACAGCAGGCCAAAGCCTATCATGCTGATCAGCAACGGGTAGAAAAAAACATCCGACACGGTGCGCCCGCCGGTCGCCAGCGGGACAGAGGTGCCTTGATGCAGCCCCTGGTTCCAGAACTTGACCGCATAGCGCGACAGCACCGCAAAGACCGATCCCACCAGACAGAGCACCGCCGTCAGGTCCGCCGCGGTGTCGGGGTCTTCGACGGCCTCCCACAGGGCGATATAGCCAAGGTAGAAGAGGAACAGGATCAGAAAGGACGTCAGCCGTGGATCCCATGCCCACCAAGTGCCCCACATGGGCTGCCCCCAGATCGCACCGGTGATCAGCGCAATCACGGTCATGATAACGCCCACGGGTGCTGCGGCTTTGGCCGCGAGCGCGCTGACGTGATGCCGGCGGATCAGCCAGATCAGCGATGCGACCAGCATCATGAACCACGCATTAATAGCCATCAGCGCGGCGGGCACATGCAGATAGATAATCTTGACCGTTGATCCCTGCCGGTAGTCATCGGGGGTGGCGAAGAACCCCCAAAGCAGGCCAACCGCTAGACATAAGCCAGCGCCGCCCCAGACAAAGGGTTGCACACGGGCCGAGAGGCCCAAAAATTTCACCGGATTGGCGTATTCCCATAAAGACATGGCGGGGTTCTATCGCTCCGTTAATTGGCACTCAATGGTCAAAAGCGCACACTCACCTTAAGGTCATCCGCAAAACTGCGGCAGAGGCAAACGGCATCAGCGCGATGGTGCCAAAGGTAATACCTGCCAGCAGGATCAGCGGGGTTGTGGCATCCAGCCCCATAGCGCCACGACGCGCGGTCTCTGCGCCGAAAATAAGCGTCGGGACATACAGCGGCAGCACCAGCAGCGACATCAACAGGCCCCCGCGTTTGATCCCGACGGTCAGCGCCGCACCGAAGGCCCCGATTGCGGAAAGCGCGGGCGTGCCCAGACCCAAAGATGCCACCAGCCACAGATAGCCCGACGGCGCGAGGTTCAGCATCACCCCCAGCAGCGGGGCGGCCAGCACCAGCGGCAACCCCGTGGTCAGCCAATGGGACAGCGCCTTGACACTCAACGCCGCCTCAAGCGGCAGCGGAGCCGTGGCCAGAAGATCCAGTGTGCCGTCCTCGAAATCCAGCGCAAGCAGCCGGTCGAGCGAGAGCAGGCAGGCCAAAAGCGCCCCCAGCCAGAGCACGCCGGGCGCGATGGTTGCCAGCAGGTCCGATTGCGGCCCAACCGAGAATGGGACCAGCACGGTCACGATCAGGAAGAACGCCAACCCCAAGCCAAAGCCCCCGCCCGCCCGAAAGGCGAGCATCAGGTCACGGCGCAGCAGGGCGATCATAGGAAAGCCTCGTCACTGGCAGCGCTGCGCTGGGATAGCTTGGCGCGAAAGGGCGTGATGTCAAAGGTTTGCGCGTCTAGACCAAGATTAATATGGGTCGCGATCAGCGCCATCCCCCCGCCCGCCAGATGCGCCGTCACGGCAGCGGCGAATAGCTCAACGGCAGCGACATCCAGCGACACCGTCGGTTCGTCCAGCACCCAGACGGGCCGCCCCGTCACCATCAGTCGTGCCAAACCCAGACGGCGTTTTTGCCCCGCCGAAAGCGTACCTGCCAGCCGATTTTGCAGCGGTTCGAGGTCATAGGCGATCAGGGCTGGCGCAATATCCGTTTGACCAAAAACCTGCGCCCAGAATTCAAGGTTTTCGCGCACGCTAAGCATCGCCTTTAACCCGTCCGCATGGCCCGCATAGGCGATGGTTTCTTCGGCACCGTCGATGCGGCCGGACAAGGGCGGTTGCAGCCCCGCGATGCAGCGCAGAAGCGTTGTCTTGCCTGCACCGTTTGGCCCGCGCAGGATCAGGGCCGTTCCCGGCGCAACCGCAAAAGTAACCCCGTCCAGCACAGGCACGCCACCGCGCGCAACAGCAAGGTCGGTGACACGCAAGGTCATGTCAGACAGGGATCAGGGCCAAGGCGATGCGACGGCCTTCGCTCAGCAAGACGTTATAGGTGCGCGCCGCTGCGGGGGACGACATTACGTCGACGCCGATACCTGCGTCTTCCAATACGCTGCGCAGGTCGGCGGGGATATGGCTGATCTCGGTGCCCGTACCAATGAACAGGATATCGATCTTGCCCGCCAACGCCAGCAGCGGCGCATGATCATCAAAACCGGCCCAAGGTGACACGCCGGAGTCCCCTGCGATCACCGGCCCCTTATACACCTCGCCCCCGATACGAAAGAAGCCGGGGCCATAGCCTTCGACGGGTTTGGCATCCGAATACACGACCTCGTTCAAACGCATGATGTTCTCCTTTGGGCAGCGGCTGCGCCACCATAGCCGATCAAGCGCGCAGAATACAGGTTAACTGGCGGCGGAACGGGGCGGTCGCGCAAGCGCATGACGTCGCGGCGGATGATGGCGCGGGCTGCGCTACCAGCGCGGGGAACACCCCCGCTGGCAGCTAGACGCTTTACGCGTCGATGTTGGCGTATTGACCCGTATTGTTGCCGTCCTTCTTGGACCAGTCGCGCTTGACGCCCAAGAACAACACGACGTTCTTGGCGACGTAGACCGAAGAATATGTCCCCACGACAACGCCCCATGTGATCGCGAAGACAAAGCCGCGGATCACATCGCCGCCCAGAACCAGCAGCGCGATGAGTGCGAGCAAGGTGGTGCCCGATGTCATCAAGGTCCGGCTTAGGGTTTCGTTAACGCTGAGGTTCATGATCTCGCGCAGGTCACGTTTCTTGTACTTGCGCAGGTTTTCACGCAGCCGGTCAAAGATCACCACTGTATCGTTGATCGAATACCCGATGATGGTCAGGATCGCCGCAATCACCGGCAGGTCAAAGCGGATTTGCAAGATCGAGAACACGCCGATGGTCAACACAACATCGTGGAACAGTGCCGCCACAGCGCCGACCGAAAACTGCCATTCGAACCTTAGCCAGATGTAGATCAGGATCGCGCCAAGCGACGCGGCAACCGCCAGAAACGCCGTCTGGATCAGTTCGCCCGATACTTTGGGGCCAACGGATTCAACCGAAGTGAAGACGATGTTCGGGGCAACAGTCTGCAACGCCTGCTCGACGTTCTGGATCATCTCGGGGGATGCGGCCTCTTCGCCCTCTTGCGCTTGGATGCGCACCATGGCGACATGTTTGGTGCTGTCGCTCGCGGGGTCGAACACTTCGGAGATGGACACATCGCCAAGCTCAAGCGGTGCCAGCGCCTCGCGGTAGGCCGCGACGTCCACGGCTGCGTCGCTTTGCGTGCGCAGGGTCGTACCGCCACGGAAGTCGATGCCGTAGTTCAGACCCATGGTGAACCACACAGCCAAGGCCAGCAGCACCGCCACACAGGACGCACCAAAGGTCAATTTGGCATGTTTGAAAAAGTCGATATTCGTATCGTCGGGGATCAGTCTCAGACGCATGACGTGAGGTTCCTATACCGTGATTGTCTTGGGACGGCGACGTTCAAACCAGAACACCACGATCAGACGTGTGACGAAATATGCCGTAAAGACCGACGTGATGATGCCAAGCCCCAGCGTCACCGCAAACCCGCGCACAGGGCCGGAGCCGAGCACAAAGAGGATCGTTGCAATGATGAAGGTCGTGATGTTGGCGTCCAGAATGGCGCTAAGCGCGCGTTCATAGCCAAGGCTGATGGCACGGGCAGGCCCTTTGGCGGTCTTCAGCTCTTCGCGGATGCGTTCAAAGATCAGCACGTTGGCATCCACCGCCATACCCACTGTAAGAACGATCCCCGCAATACCGGGCAAGGTCAGCGTCGCACCGATCAGGCTCAGAAGGCCAAAGATCATACCGACGTTGATGATCAGCGCGATATTGGCAAAGAGCCCGAACAGCCCGTAGCTGGCCCACATAAAGAATAGCACTGCGCCAAAGGCGACGCTGGTCGCGATCTTGCCCGCGTCAATGCTGTCTTGACCGAGTTCCGGCCCGATGGTGCGTTCTTCGACAAAGGTCAGACCGGCAGGCAACGCCCCTGCCCGCAGCAAGACGGCCAGATTGGTCGATTCCTCGACCGAGAAGTTGCCGGTAATGATCCCCGACCCGCCGGGAATCGCGCTTTGGATAGTGGGGGCGCTGATGACTTCGTCATCCAGCACGATGGCAAAAGGCGCGCCGATGTTTTCGGCCGTGTAGGTGCCAAACTTGCGCGCACCCGTCGTGTCAAAGCGGAAGCTGACAGCGGGGCGGCCGTTCTGGTCAAAGCTGGGCTGCGCATCGACCAGCTGTTCGCCGGTCACCACGGGGGCGGTTTCGACAATATAGAAGGTGCCGGGCGCTTCGGCATCAGGCAACAGGGAATTGCCTAGACCGGGTGCCGCGTTTTCATTCGCGCCGCGGTTGACCACAGGGTTAAAGGTCAGCTGCGCGGTGGTGCCGATGATCGCCTTCAGCTCGGCGGCTGAACCGATACCCGGCACCTGAATAAGGATACGGTCCGACCCCTGACGCTGGATCGTGGGTTCGCGGGTGCCGACTTCGTCGATACGGCGGCGAATGATTTCCAGCGATTGTTGCATCGTGCGCTCGTCCGTGGCCTGTTTCTCGGCATCGGTCAGCGTGATGGTGATGATGTCATTGGCACCGTTTACCACGATGTCGTTTTGCCCTGTGCCGGTCAGCGACTGCACCGGACGCGCCAATGCGCGGGTCGCTTCAAGCGCTTGTGCCATGACAGAGCCGTCATTGATGCGCACGCGCAGCTCGCCCGTGGGGGCTTCTACACGGCGGACCGGTGTGATCGACCGCAACGCATCGCGGACTTCTGGCCAAGCGGCCTCCATCCGGTTGGCGTAAACGTCTTCGACGTTCACTTCGGCCAGCAAATGTGCACCGCCGCGCAGATCGAGGCCCAGATTGACCAGACGTTCTGGCATCCATTCGGGCCAGAGCGCTTTTTGCGCCTCAAGCTCGGGGGTGGATCCGGCGACGTTAATCGCCTTCACCGCATCATTGTGCTGTTCAACGGGACCGTAGAACGCATTGGGCAGCGCCAGCCACAGGCCAGCGGCACAGGTGAGGATGATCAACACCCGTTTCCACAGATCAATCTGAAGCATGGTACTGCCCTTTTCTGGACACGCCCTCAGGGGCGCTTACTTGGCTGGTTCGGTCTTGGAGACAACGGTGGCGACGGTCGACTGCACGACACGTACTTTGACGTTTTCCGCCAGTTCGACTTCAAGCTCGCCGTCATCTTTGACTTTGACAACTTTGCCGATCAGACCGCCAGCGGTGACCACTTGATCGCCGCGACGCAGGCCTTCTACCATGGCTTTATGTTCTTTGACCTTCTTCTGCTGCGGGCGGATGAGCAGAAAATACATGATCGCGAAGATCAGGATCAGGGGTACGAATTGTTGAATGGCTTCCATGGAAGGTCGTCCTTTGTGTTGGGCGCATGCCGCAAACGGCCTGCCGTCTAAGTTTGGCGGAACCTATGGTCAGACGCAGGGCATTGCAAGGCGGGTTCAGGGGGAAATACCGCTGTCCGGTGTCGCACTGCGCAATTACCTGTTTGCGCAAGCATCCAAGGCCCGTTTGCCCCTGCCCGCGCAACCACATCTGGCACCGCGATCCACAATCGGGCATAACGCGCGCAACGCAGATCATGCGACTCGGACGACAAAGGAACAGCCCATGCACGACATCAAAGCCATCCGCGAAAACCCCGATGCCTTCGACGCGGCCCTCGCACGGCGCGGCGACGCACCTGTGACCGCGCAGGTACTGGCACTGGACGAGGCGCGGCGGGCCAAGATTTCAGCAGCTGAAACCGCACAAGCGGACCAGAACAAAGCCTCCAAGCTCGTGGGCGCTGCCAAGGCCAAGGGCGACGAGGCCGAATTTGAGCGTCTGCGCACCTTGGTCAGCGACAAGAAAGCCGAAGTCACCGCCATGCAGGCAGAGGCCAAGGATCTCGACGCGCAGCTGACCGATATGCTGGCGCGCATCCCCAACCTGCCCGCTGATGATGCGCCCGACGGCGCAGACGAAGCCGACAATGTCGAAGTGAACCGCTGGGGCGACGTGCCGGAGTTTGATTTCACCGCGAAAGAGCATTTCGAGATCGCCAGCGTCGCGGCGTCGATGGATTTCGAAACCGCCGCGAAAACTTCCGGCGCGCGGTTCGTCATGCTGAAAGGAGCCTTGGCACGGGTACACCGCGCGCTGGCACAGTTCATGATCGACACCCATGTCGATCACAACGGGCTGACAGAATATATGACGCCGGTTCTGGTACGCGACGAGGCGATGTATGGCACTGACAAGCTGCCCAAGTTCGGCGACGACAGCTATCAGACCACGAACGGCTGGTGGCTGATCCCCACCTCCGAAGTGACGCTGACCTATTCGGTGGCGGGGGATGTGCTCGACGAAGCTGCCCTGCCCCGCCGGATGACCGCCCACACCCTGTGCTTCCGTTCCGAGGCAGGCAGCGCGGGCCGCGACACATCGGGTATGCTGCGCCAGCACCAATTCGAGAAGGTCGAGATGGTGTCGGTCACCCACCCCGATCAATCGGACGACGAACAAAAGCGTATGCTGCGCTGTGCCGAAGACATGCTGGAACGTCTGGGCGTGCCGTACCGCACCGTGATCCTGTGCACCGGTGACATGGGCTTTGGCGCGCGCCGGACCTTTGACATCGAGGCATGGCTACCCGGTCAGTACGCCTACCGCGAGATCAGTTCGGTTTCGACCACTGGGGATTTTCAAGCGCGTCGGATGAATGCACGGTTCAAGCCCGCAGATGGTGGCAAACCGCAGTTCGTACATACGCTGAACGGGTCTGGTCTGGCCGTCGGGCGCTGCCTGATCGCGGTGCTGGAAAACGGCCAGCAAGCAGATGGTTCGGTCAAGCTGCCCGAGGTGCTGGCCCCCTATCTGGGCGGCAAGACCACTTTGGGCGTCGACGGCACCCTTAGCTGATTGAATGCGGAGATCATCGGGCTATCTGAGGCGAAACCACTTTTCGCAAGGTAGCCCGATGTCCCGTCCCCTTACTGCCCTGATGACCTTTCTGCTGGCGATCGGCTTTGCCGTATCGCCTTTTTTCGTGTCCGGCTTTAACGGCTTTTCGCCGGATCAATTCCCGATCCCCCAAGACAACCCGCCGGTGCAGCCCGCAGGCTATGCGTTTTCGATCTGGGGGCTAATCTATGTCTGGCTGATCGTTGGTATGGGCTGGGGCCTGTGGAAACGCCGCGAGGATTATCTGTGGCACGACATGCGCCTGCCGCTGGCCCTGTCGCTGTTTGTGGGGTGCTTCTGGCTTGCCGTCGCGGTGGCAAGCCCCGTCTGGGCGTCGGTGCTGATCTGGGTGATGCTAATCACTGCCCTCTACGCGCTGTTTCGATCCCCACGCGAGGATCGCGGCTTTGCCGCCCTGCCCGTGGGGCTGTATGCGGGGTGGCTGAGCGCGGCATCTTGCGTGTCCCTGGGACTGCTTGCGGCTGGCTATGGCTGGATGAGCGGCCCGACCGCGGGGCTGGTCTTTGTCGGGCTGGCGATTGTGATCGCGGCGGGGGTGCAATCGTCGCTGATGCGCGCGCCGACCTATGGGATCGGGGTGATCTGGGCGCTGGTCGCTGTGGTGGTGGCGAATATGGCGACAGCACCATCGGTCGCGGCACTGGCAGCGGGGGGTGCGATTGCGCTGATTCTGCCGACCTACCGTTCATGGCGACGCGGTTAAGCAGCGTCTGGAACGCAAAGAACCGGCGCTTGGGCTAAGCGCCGGTTCTTTTATTTTAACTTCTCGAAAACCCTACCGGTCCTTGCGATGTCCATCGGTGTGTTTGCGCAGCTTCGACGGCTTGGCCTTCTTGCGCCCTTTATAGGGGTTGGCATCCGACTGGCCGCGCATCCACAGACGGATGGGCGTTCCCGGCATGTCAAAGTCGATCCGCAACCCGTTGACAAGATAGCGGTTATAGCTTTCTGGCACTTTATCAGGGTGGCTACACATGACCACAAACCCCGGTGGACGGGTCTTGGCTTGGGTCATATAGCGCAGCTTGATGCGTTTGCCTTGGGGCGCGGGGGGCGGGTGCGCCTCCATCATGCCCGCCAGCCAGCGGTTCAGCTGCGCGGTGGTGATACGGCGGTTCCAGACGTCATAGGCGCGCATGATCGCGTGTTGCAAGCGGTCCAACCCCCGACCGGTTTTGGCCGAGACCGTTACCAACGGTGCACCTTTCAATTGCGGCAACAGACGTTCAAAGCTTTCGCGCAGATCTTTCAACTTGCCTTGCTTGTCCGTCTCGAGATCCCATTTGTTGACCGCTATCACCACAGCGCGGCCCTCGCGTTCGGCAAGGTCAGCAATACGCAAATCTTGCTGTTCGAACGGGATTTCAGCATCGAGCAGAACAACCACCACTTCGGCGAATTTGACGGCACGCAAACCATCGCTCACGCTCAGCTTTTCCAGCTTTTCCTGAATTTTCGCCTTTTTACGCATACCAGCAGTGTCAAAAATCCGCATCGGGACGCCGTCCCAGACGGTGCGCAGCGATATCGCATCGCGGGTAATCCCCGCTTCGGGACCAGTCAGCAAGCGATCTTCGCCCATGATCTGGTTAATCAAAGTCGATTTGCCGGCGTTCGGACGCCCGACGACGGCAACCTGAAGCGGTTTTGCGTCAGTCGGCACGGGCATTGGCGCGTCTTCGTCACCCAGCTCGGCTTCTTCTTCGGTCAGATCCACGTCAGTCTCGGGCGCATCGGTCTGTGCGCGCTCTGCAAAACTGTCCGCGATCGGCATCAGATGGGTGTAGAGATCGTTCAACCCTTCGCCGTGTTCAGCAGACATACGAATGGGTTCGCCCAGCCCAAGGCTATACGCCTCGATCACACCGGCGTCGGCGGCTTTGCCCTCGGCCTTATTGGCAGCAAGAATGACATGCGCGGATTTCTTGCGCAGGATGTCGGCAAAGACCAGATCGGACGGCGTAACCCCGACGCGGGCGTCGATCATGAACAGGCAGATATCTGCCATATCGACAGCACGTTCGGTCAGACGGCGCATGCGCCCCTGCAAACTGTCGTCGGTGACTTCTTCAAGTCCGGCGGTGTCTACAATTGTGAATCGCAGGTCGGCAAGCCGCGCCGCCCCTTCGCGCAGATCGCGCGTCACACCGGGCTGATCATCGACCAACGCCAGTTTTTTACCGACAAGACGGTTGAACAGCGTGGATTTCCCAACGTTGGGACGGCCCACAATGGCGAGGGTGAAGGACATGGAACGGCTCCGAAGACTAGATCAAGCCTGCCGCTTAGCCTATTTGCAGCCTAACGGAAAGCGTGCAATTGCCCTTTCGCGGATACGACGTACAGAACGCCCCCTGCAACGACCGGTGCAGTGGTCGCGCCACCGGGAATATCGGCTTGTGCGACCAGTGCCCCGTTGGTCGGATCAAAGCTGCGCAGCGTGCCATCGCTTGACGCCACGATCACGCGGCCACCGGCAATGATGGGACCGTAATTGCCGAAAACCTCGGACTGGCGCTTGGGCTTGTCCTTGACGAAATTCGGCAGCGGCGTGCCCCAGATGCGCGTGCCCGTGCTGGCATCCAGACGCACCAGTTCATTCAGGTCGGTCACCACGAAAACGCTATCGCCTGCGGGCCACACAGGGCCGATCGCCCCTTCGCGTGCGGTCCACTGACGGTCGCCACCCCCAAGGCTCAGCGCGGCCAGACGGCCAGACTGGTTGCCCACGTAAACGGTATCGCCAGAAATCACCGGCGCGCTTGTCACATCAGAGACATTGGCCAACGCGCGGCCGGGGCGCTTGCCCACAACAGATGTGCTCCAGCGGTCAAGACCGCCCTGACGGAACAGCCCCTGCACCTCGCCCGAGCCAAAAGCCAGAACCGCAATCTGCGATCCGATGGCCGGGGCCGGTGCGCCAAGCACGTTGCTGATGCTGGCAGTCGATCCGGTCTGCCATTGCACGCGACCGTCGGATTTGTTCAGTGCCCAGCCGGTATCATCACCGGAGGTAAAGTATACCATATCGCCAAAGACCGTGGGTGCACCCGATCCGGTGCCATCGATGTCTTGTGTCCAGCGCGTGCCGCCACTATCCACGTCCAGCGCGGTGACCGAACCAAAGCCGAGCGAGACATAAACCGTGTTACCATCCACCGCCAAGCCGCCGCCTGTCGCATCGCCCTGCCCGTCGTTTTGCGGTGTCAGATCACGGGTCCAGAGCGTCGCGCCGGACGCCGAAGTGGCGGTAACTGTCGCGCCGGAATCAATCGTAAAGACGCGCCCGCCAGACACCACAGGCGTCGCGGTGATGCGTTGCTTGCGGCTGTCGCCATTGCCGATGCCAGCCGACCATGCCAACCGCGGAGCAGCACCAAGTGCGGGGTGACTTACGCGCGTGCTGGGGGTGCCAGAGCTTTGCAACCAGCTGGAGTTGGCCGTTGCGGCAGGCAACGAAATAGCACGCGTTGTGTTGGCAGGCACCGGCAGATCAGCGGGTGCGGTGAACCCGTCGTTGCCTTGCAGCACAGACCGCACATCCTGACGCACACCGGGCAAGATTACCTCTGGTTCGGCGCAGGCCGACAACAGCAGCGATGCCACCACCGCCCCCATCCCAAGAGAGGCACGGCGCGTCGACGTGGGTTTCGTGAAGATGCTGTGGAGAATGGTCATGGCCCTGCTCGCTTTGCTCTTAAAGTCCGTGTCACCTGAAGGGATCAGGTAGGATTAGTTATTGTCTGCATCCAGCGCCGGCACGGTATCCGTTTGCGGCGCGGGGACTGCGGTGCCCATTTCCGGATCGCCCCCCAAAGCGACAATCACCTGAAGGGCGCGCTGTTGCAAGTCCGAGGTCACATCGGCGTCGTTCAGGATACCCTGATACCGTTCAATAGCCGCTTCGGGCGCGTTTTCTTCGATGTCGATCATGGCCAACTGCTCTTGCGCGAGCAGGCGCAGGCTGCTGCCCGGCTGCGCCAGATTTTCCAGTGCCAGACGGCGTTCATTGGCCGGCATATCCGATCCTTGCAGCGTGATCGCCTTGAACTGGGCGATTTCGCGGTAGATCGCGGGCACATCCGCATGCAGGCCGATGTCGTTCAAGGTTGCGACAGCTGCGTCGGTCTCGCCTGCTTCGGCTTGCTCTGCCGCTTGCAGCATCCCCAGCAGGACACCGGCCCGCGGGTGCGTCGCTTCGATGTTTTCGAACGCGGCGGCGCGGGCGGCGGTGTCTTCGGCAGACAGCGCGGCAAACATCGCATCGCCAAGGGTTTCTGCCTCGGCGCGGGTCTGTGCCTTGTTGTATTCGTTCCACGCCGCACCGCCGACCAGCAGGACCACGGCAAGGATCGCGATCCAGCCATAACGCTTGAGCATAAAGTAGAACCGGTCGCGGCGGACCTCGTCGTTAACTTCGTCGATGAAACTGTCTGTATCGCTCATGTGGTACCCGTCCCGCCTGATTTAACGCCCCTCTTAACCTGCGGGTGCAGGGCTGCCAAGGGCTTGGCTGCACAGCATTGATACACACCTTTGTCGACAAGGCCGCTTTGCCCAAGTTTTTTGGACCGTGAGCTATGCAGAACAGTTATTTTCACTTAATCCCTTGGCCCTATAGCATACGACATACTGCGGTGCCGCAATGCCCGCGTTCCACTGAACCGAGGCCCGAATGCGTATCTTCCCCCTTCTTGCGGCACTCGCCGTTTCCGCTTTGATGTATATGGCAATCTTCGAACGCGACGCCCTGTTGGGGCTGACGCAAGGGACCACGCAGACGCCCGCAGCTGAAACCGGCGGGCCTGATCCCGCCGGCGCGTCGGATGTTGCGGATCCTGACCGCGTCAAAGTCATAGTGCAGCGCAGTGCTGCGGCCCCGCTGGCGTCTGCGGTCATCGTGCGCGGCCAGACCACCGCCGCGCGGCAGGTGGCGGTCAAGGCGGAGACCTCTGCGGTTGTGATCTCGACCCCGCTGCGCAAAGGAGCCACGGTCCGCGCAGGCGATGTGCTGTGCGAACTGGACCCCGGCCCCCGCGGTGCCCAGCTCAAAGAGGCGCAGGCCCGTCGTGAAGAGGCCCGGTCGCGCGTCCCAGAAGCGCAGGCCCGCGTGGCCGAGGCGCAGGCACGGCTGGAGGAAACGCTGATCAAGCTCAACGCCGCGCAAAAGCTGGGCCAAGGCGGGTTTTCATCGCAGACCACACTTGCCACTGCCGAAGCGACCGCTGCTGCCGCCCGCGCCTCTGTCAGCTCGGCCAAGGCGGGGTTGAACGCCGCCCGTGCGGGCATCGACGCCGCCGATGCCGCCGTCGCCAGCACCCAAGCCGAGATTGACCGCCTGACCCTTACCGCCCCCTTCGAAGGGCTGCTGGAAAGCGACACTGCCGAACTCGGGAGCTTGCTGCAAACCGGATCGCTTTGTGCACAGGTGATCCAGCTCGATCCGATCAAGCTGGTGGGCTTTGTCCCCGAAACCGAAATCGACCGCGTCATTTTTGGCGCACAGGCACAGGCACGACTGGCCGCAGGTAACCAGCAAATCGCTGGCACGGTCTCCTTTGTTTCGCGCGCGTCCGATCCCACGACCCGCACCTTTCAGGTGGAAATCGACGTACCCAACCCCGACCTGAGCATCCGCGACGGCCAAACTGCAGAAATCGCCATCGCCGCAGCGGGGGTAGAAGCGCATCTGCTGCCGCAATCGGCGTTGACACTGAACGATGACGGCACCCTTGGCATGCGGATGATCAATGCCGAAAACATCGTTGAATTTGCCGCCGTCGACCTTTTGCGCGACACGCCGCAGGGCATCTGGGTGACGGGTCTTCCCGCACAGGCCAATGTCATCGTAATGGGGCAGGAATATGTGACCGCTGGCGTGACCGTGACCCCGACCTTCCGCGGCGAGGCCCCGCAATGAGCAGTATCGTCGATTGGGCCGCAGGCCGTGCCCGTATGGTCATGGCCTTTATCCTATTGAGCCTTGTGGTGGGCGGCTATGCCTATTCCACCCTGCCCAAAGAGGGCGAGCCCGACATCGAGATCCCTGCCCTTTTCGTTTCGGTCCAGTTTCCGGGCATCTCTGCCGCGGATAGCGAAACCCTGCTGGTCAAACCGATGGAAACAGAACTTTCCGATCTGGACGGCCTGAAAACCATGACCGGCACAGCCGCCGAAAACTATGCCGGGGTGGCGCTGGAATTCGAATTCGGCTGGGACAAGTCCAAGATCATGGCCGACGTGCGCGACGCGATGAGCACGGCAGAAGCAAAATTTCCCGAAGGCTACGAGAAATATTCGATCACAGAGATCAACTTCTCCGAATTCCCCATCATCATCGTCAACCTGACCGGCCCCGTGCCCGAACGCACCATGGCCCGCGTCGCGCGCGATCTTCAAGATGCGCTGGAAGGCGTGGATGCCGTGCTTGAGGCGGGGTTGGCGGGCGACCGTGACGAGATGCTCGAGGTGCTGATCGACCCCCTGCGGCTGGAGGCCTATGACGTCACCGCGGGCGAGCTGATCAATGTGGTGCAGAATAATAACCAGTTGATTGCTGCGGGCGAAGTGCGATCGGATCAGGGCAGCTTTTCCGTCAAGATCCCGTCGTCGTTCAACGACCCGCGCGATGTCTATGCCCTGCCGGTTAAAACCAACGGCGACCGTGTGGTGACACTGGGCGATCTGGCGACGATCAACCTGACATTCGAAGACCGCCAAGGCACAGCGCGATTTAACGGCGAAAAGACACTGGCGCTGCAGGTGGTCAAACGCAAAGGCTATAATCTGATCGACACCTCCGCGCAGGTAAAAGAGATCGTCGCCGCCCAAAGCGCCGCCTGGCCCGAGGGGCTGAAAGCCGCAGTCACGCTTGGCACCTCCAACGACCAAAGCCGGATCGTCAACAGTATGGTGCAGCAGCTTTTGGGGTCGGTCTTTACCGCGATTGCGCTGGTGATGATCGTGGTGCTGGCCGCCCTTGGCATCCGCGCGGCACTTCTGGTGGGCTTTGCGATTCCCACGTCGTTTCTGCTGTGTTTTGCCTTTCTGGCGCTCATGGGGATTTCCATCTCGAACATCGTCATGTTCGGGCTGATCCTCGCCGTGGGGATGCTTGTGGATGGCGCGATTGTTGTCGTGGAATACGCAGACGCCCGCCAGCAACAGGGCGAAGGCCCGATGGCCGCCTATGTAGAGGCCGCCAAGCGCATGTTCTGGCCGATCATCTCGTCCACAGCGACGACGCTATGTGCCTTTTTGCCCATGCTGTTCTGGCCCGGCGTCCCGGGGGAGTTCATGGGCATGTTGCCGGTCACGTTGATCTTTGTACTATCTGCCTCGCTGGTGGTGGCGCTGATCTACCTGCCCGTCATGGGCGGCGTCACCGGACGGCTGGAACGTTGGATGGCGCAGAATATGACCGCTATTTCCAAGCTCCCCTTTTATCTGCATTTGCTGCTGTTCCCCGTCGTGTTTGCCATGATCGCCTTGCCGGTTGCGCTGATGCCGCCGCTGTTTGCAGTGATCTCTGGGCAGTTTGCGGGGATGGACGGGCTGGATATTCCGGGATCGGTCATTCCGGTTCTTGCCGTGGTCTTCGTTTGCATTGCCGTGCTTTGCGCGCTTGTGGCGGTTGCAATATCGGGCGTGCTTTTGGGACTGACCAGCTTTTTCGCGCTGTTCACCCGCTTGGGGCGCGGCGGGAGGTGGGTCACGTCGCGGCTGTTCCGCAAGCGGCCTGATGTGATCAAAGCAGGCTACCGCCGCTCAGGCTTCGGGCGGGTCATCGCCTTTATCGCAGGCAATCCGGTGATGCCGCTCGTGGTTGCGGGGGTCGTTTTTGTTTTCGTTGGCACCACGATGATTTTCTTTGGAAACAACAACAAAGGCGTCGAATTCTTCGTCGAATCTGAACCCGAGCAGGCAATCGTCTATGTGCTGGCACGGGGCAACCTGTCGCTGGCTGAGAAAGACGCGATCATGCAGCAGGCCGAGGCCATCGTGCTGGCGCATCCCGGTGTGTCCACCGCTTTCGCTTTTGCGGGTGAAGGCGGGTTGGACAGCAACACCGGCGGGGCCCAAGCGCCCAAGGACAGCATCGGTCAGGTGCAGCTGGAAACCATCCCGTGGGAAGACCGGGCCCTGCGCCCCGAACTGGATGGTGACATCGTCATAGCAGAGCTGACAGAGGCGCTGAGCGCGATCCCCGGCATCAAGATCGAGATCCTCGCGCAGGCCCTTGGCCCGGCCTCGGGCAAGCCGGTACATCTGCGCCTGAAATCCGACAGTTTCACCGATCTGATCAGCGCCACCGCCGTGGCACGCGACACCTTCGATAAAATGCCCGGGCTGACCCTCATCGAAGACACCCGCCCCCTGCCCGGCATCGATTGGCAGATCGACGTGGATGTCGCCAAGGCAGGGCAATACGGGGCTGATGTGGTCACCGTCGGCGCCATGGTTCAGCTGGTCACACGCGGGCTGCTGCTAGACACGATGCGGGTCGACAGTTCGGACGAAGAGATCGAGATCCGCGTGCGTCTGCCGCAAGAAGACCGTGTGCTTAGCACGCTGGACACGCTGAAGGTACGCACGGCGGATGGGCTGGTGCCGCTGTCGAACTTTATCACCCGCACCCCCGTGCCCAAACTGGCAGAGATCAACCGGATCGACCAGAAACGCTATCTCGACCTCAAGGCAGATGTCTTCCCCGGTCTGGTCAAGCTGGTGCGCACAGTCGGCGGGCCAGAGGCTGACGCTAGCGCCGCGGAAAATGGGGCGACGACGCTCACCCTTGCCACGATGCGCCCTGCGGGGGACGCGGGCGATATCACGGGGCCGGACGGCGCGGCCTTCAAGATCACCCACCGGACCAATGCCGCCCAAGGCGTCGATCTACAGCAGCAGCTCGACAAGGGCACCCTGCGCATGATCCCGATTAATGCCAACGAACGGATTGCGGAGCTGACAAAATGGCTCGAGACGCAGCCTCTGCCCGATGGCGTCAGCTATGAATGGACCGGCGACCAAGAGGATCAGGCCGAAAGTCAGGCGTTTCTGTCCTCGGCCTTTACGGCGGCACTGGGGTTGATGTTCATCATCCTGCTGGCGCAGTTCAACAGCATCTACAACTCGGTGCTGGTGTTGCTCGCGGTGGTGCTATCGACCACGGGCGTGCTGATTGGCATGTTGGTGATGGATCAGACGTTTTCGATCATCATGACCGGCACTGGGATCGTGGCGCTGGCGGGGATCGTGGTGAACAACAACATCATCCTGATCGATACTTATCAGGAGTTCAGCCAGTACATGCCGCGGATCGAGGCGATCATTCGCACGGCGCAGGCCCGTATCCGCCCCGTTTTACTGACCACCATCACCACAATGGCAGGGCTTGCGCCGATGATGTTCGGGCTTAGCCTCGACTTTGCCAATGGCGGCTACACTATCGACAGCCCCACGGCGCTATGGTGGAAACAGTTGGCAACGGCGGTGGTCTTTGGTCTGGGCATCGCCACGGTTCTGACGCTGCTGGTCACGCCGTCGATGCTGGCGATCCGCGTGTGGGCCACGACCTATGCCCGCTGGATTGCGCGGCTGCTGGCCAAGATGTCGCTGGGGCGGGCGAGCCAATCAGCGCAGGACTGGGCGCTGGCACGCGACGCGCGCCGGCTTCAGACGACCGTGATCCAGTGGGAAGACATGGCGCAGCCGGCACATACCCCACCGGCCACATAAGCCTCAGGCAGCGGCAGACATCTGCTGAGCCGCCGCGGCATCCTGCTGCTGGCGCAGCTTGGGCATGGTAAAGATCACCAGCCCCAATGCCGCCACACCACAAAGCGCGATGCTCACCACCATCGGCACGGCAGTGCCGTCAAAGAACGGCGTCGTCGCAGCGATGCAGAAAGCCCCCGTTAGCATCGTCAAGCTCCCGCTGAGTGACGATGCCATACCCGCGCGCCGCCCGTGGGCATCCAGCGCCGCGACCATCGCCGACGGTACAACGACCCCCAGAAAGGAATAGGCCAGAAACAGCCCGATCAACAGCACCGGCAGCGTGCCGAAACCGGCCAGCACAACGCCCGTCAGCACCGCCGAACACACCGCAAATCCGGTAACCCCGCGCCCGATCAGCGTGGCGAGCCCCCACATTTCGGCCAGACGACCTGCGGCTTGCGTTGCGATAAAGAACCCCACCGCGTTAAAGGCGAAGGCCAGCGAGAATTCGGTCGGGGTCAGCCCGAATTGACCAGTGTAGACGAAGGACGCGCTGGAAATGAACAAAAAGAAGCTCGCCATGCCGAAACCCGCGATAAAGGTCAGGCCAACGAACACCGGATCGCGGAACAGGATACCACAGCTGCGCGACAAATCTCCCAGATTGACCTTGCGGCGCTTGTCTGCGGTCAGCGTCTCGGGCAGCGCGATCTGCGCCATCGTCAACGTCGCCGCTGCAAGGATCGCCAACGCCAGAAAGATCTCGCGCCAGCTGCCAAAGGCGACGACCGCGCTGCCCGCCAAGGGGGCCAGCATCGGAGAGACCGAAATCACCAGCATGATCGACGACATCAACCGCGTCGCCTGCGCACCCGTGTACATATCGCGCACGATAGCACGGGGGATCACCATCACGGTCGCGCCGCCGATGCCCTGCACCAAACGCCCCAATACGAGGGTTTCGATATTCGGGGCCACCGCACAGATCACCGCACCGACGCAAAAAATGCTCATGCCGATGGCAAGGGTTTTCTTGCGCCCGATCTGGTCCGACAGCGGCCCGTAGACCAGCTGCGACACGCCGTAGGCCAGAAAATAGGCGACCAGCGTGATCTGGGCCGCCGAGACAGACACATCCAGCGCCTCTTCGATCGCGGGCAAGGCGGGCAGATACATGTCGATGGCAAAAGGACCTGTCACACAGATAGAGCCAAGAATAAGGGCGGTACGGAACATTCCGGCAGGCATGGGTAGTCCTTTGAAATTGAGAGAGTGCCGTTCGCTTGCGCTCGGCCAGCGCTGAGCTAGCACATACGCCTCCATGAGCAAGAATACACCCCGTCGTTTGTGCACCTATAGCGGCAGAATACTGCTGGCTGCTTAAATTTCGGTCGCACAGACGCCGAACCGCATTAGGTATGGGGGGTACCCGTGACCAAAAGGTCATTTAAAACAAAGGAGACACCCCAATGATCCGCAAAACTCTTGCCGCGACAACGCTTGCTTTGACGACGCTCACAGCCCTACCCGCTGCTGCCGAAATCGTGACCAAGTCAAGCCCCCACTCTGTGCCAGATACGATCGATCGCCTTGAAAGCGCGGTGACCGAAGCAGGGGCCACGGTCTTTGCCCGCGTCGACCACGCAGAAGGTGCCGCCAACGTAGAGATGGAGCTTCGCCCCACCACGCTGCTGATTTTTGGCAACCCGAAATTGGGCACGCCTGCGATGCTGGACGGTCAGACCGCCGGTCTGGACCTGCCCATGCGCGTGCTGGCCTATGCAGATGACAGCGGCATGGTGCATGTCAGCTATCACGACCCCGCCACGCTGGCGGCAGACCACGGCTTGCCCGATGACGCCGAATACCTGACCAAAATGACCGGCGCGTTGAACAAACTGACCGACAAGGCCATCGCAGAATAATCTCTGCCTTGCCCCAAAACCCCTGACGCCAGCTATTCGCCTTCGGATTGCTGGCGTTGCCACAGCTGCGCATAGCGCCCGTTTCGTGCCAAAAGATCGTCATGGGTGCCCTGCTCGACCACCTCGCCCTGTTCGAGCACGACAATCCGGTCGGCTTCGGCCACGGTGGACAGACGGTGGGCAATGGTCAGCACCGTGCGGCCCTTGCCCGCCTGACGCAGGGCATCTTGAATTTCGTGCTCCGTCTCGCTGTCCAGCGCGCTTGTCGCCTCGTCCAGCAGCAGGATCGGCGGGTCTTTCAGCAAGGTCCGCGCAATGCCAACCCGCTGCTTTTCCCCGCCCGACAGTTTCAACCCGCGTTCGCCCACGGCAGTGTCATATCCAAGCGGTAAGCGCTGGATAAAGTCATGGATTTGTGCGGAACGCGCCGCGGCTTCGATGTCTTCTTGTGTGGCATTATCGCGGCCATAGGCGATGTTATATCCGATCGTGTCGTTGAACAGCACGGTATCCTGCGGCACCACGCCAATCGCGCGGTGCAGGCTGTCTTGGGTCACATCGCGCACGTCCTGCCCGTCCACGCGCAAAGCGCCGCCTTGCACATCGTAGAACCGGAACAACAACCGCCCGATGGTAGATTTACCCGATCCGGTAGAGCCGACAATCGCCACCATCTCGCCCGGAGCTGCCTCGATCGACACGCCTTTGAGGATTTCCCGGTCGTTGTCATAGCCAAAGCGCACGTTGTCCAGCGTGACACGCCCGCCGGAGACTTGCAGCGCAGGGGCGTCGGGCTTGTCCGAAATTTCAGCCGGTTGATCCAGCAGGGTGAACATCTGCCCCATATCCACCAGCGCCTGCCGGATTTCGCGGTAGACAGTGCCGAGGAAGTTCAGCGGCACGGTCAATTGCACCATATAGGCGTTAACCATGACGAAATCACCGACAGTCAGGTCACCATTCTGCACACCAATCGCGGCAAGGATCATCACGCCGACCAACCCGCAGGTGATCAGCAACGACTGGCCAAAGTTTAGAAAGGCGAGCGAGTAATTCGTCTTGATCGCCGCCTCTTCGTAGCCGGCCATCGCCGCATCATACCGCTGCGCCTCGCGCTGTTCGGCAACGAAATACTTGACGGTTTCATAGTTCAGCAGACTGTCGATGGCCTTTTGGTTCGCGTCTGTGTCGCGGTCGTTCATCTGGCGACGTAGCTTTACACGCCATTCGGTCACCGCAAAGGTGAACCAGACATAAAGCCCGATGGTGACCGTCACGATCAGCAGATACCAAGCATCGAACAACACCGTCAGGATGATGCCCACCAGCAGCAGTTCTAAAATCAACGGCCCGATCGAGAACAGCAAGAAGCGCAGCAGGAATTCCACGCCTTTGACACCGCGTTCGATGATCCGGCTCAGCCCGCCGGTCTTGCGCGTGATATGATAGCGCATCGACAGCTTGTGAATATGTTCAAATGTTTCAAGCGCAAGCATCCGCAGAGCACGCTGCCCCACACGGGCAAACACCGCGTCGCGCAGCTGTTGAAAGCCCACGTTCATCGCGCGGGCCATACCATAAGCAATCGTCAGCCCTACCGCGCCAAGCGCCAGAAACGGCACGCCCTCGTTCGCAAGGGCGTCAACAGCGTCTTTGTAAATCACCGGAATGACGACCGAAATCAGCTTGGACACCACAAGGAAGATCAGCGCCCACACGACTCGCTTTTTGACCCACGGCATATCGTCGGGCCACAGATACGGGGCCACTTTGCGCAAGACCAGCAGGTTCGATTGCCGCTCTGCAGCTTGGGCAATTTCCTCTTCGGTCATGGGATACTGGGTGGCGGGTTTGGGCTGGCTTGCGGTGCGCGGGCTATCGGCTGACATGAACGATCCTGTGTAGTTGCCCCTTACATAGGCCCCTCCGTCGGATCATGCCAGTGCGGCTGCCCAATCTGCATGCATAGCTGTTAGTCAATCCGGCAGGTCAAAGACCTGACCCGGATAAATCAAATCTGGATCGCGGATTGAATCGCGATTCGCCGCAAAGACACGCACATAGAGCGTCGGATCGCCATATCGTTCCCGCGCAATCGCCCAAAGCGTCGCCCCTTCCTGCACGGTGACCGCCTTGATCGGGCCGTCGATGCCTGCCGTGGCGCGTGCCAGCACTTCGGGGGATTCCCGTTTGAACGGGGTTTCAACGCGGCTGATCACGTCGCCGCCCTGATCCAGTTCATCCACGCGCAGGGTGTAGATGCCGGTCTTGATATCCTCGATATCGCCGCGCCAGCGCCCTTCGGGATCGACCTCAAGCGCGCCGACATTGCGATTGTCGAGATAGACCCGTACCGAGGATGCCTTTGTCTGGGCCCGCCCCGCCAGCCGGACCTGCCCTGTTTCGGAATAGGTGATCGTATCCAGCGCAATGCGGTCGGTGACCTCGGGTGCTGAGGCTGACAGCAGCTCCACCCCGTCGGCGTCAGATTTGAGCAACGCTACCGTCGTTTCGGTCGCAGGGGGCGATGGGGCTGTGCGAGCGACGGGTTCGGGCTGCGGATCAAGCGCGGCTACCTCGGTCATTTCTGGCGCCGTGTCGTTTGGCATACCGTCACGTGCAGGCGCGTCGGAATCAATCTTGGTGCCAACCGACGGCTCTGGATCATCGCCTGAAGGCGCTTGAGCGACTGCCACTTGCGCCACTACTGGTGCGGTAATCGGGGCCAGAATGACCTCCTCGACCGAGGCGACGGGGCCGCCATCAGCATCCGCGGTAAGGCTCAGGATTTTGCCGCTGCCGTCGGCGGGCAGAATGGCAAGGGTGGCGAATTTACCAGAACCATCGGCTTGCGCGCTGGCGACCTTTGCGCCGTTGCTGATGACGCTAACGCGGGCACCGGGGGCGGCACGGCCAGCGATCACGGTCATCCCGTCACTTTCGCGGCGGACTTCGTCAAAACTGGGTGTGGCGGGCGATGCGGCCGGTTCGGGTGTCTGCGGTGCGGGTGCGACATAGGGCACGGCTGCGGTGTCTTGGGGGGCGACGCTGGTCTGCGTGGTTGTAGCAGGCATGCTGCCAGTCTGCGTGCTGCCAGTCTGCGCGGGGGCCGCTTGCGTCGTCACGACCACATCAGGCGCGGTGTCTTGCGACATCACGGGCGGGACAGGATCAGCATCTTGCGACCAGAAATATCCGGCCACTGCAACCGCCACGACCAAGACCGCGCCTGCAAACTGAGCACCCCGCGTTTGAAACACCGCCATTCCGTTCATCCCTTTGAACTTCCCCACATTGAGCACTTGTACCAAGCAGGCTATCACCGGTCAAAATACAGCTGCATGCGAAGTGCATATTCGCAAAAAGGACCCCCGCTTATGATCCAGAAATCCGTATGTGTTTACTGCGGCTCGCGCCCCGGTGATGACCCCGAATATACCACACAAGCCGACGCTTTGGGACGGGCTTTGGCGCAGAACGACTGGCGTTTGGTCTATGGCGCAGGTGATGTAGGGCTGATGGGGACTGTGGCGCGGGCGGCACAGGCAGCCGGGGGCACGACCTTTGGTGTGATCCCCGACCACCTAGTGAAATGGGAAGTCGGCAAGACCGATCTGACCACCTATGTCGTGACCGAGACGATGCATGAACGCAAAAAAGTGATGTTCATGAACTGTGATGCTGTGGTGGTTTTGCCGGGTGGTGCCGGATCACTGGACGAGCTTTTTGAGGTCCTGACCTGGCGCCAGCTCGGCCTGCACCAAAAGCCGGTAATTCTATTGAATACAAAAGGTTACTGGGACCCGTTGACCGCGCTATTGGATCACGTCGTCGCACATGGCTTTGCCGATGAAAGCCTGCTCGGCTATGTCGACACCGTGGATGATGTCGATGCCGCGCTCGAGGTTTTGCGGCGTGGGCTGACAGCTTAAGTACCTGTCAGATACGGGACCGAAAGCGGCAGCAAGTCGCCGCGCACCATCGGGACTTGGTTTGAGAACCGCCGAGGCAAAATCTCTGGGAGCGGTGCATTTACCACAGCTTCTGCCTGATCTTCCGGTCCCACCTCACTTTAAATGTGAAAGGGCACCCATAAACAGGTGCCCATTCCTACTCCGCGAAAAAACGCAGATATCCGTCTACAAATACGGCAGCACAACTGCACCTATGGTGTGTCTATACCGCCACAGTATCACCCAGCGTCGAGTGTCGATTTCACGATATTCTCGATTTCTTCGATGGGGTGGTTGGTCAATGTCTTGGGGATTTCGCCTACGACCTTGTTTGCGACCTCTTGGTGCATCTCGCGACGCAGCTCTCCCAAGGTATTCGGCGGAGCGACGAGAACGATCTTGTCGAACTTGCCCTTATGCGCCTGTTTATACAGGATTTCGGCCAGCTCTGCTGCGAAACGGTCCTTGGATAGCTGGTGCCAGTCGGTGTCATCCACAGCGGACCGGTGCACTGATGGGCCATCGTTAAAGCGCCCCCGTCGGTTTGCGGCCTGATCACGGTTTGGTGGATTCTCTTGCTCTTCTTCGCGAAACACCTGAAAGAAAGGATCCTCTCCGTCGGTTTCATTCACCATGAAAAGCGCTTTTTCACCGTCGGCGATCAGTACCCAAGTGCCATTTTCAATCTTGGTCATGCGTCTTCTCCGTGGTTGCGTTTGTCTTCGCCGGTTACGCGGGGGTCAGCGCCGGGTTTGTCGACCACCTGTTTCTCTTCATCCTGGGTGCCGACATCGCGTTGCAGCCCGCCGCCAGAGCGGCCCTGATGGTCAATATCATCGGCTTCGCTGATGTATTTGTCGGTTTCCTTGACGCCGTCATTCGATCTGTGACGCTCTGCCATTGTGGTCTCCTTCTCATCTTGTGGGTTCACAGACAAAACGCCCCAGTCACACGGGTGGTTCCACAAGAAAAGGCCCCACAGCGGAATGCTGCAGGGCCTTTCACATAGGTATATCAACGGGTTGGCGCGATGCCTTAACCGATTAAATCGCTATTACATGCGCGATGCAACGTTGTCCCAGTTCACCAGATTGTCGAGGAAGTTCGACAGGTAGTCGGGGCGCGCGTTGCGGAAATCGATGTAGTAGGAGTGTTCCCAAACATCGCAACCCAGCAGTGCGGTTTGACCAAAGCAAACGGGGTTCACGCCGTTTTCCGTCTTGGTCACTTTCAGGCCGCCGTCGGTGTCCTTAACCAGCCACGCCCAACCGGAGCCGAACTGACCGCCACCTGCTGCCTTGAATTCGTCCTTGAACTTATCGACCGACCCAAAGCTTTCGGTGATCGTTTTTTCCAGCTCGGACGGCATTTTGCTGTCGTCGGGGGACATCATTTCCCAGAACTGGTTGTGGTTCCACAGCTGGCTGATGTTGTTGAAGATGCCGCTTTGCGCGACCGCATCAGGGTTGTAGGTGCCCTTGATTATTTCCTCGAGGGTTTTGCCTTCCCACTCGGTGCCTTCAATGGCTTTGTTGCCGTTGGTCACATAGGCGTTGTGGTGCTTATCGTGGTGATATTCCAACGTTTCCTTGGACATACCTTTGGATGCAAGCGCATCGTGGGCATAGGGAAGATCAGGAAGAGTAAAAGCCATGAGAAAAGCCTCCGTTATTGAATTGCGTCTGGGTCACATGAAGCCCGTCCCGTCATAAGGTCAAGTGCTGATCGACCCGCAAGGGGGAAACCGACACGGCTGACGGGGCGCTTGGATTGTCACCCGCTTAAAGGTAAAACGGCTGGCCAGCGGGAATGTTCCCGCCAGCGCACCGCCCTACCCTTGATCAGCGACTTACGGCTTGGCGCTATAAAATACAGGGGCCGAACCGGGCTGCGCCGCGATCTTAAGCAGATCATACACGTACTGCGCGACCGACCGGAAGCAGACAAGACGGAAGCTGTCACCCTCTTCGATCCAGAACGCCGCCGGTACTTGCGCCAGCCGCGTGCGGCGGATCATGCCGGGGGTAAAGGTCGCTGGCGACAGGTCCACAGGCGCAAGCTTGGCCAGCACGTCGCGGCTGTGCGCGCCGCTAATGCGGAACACCGCCCGCGCGTCGGATACATTGACCGCCAGCGTGTGATTGCTGCCAAAGCATTTGGTCAGCATGTCGATCGTGTCGCTGACCTGATCATAGGGGCAGAGCAACAGCAGCTCGTCCGGTGACATCCATGCGACACCGCGATCCCCGTTGATCTGGACGCTGCGGGTGTCGGGAAGGCCCAGGCCGACGGCCTTTTTCAGCGCTTTCTTCATATAGGCCGCCGTTAGATCCCCGCGGACAGAGATCATGCCAATCGGATCCATCAGGGTTACCTCGGCAATGCCGCCGGTGAATTCTGCCGCTTTCAATGCGCTTACCGCCTCAGACATTTTGCTTGGCCCCTTCTTTGTCATAGAATACCGGATCGACGATTTTCGCCTGATAGGTCTTGCCGTCGGTCCCGGGGAAGTCGATCACCTCGCCCATGCGGTCCGGCCCGTTCAGCACCAGCCCCATGGCGATCCCCTTGCCCAAGGTCGGCGAATGATAGGTCGAGGTGACGCGCCCGATCATATTGCGCTGGCCGTTCTCGTTCTCGCCCTCGCCCACGGCATAGGCCCCGTCCGGCAAGGTGCTGCCGTCGGTGGTTTCCAGACCGACCAGTTTCCACCGCGTTGGATCGGCCATATGCGTCCGCTGTTGCGCGCGCTTGCCCAGGTAGTCGTCCTTCTTTTTAGAGATCGCCCAGTTCAGCCCCAGATCCTGCGGGATCACAGTGCCGTCGGTTTCATCCCCGATCATGATAAAGCCCTTTTCGGCCCGCAAGATGTGCAGGCATTCGGTGCCATAGGGCATCACGCCCAGATCATTGCCCGCCACCATCAGCGCATCCCAGAACGCCTGCCCCTGCCCGGCGTCCACCGCGATCTCGTAGCTCAGCTCGCCCGAGAAAGAGATCCGGTAAACGCGGCATTTGAACCCGCCAAGCGTGCCGTCCGCCCATTCCATGAAGGCCAGCGCTTCTTGGCTGAGATCCATGCCGCCGAGCTTTTCAAGACATGTGCGGGCATTGGGACCGACCACGGCGATCTGCGCGTATTGTTCGGTCACATTGGCCGTGTAGACGTTGAAATCCCACCACTCGGTTTGCAGCCATTCTTCCATATGCTGGTGAATGCTTTCCGCGCCGCCCGTGGTTGTGTGGCAGAGGAAGGTTTCTTCATCAATCCGCGCAACCACGCCATCGTCGATCAGGAAACCGTTTTCCGAACACATCAGACCATAGCGGCATTTGCCCGGTTTCAGCGATGACATCATATTGGTGTAAAGCATATCGAGGAAGCGCCCCGCGTCCGGCCCTTTGACGATGATCTTGCCAAGGGTGGAGGCATCAAGCATCCCCAGTTTGCTGCGCGTGTTGGTGACCTCGCGCATGACCGCGTCATGGGTGCTTTCGCCTTTGCGGGGATAGGCATAGGGGCGTCGCCAGCGGCCGACAGGTTCCCAGTCGGCTCCGTTCGTCTCGTGCCAGTCATGCAGCGGCGTGCGACGGATCGGCTGGAACACGTCGCCGCGCGCCTCGCCCGCGATAGACCCCATAGAGATCGGGTGGTACGGCGGGCGGAAGGTGGTGGTGCCTACAGCAGGAATATCGGCATCCATCGCGCCTGCAAGCGTTGCCAGTCCGTTGATATTGCTCAGTTTACCCTGATCAGTAGCCATCCCCAGCGTGGTATAGCGTTTGGCGTGTTCGACGCTGACGAACCCTTCTTGCGCGGCGAGCCGCACGTCTGACACTTTGACGTCGTTCTGATAATCCAGAAACGTCTTTTCGAGTAGTTTAACGTTGGCACCCTGAGGCATCATCCAGACGGGGGCGAGCGGCGCTTCCTCTTGCCGGTCGGCGTTCGGCGATACGGCATCAGCGGGCAGCTTGAACCCCAGAGTGGTGGCCACGCCATCGGCTGCAGCATGGGCGTCGTGCAAGATGTCATCCAGCGCAAAGAAACCAGCGGCGGCACCGGCAGCGGTCACAAACCCATGCCCGTCCGCCCCCAGCGGCGGATTGTTCACATCAGGACGGAACATCGCACCGGCCGTGTCCCACGTCAGTTTACCGCCGCAGTGGGACCACAGATGCACCACGGGCGACCATCCGCCCGACATGGCCACCGCATCACAGGGGAAGGTTTCAAGCACCGCCCCTTCGCCTGACTGGCTGCATACCTCGACGCCGGTCACGCGCTTGCCACCTGTGACCCGCGCCACAGCGTGGCCCATCATCACGCGGATGCCCAGATCCTTGGCCCGCGCCATCAACGCGGAGTCCTGTGGCAATACGCGAGCATCCAGAATGGCGGGCACGGTCAGGCCTGCCTCTGCCAAGGCGATAGCGGTGCGGTAGGCATCGTCATTATTGGTGACAACAACCGTGCGATCCCCGACCGAGACGCCATAGTTCACCAGATAATCCCGCACGGACGCGGCCAACATCACGCCGGGTATGTCGTTTCCAGCAAAGGACAAAGGACGTTCAATCGCGCCGGTTGCCGTCACGATATGACCTGCGCGAATGCGCCACAGCCGGTGACGCGGCCCGGCAGTCTTGGGCGCGTGATCGGTCAGTCGTTCATAGCCCAGCACATAACCGTGGTCATACACACCTGCCCCCATGACGCGGGTGCGCAGGGTGACGTTCTCCATCGTCGATAGCTCTTCTACCAAAGTATCGATGAAGGCCCCAACAGGCGTGCCATCCACGGTGCCACCGTCCACCGGAGCACGTCCTCCCCAATGGGCGGTTTGTTCCAACACGATCACTTTTGCACCAGACAACGCCGCTGTGCGTGCGGCCTCTAGGCCTGCGACGCCGCCCCCGATGACCAACACATCGCAAAAAGCGTGAAAATGTTCATAGGTGTCGCCGTCCAAATCCTTCGGCGCTTTGCCCAGACCGGCAGAGTGGCGAATGATCGGCTCGTAGACGTGCTTCCAGAAGGGACGCGGGTGGATGAACATCTTGTAGTAAAAGCCCGCAGGCAAGAACCGGCTAAGATGCTTGTTGATCGCGCCCACATCGAATTCGAGGCTGGGCCAGTGATTTTGGCTCTCGGACTGCAGGCCGTCGAAAAGTTCGGTGGTGGTGGCGCGTTGATTGGGCTCGAACCGGTCTCCCTGTCCCAAATTGACCAGCGCGTTGGGCTCTTCCGGTCCTGCCGCGACAATGCCGCGCGGACGGTGATATTTGAACGAACGCCCCACCAGCATCTGGTCATTCGCCAGCAAAGCCGAGGCCAGCGTGTCGCCCTCGAAACCGCGCAACTGCTTTCCGTTAAACGAAAAACTGACTGCATTTGATTTGTTCAGCAGGCGGCCGCCTGTGGCAATTCTGGTGCTCATGAAGTCAAACCTTGGAATATTGCGAAAGCGCGGACGCCTCCGGCGGGAGTTTTCTTGGCAAAATGAAGGAGCGCGGCGATCATGGGGCGGTCGATGCCTGCCAGTCGGGGCGACGGTCCATTATCTTGTTGATGATATCTTGAGGGACGGTGCTGGTCTGGGCGGTATAGGTCCCAAATACCTCGAGCGTCATGGTATCGCGCGCGGCATGAAACCACTTGCCGCATCCATAGACGTGGCGCCAACGTTCGAAATGCACGCCCTTGGGGTTGTCCCGCATAAACAGATATTGCTCGAATTCGGTATCAGAGGAGCCCGGGCCAAACCTTTTCAGATGCGCCTCACCGCCGGCATGAAATTCGGTTTCCTCGGCGGTGATCCCACAGTTGGGGCAAGTCAGTGTCAGCATGGGGCGCTCCCTTTGAGGTTGGCGTGAAACGCAAAAAGGCCGGCCCCATCACGGGGGCCAGCCTTTGTCATCATAAATAGAGTGGAAAGCGGCTTAGTTGCCGGTTGCTTCTTCTGCAGCGCCTTCAACGGCATCGGCAGCGCCATCTGTGGCCCCTTCGACGTTGACGTTGATATCACCGGAATCAGTCGCAGGCGTGCCGCCCGAAAAGAAGAAAAAGCCGAAGCCAAGGACCAGAACGACGAGAACACCGATGATGATACCGGAACCTGTGCCGCTGGTTTTGTTAACGGTGGTTTGGGGCGCTTGTGTGGTGTGTGGCGCTTGGTTGTGGTCAGGGTCTGCCATGTGAATGGTCCTTCATAAACTTGATATGAAGTGCAAACGCCGCTGCGCCCTATAAAGTTCCGTACTTTGCCGAAATGAACTGAGTTACGCACGCTGATCAATGGGCCACCCCTGCCGCCACGGATTCGTCGATAAAGCGCCCTTCCTGGAACCGGTTGAGCCCAAATGCGTCGGTCAATGGTGACCGGCCCTTGGCCATCAGTTCAGCCATGGCCCAGCCCGATCCTGGGATCGCCTTGAACCCGCCAGTGCCCCAGCCGCAGTTCACAAATACGCCTTCCACCGGCGTTTTCGACAGGATCGGAGACCGGTCCCCCGTGACATCCACGATCCCGCCCCATTGGCGCAGCATCTTGAGCCGCGAGACCATTGGGAAGGTCTCCACCAAGGCGCGCACGGTTTCTTCGATGTGATGGAATGACCCACGTTGAGTGTAGTTGTTGTACCCGTCGGTGCCGCCGCCAATCACCATTTCACCCTTGTCGGACTGGCTCATGTAGCCGTGCACGGTATTGGCCATGATCACCACATCCATGCAGGGCTTGATCGGTTCGGACACCAGCGCCTGAAGGGCGACAGATTCGATCGGCAGACGGAAGCCCGCCATATCTGCCAAATGCCCCGAGTGCCCTGCGACGACCATAGCAAGCTTGTCGCAATCAATGTCGCCTCGATTGGTTGAGACGCCGGTGACCTTGCCATTTTCCTGCCGGATGCCGGTGACTTCGCATTTCTGGATCACGTCCATGCCCATATCCGAACACGCCCGCGCATAGCCCCACGCCACAGCGTCATGCCGTGCCGTGCCGCCACGCTTTTGCCAAAGACCACCCAGAACCGGATAGCGCGGCCCATCGATGTTGATGATCGGGACCAGCTCTTTGACCTTTTCAGGCCCGATAAAATCGGTTTGCACACCCTGCAGCGCGTTTGCGTGGGCGGTACGCAGGTAGCCGCGCACCTCGTGGTGGGTCTGCGCCAACATGATCACGCCGCGCGGGCTGAACATGACGTTATAGTTCAGGTCCTGGCTCATGGTTTCATACAGCGACCGTGACTTTTCGTAGATCGCAGCAGAGGGATCTTGCAGGTAGTTCGAGCGGATGATCGTCGTATTGCGGCCCGTGTTCCCGCCCCCCAGCCAGCCTTTTTCAAGGATCGCCACATTGGTGATGCCAAAGTTTTTACCCAAGTAGTATGCCGTCGCCAGACCATGTCCGCCAGCACCGACAATGATCACGTCATAGCGTTTCTTGGGCTGCGCATCGCGCCAAGCCCGCTGCCAACCGGTGTGATGGCGCAGAGCTTCGCGGGCGACGGCAAAGGCTGAGTATTTCTTCATGAAAGCGGTCTCCGGCAAGGATTCGTGGGCAGCCGCACTCGGCTTGGCTTCTTTCTGGGTCCTCGGGGGAAAAAGAGGATACCCGTCGCGGCACTCCATAACAGTTTTGCGACATACGCCGCAATCGGGCAAAAACCATGCCCCGGCCGCGACGAGGTGCATCAATATGGCCCCTTTTGTCACCGCCCCGCAGCGGTTAGATGTGCATCAGCTATAATTACTGGACCGCATCTTTATGAGTTTCTGGATCATTGCCGCCGCAGGGGCCGCGCTCGTGACCGTATTGCTGGCGCGTGCCTTGTCCCGCGGGGCAAGCATGCCTGCCGAAATCGGTGCTGCGCATGACGTTCAAGTCTATCGCGATCAACTGGCCGAGGTCGAACGTGACGTGGCCCGCGGTGTTTTGCCCGACGCCGATGCGACCCGTGTGCGCACCGAAATCTCGCGCCGTATTCTGGCCGCTGATGCCGCGGGTCACATCGTTGTATCCGCCGGAGGCAAACCCTCGCCTGTCGTTACCTCGGTCATCGCGGTTGTATTGCTGGGCGGCAGCTTGGCCCTGTACTGGCAGTTGGGGGCACCGGGCTATGGCGATCTTGCGTTGCAGGACCGCATCGCACGGGCCGAAGACATGCGCCTGAACCGTCCTGATCAAGCCACCGCCGAAGCAGAGCTGCCTGCCGCCGACCTGCCGCCCGAGCTAAGCTCGGAGTATCAAGCCTTGCTGACGCGTCTGCGTGACACGGTTGCCGCGCGACCCGATGACATCCAAGGCAACATGCTGCTGGCCCAGAACGAGGCGCGCGTGGGCAACTACGCCGCTGCGGCGGCTGCACAGGGCAAAGTCGTGCGCCTGAAAGGCACGGAAGCCTCGGTCGAGGAAGTGTCGGGCTATGCCGAACTGATGGTAATGGCCGCAGGCGGCTATGTCTCGCCCGAGGCCGAAGCGGTGCTGCGTGCTGTGCTATCGCGTGAGGTCGAGAACGGCACCGCGCGGTATTATTGGGGCTTGATGTTGGTGCAAACGGGGCGCCCCGATCTCGCGTTCCGCATGTGGGACGGGTTGCTGCGGCGCGGCCCCGAAGACGCCCCCTGGATCGCGCCTATTCTCGCGCAGATCGGTCCTATCGCCACGCTGGCCGGCGTGGACTACACCGTCCCCGAGATTGGTAGCGGTGCCCTACGAGGCCCTTCGACAGAGGATGTGGACGCGGCACAGGACATGACCCCCGCCGAGCGTATGGAAATGATTGGCGGCATGGTTGAAACGCTGTCATCACGGCTGGCAACCCAAGGCGGACCCGTCGAAGATTGGGCGCGACTGATTTCATCGTTAGGGGTGCTTGGCGAAACGGCACGCGCCCGGTCGATCTATGAAAACGCGGTAGAGGTGTTTGCCGATGACCCTGCCGCAATGGATGATATTCAACGCGCGGGCGAACGCGCCGGAGTGACCGAATGATCTATGACGATATCACCGAATTCGCCGCCGCCCTGCCCCCGATGCAGGCACTGATCGGTCTGGACCTTGGCGAGAAAACTATCGGCGTTGCGGTCACGGACAGTTTCCTGTCGATCGCCACGCCGCTGGAAACCGTGCGCCGGAAAAAGTTTGGCGTTGATGCTGCCCGCCTGTCAGAGATCATCGCAGCGCGCAGGATCGGCGGCCTCGTGTTGGGACTGCCCCGCAATATGGACGGGTCAGAAGGCGCGCGCTGTCAATCTACGCGGGCTTTTGCGCGCAACTTTGACCGGTTGGGTGATATTCCCATCGGGTTCTGGGATGAACGGCTCAGCACGGTCGCGGCAGAACGCGCCCTGCTCGAGGCTGACACCTCGCGCCGACGCCGCGCCGAGGTGATCGACCACGTGGCTGCGGGCTATATCTTGCAAGGGGTGCTCGACCGCTTACGTGTCATCAAGGCGCAAGGGACATCGGCATAGGGCCACGGCGTCAATCGCGAGAAAGCGTAGGGAAACAGGCATGAGCGACGATATTTGGAAACGGGACGAAGTAGAAAGCCCCTGCGTGAAGCTCTGCGTGGTGCATCCCGAAACACGTTTGTGCACAGGTTGCTTTCGGTCCATCGACGAAATCGGTGCCTGGTCGCGCATGTCGCCCCAAGAGCGCCGTAGCGTCATGGCCGACCTTCCATCGCGGGCGGGCACGTTGGCAAAACGGCGTGGCGGTCGGGCCGCACGGCTAAAACGCGGTGCCAACGATTAAGACGTCACGCGCTTAGTTCAGCGGGCGACACGGTACAGGAAATCAAGCATTTCCCTGCGGGTTTGTGCGCCTTCGTGATCCTGCGGCGCGTAGTTCTCATTCGCCGCCGGCACCACCGGTGTCGACCCGAAATGTTGTGCCACGGTAATACATTTCCATGTCGCAACAGCGGGCACAAACGTGAGGATATTGGTCTGCTGATCTTGCACTGTATTGGTCATCTTCATCTCTGCCATCTCTCGTGTCGTTCAATTTGTGCGCCGATCGATTCGATTCTCGGTCGCCTGTCGGTAGTTTGGCTCCGACAGTGTGATATAAGTGTGAAGATATGGCAGGATTTAGGCAAAATCAGGGTAATAAATGCGCTGAAAGCCCTAGGGCACAAACTGATGCCTCCGATTTGGGCAAACCGCTGGTGCACGGCATGTGAACCGCTGGCCCTTGCCTTGGGCGCGCGGCTATAGCATTGACCCTTCCGAACCCCCATATTTCCAGTTCGATAAACGACAAGGCTCAGACCCTCATGGGATATAAATCCAACATCACCCGCGCCGCGCGCCTGTCCGTGGCACCTATGATGGACTGGACGGACCGTCATTGCCGCTACATGCACCGGCTGTTTTCGAAAGAGACGTTGCTTTATACGGAAATGGTGACTTCGCCGGCTTTGGTGCGCGGTGGTGCTGTGCATTTGCTGGATCACGATGTGTCAGAGCACCCCGTGGCCTTGCAGCTCGGCGGGTCCGATCCGGACGAGCTGGCAGAAGCGGCGCGGATCGGGGCGCAGGCGGGGTATGACGAGATCAACCTGAACGTGGGGTGCCCGTCGGATCGTGTGCAGTCGGGCTGCTTTGGCGCGGTGTTGATGGAGCAGCCGGCTCTTGTGGCCAAATCGGTTGCAGCCATGCGCCGTGCGGTTGATGTGGACGTCACGGTCAAATGCCGGATCGGTGTCGACGACCAGAACCCGGCAGAGGTGCTGCCCGAATTTTTGGCTCAGATCGTCGGTGCGGGCTGCGAACGTGTGACGATCCATGCGCGCAAGGCGTGGCTTCAAGGCTTGAGCCCCAAGGAAAACCGCGACATCCCGCCGTTGGACTACGACATTGTCCACCGGATGAAGGGGCTATTCCCGAACCTGCATATCTCGGTTAACGGCGGCATCACGTCTCTTGATCAGGCAGAGGCGTTTCTGGATGCAGGGCTGGACGGTGTGATGATCGGGCGTAGCGCCTATCACAATCCCACCGATATTTTGGCCCAAGCAGATCGCCGGATTTACGGCACGGGGCAAGATACCACCCCCGAAGATGTTGTGGCGCACATGCTGCCCTATATCGATGCGCATCTTGATCAGGGCGGCAGGCTGAACCAGATCACGCGGCATATGATGGGCCTTTTCGCGGGGCGCACCGGCGCGCGGGTCTGGCGACGGACGCTGTCCGAGCAAGCCTCAAGACCCGGTGCCGACCGTCAGGTGTTGCTCGAAGCACTAGACGCCATGCAGACATTGGCCGAGGCGCAAGAGACGGTTTAACGATAGCCATCCTCTACGGCAAAAGAACCGCCGTTTCGCAAGGTGCCGTCCCTTTCGATGGATTGGTATGACGAACGGTGGCATCACCGCGGTTGCCAAGCTGCGTGAAACATTAGGGGTTTTACGCCCCAATACGTTACATCAGGCGCGTAGGATCGCGATAAGATCTTCGTGCGTCAGGGCGAAAGGCGTGCCTTTCATCGACGACGCCCCGGCCGAAAGCTTGGCCACCTGCGCGTGATCTTCGGGGTTCAGCCCCATCTGAGCCAGATCGCGCAACCCCATGTCGCGGGACCAGTTGCGCAAGGCAGACAGCCCTGCCCCTGTCTCCACCTCGAATGCGGTATCGATCAGGTCCAAGATCCACATCAGCCGTGTGTGCACCTGCGTGCCCGCTTTTGCCTTTTCCACATGAGACGCCAGGACAGCCGGCAGTAAGGCACCGCAGATCTCTCCGTGCGGGGCACCGGTCTGGCCACCGATGACACCGGCAAAACCGTGCACCGCACCCAGACCCGCATTCGCGAGGGCCAAGCCACCGCAGGTGCTGACCCAAGCCATGTCGTCCCACGCTTCCGCTGCGTCTTGTTCAACCACGGCGCGCAGGGCGGCCACCCCCTTGGGGATCGCCGCCTGACACAGCGCATCTGTCATCGGTGTCGCTTTGACGGACAAATAAGGCTCGATCACCTGCGTGACCGCATCCAGCCCCGCCGCGAGTGTCACATGGCGCGGTGCGCCCTGCATCAGGGCCGCATCCACGATCGCGATGTTGGGGATCATCCGCGCGTCACGCAGGCTGACCTTGACCCCATGTTCCGGCACAGCGATCACAGCATTCTTGGTGACCTCAGCCCCCGTGCCCGCCGTGGTCGGCAGGGCAATCATCGGCAAAGGTGCGAAGTCGACCGGTTTGCCCCCCCCCACCCCTTCGAGGTACTCCAAAGGTGCCCCCGCGCAGGGGATCAGCGCCGCAAGCGCCTTGGCAAAGTCGATCACCGATCCACCGCCAAGTGCGACAACCACATCCGGCCGATCTGTGGACAGACGGTCAAGCGCGGCCTCCAGCGCGGGCAGGCTCGGTTCGGCAGCGCAGCTTTCCGTGGTGACTGACAGACCCGATGCGCAGCACCCCTCGACCAACCAAGCGGCACGCGCAGCATTGGACCCGTGCACGATCAGCACCCGCAACCCAAACCCAGCGGCCAACGCTGCGGTCTGCGCGGCCTGTCCACGCCCGAAGTGCAGCGCTTGCGGAGAGTAGAACGAGAACATCGGCTTAGCTGTCAGCGGCATCTGCGTGATAGGCGTCGAGCACGGCAACCTCGTCGCGCGAGCCAAGGATCACCGGCACGCGTTGGTGCGGTGCCGTGGGGGCGACATCCATGATCGCGCCCTGCCCTGTCGATGCCGCACCACCCGCGGCCTCGATCACCATTGCCATCGGGTTCGCCTCGTACATCAGCCGCAGCTTGCCGCCGGTCTTTTGATTATTGCTGTCAGCGGGGTACAGAAAGACGCCGCCACGGGTGAGGATGCGGTGCACATCCGCGACCATCGACGCGGTCCAGCGCATGTTGAACGACCGGCCACGGGGGCCCTCCTTGCCGGCGACAGCCTCGTCCACATAGCGGCTGACGGGGGCATACCAATAGCGTGCGCGCGAGGTGTTGATCGCATATTCCGAGGTCTCTGCCGGTACGGTCATCTGGGGGTGCGTCAGGCTGAACTCGCCAGTGTCCGGATCGCTACTGAAGCCTGCCACTTCGTCGCCCTTGGTGACCACAAACATGGTCGAGGGGCCGTAGATCGCATAGCCCGCGCAAATCTGGTTGCGGCCGTTGTGCAGCACGTTGCGGTCCCCATCGGCCTGTACCTGCATGACCGAGAAGATCGACCCCACCGACAGGTTCACATCAAGGTTCGACGACCCATCCAGCGGATCGAAATACAGCAGGTAGTCGCCCTTTTGCGGCTCTTTCAGCCAGGTGACCTCTTCGACCTCTTCGGACACAAGTGCTGCCAGACGCGGGCTGTTGGCACACTCACGCTCGAACACATCGTTGGCCATGATATCGAGCGTTTTCTGCGCCTCGCCTTGAACGTTGATCTCTCCGGCGGCACCAAGGTTGCCCTCGAACGCGCCGCGGCGCACCAGACCGGCGATCAAACGCGACGCCGAGGCGATGTCTTCAAGCAGAAAAACCAGATCGGGATCAAAGCTGTTGTGTGTCAGATACCGGCGAAGCGTGGGGGCTGTCATGAAGATTTCCTTAAAAATTCAGGGTCGCGTCAACGGCCTTTTTCCAGAGCGCATATTTCGCGTCGCGCTGGTCATCGTCCATTTTCGGCGTGAATTGGGTTTCCTGTGTCCACGATTTCGCGAACTGTTCCTGATCAGGATAAACGCCCGCGTGCATCCCCGCAAGCCACGCCACCCCGAGGGCGGTGGTTTCATGCACCGTGGGCCGGTCGACGGGGGCGTTGATGATGTCAGACAGGAATTGCATGGTCCAGTCGCTGGCAGACATGCCACCATCCACCCGCAAAGTAGGCTGCACGCCATCGGCTTTCCAGTCGGCGGCCATCGCTTCCAGCAAGTCGCGTGTCTGGTAGCCAACGCTTTCCAGCGCTGCCTTGGCCATTTCGGCAGGCCCGGTGCCGCGGGTCAGACCAAAGACAGCGCCGCGACAATCGGGGTTCCAATAGGGCGCACCCAGCCCGACAAAGGCTGGTACCAGCACCACGTTCTGATGCGGGTCGGCCTGTTCAGCCAGCCCCTGAGTCTCGGCGGAATCCTGAATGATCTGCAACCCGTCGCGCAGCCATTGCACCACGGCCCCTGCGACAAAGATCGACCCTTCGAGCGCGTACGTCGGCTTGCCATCGAATTGATAGGCAATGGTGGTGAGCAGCCGGTTTTCCGACCGCACCGGCGTGTCGCCCGTGTTCATCAGCGCGAAACAGCCCGTACCATAGGTGGATTTCAGCATCCCCGGCTCGAAACACGCCTGCCCCACGGTCGCCGCCTGCTGGTCGCCCGCGACCCCGTGGATCGGCACGGCAGCGCCCAGAATATCGGGGGCGGTGCTGCCGAAATCATCTGCGCAATTCTTGACCTCTGGCAACATCTCCATCGGGATGTCGAGCAGGTCACAAATCGAACGGCTCCACCGGCCTTTGCGAATGTCATACAGCATGGTGCGCGCGGCATTGGTGGCGTCCGTCGCATGGGACGCCCCACCGGTGAGCTTCCAGATCAAAAAACAATCGACAGTGCCAAACAGCAGCTCGCCCTTGGCCGCGCGGTCGCGTGCACCTTCGACGTTGTCCAATATCCACGCCAGCTTGGTGCCCGAGAAATACGGGTCCAGTAGCAAACCGGTGCGGTCGGTGAACATCTCTTCGTGGCCCGCATCGCGCAGGGTGCGGCACTGGCTGGCCGTGCGGCGGTCCTGCCAGACGATGGCGTTATAGATCGGGCGGCCAGTCGCCTTGTCCCAGACCACGACAGTTTCGCGCTGGTTGGTAATACCGATGGCGGCGATATCGCCTGCCTTTATCTCTGCCTTGTCGATGGCCCCGCGGCAGGTCGCCTGCGTCGTGCGCCACAGATCGTCGGGATCATGTTCAACCCAGCCGGACTGGGGGAAATGCTGGGGGAATTCTTCCTGGGCGCTGGCAATCGACGTCATCGTGTCATCGTAAACGATGGCCCGTGTGGAGGTGGTGCCTTGGTCAATGGCAAGGATATACGTCATGCGCGTCCCTTTGGAAGTTTAGCAACCGTCAACTCTGGCCGCATCCTAGCAAGGGTCGGCAGGCCCGACCAGATGTCGGGGCAATGACGGATGTAAGTGTTTTCAGTAGATTAAAGGTTCCGGGGCCAGCGAACCGGCCCCGGAAAGATTGGCTTACTGCCAGGATTTGATCAGTTCATCATAAGCGATGGTCTGCGGCTCTTCGTCTTCGCTTTCCAGTTTCGCTTTGGGCGAACCGGGCTGCGACAGCCAGTACTCAGCGTCACGCTCTTCGTTCATCTTGGGGCCAAATTCCCCTTGAACGCCTGCACGCTCCAGACGGATCAGGACTTTTTCCTGATCGGCACACAGTGCATCCAGCGCTTCCTGAGGGGTCTTTGCACCGGACATTGCGTCGCCGATGTTCTGCCACCACAGCTGCGCCAGCTTTGGATAGTCAGGCACGTTGGTACCGGTTGGGGACCACTGAACGCGCGCTGGCGAACGGTAGAATTCAACCAGACCACCCAGTTTCGGTGCACGCTCTGTAAAGCTTTCGTGCTGGATTGACGATTCACGGATGAAGGTCAGGCCAACATGGCTTTTCTTTACGTCCACTGTCTTGGAGGTGACGAACTGCGCATAGAGCCACGCGGCCTGTGCACGGTCCACTGGCGTGGATTTCATCAGCGTCCACGATCCGGCATCCTGATACCCGATCTTGGTGCCCTCAGACCAATATGCGCCGTGTGGCGAAGGTGCCATGCGCCATTTCGGCGTGCCATCTTCGTTCATCACGGGCAGATCAGGCTCTACCGATGCTGCGGTAAAGGCGGTGTACCAGAACATCTGCTGGGCGACGTTGCCTTGCGCTGGAATTGGGCCCGCTTCAGAGAAGGTCATGCCTGCAGCCGCCGGAGGCGAATACTTCTGCAGCCATTCGATCGCTTTGGTCACAGCATAGACCGCTGCTGGCCCGTTTGTGGCACCGCCACGCGCAACGCAAGAACCTACAGGCTGCGAGTTTTCGTTGACGCGGATACCCCATTCGTCGACGGGCAGACCGTTTGGTTCACCTACGTCACCGGCACCAGCCATCGACAGCCACGCATCGGTGTAGCGCCAGCCAAGCGACGGGTCTTTCTTGCCGTAGTCCATGTTGCCAAAGACTTCGCCTTCGACGCCAAGACGCGACAGGTCGCGACCGGTGAAGAATTCAGCAATGTCTTCATATGCGGACCAGTTGACCGGAACACCCAGATCGTAGCCATATTTCTCTTTGAAATCAGCCTTGTTCTGTTCGTCGTTGAACCAATCGTAGCGGAACCAATAAAGGTTCGCGAACTGCTGGTCGGGCAGCTGGTAGATCTTGCCATCGGGGCCGGTCGTGAACGACAGGCCGATGAAGTCTTCGAGGTCAAGACCGGGGTTGGTCACGGCCTTGCCTTCGCCTTCCATCCAGTCGGACAGATTGCGGGCTTGTTGATAGCGCCAGTGCGTCCCGATCAGGTCGGAATCGTTGATATAGGCGTCATAGATGTTCTCGCCCGACTGCATCTGTGTTTGCAGCTTTTCGACAACGTCACCTTCGCCGATCAGGTCATGGGTGACCTTGATGCCGGTGATCGCTTCGAAAGCGGGGGCCAGAACTGTGGATTCATATGTGTGCGTGCCGATTGTTTCGGACACAACGTTGATCGCCATGCCTTCAAACGGTTTTGCAGCGTCGACAAAGAACTGCAGTTCGGCTTCTTGGTCTTCCCGCGACAGCGCGGACAGATCGCCGATTTCCTTATCAAGGAAAGCCTTTGCGGCCTCCATGTCGGCGAACGCAGGTGCGGCAAACATGCAAGCCGCAAGTCCGATCGCAGTCGTTCCCTTTAAGCGCAAGTTCATGATGTTCCTCCCTAGAATTGAACATTTGAGAGGTCCGGTTCTTGCAGACCGGCCCCCCTTATATTCCTCTTTTATACCCAGCGGAAAACCGCGATGGCATAGAAAAGGCAGACAACCAATGCCCCCCATTGGGGTGCACTGAGCAGCCCGAGCCAAGCCAGATTGATAAAGGCCGAGCCCAGAAGCGTGATGAACAAACGGTCACCGCGCGTCGTTTCCATCCCCAGTATACCGGCGCGCGGCACTTCGGGGAATTTGATTGCAAGGATCGTAAAGGTGATCAACGTCACCGCGATGATCCCAAAGAAAGCGGCGGTGGGCCAAGTCCAAGCCATCCAGTCCATAATGTGTCCTCCGGTCTTTCTTTATTAAACGCGGCCCAAGGCAAAGCCTTTGGCGATGTAGTTGCGCACGAAATAGATCACCAATGCGCCTGGCAAGATGGTCAGCACGCCTGCCGCGGCCAGCACACCCCAGTCGATGCCGGCGGCCCCGACGGTGCGGGTCATGGTGGCGGCAATCGGCTTGGCATCCACGCTGGTCAGCGTCCGGCTCAGCAGCAGCTCAACCCAGCTGAACATGAACAGGAAGAAGGCCGTGACCCCGATCCCCGACGCCACCAGCGGCGTGAAGATGCGGATGAAAAAGCGCGGGAAGCTGTAGCCGTCGATATAGGCCGTCTCGTCGATCTCTTTCGGGACGCCGCGCATGAACCCTTCTAGGATCCACACCGCCAGCGGCACGTTGAACAGACAATGCGCCAAGGCCACCGCGATATGCGTGTCAAACAGCCCGACGGAGCTATACAGCTGGAAGAACGGCAGCGCGAAAACCGCGGGCGGGGCCATCCGGTTGGTCAGCAGCCAGAAGAACAGGTGCTTGTCGCCCATGAAGCTGTAGCGCGAGAAGGCATAGGCCGCAGGCAGCGCCACCGCGAGCGAGATCACCATGTTCATCACCACATAGGCCATCGAATTCAGATAGCCCGTGTACCACGACGCGTCCGTGAGGATCGTCAGATAGTTGTCGAACGTCAGATCGGCTGGCCACAGGGTAAAGCTGTTCAGGATCTCGGTGTTGGTCTTGAGGCTCATGTTCAGCAGCCAGTAGATCGGCAGCAGCAGGAACAGCAGATAGAGCGCCATGACAATCGCATTGCCCTTGATCTTGGGCAGGGCAAACGCTCTTTTTTGTGCAAGATCAGACATCAGTGGCCATCCCTTTTATCAAGGTTCGTCATCACGGTGTAGAACACATAGGAGATCAGCAGGATCACCAGATAATACATGATCGAGAACGCCGCCGCAGGACCAAGGTCAAACTGCCCGAGGGCCATCTTGACCAGATCGATCGACAGGAAGGTGGTAGAGTTACCCGGCCCCCCGCCCGTCACGACGAACGGTTCGGTATAGATCATAAAGCTGTCCATAAAGCGCAGCAGGATTGCGATCATCAAGACGCCCATCATCTTGGGCAGCTCGATGTAGCGAAAGACTTTCCAGCGGCTCGCCTGGTCGATCTTGGCTGCTTGGTAATAGGCGTCGGGGATGGATTGCAGACCGGCATAGGCTAGCAGCGCCACCAGCGACGTCCAGTGCCAGACATCCATCACGATCACAGTGAAGGCCGCGGCGGCCGACTGGCCGATATTCAGATTGTAGCCGAACCAGCTGTCCAGAAGATGCGGCACGACCCCGATGGACGGCGTGGTCATCAGCTTCCAGATCGAGCCGACGATGATCGGCGCCATGATCAGGGGCAGCGTGTGGATGGTGCGAAAGAACGCCTTGCCGGGAAAATCGCGCATGAAGGCCTGGGCCAGCGCATAGCCGATCAGCAATTCGGTCGTGACGGCGAAGAACACGAAGGCAATCGTCACCCCGAGCGAGGACAGGAACCCCGCATCAAACACCGCGCGGCGGAAGTTGTCGGCGCCGTTGAACACCATGTCGGGATTGGCGGCGAACGGGTTCCACTGGTGAAACGACACGTAGACCACGTAGACAAAGGGCAGAACGCCGAACAGGAACAGGACGACCAGCGTCGGCGACAGCAGCAGCCATCCCAGTTTCTTGGATTGCATGGACCTATCCTCCCTTGGTCGGGATGCGGGTTTCGGGCGCGCGGGACAGGCCCTTCGCGTGACACGTGAATGGGGAGATTGCGGGCCGCCGCCGTGGCGGCGACCCAAGGGCGGGAGGGAACCCTTATTCGCGGTAGCCGAGGTTGCTCAGCTCTTCCTCGGCCTTGGCGGCCATCTGGTCGAGCCCTTCGCCGGGCTCGATATTGCCGACCAGGATGTCATAGAAGATCGGTGCGGTCGCTTCGCGCAGCTGCGCGTGGAACGGGTATTCCGGCGCGCCCTTGAACAGGTAACCCTGGTCCTTGAGCATGTCGTAATAGCCGCCAAGCTCTTCGTTCAGCTCGGCCACCTTGGGCGAGTCGTAGGTCGAGCTCAGGGTGATGCGCGGTGCGGCGACCGCCCATTCTTCCTGCACTTCCGGCAGCGCCATGAACTCGAGGAACAGCAGGGATGCGTCCTGGTTCTTGGAGGTCACCGGCAGACCGAAGGCGCCGCCATCGTAATAGCCGATATAGCCTTCGCCGGCCTCGGCCTGCTCCATCACGCCGTCCTGCATCGGCGGCAGGGCGACGCCCACATTGCCCACGACGCGCGATTTCGACTCGTCCGAGGCGATCCAGGCGGCGTTCTCGCCATAGACCAGGCCCTGCGCCACGCGGCCCGCGGCAAAGGTCGTGGCCACTTCGGTCCATGTCGACTGGACGGATTCGGGCGGCGCGATGTCACGCATCGACAGCCACCAAGTCAGCGCCTCTTTCGCC
>LAZR01000187.1_pt1 | contig 66216 bp, 62 predicted proteins | sample 329461 | NCBI WGS metagenome assembly LAZR01 (sample SAMN03002196, study PRJNA259156) | marine sediment metagenome | biome: sea floor; feature: Hydrothermal impacted sediments; material: marine sediment; isolation source: Loki non-amplified sample from Loki's castle hydrothermal vent sediment ... | reverse complement strand
TTTCATGCAGAATCTCCCTGCAAATAGCTTACGGAAAATTCTACTTCTGATCACCGCTGTTTTTCGGGGGGATTACCATATCTACTCACTCAAGAGAAGCGACAAAGCCCAAGACTTCAAGATCATAAACTGCCCCGGAAAAAACAGAGGCCCAATCCCTGGCCATGACGCCATCATCTCAGTATGGAAAACAGAAAAGCAGGTTGCCCAGGGAAAAGAAAAAGTGAAGCTCAGCTGCAAAGTTATCTCCGGTGAACACGCGGGCAGCATCTTTTGGCACACCGTTTTCGGAACAGGCCATAGCGACAAAGCCATTGAGATCTCACGACAACTAGCAAGCCGAGCCGCAATAGCAACCAAAACGGACATAAAGGATATCCAAGACATGATCAAACTTAGCGGCAAAATCGTCAAAGCCCGCATCAAACTCAAGCCAGGCACTAACGGCTACCCCGATCAGAACGAAATAGGCGCCATCTACATAGAATGACAAACAAAGAGAGGGCCCACCCAGGGCCCTCAATCCCCACCAATAAAACCCTTTTGACTGCAATAAAACCATTCTTTGCATACAAACAAGCCATGTTTTTGTGCGCAAATTTAATCAAAAATAGTTAATAATTCCCCACACACCGTTATGTTATATGTTATTATGGGTTGTGGGGATTGCGAACCCTCACATGTGTGCCTCTGTAGTTGTGTGCTGTACGGCCCGACAGGTCTCTCACCTCTTCCCTGTTGGGCCTTTTTTTGTCTGCGATTTAACCAATACCAACGATGCTAGAATCTCCGGTCAGCTTCGACCAACTCCCATAAAAGTATTGCCAAGTTGTCAATAAGCCTATCCTTGGGGTGCTGCCATGATGCCAGTTACAAATCTTTACACAGGACAAAGTATTGACAAGCTTGTCAATAAGTTGGTTGTGACTCAGCTGTAGGCCGCATAAACACTGGCATATTGAAGTTGGCTGAAACTGGTTATTTATTGACAAATTGGCAATACATCAACATAAATCCGGAGTTGTCAATTGGTTCGTAAATAGATGGTTGCGCGTTGATTTTGTTTTGATAGGATTTATTGACAGTCAGGGAATGAGCCCTGCTGAATTTTGCAGTCAAACAATCATGAGCACATACGAAAGCAAGTTCGCACAAGATGAAATCGAAGAGAGCCAGCGCCAGGACATAGCAATGAGAATGGGCTATTTAACTGAACGACAGTTTGGCACACTCGCTAAAATAACCGCTTCTACACTTGAGACATGGCGCCGAACCGGTCGAGGTCCATCATATACCAGGCTTGGCAATGCGGTTTTTTATGCGCTGGATGAGGTGCGGTATTATCTCGCTTTATCAAAAAAGAAAATTGGAACGAGCAGGATTCAAGCGGGTACTGCACAAATCCAATCAATTAATAAAGGGGGGTATTGATATGTTGGAGATCGATGGAAGCAAATACCTTGGAGCCAAGTTAGCGGCATATGTACTGGGCCTGTCTGTTGAAACACTTAGGCGCTGGAGATATCTCGGTAGAAATGCTGACTCCCTTCCTCATTTTAAGAGGTTTGACGGCAAAATTTACTACAAAAAGCATGATGTCGAAGCGCTCCAGAGCAACTTCGTCAACTGAATTCTGCTTTACGATCACACCCATCCTGCTACTGGCTTAATTCCGCAGAGCGTGCCAGAGCTAAACCCTTTGCTGGATCAGTGCATAGCCGAGAATTGGAAGAAGGCGCACTGAAAGCAACCAAAATGAGAAATATTTACCCTGAATTTGATCCGAGTACCACCCTCATCCGCGCATCCGAAGTCCTAAAAATCATTGGCTACAAGAGCAGAGACTCTCTCGACCGCCTGCGCCGAGATGACCCTACCTTCCCAAAAGCCGTACCTCTAAGTTTGAGTAAGGCCCGCAACGCATCGATTGCGTGGACGCTGGGTGAGGTGCAAGAATGGGTGCGAAAGCGCATGGAAATGCGGATAGAGGGAACCCTTTAGCCTTCGGTAGTTTGTATAGCGTGGTGTATAGTAAATCCAAATATACCACGCCAAGCCCCGTAATTGATGGTCCGTTCGATTCCCTTCACCCGCTCCATTTCTCGCTCCAGGCTCACCGCCCCTTCGTCATCGGCCAGAAGACCTTGTTAATACCTCTTCAGCTTGTCCAGCAATTCAGGCGAAGGGTGATTTACGCGAACCACCCCAGAATCGATGGTTGAAAAAATCGTGGCTTTCACCGCGTAAATGCCATCAACCGACAACTCGAGCACGCTCCCGTAGTTCAGCTCGGTAATCTGTTTAAGCTGCTCGGTGCCGGAAGGCGTCAGTGAGCCAGAGCCCCACCCCTCACCGTCATTCTCGGCGCAGGCCGAGAATCCACCGGCCGCACTAGCGCTGACCGAAAATCTGGATCCCCGGCCTGCGCCGAGGATGACGTGTAATGAAGAAAATGGGACTGACTTACATGGCATTTACTTAGCGGGCTTCTCGCGTTGGCATTGCGCTTCAGTGAGTGAGAGCCCCACCCTCACCTCATCATTCTCGGCGCAGGCCGAGAATCCACCGGGCGCACTGGCACTGACCGAAAAGCTGGATCCCCGGCCTGCGCCGGGGATGTCGGTGGAATGGGCGATTGAGCCGTAAGGTAAGTGCCATTCAAGCCTGAGACCGTCCTCGTTGGCTTGAGTAGCCAAGGCGCACATAAGTGACACCAACGCCGCTGCTGCGGTTATGTACTTTCTCATCGTAGCCTTCCTCCTGGGATCAAGGGTTTTGTGCCATCCCGCTACAGAAGGCCCACTCCTGATTTGACAGCCTAATGTTTTTAAGGTAAATACCTTATTAGTAAGTTTTGTCACGGAAACTGACCAAGTGATCACCCATGCCAACCAAGGAGCACCCGACATTGTCCAAACTAGCTAATTATTACCACAACAAGGTCGCAGTGGTGACTGGGGCCGGATCGGGAATCGGTCGCGCCATCGCACATGGTCTCAGTGAGAACGGGGCTCGGGTTTACTGTACGGACGTCGACATCGAATCCGCACGCAAAGTGGCTGGCGAGCTGAAAAATGCCAGCGCCTACGCACTCAACGTGACCGATGCCGCCGCGATGGCTGCTTTTGCGGCTGAGGTATACGCCGCCGAAGGTCGCGTGGATTTGTTGTTCAATAATGCCGGCGTCGGCCATGCAGGTTTGGTTATCGATACCGAACTGGCCGACTGGCGGTGGGTCATGGAAGTCAACGTGATGGGTGTTGTGCATGGTATTCATGCTTTTCTGCCGCTGATGCTCAAACAAACAGGCCCCTCGCACATCATCAATACCGCCTCGGGCGCAGGCATTATTCCCATGCCCCGAACAGCGCCGTATTGCGCCTCGAAACATGCCGTCGTAGGCCTTTCGCAATCACTGGCGGCCGAGCTGCACGGCACCAGCGTGGGGGTGACGATTCTCTGCCCGGGCACCATCAATACCGACATCATAAAAAACACCAAGATGCGAGGCGCCTCGGCGGCTAACAGACAGTCGAAGGCGATTGAGCACTACGCAAAAAGAGGCGCCTCGCCGAATCAGGTCGCAGCGGATGTGCTGCGTGATGTGGTCCAGGGCCGCCTGTTTTGCGTCACGCCACGCAAGGAAGTAGGCCTCGGCTGGTTTTTGCAGCGTCTTTCACCCGGTCTGATGCAACGTATCATGCGCGCGCGGATGAATCAGGTGGAAGGAGCAGCTTCCATCTGAACGTATGGCCGCGATCATTGCCACCGCTGAGCAGGTTTCAATGATCGCAGCTCGGCTGAACCAGGCGTGCGCTCAGCCCTGCTATTCACCGACGGACTGCGCAGTAGCCAGGGCACGGGTGTCGCGGGAGCGCACCAGGTAGGGCTCGAAAAGTGCTGACATTTGCCTGTAACCCCAGGCGAGGTGCTTCTTCGTGACCCGGTTGATGCCATGCCGCGAATGCAGATATTCAATCCAGTAGGTCGAAATAATCCAGGAATTCTCCAGTAGCACTTCCAACTGGCTCTCAGTGGCGTTCAAGCGACCGTTGCTGACCATTTCCCTGAGCTTGGCACGCCCGTGGTCCTGCACCTGGTCCGACAACGCGTGCAAACGCGCGCGCAGGGCGGGCTCCATGGTAAAAATGGTAACGCTGTCGCGGTAGAAGAACCGCCACTCCCACATCAGCTGGAACCAGGCCTGCAAGTCCTGATCGCGCGCGGCAATAGCCAACTGCTCCTCGGAGAATTGCTCAAACAGAGCCGTTATCACGTCGGATTTTTTCTTGAAGTAGTAGTAGAGGTTGCCTTCGTTGATGCCGACCGCTTCCGCTATCGCGGCCGTCGTTACGGCAATCACACCCTTTGCATTGAACAGCTTACGACACGTGACCAGGATGCGTTCCCGAGTACTTTGACGCTTCATATTCCTTCCTGCTGAATAAATTTGACAATCTAAGGTGAGCACCTTAGATTAACTGACCAGGGCAAACACCTTATAGAGCGCACCAGCTGTTACGCACGCAGCCAGAGGACAACGGGTTTAACCCAACTGGGCTCCGCTGGAAAGCATATCACTTTCCACGCGCCCGGCAGCGACCCACTGCCGGAGCGATACAGGCAGGCACACAACGGCAGTGCGATTTCGCACCTACGGCTCAATAGTCAGTTTCAAACGAATCAATCCGGGGATGTAACTATGTCGATCAAGCATTTTGATGTTCTAGTCGTTGGCGCAGGCCTTTCAGGCATCGGTGCGGGTTATCATCTTCAGACGCGCTGCCCTAACCGAAGCTATGCCATTCTGGAAAGTCGTGACGAGATCGGCGGTACCTGGGATCTGTTCCGCTATCCGGGCATCCGTTCTGACTCGGATATGTTTACGCTCGGCTATTCGTTCCGGCCCTGGACGGCCGACAAATCCATCGCCGACGGTGCAGACATTCTTGAGTACGTGCGCGATACCGCTCGTGAGTTCGGCATCGACAAGCACATCCGCTTCGGTCATCGGGTTCTGAGCTCATTCTGGTCGTCCAAAGAAGCCTGCTGGACCGTCGAGATGGAAGTAGGCGCCGAGCGACAGCGGGTAAGCTATACCTGCAACTTTCTTTACCTGTGCAGCGGTTATTACAGCTACAAGAGTGGCTATCTGCCGGAATTTCCGGGCATCGAGAACTACCAGGGCCAGGTTGTGCATCCGCAGAACTGGCCGGAAGATCTCGACTACAGCGACAAGCGCGTCGTGGTCATCGGCAGCGGCGCAACGGCCGTTACCCTGGTACCGACGCTGGCGCAAAAAGCCAAACACGTCACCATGCTGCAGCGTTCTCCAACCTACATCATGTCGCTACCGGATGATGACAAGATCGCCAACTCGCTGCGTAAGTGGCTGCCGGGAAAACTCGCGCACAAGGCTATCCGCGGTAAGAATGTCTTGCTGAGCATGGCTATCTACCGACTCTGCCGGCACCGGCCAGAGTTTGCCAAGCGCTTGATTCGCAAGGGCATCGAAAAGCGCCTGCCGCAAGGCTACGCAATCGACACGCATTTCAAGCCGACCTACAACCCCTGGGATCAGCGCATGTGCCTGGTGCCTAATGGCGACCTGTTCCGCGCGATTCGCAAGGAGCAGGCCTCGGTGGTAACTGACCGGATCGCCCGCTTTACCGAGCACGGCATCACCACCGAATCAGGAGAGGAGTTGCAGGCAGATATCGTCGTGACCGCCACCGGCTTGAAGCTGGTGCCCTGCGGTGGCATCCAGTTCGAGGTGGATGGACAGCGGATCGAAGCCGGCGATACCTTCAGCTACAAGGGACTGATGATGTCCGGCATGCCCAATGCAGCAATATGTGTGGGTTATACCCATGCCTCCTGGACACTGCGTGCCGACCTTTCATCGTTGTTTGTCTGCCGCCTGCTGAATTACCTGGACGACAATGATTACGACCAGTGCACGCCGAGGGTGGAAGATCCCACCATGCAGCAGCAACCCTTGCTCGATTTAAACTCGGGTTACATTCTGCGTGCTGTCGATCAGTTTCCCAAGCAGGGCCCTCAAGCGCCCTGGCAACAGAACCAGAACTACCTCCGCGACCTGATGGACATGAAATTTGCTGCTGTTGAGAACAAGGCGCTGGTTTTTTCGCGCCGCGCTGATCCCGCGCCACTCCAGCGGAGTGCGTAAAGCGCAGGGCAGGTTGTCGAACAAAAACGTCGAATCAAAGCAATTAAGGGTGGCTGCGCACCGGCTGACCCAGTAAAAAACAGGAGACAGGTCATGGCCTTTATCGAGCGCGACACCCCGGTTCACTCCGATGCAACTGCCATCATGCAGCTGCACAGCTTGTTCTCGGTCCAACGGCAAGCCTTTTTCGATAATCCCTTTCCCAGCCTCGAACAGCGGCTTGCGCTGCTAAAAGCGCTGGCCAACATGATGCTCGCCCATCGTAGCCGCATTCAGGAGGCGCTGGCGGCCGACTTTGGCTCGCACCCGCCGCAGTTCGCCGATCTGGTCGAATGTCTGGGCGTGGCCGGACGTGCGCACTTTGTGGCCGACAATCTGGCGCAATGGATGAAGGCTCAGCCACGTGCAGCTGACCCGGCCGTATACGGTTCAGCCAAAGCCTATGTCCTGCCGCAGCCTAAGGGCGTCATTGGCAATATGGCGCCATGGAATTTCCCCTTCGACATCGGTTTTGGCCCCGTGGTGGAGATGCTCGCAGCGGGCAATCGGGTCATTATCAAGCCTTCCGACCTGACGCCCGCGTGCAGCGAGCTGACCCTGGAAATGGTCAACGCCACCTTCGATCCCGAGCAGGTCGCCGCAGTAGCTGGCGGGCTGGAACTGGCAATAGCCTTCCCCACTCTGGACTGGGATCACCTGATGTATACCGGCAGCACCGAAGTGGGCCGTTCGGTCGCGGTCTCAGCCGCGCGAAACCTGGTGCCCGTCACCCTTGAGCTGGGCGGCAAATGTCCGGCACTGATCGCGCCGGAGGGCCTGAATCAGGCCACGGTCGAACAGATCGTGGGCTGTAAAACCATCAAGAGCGGCCAGATGTGCGTCACAGTGGATTATGTGCTGGTACCGGAATCGGACCGCGCTCGCTTCGGCGAAATGGTCGAGCGGCAAATCGACAAGGCGCTGCCAGACTATGCGCGCCACAAGGACACCACGGGCATTATCAATCAGCGTCATCTGGACCGTCTGTTGCGCTTGCTCGACGATGCCAAGGCCAAGGGAGCCACGCTGGTAACAATTGGCGGCGAGCTTGATCGCTCCACCCGTAGAATGCCGTTTACGCTGGTGCTGGATGTGACTGACGAGATGGACCTGATGCAGCAGGAAATTTTTGGCCCGATCCTGCCAGTCAAGACCTACCGGGAGCTTGATGAGGCCATCGCCTATATCAACGCCCATGAGCGGCCGCTGGGTATTTATATCTTTACCGACTCGCCCGCCTGTGCTGAACGCGTACTCAACCGCACGGTTTCCGGAGGTGCTTGCATCAATTCCGCGGCCCTGCATGCTGCCCTGCCCTCGCTACCGTTCGGTGGTACGGGCAAAAGCGGCATGGGACGTCACCACGGACAGGAAGGTTTCCTCGAATTTTCCAACCTGCGCGCCATCGTCGAGCGCGGCGCCAACGACCACGTTGCCGCCATGTTCGCGCCCTACGGGGAGCTGGCCGATGCGTTCATCGCTGGGGCATTGGAGGACGCGGGTCACAAATAGCCAATGAGACCAGGGCATGCGGGCGCTAAAACAGGTAAGTCAGGGCCAGCGCGCCGAAACGGGTGTTCATTCGCTGCCCCTCAAACTGGTCCGTACCGAGCTGGTAGGAAAATGACGCTCCCCATTGCCCTCTGTTAACGGCCAGACCGGCTGACATTATTCCCTGGGTATGTTCCAGCGGCACGCTGTGACTGCTGCTGAAGGTATTCCCATCGATGGTGATATCGTTCAGCACATACCGTCCGCCCAGAGAGAAATAAAGCTGCCAACTGGCGATGCTTTCCGAGGCGAAGGTATTGATGGTGCGCGAAGGAATCAGCGAAACAGCCGACCAGGTGCCGCCCAATTGGGAGCCGACCCGCAGGGCGACACCGGAACTTACCTGGCTGAGCAAATTACCGGCGCCGCCACCCGCTCCGGCGATAATGTCGAACTCCAGCCCTCCCCGCCGCCATTGTTCCACCCGCCAAAGCCTCTGCGCCTCTACGGAAAACACCGGTTCATTGTCAAGCTGGTTGCCCCACCCCTGCGGCGTATCGGAGCCGACCACGTCATGAATCAGTTTCTGGGTGTGTTTTGCTCCTGCCGCAGGTCCGACGACTCCCAGCATCAGCGACAACCGATCAGATACTTCCTCATCGAAGGCATAAAGCGACGCCCCCCACACCAGCAGGCCCGCGTAAGGTCTGTCATTCTCGATAAGTTGCGTTTGCTCTATGTCGGTTGGGGTATACATCGCCTGCCCGAGCGTGTAACTCACCGCTCGCTGCCGTCCGGAAAAATTCGCAAGGTAGGTTTTCTCAGCCAGAAAGCCGAGCCAGCCCGGCAAGCTCTGACCGTCGAATTGCTCAAGCCCCCTGCGCCCCCAGCTGACACCCGTACCGTTGGTGTAGCCGTTATCCTCGCCCGCAAAGAAGTCATTTTCCCAGTTCAGCTGTATCCAGTCCGTCTCTGTCTGGCCTTGCGCCGCACAACTGATAAATCCCAAGCCAACCGGTATGCACAGCGAAGCCGCGAGTTTTCTTCTCAGTAACATGAACTGCATCAATGTCGGTCTCCATCCGAGCCGCCAGAGGCCGGTTATGTTAATGACCACAGAAAGCCGTCCAGGTTTTATCGCGGGGCGATATACCACCGCTGAAGTCCGCCCGCTGCGAGAACACATCAATTCATGGCGCACACCGGATCACCAACGAAACTCCCGCACGAAACAGCTGCCCAAAACGGTGTTCACGTCGCTTCGCACTCAACCCTGACTGCGTCCGGCCAGCCCTGTTTTCGGATCAAGACGACTATGCATAGATGGACGTTCCAACCCCTCATCGCCACCTTGCTTGTTCTCGTGTTGACGCCTGCAATGGCGGAGCCTCCCTCTGCAGATGGTTCCATCTCGCCTGAAGCAGCGCGGCGATCACTGAGTGTGTTGCAGGACGAAACGCAGCGCGCCGACGTGGTTGAGGCGCTTGAGGCCATCGCCAATGAGGGCCCTGCGACCGATGCGCCGGACTCTACAACCAGCCATGAAGAACCTGAAACGAGCGAGGCGCCGGTAGAGGAACTTCAGGCAATCGTTCCGCTGGAGGCAGGCGGATTGATCGCCAGGTCGCTGGATCAGGTGGCCCGCTGGGCCGACAGCATGGGCGCTCAACTGCGTCAGATCCAGCAGGCGGTATCCGAGCTACCTGCCTGGTTCCAGGCCAGCTTCATAAACGAGGAGGGGAGAACACTGGCGGCCAAGGCGTTCATCGAACTGGCGGTGCTGTTCGGCCTGGGTCTGGCGGGAGAGTTTGGACTGCGAGGGCTGCTGCGCCGACCGCGCACCGCTCTGACAGAGCACGCCAACGCGGCCGAGGACCGTGACCAGGAGCTCCAGGTGAAAGCGCCGGTTTTGCCGAGTGATTACCCTGCCAGGGGCACCGACCCGGCGTCTGGTCCGCACATCAAACAGAACAACGGAGTCGCGCTGCTGCAAACCATGCGTGACGGGGTCGAGCGAGTGGAGGCCGTACCGGTAAGCCCAGCCGATTCAGGCAAAATCCCCCAGCCTGCAACCGGCGAAATGGGTGTTGCGGCCGGAGTGGATAACGCGACAGACACGACTCCCGACATGCAGGTCAAGGAGCGGCCGGCCGACCGTCCTCAAGGTGTCCAGCCAGTGCGGGAGCCGGGCCGACACTGGAGCGCGTTACGTCATCTCAGCCTGGCTGCAGCTGCGCTGGTTCTCGATCTGCTGCCGCTGCTGCTGTTTGGCTGCATTGCCGGACTTGTGTTGCATTATTTCGAGGGGGCGGACACACCCGTCCGAGACATTACGACTGGATTCGTAGGCGCCTATGTGGTCACCCGGCTAACCATGGCGGTGGTGCGCCTGCTGGTGTCTCCAGCGTGCTACGGCTTGCGGGTCATCGAGGTCGGCAACAGTACCTCGCGGGTCATACATTTCTGGGCGCGCTGTCTCGTCGGCCTTGCCGCCTTCGGCATCGCCCTGGCCGATGCTGCGGATATTCTGGGTGCCGGACCGACTGGTCGCCTGTTCATCCTTAAACTCATTTCCCTGTTAGTGCACCTGTGCGCGGTGTTCCTGATATTTCAGGTACGCAAACCCGTCGGCTCGGTGATTGCGGCGCCGTCCAGCGCGAGCGGCCCGCTCGCTGCAATGCGCAACGGCGTGGCACGTGTATGGTCATTACTGGCGGCGGCGCTGGTCCTCGGCACCTGGGTGGTGTGGGCACTCGGTGTGGAAAATGGCTTTCCCAAGCTGATCGAGTTTCTTGCGGTGTCGGCTGGCATTGTCGTTGCGGCCCGTCTTGCAGCGATTCTGCTGCTTGGCGCTTTGGGCCGGGCGTTCATGGCCACTGCCCCGGCGGCGGCAGTCGATGATGACCACTCGGAGGGCCCGGTGGACGTGCGCAACCGCCTGGCCGAACATCTGTATCCACTGGTCCGTTCGCTGGTTTCGTTCGTGATCACCGCCTGTGCTGGCATCGCGTTGCTGCAGGCCTGGGGGCTGGATGCCATCGCCTGGTTCGGGGCCGGCACCATTGGCCGCAGCCTGACGTCGGCGGCACTGACCATACTGATCGCAGTGACCATAGCGGTCGTCGTCTGGCAATTGGCGAATGCCTCGTTCGAGCGGCGAATCGCGAGCTGGAGTCAGCAGGGCGAGCTCATGCGCGCCGCCCGGTTGCGCACCCTTCACCCTATGATGCGAAGCGGCCTGCTCATGGTTATTGTGCTGATCGTAGGTCTGACGGCGCTAAGCGAGATCGGCATCAACACGACCCCGTTACTGGCCGGTGCAAGCATTATCGGCATTGCCGTGGGGTTCGGTTCCCAGAAGCTGGTGCAGGACTTCATCACCGGCATCTTCTTGCTGATGGAAAACGCCATGCAGGTCGGGGACTGGGTAACGGTCGCAGGCGTATCGGGCACCGTCGAAAAGCTGTCCATTCGTACCGTACGGATGCGCGCCGGAGACGGCTCGCTGCATATCGTTCCCTTCAGTTCCGTCTCCACGGTCAATAACACCAATCGAGGCATCGGCAACGCGGCGGTGCGGATCAGTGTCGGTTATGCGACCGATGTCGAGCTCGCAATAGCCGAACTGAAGAAAATCGGTGCTCAGATGCGCAGCGACCCCGCCTTCAGCGAACTGATTCTCGCCGATCTAGAGGTATGGGGCGTCGACGCGGTCGACGGCTCGATGGTGACGCTGCTAGGTCAGATCCGCTGCGTCGCCCCCGGCCGCTGGGGTGTCCAACGTGAAATCAACCGGCGCATTCATGCGCGTTTCCGGAAACTGGGCATTCAGATCGCCCATCCCGGACAGCGCGTCATGGTGCAGCAGCCCGGTGACCGGCCTGAAGCGTAGGCAATGGCCTTGGAGCGCACCCTTCAATCAAGCACTTTCTTGAATTGCCTGACCATCGTATCCGTCACCACCCCATATACCACATGGGCTACCAGTCCCCGCACATGCGCTTGCCAGGGATAATCCTGGGGGTTGCCGGACAAACTGGGGGAGTTCAACTCCGTCATTGCCGAAACCGCATGAAAAGCTACTCTTAATCCTGTACCCGATTCCCATAGGCACTTCTGCACCAGCAGACAGAACCCAAGGAGCCACACATGTCATTATCAGCAATTGCTCTGAACTGTACCCTCAAGACTTCTCCCAGCGAATCTTCCTGCGAGCTGCTGTTATCGCAGGTGAGCGAGGAGTTCGCCCGCCACGGTGTGGACTGTCCGATAGTGCGCGCGGTCGACTACAACCTTCTACCAGGCGTCACGTCAGACGAAGGGCCAGGCGACGAGTGGCCCGGCATTCGCAGCCAGATCCTCGATGCGAATATTCTGATCATGGGTACGCCGATCTGGATGGGGCAGCCTTCCAGCGTTTGCAAGCGGGTAATGGAACGACTCGATGCCTTTCTTGGCGAAACGGACGATGGCGGGCGGCAGGTAGCCTATGGGCATGTTGCGGGTGTCGCGGTGGTCGGCAACGAAGACGGAGCGCATAACATTGTTGCACAACTCTTTCAGGGCCTGAATGACGTTGGCTTTTCGATTCCGGCAAGCTGCTCCACCTACTGGACAGGCGAAGCCATGGGAAAAACCAATTACAAGGATCTCCCTGAGACACCGGATGCAGTAAAAAGCGCGACCAAAGCTCTGGTGCAGAACTGCATTCATCTGGGGGAGCTACTCGCCGGCGCTCAGTACCCAAGTAAGCAGTAGTGCTGGTTGTAGCAACTTCGTTCAGCCTTACTCGTCTGTGACTATGCGTGCTCAGGTTAGCTAGCGATTCAGTTGTTCCTTTCTACCGGAATAGGCGCCTCTATCTCACAGATCAGGCCTTCCGGGCGGAAATATAACTGAGCTGCGCCGTTCAGTTCGATCGCCAGGGCTCGCTCGATCATGCGTGAGCCAAACCCACGACGCAGCGGTGGCCGCACTACTGGGCCACCATCTTCTTCCCAGCGCAGTTGGAAACGCGGCTGCGAAGCGAGTCCGGCCTTGATGTGCCATTCGATGCGGACTTCGCCATTCTCGACCGACAGCGCGCCGTATTTGATGGCGTTCACCGCGAGTTCGTGCAACGCCATCGCAACGGTAACTGCCGTTTTCGGTTCCAGCCGGATGGAGGGTCCGCCTATCACGAAGCGTTCACCGCCACCGTCATGCGCATGGGTCGCGGCCTGTACGACGGCGAGGAGATCAGCGGATTCCCAATTCTCCTGAGTAAGCAGATTATGGGCATTGGCCAGGGCAAACAGCCGGCCATCGAATGCGCGGCGCGCTTCCAGAGAACTATGCTCGCCGCGAAATGTTTGCTGCGCCAGACTTTGAACGATCGCCAGCGTATTTTTTACCCTGTGATTCAGTTCATCGACCAGTAATTTGCGATGCTCTTCGTGGCGCTTCTGCTCCGACCGGTCACGCAAAATCTTCAGAAAGCCTATGTGGCGCCCGCCTTCCCGATCAAGTAGCAGCATCATCAGACCACTTGCCCAAAATTTTGTGCCGTTCTTGCGAAGGTGAAGACGTTCATTTTCGGCGCTGCCGTGCTTTTGAGCGCGACGCATTTCAACGTCTGCCCGCTCTTGCGCGCGGTCTTCCGGTGTGAAAATCAGGTCAGCCGCGCGTCCAATCACTTCCGAGGCGTCATATCCGAAGATATTGCGCGCGCCTCCGTTCCAGGAGGTGACTTGCCCTTCCAGGTCGGTGGTGATAATTGCAAAGTCCAATGCACTTTCAACAATCTGGTTGTGCAGGTTCGCAGTCTGACGTAACGCGGTCAGCTCAGCGACATCAGTGCTTGTGCCAAACCAGCGCACGATCTTGCCCTGCTCATCCCGAACCGGGACGACGCGGGTAAGGAATGGTCGAAAAGCGCCATCAACGCCTTTTAACGGGAACACCATTTCAAATGGCGTTCCATCAGCGATGGAGCTCTTCCAGCGTCCAAGCACTTCAGGCAACACATCTGGGTCATGCAGCGATTGCCAACCCCAGCCTTCCATTTGCGTCGACGTGGTGCCGCTATAGTCATACCAACGGCTGTTGTACCAGAAGATCCAGCCAGTGGCATCCGCCATCCAGCATAGCGTGGGGATGTTCTCCGCCAACGCATGAAATTGGGCCTCTTGATCACGCAGGCGCTGGTCGGCTCGGTCACGCTCGATAGCGATGCTGGCGAGATGACTCGCAAACTCGGCGATACGCAGCTCCCATGGCGTCGGCCTGCGCGGCTCGCTGAAGCACAACATGATTGAAGCAATGCAGCGCTCGCCGGACTCGCGGACCGGTTCGGAATGGCACGCACGAATGCCATGCGCCAGACACAACTCTCTCCAGCTCTCCGACCATCGCTCATCCGTGCGGATATCGTCACAGGTTACCCCGGCGCCGCGAAAGATCGCTTCGCCACAGGTGCCGATGGCCAGCTCATTAATGGGCGCGTTGTGGATGCCCTCACCGAATGATGCATTGATCTCGGCAGCGTAGGAACGCTCGAAGATTCCACCGTCGAGATCGCACTGCAAAACACAGGCGCGTACCCCAGGCTGAAGCCTGGAGACCGCGGCGGTCACAGCGGTCAGGCATTCCTCCAGCGGGCGGCCTGAGGCGATTAGCTCGAGTAGGCGTCGATATTCGATCTCGAAGGCTTCCGCAAGCTTGCGCTCGGTAATATCGCTGGCAGCGCTGATCTGCAAACGACGGCCATCGGCCAGCCGCCCGATTCTCACATTGTAAAAATCCCAGATGAGCTTTTCACCGCTGGCGGCCCGAACTTCCACTTCTCCGCGCGGAATCTCCCCTTCCTCATTGAACTCCTGGGCCATAAGCTCGGCTGCATCCTGCCCTTCGCCAGGATAGGCACGTTCAATCCAGTCGAAATGGGTTTTTAGTTCCTCACGTGAGTACCCCGACAGCTGGCACCATTTATGACTGAGCTCCTTAATTTCACCATCGTCGGCGTGCAGCATCATAGGAAATGGCGAGGCTTGCACAACCGCTCTGAGCCGGGATTCGCTTTCACGTAGCGCATCATCGGCCTGCTTTTGTTCAATTGCCGCGGCCGCGAATTGCGCCAATTGCACAAGGATCGCCTGGTCTTCCCCATCGAACTCCGCACCATCGAATTTATCCGAGAGCTGGATGAGACCCAGATTGCGACCGTCACGAGCGGTAAGCGGAGCTGCCAACCAGCCCCGCAGGGGCGGGTGCTCGCTGGCGTTGATACCAGCGCCGCGCCACCGGGGGTCTTCCTCGAGCTCGGCTTGGGTCATACGCACAGCCTGATTGTCCTGACAGACCATGGCGTATATCCCCGACCCAGCCGGGACGGGTTGATAGGCTCGCCAATTTTCATACTTATCGGACAGCGACATACTGCTGTCCGCCTGACTCAAATCGGGTCCGCGCGCCATGCTGGTTACCGCCTGATGCGCGCCGATTATCATGCGGGCGGCTTCGGTCAGGGTGGATAGCGCCTCGGAAACGTTTGCGGCTGAAATGACCTGGCTAGATGCCTCGGCAAGCGCCTTGAAGCGATTCGCCGACCACTGGATGGGATGCGCTTCGGATGGCTCCGCTCGCCGGTCTATAGACCCATCGGGCAATCTGCGCACCTCGCCTGCTTTGCCTGGGTTCCTATCCACTGTAGTCATCCTCTTTAATCGCAGGTTTCACCCAGAAGACGGCCAGTTCCAGCGGCGGCAGGGCGAAGGATTGTCGAGTATATACGACGAAAGGTGGTTTAGCGCGGCCGGACCCGGCATCGGCCAACCACGTGCTCCGCTGGTCTGTAGATGCCACGTCATGTTGAACTCTCCGACCGTTTTCTCCTCTGACAGATTAAGCACTTGATCGTCAAGCTGGCTGTTGAACAGAAGGATGAATTCCCATGACAAATGATGGCAATGGCAGTACTGAAAATCTCATGATGAATGGCTTCGAAAAGGCTTTCGAGGCCAGTAATAAAGTCGGTCGCAATGTTACCCGGCAATTTGCCGAACACTCCCAGAGAGCGTCTTCCGCCACCTCAACGCGCAGATCCCGCGGTGGGGATGCCTATTCAGTTGATCCTGGTTTTGTTCAGCACGGCATCTATTTCTAAGTGATGTGATTTTTCGCACGGCGAGTTTCGCACGGCGAGTTCGCACCGCGAGGCTGTTCCCCAGCGAACAGCCCCACGGCCTTGCTGGATTGGGTTGAGCGTCAATTGATTTCGGCCATGTTTCTACACCCTCTATTGCTGTTTGGCTCGGCCCCTCGATAAGTACTGCTCCATACATCAATCACAACAAGTGAGGATACTATGACCCTACCCACCCGCAAGACCCTACTCGCTTCCACCCTCGGCGTAGTGATCGCCTTCGCTGGCGTCAATTCCTATACCTTTGCCCAGTCCTCCGGCGAAGCCTCTCCGCAATCCAAAAACAGTACCCTGGAGCGTGCGGATGAGGATATGGCAGGTGTGCTGAAGAAGCTCCAGGAACTGGGCGCCAAGCCGATCGGTACTCAATCTGTCGAGCAGACGCGTAATCAGCCTACTCCAGCCGACGCCGTCAAAGCCGTTCTGAAGGATCAGGGAAAAGACCTCAAGGAGTTGATGGCCAAGATGAACGTTGCAAAGCAGGACATGAGCTATCCGACCGAGGGCGGCTCGCAGGATATTCGCATCTATACGCCAGAGGGTGAAGCGCCCGAGGGCGGCTGGCCAGTGATCGTGTATTACCATGGCGGCGGCTGGGTGATTGCGGGAATCGACACCTATGAAGCTTCGGCAATGGCCCTGGCCAACCAGACGCAAGCCATTGTCGCCAGCGCAGCGTACCGGCAAGCGCCGGAACACAAGTTTCCTGCGGCCCACGAAGATGCATTCGCCGCCTATAAATGGGCGTTGGAGAATGCGAACGAATTTGACGGCGACAGCACGCGCGTCGCAGTAGCGGGCGAATCGGCCGGCGGCAATCTGGCGATCAATACGGCGATCATGGCCCGGGATCAGAATGTACAGATGCCCGAGCATATGCTGCTGGTGTATCCCATCGCGGGAAGCGACCTCACCACCGAGTCTTATCAAAAGAATGCCGAGGCCTCACCGCTTAGTCGTAGCGCTATGCAGTGGTTCTTCGACCAGACTATCTCAGAACCTGCCGACATGCAGGATCCACGAATCGATCTGGTTGGCCAGGCTGACCTGAAGAACCTGCCGGACGCCACGATAATTGCCGCCGAGATAGACCCGCTACGCTCGGAGGGCAAGACCCTGGCGGACAAGCTGGAAGAGGCCGGGTCGGACGTTACCTATGAAAGCTATGAAGGGGTAACCCACGAATTCTTTGGCATGGCGGCCGTGCTGGACGAAGCCAAAAGCGCGCAGAAGCTCGCCTCCGATGAATTGAAAGAAGCCCTCAGCGAGTCGTCCCCCAACTAAAACCAACCAAGGGGCACCACGGATGGTGCTTCCGGATAATTTGATCTAGGCTTGAACCTAAAATGTCCTCGTAACAATGTGCCCTCATTGTTGGCGAGACACATAATAAGGATCAGCCATGAGACCTGCCTTTACACCCGTTTCGGCCTTCCTCAAGCCCGCAACTGTTAGTGTCTTGGTCTTGTTAGCCAGCAGCTTCGCCAGTGCCAACATCCCTGAAACGGTGATTTTCGGGGGCGATGCTGCCTACCCTCCTCTCGAGTGGAACGAAGAAGGCATCCCGCAAGGTTTTCATGTCGATCTAGCGCGGGCCATCGCAACGCAGGGAGGCGTGCAGATTGAGCACCGGCTGGGCGACTGGCCCTCCGCCATCCAGGCGCTGGAATCAGGCAGTGTGGACGTAGTGCCAATGTTCTGGTCGGTGGAACGGGCGCAGAAGTTTCTGTTTACCCCGCCCTTCTTCTCAATCGATCATGCGATTTACGCCCGCGAGGGCACCGCAAGTGTCAGTTCGGCTGCTGAGCTGGAGGGCAGTTCCGTTGCAGTTGAAGAGTCGTCCTATGCCTATCGCCAGCTGCAAAAGGAGCAAATCGCAACGGATCTTTCGCTAGCTCCCAATACGCTGGAGGCGCTGCGGGACGTGATGACCGGCAAAGTGGACTACGCCCTCCTGGCCGCCCTTCCCGCGGACCATCTGATCCGCCTGTATGATCTGGACCTGCGTCGCACGGGGCCGCCTTTCTGGTCGCAGAGCTATGCCTTTGCAGTCAGCAAAGATCAACCGCAGCTGGCCCGCTGGCTTACGGATAATCTTAATACCAGCTTTACCACAGGGCGGTACGACGCTATCTACCAGCAATGGGAGCCCCAGTTAACCCCCTCGGATAGAACGATGAACGACTCTCTTCGGATGCTAGGCACCGGCATGGGGCTTTTGGCCATCCTTGCAGCCCTTGGATTCGGCTGGTCGTGGACACTGTCCCGCACGGTAACAAGACGCACCCAGGCATTGAGTACCGAGTTAGCACTGCGCAGGAAGGCGGAGGAAGATCTGTTCAATAGCGCCAGCTATGATGTCGACAGCAATTTGCCGAATGCCCGGTATTTTACAGAAACGCTGACCCTCGCCCTTCCACGCTTCCCGAAATCCACCAAAAAACAGATCCTTCTAATACAACTCGCCGAACTAAGCAGAGTCGTTGGGACACTGGGCTATGGTGAGGGACGCAGTCTGGTGCGGGATTTCGGCGACCAACTCCAGGCAGTGCCCTTCGAACTCTGTGGTCATCTCGGGCGCGATGTCTTTGCTGTCGTGGCCGACAAGGACGACGCCAGAAAGCAGCTGGAAACCCTGTATGGCGACCAGGATAACAATCCGCACTCGCCATTCCATATGCATGTCGGAACGGCTACCTGGCCTGATGATGCACAAACAGCCGCAGAGCTGATGCGTCGTGCCGAGACAGCGCTGGCCCATGGCATGGCCCGACGCCAGATATGGGTTGATTACCACATCGAACTGGAGCCCGATCCGATCGATCTGCAGATCGTCAGGGAATTCCGGGTTAGCCAGGGCGAGGGATTGCATGCCGTGTTTCAGCCGCAGCAGGATCTGGTAACCGGCCTGGTTATTGGCGCAGAAGCCCTGGTACGGTGGGACCATCCCGAGCTGGGAACCGTGTCGCCGGCCAAATTCATCCCGCTGCTCGAACATGCGGGGCTGATCGGCATCGTCACCGAGCGCATGATCAACGAAGCGGTGCGGGTATCGACCAGCCTGCGACGAAACGGAACGCCCTGCCCCATCAGCGTCAACGTATCGGCAAGCGATCTCCTGGGTACCCACCTGGTAGACACGATCACCATGGCGCTTGGCCGGTTCGATGGGTTGCCAGGTGATCTCAAGATCGAGCTGACGGAAACCAGCGTAGCTGAACAACCGGACCTCATGTGTGACGTTCTGCAAGTGCTTCGGGAACTTGGCGTTGCGACCGCAGTGGATGACTTCGGAACAGGCTACGCATCGCTGTCCTACCTTAGCGTTTTCCCGGTACAGGAGGTCAAGATCGACCAGATGTTCATCAGGGACATGCTCACGAATGCACGCAATTTCAGCATCGTCAGATCCACCATCTCCATGGGCGGTGAGCTTGGTCTGACCGTGGTTGCAGAAGGCATCGAGGACCAGGAAACACTGGAAGCGCTGCGCGCCGCCGGGTGTGATTGCGCGCAGGGCTTCTGGATTTCGCGACCACTGGACGAAACAGGTCTGGCTCGCTATCTACGTCGAGGAGCGCCTGAAGTAGTCGTCGTCAGCGAATGCTGTTAGATTCGCTGACAAATCAAGATAATTGCCGGGAAACGTAATGAATTCTGGAATACATCCGTGACGGACGAACCCGAAAACCCGATTCGATTAAGCGAGCTGCTCCTGGCGGCGGGCCGTCGTGATCGGCAGGCTTTTGAGCTTTTGTACCAGCTGACCAGTGCAAAACTATTCGGTATTTGCAAGCGCATGCTCCTGCAGCGCAGCGATGCCGAAGACGCGCTTCAGGAAGCCTACCTGACGATATGGCGCAAGGCGGAGACCTTCGATGCCCAGCGTGCGAGTGCAATAACCTGGCTGGCCATGATCGCCCGCAACAAGTGTATCGACCGCCTGCGCCTTGGCGGCGTGGAGCGGCATACAGATCCGATCGAACTGGATGAACTGCCCGAACAACAGGAGACAACAGACCCGCTGGAACTTGCCAGCGAGCAGCGCCGGCTGAATAACTGCCTGTCGAATCTGGAAGATAAACAGCAGATAGTCATCAAGACAGCGTTTTTTGATGGCTGTACCTATAACGATCTGGCGACCCGCACAGGTGTCCCGCTGGGCACCATGAAAAGCTGGATACGCCGGGGCTTGTTAAGCCTCAAGGCTTGCCTGGAACGATGAACACATCCATTTCCACAGACGATAACGATGATCTGCAACTTGCAGAATATGCACTGGGCGTGCTCGAGACTGAAGAGCGTCAGGTAGTAGAACGGGCACTGATTGCTGACCCGGACTACGCCCGGCGGCTGGCTGGCTGGCAGGAACATCTCGCGCCCATGATCAATGACATAAGCGAGGCAACCCCGCCCGACTACGTCTGGACGCGCATCAGCGACAGTCTCGGTGAACCGCCGAGAGCCACCAAAGACGCGAGGGAAGCAAACAAGCCCGGATTCTGGGACAGCCTGGCGCTATGGCGCTGGTTCTCCGCGGCCGGGCTTGCAGCAGCACTGGTAATGGGCGTGATGCTACTGACCAGCGTGCCGGATGAGATCGAGCCACAGCCGGTCCTGACTGCTGCACTGCAATTGGAAAGCGGCCAGACGGTGTTCACTGCGACGCTGGATGCCCAAAGACAAAGCCTGGTGGTTGTGCCTGCCGGCGAGATCGATCTTGACGGCCGAGAGGCCGAGCTTTGGCTGATTGCCGGTGACGAGCCTCCGCAGTCACTGGGCTTGTTGCCAATCAATGCACCCGCCAGGCTGAACATACCTGACGAATTGCTCGCCCTGGCGCAGGCGCAAAGCGTGTTTGCCATATCCCTCGAACCGCAGGGAGGCTCACCAACCGGCCTACCGACGGGCCCGGTAATAGCTCAAGGGCAGCTGGTAGCACTGTGAACGTCATCCCCGCGAAGGCCATAAAACGTCAGTCCTCGCGCACGCCACAAAAACATCTTCCCCGCGAAGACCACTAAACGTCAGTCCTCGCGAAGGCCACAAAACGTCATCCCCGCGAAGACCACTAAACGTCAGTCCTCGCGAAGGCCACAAAACGTCATCCCCGCGAAGGCGGGGATCCAGCTTTTCCGCATCGTGCTCGACCCATGCGGCCGGCCGGTACCCTCAACCCCTGGATTCCCGCCTTCGCGGGAATGACGGGGAGTGACGGGAATGGTGGAGAGCGACGGGAATGACGGAGAGTGACGGGAATGACGGAGAGCGACGGGAATGACGGAGAGCGACGGGAATGACGGAGAGTGACGGGAGCGGTGGGAGTGACAGGGGATAGGTGATGTCATTTTGGGCTATAACGTCCGGCGGTCGTTCCAGGCATCGCGCCTCCTTCGCATGTCTATTTTGACCGTCTTGCATATTCTGCGTATTGCGCCTGTCCATGCCTACTCCACCTTTTGCCACTGCTTGCACTCCAGGCCCGTCCAAAAGGGCTGCGTCTATCAGAACGCATTCCCCGCGAAGCTGCTAAACGTTTTCCCCGCGCAGGCAGATTCCATTTGAACTACTTCTGAGCGCAAGATTCTCCTAACGTCTCTCCCGAGAGGACCGTCAGACGCCATCCTCCGCGAACGCCGCAAAACGTTATCCCGCCAAGACCACTAAACGTCAGTCCTCGCGCACGCCACAAAACATCATTTCCGCGAAGGCCACAAAACGTCATCCCCGCGAAGGCGGGGATCCAGCTTTTCCGCATCGTGCTCGACCCATGCGGCCGGCCCGGTACCCTCAACCCCTGGATTCCCGCCTTCGCGGGAATGACGGGGAGCGACGGGAATGGTGGAGAGCGACGGGAATGACGATTGGAGGGATGGCGCATTGGGAGGGTGACGCATTGAGGGGTGAGGAATGGGAGGGTGACGCATTGGAAGGGTGACGAATTGAGGATGACGAACTGGGGCGACAGAAAATAGACCAGCAGCGCTGGCAGCAGGGAGTACCACGATTGTCACTTCGTAATGAGCCTGTCAGGCGTCTAGGCATCAGGCGCCAAGACTTGCTCCAAAGGTGGGCCCGTCAGATCTCAGGCCGAGCCCAACGTCAGGCCTGTTTCAAACAACGCTTCCCCAGCGCGCTTTACCGAATGTCGGATCGCGCGGTGATCTCTGCAGTGATATTAGCGAAACATCATATTGCCTGCTTAACTCATATCGAACCACCCGAGATGGACCGGGCCCGCAAAAAATATTTGTCTGGCCTGCATCTATTTCCCTGGATCCCTCGTAACTACATGGAGGTACTCGCAAAAACAATCAGAGGGAGTTCTCCCATGAACCGGCTTTTCCAACGTTCTTTACTCTCCACCGCTGTTCTGGGTGTGTGTCTCGGCTCGGCTGTCAGCTTTGCATCCAGCCACCGGGAAGCACCCTTTATCACTGAAATTCCCAAGGTAGACGGTACGGACTTCTACATGTTCCGTAGTTATGAGACGGGCCGTGAAGGAACCGTTACGCTGATCGCAAACTTCCAGCCTTTCCAGGAACCCTTTGGCGGACCCAACTACTTCACGCTGGATGAAAACGCTGTTTACGAGATCCACCTCGATAACACTGGCGACGCCGTAGAAGATGTAACCTTCCAGTTCAAGTTCACCAACGTCATGCAAGATCTGCAGTTGGCTGTTGGCGAATCGGGTGCGGAAGAACAGGTATCGGTACCGGTCAAGAATATCGGCGCGATCGGTCCTCAGCCCGGTGACCTCGGAAACGTACAACTCTCTCAGACCTATGAACTGTCGGTCATTCGCGGTGATCGCCGCTCAGGAACTTCCGAGCTGGTATCGAACAACGTTGATGGTTCGATGAGTTTCCAGAAGCCCGTCGACAATATCGGCACAAACTCGATCGCCGATTACGAAACCTACGCAAACAACCATATCTTTGACGCGGCCATTCCCGGTTGCGCCACACCCGCCCGGGTCTTCGTAGGTCAGCGCAAGGAGGCATTTGCAATCGCCGTCGGTGAGATATTCGACCTGGTCAATCTCAACCCGCTTGCAGCGCGCGATTCCGAAGTCAACGACCTGGAAGACAAGAACATTACTACCATGGCTCTGGAAGTCTCCACTGACTGTCTGACAGGCAGTGCCGAGAACTCGGCCGGCCAGAAAGTAATCGGTGGCTGGACATCTGCCAGCGTGCGTCAGGCGCGGATAGTGAATCCGCAACCCATGGCTGATGGCACGGGCGCCGCCATTCATGGTGGGGCTTATACCCAGGTTTCCCGTCTGGGCATGCCGCTAGTCAATGAAGTGGTCATCGGTTTGAAAGACAAGGACGCCTTCAATGCCAGCGAGCCGAAGGATGATGGCCAGTTCGCAACCTACGTGACTCACCCTACCCTGCCAGAGCTGCTGGAAATCCTGTTCCCAGGTACCGCTGTTGCGCCTAATCTGTTCCCGCGGACAGATCTGGTGACGGCTTTCCTGCAAGGCGTTCCTGCCGTCAACCAGCCCGTGGGCGTGGTGACCTCTGAAATGCTGCGCCTGAATCCCGAAATCGCCGTTACGCCGATCGCCGATCAGGACGATCTGGGTGTACTGGCAGGAGACAATGCGGGCTTCCCCAACGGCCGTCGCCCAATTGATGACGTAGTGGATATTTCCCTGCGGGTTGCAATGGGTGCGTTGATCGACGATGCAACGGTTGCGCCAAACAGAGAGGCACCTCTTACTGATGGTGTTCAGGTGGACCCTGCCAGTTTGCGGCCATCGTTCCCCTATCTGGCCACACCGTTAGCCGGTTCAGCAGACAACTAAGAGAGGGGGATCACCTATGCAAACCATCAAGACGTTATGCGCGCTGGCATTGGGTGGCCTGTTGTTGACAGGCTGCCTGGATGGCGGTGGCGGCGGAAGCGACGATGACGTGGGCGGCCAACCGGGTCCTGGACCCGGAGAGCCAGGCGGCAGCGTTTCCTTTACAAACCTAGTCAGGGACATCTTTGACGATACGAGCGATACCGCTGAGCCTAGAGCCATCAATGGGTTGGAAATTACCTATGATGACCAGGACAATGAAGGTGCTTTTGATGATCTTCTCAGCCAGCAGTAAAGGAGGCCGGGGCGTATGCCCCGGCTTCTTCCCCCTGATTCTTACGGCGCTGTTGTTTCCGGTAACCGGACTGACAGCGTCACTTGGACCGGATATCAGTGTCCCGTCCCGCGACACGCTCATATTGAAACTGAGCGACGACGCAATCGCTGCATCACCCTCCCCCGCCACTACAGAAGGCCTTTCGGCGCAGGCACTGGCCCAGCAGGTGCGCGTCCATATAGAGCGCTCCCGCGCAACGGGCAGCCCGCGACCACTGGGCTTGGCGCAGGGGCTTCTGGATCAGGTACCTGAACAGCGCTGGACGCCAGAGGTGTACCTGATGCGCGCTACCCTACGCCAACGTCTGCACCGTTTCGACGAGGCCGAGGCTGACCTAAGCCGGGTCCTGCAGGCCGAGCCGAATAATGCCCAGGCCTGGTTGACCCGCTACAGCATTGCGCTGGTGCGCGGCGATATCGCTACCGCCAGCCGTGCCTGCAACGAATTGGCTGAGGTAATGGCCAGCCTGCTGGCAGAAAGCTGCACTCAGGAAGTGGCCAGTCTTGGCGAGCAACCTGAAGCGGCTTTTCGGCGATTGCGTCAGGCGGTCGATAAAGCCCCCTCTGCCAGTGCGGTGGAGCACGATTATGCGCTGGTCACGCTGGCCGACATGGCGTCGCGTCTGAACCTGCCCTCCGCCGGGGACTATTGGCAGCAGAGTTTGCTGTCTGATCCAGGCGATCTGTACCGCCGGGCTCGCTACGCCGACTGGCTGCTGTCGAACAATCAGCCGGACAAGGCGTTGCAGATCACCCAAGGTTATGAAGAGATAGACACGCTTGCGGTGCTGCGAGCCATCGCGTTGAAACGCCTCGATGACCCTAAGCAACAAGCGCTGAGCGAGATTCTGGACGAACGCTTTGCTGAAGCCCGCTGGCGCGGCGAGTTCCTGCATGAGTGGGAATACGCGCGTTATTTACTGGACGTGCAGAATGACTCTGAAGGGGCGCTCGAAATGGCTCGTGCCAACTGGGAAACCCAGCGCGCCTATCCTGACCGCGAGCTGTTGATTCGCGCCGCGCAGGCTGCCGGCGACCAGCAGGTCTTGCAGGACCTGGGTATTGATAACAGGGAAGCACAACCACTATGACGCGGATTTTCTTTGCGCTGCTATTGACCATGCTGGCCGCCGGTGCCCACGCTCACAAAGCCAGCGACAGCTTCCTCTACTGGGATGCGGCCAACCCCGACGCTCCCGGCCGACTGGATATAGCGTTGGTCGATCTGGCCCGCGTGATGCCATTGGACAGCAATGGCGACGGCGAACTCTCCTGGGGCGAACTGGACAGCCAGCAGTCCGACGTCACGGCCTATCTCGCGAGCCAGGTCAAACTGATGGCGAACGAGGCGGCCTGCCCTGTGCGCTGGCGTTTAGCTGGCTTGACGCAACACAGCGATGGCAACTACCTGGCGATGGAATTCCGTCCCAGTTGTCCCGGATCCGTTACCTTACCTGCGCAGATTCAGTACGACCTGTTTTTTGATGAGGATCCGCTACATCGGGCTCTGGTCATGACCCGTGTAGACGGCAACGAGCGTCTGACTGTTCTGAGCCCTGATCAGCGCAGCTTGAACTTTGCTGACACGCCCAGCGCCTGGGAAACCGCGCGCGAGTTTGTCTGGGAAGGCATGGTGCATTTGTGGATTGGCTACGATCATATGCTGTTTCTGCTGGCGCTGGTGCTGCCCGCAGCGCTGCGTCGCCAGGATGGTCGCTGGGTCGTGGAAGACAAGATCAGCGTCGCCGTAAAGGATGTCGCCCTGATTGTCACCGCCTTCACCGTCGCCCACTCCATCACGCTGGTGATCGCCACGCTGGGTGTAGTGAATCTGCCAATCGCCTGGGTGGAAACCTTTATCGCGCTGTCTATTGTCGCCGCGGCCATCAATATCGTCTGGCCGTTCCTGGGCCAGCGCCGTTATCTGATCGGATTTGGTTTCGGACTAATCCACGGCTTCGGTTTTGCCAGCGTGCTCTCTGGCTTTATGGCCAACGCCTCTTCTCGTCTGGTAGCGCTTGCCAGCTTCAACATCGGCGTGGAACTGGCGCAATTGGCGATCGTGGTAGTCGTTGTGCCGCTGATTTTTCTGCTGCGCAGGCAGTGGTTATATCAGCGCGTGGTGCTGCCCGCCGGAGTGGCAGCCATCGTCCTGACGGGCATGTTCTGGGTCTGGGAGCGAGCGCCGCTAGCGTCTATCTAATTATCCAGAGCCTGCAAAACCAACCCTGAGTTCGGCTCTCAATGCCGGGCCGTGCGGTCCCTTCCGGAAGCAAAATTCGGACAGGCCGTGCGGCTAACGCTGAACGAAACCGCATCTGGCTGGTATCTCATTCATCCGCTGTAATCCCTTTGTAATATGTCATTGCCATCATCCGCAGGCGTAACGGGCTTGTCGGCTTCGCTCAATTATCCTGACACTGTCCAGAGGCTCGAAACGCGCCAAACAAGTCATACGGATGAACCCTGTTCAGGTGGTTGAGTAGATGAAGCGCATGTTCTTCCTGGTCATACTGGTTTGTGTATTGGGGCTGGGTGCGCTGGTGGCGGTAACGCTATACAACACCCAGTCGCTTACCCACGTGCTGGAAGCGGAGTACAAGGCCGCTGTGAGTTTCTACAAGACCACCGTCCGCGCTGGGGAATCCTTGAGGAAAGTGAGCCTCCTTGGTTATCAGTTGACGTCAGCGCAGACCGAGGTTGACCAGAAGCGATTTATCCAGTCCATCGAAGCCGAGTTCGATCTGCTGGACCAGACCCTTATCGAGCTAAACGCACCCCGCTACGCCACGCTCCATCAAGCGCCGGTCGAACAGCCAAGCGCTGAGGCGGAACGCCTTGAAGAGGACGAAATGCAGCCGGTCAGCGCAGAGGAAAAGGTCACCATAGAGAAGCTTCTCGCCACGACCCAGACTCATGTACTCGCTGCACAGAAGATATACGAACTGATGCGCACCATGGTGGAAACAAGATTGCCCATCGCCCAGAACCTTGCGTTCAAGTTACCCGGCATAACAGACGCCCTGCCCGGCACCTTTAGTTTGCAGACAACATCAGCGAATGATCTGGAAAACCTGGTCGAAGGTGCCATAACCATTATTTACAGCGACTCCAACTACGCCACCAAGAAAGGGCTCAAAACCTTTGATCGCGCGTACTCTTCCCTGTATTCAGCCGATATTCCCGACCAACAGCGGCTTGCCCTGGAAGAGCTGAAGGCGGCGGTAGCCCTCGTAGCGGCAGACAAGAAGGTGCTGTTCGATAACGAAACGAACCCGGCCGGCTTTGCCTTGAATTTCGAGACAGCCCTTTCCAGCATCAGCTTACTTGAGTCGACAGTCGATGCCCTGTTCAGCCGAAAACAGGGGGAACTGGTTGAGCGAGTAGACGCCATCCGCAATCAGGTTGTCCTGTCGGCGCTAGGTATAGTGCTGGTGGTGGGCAGTATCAGTTACCTTCTGGGCAAAGCCTTGATCAGGCGAATCAACCATGTCGTCGCGCGGATGGATGATATTGCCCAGGGCGAAGGTGATCTGACCGTTTCGCTCGCTGTTCGGGGTCGCGACGAACTGGCAGAGCTCTCACGCTCGTTCAATTTGATCATCGAAAAGCTCAAACATAGCTTTACCCATCTCAATGATCAGATCAGGGACGTATCCAGCCTGTCTCTACAGGGAGCCGAAACCAGCCTTCTTACCGCCGAGCAAATGAAAAACCTGCTCCTGGAAACCGATCACCTTTCACAAGCCATGGACGAGATGTCCAAGGCCTCAATGGACGTTGCCATCAGTGCAGAGTCCGGATCGTCCACCGCTGCCGCGTCGGAGAATCGTGCCAGACATGGCAAGAAGACCGTGGAAGAAGCGGTGGAATCCATCAACGATCTCTCTCGCTCCTTTGATACGGTTTCCCTGGTCATCGAAAAACTCGAAAACTACAGCAAGAATATCAGCGCGGTGATTGATGTAATCCAGGGGGTTTCCGAGCAAACCAACCTCCTTGCTCTCAATGCTGCCATAGAAGCTGCCCGGGCCGGCGAGCATGGCAAGGGCTTCGCCGTCGTCGCCAACGAGGTCAGGCTGCTCGCATCACGGACAAGAAGCTCTACCGAGGAAGTTGGCGGGATGATTGCTTCCATACAGGATGCCGCTCGGGAGGCTGTCCTCGCGATGCAACAGGCGCACGTCAAAGCCCAGGACAGTGTCCGGCGCGTCAGCCATTCAGGCGAAGAACTCGAGCAGATCATTGGCGACTTCCATGTCATGGCTACGATGAACTCCCAGATCGCCGCAGCTGCTGAGCAACAAAGCTGCTCGGCAGCGGAAATCAATCGCAACATTACGGCCATCAAGGGTCTGGCATCTTCTACATCGGAACAGGCCCAGACAACCAGAGAAAACGCCAAACGGCTGTCGGCACGTGTCGACGATGCAACCCACGTTCTCGATGGCTTTACCATTGAATAGCGTGCACGAAAGGAGCTGATTATGCTGGTCAAAAAGGATTTGGCTTGCCTGCTCAAACGCACCGAACCGCTACATCCTGACATGATAATCAGTGACGTGGCCGACAGGATCCTGATCTTGAAAAACCAGAAATTTCTTTCCCTGCCGGTGATCGACAGCGCCAACCGACCACTCGGCATGGTAAGCCGCTCAAGACTGCAAGACATTTTTTTGCAGCGTTACGGGCGAGAACTATGGGGACGCCGGCCCGTTGCCGACATCATGAGCACCACGCCGTTGCTGATTCCGCTTGAAATGAGTATGGAGGATGCCGCGAGCTCGGTTACCGCCCAGCTGAAATATCCGATCACCGAAGACTTTATTTTCGTAGATCAGGCTGGGGCCTATCTCGGACTGGGGACCGTACTGGACCTGCTTGAGGCGTTGGCCAAGGATCTCGGTAGAAACCGGCGGGCCCTCATACGTGCCCAGCAAATTGCCGGGCTGGCGAGTTGGGAATGGAATGCCCACAACGACACCTTCGACGGATCGTTGCACCTGGACCCGATTCTGGGCCTCAGTCAACCTGGTCGAGACGCCACCCTGGCAAGCCTGACCGAGGCATTCGAGCCGGCGTCCCAGGCGCTTATCCATCAATTCTTTCATGCGCCCGAAGGCGACCTGCCCCAGACGGTCGAACTGCGGATTACCTCCGACGACGGCGAGCAACGCCTGATCGAATTGCAGGGAGAACACTATGTGGATGGTGAAACCGGAGAACATCGAGCGGTAGGGACCATCAGGGACATCACGCAACGTAGGCTTACGGAGGAACGCATGGCCTACCTGGCCAATTTCGACCAGCTCACCAAACTTCCGAACCGCTACCTTTTCCAGGACAGGCTCAAGCACGCCATCGCTCAAGCGGACCGCAGCGGAAGCTCTATCGCGCTGTTGTTCCTGGACATTGATCGTTTCAAGTGGATAAACGATGCTCTGGGCCATGCGGCCGGTGATGAGCTGCTCATGCAGGTCGCCCAGCGACTGAACGACACCGTACGGGTCTCAGATACAGTCGCCCGACTAGGGGGCGATGAATTTACCATCATCCTGGAAAACATTACGACAACTAGCCAGATAACCAGCGCCGTCGAGCATATTCTTGGCAGCTTCCGCGGCAAGTTTCAACTGGCCCGACGGGAGGTTTCCGTCTCCACCAGCATTGGCGTGGCCGTTTACCCCGGTGATGCTGATGGTGTCGAAACGCTGCTCAAAAGTGCCGATACAGCCATGTACCGCGCCAAGCAGGAAGGCCGGGACGGGTATCACTTCTACACCGAAGAGCTGAACCGCAAAGCGGATCGGCGGCTCGAGTTGGAACACGCTCTGCGTAGCGCACTGGAACGAAACGAATTTGAACTCTACTTCCAGCCCCAACTTCACACAACGACGGGACGCCTGATCAGTGCGGAAGCCCTGCTGCGCTGGTTTCCTCCGTCGGGCTCGATCGGTCCAGCAGAATTCATTCCGCTACTGGAGGACCTGCGGCTCATCGTCCCGGTAGGCCGCTGGGTCCTTGAAAAAGCCTGCGAAGCTGCCTCCAGGTGGCAACGGGAAGGTCTGGACGGGGTAAGGGTTGCAGTCAATCTATCCGTCCACCAACTGCGGCATTCCGACTTTGTCTCGACGGTAAAGGAAACCCTGAACAAAACCGGGTTGGCCCCCGAGCTACTCGAGATCGAGGTAACCGAAAGCATTTTGCTGGATGACCGGGGAAGCGCCATCGCCCTGCTTGAGCTCAATGATCTGGGCGTGCGGGTGGCAATCGATGACTTTGGGACAGGCTACTCATCACTGGCCTACCTCAAACGCTTCGCAGTAGATACGCTCAAACTTGACCGTACCTTCGTGAGCGACCTTACGGTGGACGTAGACGACGATGCCATTGCGTCGGCGGTTATTACACTGGCGCATTCACTGGGCATTACTGTTACCGCCGAAGGCGTAGAAACCGCCGTCCAGAGGCAGTTTCTGGCCGAGCGCAAATGCGATTGCATACAGGGTTTTCTGATCAGTCCTGCTGTGCCGGAGGCGGCTTTTCTCAAGTGGGCAGCCTCAGCGACCAAAATCGTGCCGGCCAGTCCGCTCATTTGCGCTTGAAGCGGCTATTGCGCCGCTCGGTTCTGGCAAGTTTCCAGTAGGTCTTCCAGTTGGCGGTAGCGCCAGAACTGATGGTCACTGCGCAGGGAAAAGGTGTGGATAGGTACTATAGTGGTTGAAAGCTGCTTCGACCTGAAGGCAGCACATCCGCCACTGCCATGACAACAGGAGCAATCGATATGACCTCTAAGTCACTAGCCATCCGAGCGTTAGGTATGGCTGCACTCGCAGCGCTGCTTGCCGCTCCAGCCATCGCCCACCACGGCTGGTCATGGGCCGAGTCGGAGCAAATGGAGCTGACCGGCACCGTCAGTAAAGTACAGATTGCACCGCCCCATCCCTGGCTGGACGTCGAGGCGGAGGACGGGCTCTGGCGGGTCGAGCTGGGCAATCCGAATCAGACTGAAAGAGCCGGATTCGAGGAAGGATCAGCCAACCCGGGCGATGACATCACCGCAGTCGGCAACCGCACCCAGGACCAATCCGAGAAGCGCATGAAGGCTGTGCAGATCACCGTGGGCGATCAGACCTACGATATCTATCCCGAGCGCATCCAGAAGCAATAGGCATAGTGCCTGAGCTCTGGGCCACGTTAGCGGCGCTGCCGCCTGCTGTTTTTCTGCAGCAGTCCAGCGTGGCCTACCTGCTGGTCAATGCAGCGCATATCGCCTCGCTGGCTATGCTGGTGGGCACCATGGTGTCACTTGATCTGCGTCTGCTCGGAGCCTTTCGCACCGTCCCGCTGGCGGTGATCGGGCCTTTTCTGTCGCGCATGGCTGCGGGCGGACTGATACTGGCGGTACTGACCGGCGCGTGGCTATTCTCCGTAAATGCGACCGAATATGTCAGCAACACGGCGTTCCTGGCCAAGTTATGTCTGGTAGGTCTTGGGGTGCTTAATGCCGTTTGGCTTCATACTCGCGGCAACTGGGCGCTGGCGCTTGATAAAGGCCAAGCCAGCCCCGCCGTGAGACTCCATGCCGCCCTGTCTCTCGGAGTATGGCTGGGTGCCGTCGTGGCAGGGCGCTGGATTGGTTTTTTGTAATAAAGAGGAGCTGGCTGATGGCATTGCTTACCCAGCCTCTGTCAAAAAACTTGATCCCAGTCCTCTGCATCGACAAAACCCAGCACCTTCGCATCTGGTTCCTGTGCGGGTTTCACCAGAAACCAGGATGCTGCGTAATTGGGTGTTTCGCTGGAGTAGCCTAGCGCGTCTTCGAAGTCATCCTTGCAGCTGCTGTGAGTAACCAGAATCAGATTTCGGTCGGGACGCTTGTGCGCCAGGGCATCTCGCAACAGCGTTCCCTCCTTGCGGCACTCGTAAAGCCATTCCTGGCTAACGGAGGCTGACCCGAAAACAATGTTGGCGGTCTGAGTGGTGCGCGCCAGAGGACTATGGAATATGTCGGCATTATCCAGTCCAAGCTGTTCATATTGCTTTCCCAACGCATAACCCATCGGGACGGAGCGTGCGGTTATGCCGCCTGGGTCGTCATTCAGGCAGGGCGCATCGGCACGGTCGCAGCGTTCCAGATGCCGAATAACCGTTATCACCTCCCCCGTCTTCCAGCTGGACTTCAGCACCGCTACATCAGGGTCGCCTGGGACCGAGAGATCGGGCATGGACGGCGACAGAAATAAATAGATGCCCAGCCCTATCAGCCCAAGACCAGCCAGCCCCACCATGGTTAATTTTTTTCTCTGCTCACCGAGCCGGCCTAGGCGGGACGCTTCAGGCTTCGTTTTTGTCATTAATCTGATCCTAGAGTCTGACGAGGTAGTCGGTCGAACCGCGCCAGCCATTAAACCGCGATCAGGTGACACTTTAGTGTCAGCGCGCCGCTTTTGGTCTGGACTAAAACAGAGCGATACTTTATAGGATCGATATACCAACGCCAGGAGCGCATAGGCCGCACCTGCAACAAATTATTTCAACACCCACATACCTAGTTCGACTAGCGACAATGGCTGGGCAAGTTCAGCTCATCCCGGCCAGACGGGGCCGCTAAGCAACTTCAGACATTGACCCCAGACTGAGGGTTTGCGGCTGCGGCTGCACTACCGGACATAGAGATTGTATTTCCAGCTCCAGATTCTGGAGATGAAGTTGCATGCACCGGTGGGAGATAAGCACTGCACGATCAGTCGGGGTTTTTTTCAAGGCTTGCTCACCCATCTGGATAAACCATTTCACCTTGTCGATCCGACCCTGCAAATAATCGATATCCTGTACGTCATTCACGATAAGCATGTCTTTCTCCCTTTCATAATCAGTACAAACGACTGTCCTTGTATTGCCTACTACCCGGCCGGCAGATACCCGTTACCCAAACAGGCGTTCAGGTCCTTTCAACCTAGTATCGCCCGGCCAAAAAGGAAATATCAGTTAGCTATATCGACCGTGGTGTACAGGGGTCTGCGTTATATTCCGCATCGTCCAGCGATGGCTGGTGTTGGGTGGGACTCAGGCCGCGAGAAGAACCAGCGCATAACCAAAGGCGCCAATGAGGAAGGCACTGAATCGGCTCTCACGTTCTTCCGGCAGCTCTTCCTTCATTACCGTCAGGATGACGCTACCCGCAAGTATTGCCGTCCAGGCAGAAATCGCCAGTTCGGAAATTTCCCAGGTGACTCCCAGCCACCAGCCAACCAGCAAAGCTGCAGCCAGTACCCAGCGGCCCTGCCTGTCGAATTGCTTCAGATGGTCCTGTTCGAGACTGAAATCATTCACCAGGAAATGCAGAGCCATGGCGACAGTGAACCACAGCAAGCTGGCCGGCCCATCTGCTTCGCGATGGGTAAGAAGATAACCTATCAGGATGTTGTAAAGCGCGAACGATACGATGTGCAGCCAGAACACGCCACCATGCGTTTGAGCTTCCTCTGGCAGGCGCCGCCGATGCTGCCTGACCATTCGCTCCAGACCGTAAAACACTATCAGGCCGCTTAGAGCCAGCAGATAGGCATGATGTTCCAGATAGGACAGAATCTCGGAGTCCTGGTTATCAACGATCCGCTGGCCCCGGGCAATTTCCGGCAAAAGATGAATGAATACGTAGGACACGGAAACGCCGCCCGCCAGCGAGAGCCAGCGGCTACGGGGTTTGCTATTAAGGAATTTCAGTTTTCCGGAAAAAAAGTGAACCAGTATCAGAACAGCGGCAGCGACAAAGGTGGCTAACATGATGAAGGGGTCTTTTTTCAGGCTATGTCAGTGGGACCGTCCGATTAAACGAGGGTTCGACAACAGTCAGAACTGGGCGCCGCACCGCAGTCTCATCGAGACCGGACGCCAACTATTTGCTGTAACCCGCAGGCCACTCCTCGTCGCGATTCAGCCCGTCCCCATAGGCCAGCCATGGCACTTCGTGGGACGTCCAGATATGTCCTGCCGGCGTGGCTCCAGGATCGTCATCCAGCGTAGCGACCCGTACTATCACATAGGCAAGCCCTTCCTTTTCGGCAGCCAGTTGGGTTCCGCAGCGGCTGCAGAAATGCCGTACCTTGCCCGCAGAGGATTCAAAATGGCCAAGCAGCTCTTCGCCGCGCAGCCAGCGAAAGTGCTCAAGCCGCACGCCAGCCCCGCTGTTGAACGCTGCGGCATGTGCCTTGCGACAGGTTTTGCACGAGCAATGGCGGATAGGCGTATCGAGGCTATCTACTTCATAGCCGATGGCGCCGCACAGGCAACTTCCTTGCATCGGATTTTTCCTCGGGAATAAACAGTTGAGCATAGCAAACCGCACAGAGCGCCCGGATTTGCCGATTTATCGGCAGCACGCCAGCTGTCGCGACCGGCGAGAGCTCACAGCAGAAACATGCCTTTGGAGCACAACACCAGAAGCACGGCCAGCAACAGCACGCTTACATTGAGCCAGTACGTGCCGCGCTCACCCAGAATTCCGCTCCGGCGCAGGAAAGCAAGTGCCACGTAATGAAGAAGGATAAGCGCTGCCAGCAGCAGTTTCAGGCTGAGAAACAACGAAAAAGTACTGGCGAACGGATCAAGCAGATAACTGCGATATGGCCATACCAACGCCAGACCCACTCCATATAGTAACAACCCGGCCCAGTGGATAACGTCCTGGGCACGCTTTTTGATAGCCTGTCTGGCCGTTTCGACGGGCTCTGCGCTCATGTTGCGTGTAGCCGGCCACAGAATAACGACCTGGAAAAACAGAGTACCGATAAACGCAATGGTTGCCAGAAGATGGAGCGATTTAAGCGTAACGTAGGTCATGTCCGATCCGCAGTGGTAAAAGGACATCAGCATACCGCAACATGTCATTGAAGGCAGCGCTGGGCCTACTCCAATCGCCTTCGGCCTCTACCTTTGGCATTATCTGCCCTTGGGCAAACCTCTTCAAATAGCCAACCCTGGGAATAGCGATGATGGCGTGGCGCAAAAGCGTAGTGTTAACGGTTCTACTCTGGCTGGCGACGCCGCTGATCAGCATGGCAGATCAACCGTTGACGCTGGTCGCGGCATCGGATCTGCGATACGCGCTCGATGAGATCCTCGACCGCTGGCACCTGGACAATCCGGACAGCCCGGTGCGAGTGATCTATGGCTCATCAGGTCGCTTTGCCACGCAGATTCGCCAGGGTGCGCCCTTTGATCTGTACCTGTCGGCTGACATTGCCTACACCGAAGCGCTTTACCGCGAAAACCTGACGGCAGGCCCACCACGCCCCTATGCCAGCGGACGACTTGTGTTATGGAGCCGGGATGCTTCGCTGAGCGAAGCAGGCATCCAGGCCCTGGCTAGCAACCCGCCACAGCGGTTGGCAATCGCCAGACCGACCCATGCGCCTTACGGGGACCGGGCGCGGCAGGCAATGCAAACGCTGGGCATCTGGTCTGCGCTCGAACCCCGGCTGGTCTACGGGGAAAACATAGCGCACACGGCGCAGATGGCGCAGTCGGGCGCGGCCGATGCCGCCATCATCGCCCTGTCGCTGGCTTTGCATCCAACGATGCAAAAAAGTGGGCACTTCAGTCCCGTTGATTCGTCCCTGCATGCGCCCCTGGAACAGGCCCTGGTACTGACCCGTCAGGCAGCAGACAAGCCTGCGGCCTGGCTGCTGGCTGATTTCATTCTGGGCCCTGCGGCCAGGACAGTCTTTACCCAATACGGTTTTGGAGTGCCGTCATTCGCTGAAAAGCTGCCCCAGCCCTGAACTGGCGCTATCATGTGCCCATGACATCATCCCCGCTCGCCCCTTCGCCATGCTGACCATCACACCCGATGACTGGATGGCCATCCGCGTCACGCTGCAGCTGTGTTTCTATACAACAGTCATTCTGATGATCATCAGCACACCGCTGGCGCTCTGGCTGGCTGACGGAAACAGCCGCCTGCGCTCTGTGGTGCAGGCGCTGGTGGCCCTGCCCCTGGTGTTACCGCCCACCGTGCTGGGGTTTTATCTGTTGCTGGCCCTCGGACCCCAGGGCTGGATAGGCGGCACCCTCGAGCGCTTCGGACTGGACCATCTGGCTTTTTCCTTCAGTGGCATCCTGATCGGCTCGGTGATCTATTCGCTGCCCTTTGCGGTGCAGCCTTTGCAACAGGCCTTCCGGCAAATGGGACGCCGGCCCCATGAGGTCGCGCAGTCGCTTGGTGCTGGTCCCCTGGACCGCTTCATAAGCATTACCCTGCCGCTGGCACGCAACGGATTCGTTATTGCTGCAACCCTTGCGTTTGCTCATACGCTGGGCGAGTTCGGCGTAATCCTGATGATCGGTGGCAGTATTCCCGGTGAGACCCACGTGTTATCCACCACAATCTATTCACATGCCGAAGCGATGAACTACGCCGCCGCACACAGGCTTTCGCTGATGTTGCTGGCCGCCGCCTTTACCGTCCTGTTTATTGTCTACCTGGCCAATAGCCGCAAGCCTGTCGTGGTGCAACCATGACGCTCAGCCTCCGGGCGCACGTGGCGCGTCCAGGCTTTCTACTCGATGTAAACGCCTGCCTGCCGACCCAGGGCGTCACGGCATTGTTCGGACGTTCCGGTTGCGGCAAGACCACTTTATTGCGCTTGATCGCCGGCCTTGACCGCCACTCTGGCAGCCAGGTGAACTTTGGCGAGCAGGTCTGGCAGAACGAGCACCACTTTGTTCCGCTGGAACGCCGACGGATCGGCATGGTTTTCCAGGAGTCGTCCCTGCTGTCGCACCTTGGCGTGCGGGACAATCTGCTCTATGGCTATCAACGCACCCCGCCAGCACTTCGCCGATTGGAGTTCGAAGATGCTTTGGATTTGCTCGGAATTCACGATCTGGTTGATCGGCGCGTCGATCAGCTATCCGGGGGGCAGCGCCAGCGTATTGCGTTGGGTCGAGCCCTGCTGAGCAGTCCGCAAATGCTATTGCTGGATGAGCCTTTATCGGCACTCGACAGCCAGAGCAAGCGCGACATTCTGCCCTACATTGAACGGTTGGCCGCCCATGCAGGTATCCCGGTCTTCTATGTTACCCACGCCGCAGACGAGATCGAGCGGCTGGCTGACAACATCGTTTTCATGCAGGCCGGGCGCGTAACCCATATTGAAACGCTGCAACAGGCGCTGAATCGGCCCGACTCCCCCCTGTTTCAGGATGATGGGCCGGCAAGCGTGCTGCAGGGCAGACTGGAACCAGCCGGGGCGGATGGGCTCGGCGTGTTTCGTGCAGGAATGGTAACGCTGAAACTGGCAGGCATCGACGCTGCGACGTCCAGCGCCCGGTTACGTATCAGGGCTCGAGATGTCAGCCTGGCACTGGACCCGCCACAGCGCATCAGCATCCTCAACCATCTACCAATGACCATAGAAAAACTGCACAAACCAGTGGCTGGCAAGGTCGTCGTACGGGGGCGGCTCGCCGGAGGGCAACCACTTCTGGCCGAGATCAGCGCCTGGTCCTGCACCGAGCTTGGGCTGGCTCCAGGGCTGGCGGTTCATGCCCTGATCAAGGCTGTCTCACTGTTCAATTGAAGCTGAACTGGAAACGGCTGGTAGCAACCCTGCGATTCAGCCGCCCGAGGCGTTCATGAACCGAACGATCTGCACTTCACCGTCCACCGAAAAATCGTGGTGCGCGGGTTTATGCTGCAGCGCTTTGCCCAACGCCTGAAGAATCGGTGCATCGCTGGTTGGATGACGACGTACCAACCCGCGCATATCGATTGAATTTTCCTGCCCAAGACACAACAGCAATCGGCCTTCTGCGGTCATGCGAACCCGGTTGCAGGTCGAGCAGAAATTATGCGAATGGGGTGAAATGAAACCGATACGGCTGGCCGGGTAGCCTTCGACCCGCACGTATCGCGCCGGACCGCCGCTGCTCTCGGTACTGTCGATCAGTTGATAGCGCTGCGCAATGGTTGCGCGCACTTCGTCGCTTGAGCAGAAGGATTCACCCCGTGAGCGACCGACATTCCCCAGCGGCATTTCTTCAATGAAACTGATATCCAGTCCACGCTCCAGCGCATAATCCACCAGCGCTGGTACCTCATCGGCGTTGCGTCCTTTCATAACCACGACGTTCAGTTTGATGCGCTTGAAGCCAGCCTCGCGTGCTGCATCGATGCCGGCAAGCACCTGCTGCAGATCGCCGGTGCGGGTAATTGCCCTGAATTTTTCCGAATCAAGGCTATCAAGGCTGATATTGAGCCGTTGCACACCCGCGTCGGCCAGTGGCTTCGCCAGCCGGACCAGTTGCGATCCATTGGTGGTCATGACCAGCTCTTTCAAGCCCGGCAAGGCGGCGATTTGGGCACAGAGCCCGACGATTCCCTTGCGGACCAGAGGCTCACCGCCAGTCAGGCGAATCTTCTTCACTCCCTGTCCCACAAAAATGCCCGCCAGACGCTGGATTTCTTCGAGGGTCAACACCTGCTCGCGGGGGAGAAAGGTCATTTCTTCGGCCATGCAGTAAACACAGCGAAAATCACAGCGGTCGGTCACCGACATGCGCACGTAATCTATACGTCGCCCTGAGCCATCTACCAGCTGCGTATCGACCATCTGTCACTGCCCCCATCACTTATGACCTTAAAGCACCCATGCACCAGGACGGACCCTGGCCGCTGCTTGCTGAAGAATCGTTGCATTTACTCGAGCATGGCACAAGCGCAGAAAGGTTGCCGCCCGTTCAGCCCGCCTTTTGTCTCCGACCCTGGCACCGGCCAATCGTGCCCGTATGTCAGGAACGGGGCGCCCATTTGTCCAGCGCTGTCTGATCCCCTTCACGGGCGTCGACCCAGCGGGGACCTTCAGCGGTGTCTTCCTTTTTCCAGAATGGCGCCCGGGTTTTCAAATAATCGATGATGAAGTGGCTCGCTTCAAAGGACGCAGAACGGTGGGCGGAGCTGACCCCGACAAAAACAATGGGTTCCCCCGGCTCCAGCTTGCCGACCCGGTGCACTACGTCCACACACGACAGCGGCCACCGTTCTTCCGCCTCCCTGACAATTTTCTGCAGAGCCTTCTCGGTCATTCCGGGGTAATGCTCCAGCAACATGCCCGCCACCTCTTGCCCGTCATTAAAGTCACGAACATAGCCGACAAAACCGACCACCGCGCCGACGCCAAGCTGGTCGCGGTGCAACGCGTTGAGCAACTGGCCTGGATCAAAAATAGCGGTCTGCACCTGAACTGGCATTCAACCTCCGGTTACCGGTGGAAAAAACGCGATCTCGTCGCCGTCTCTCAATGGCTCATCGAGATTGCAAAGTTCCTGATTGCGCGCACACATCAAGCGCGGCTCGGACAACAGAATCCACGGCTCTCCCCGGTCGACCAGTCGGTTGCGCAGGGCGCCCACCGTATCGAGGTGCTCATCCCAGTGCATATGCGCCTGATCCTGATTGAGCAGTTCCCGGTAACGGGCAAAAAACTGCACGGTGATCACGGCGTCTCTCCGGCACGGTAATGGCCACTCTTGCCGCCGGTTTTTTCCAGCAGACGAGTCGACTCAATGACCATGCCCTTGTCGACGGCTTTGCACATGTCATATAGCGTTAGAGCCGCGATGCTGGCCGCAGTCAGCGCTTCCATCTCGACCCCGGTCTGCCCCGCGAGTTTGCAGGTAGCCCGAATGCGCACCGCATCCGGCTGTTCAGCAGTCAGTTCCACCTTAATACCCGTAAGCAGCAACGGATGGCACAGCGGGATCAGTTCATGGGTGCGCTTCGCCGCCTGAATACCCGCAATGCGGGCTACAGCGAATACGTCACCTTTGGGATGCCCGCCGTTCTGTATCAATGCCAGTGTCTCAGGGAGCATACGCACCAGGCTTTCGGCCATGGCTTCGCGGGAAGTCGTGGCCTTGGCGGTGACATCGACCATATTGGCCTGCCCCAGGGCGTCCAGATGGGTAAGCATGTTGATATCCTGTATACGTCTGAATAACTGTCTGGAAGATGCCATGGCCGCGGTGGGTTTGTCACGGTCAGTCTCAAAATCAGCGAGCGGGGAACCCTTACTCCCCTTCGCCCTCAAAGTTTATCGCCGTAGCGGGTGCTGGCAAGCTGAGCTATCGCTTGAAATAGTGAAGCCTCGCCCCCAGATAGAGAAAAGCTATATATCGTTTAGTTGAAATTTATTTTAAGCATTCGTATCAAGCACCTATTATCTGCCCCGTCTTCTTAACCAACCAACTCACAAGGAGTTATTAATGTCTGTTATCAACACTCAGATCAAACCATTCAAGGCCCAGGCGTTCCAGAACGGTGAGTTCATCGAAGTCACCGAAGCTGACCTCAAGGGCAAGTGGGCGGTATTTTTCTTCTACCCAGCCGACTTCACCTTCGTTTGCCCGACTGAACTGGGCGACGTAGCTGATTACTACGACGAGTTCCAGAAGATGGGCGTAGAAATTTATTCCGTTTCTACTGACACCCACTTCACCCACAAAGCCTGGCACGACAGCTCCGAAACCATCGGCAAGATCCAGTACCCCATGATCGGTGACCCAACTGGCGCTGTTACCCGCAACTTCGACAACATGCGCGAAGACATGGGTCTAGCTGACCGTGGCACCTTCATTATCGATCCTGAAGGCATCATCCAGGCCGTTGAAGTGACCGCCGAAGGCATCGGCCGTAATGCTGAAGAGCTGATGCGCAAGGTTAAGGCTGCCCAGTACGTCGCTGCTCACCCAGGCGAAGTATGCCCGGCCAAGTGGAAAGAAGGCGAAGCTACGCTAGCCCCTTCCCTTGATCTGGTTGGCAAGATCTAAATAGTACCAGTGACCCGGCCCGCCGAGATGCACAGCGCATCCGGTTGGCGGGCCGGGTTTTTTTCGCCCCGAATTTAACCATTTTCAAAAGGACACGCACATGTTGGATGCGAATCTGAAGAAGCAACTGGACACGTACCTGCAGAATATCGTTAACCCGATAAAGATCAGCGTGTCCGCAGACGACAGCCCCAAGGCCAAGGAGCTTCTGGAACTGGCGGGCGAGATCACCGCCCTGTCCAGCAAGATCGATATGACCCGTGCCGATGACAGCCGGACGCCAAGTATGGCCGTTGGCCCGGATGGCCAGGAGCCACGCGTTCGCTTTGCCGGGATTCCCATGGGCCATGAATTCACGTCTCTGGTTCTTGCCCTGCTTCAGGCGGGTGGACATCCGTCCAAAGCCGACGCGGCGCTTCAGGAGCAGATCCGCAATCTGGAGGGCGAGTACCATTTTGAAACGTACATATCGCTGTCCTGTCATAACTGTCCGGACGTCGTTCAGGCACTGAACCTGATGGCGAATCTGAATCCCAACATCACCCATGTGATGATTGACGGTGCGCTGTTCCAGAGCGAAGTTGATGAGCGACAGGTAATGGCAGTGCCTTCTGTCTACCTGAACGGGCAGCCCTTCGGCCAGGGCCGCATGACTCTCTCGGAGATCGTCAACAAGGTCGACACGGGTGCTGCGCGCCGCAAGGCCTCGGAACTAACCCAGAAAGCACCCTTCGACGTGCTGGTCGTGGGTGGCGGTCCGGCTGGCGCAGCTGCAGCGATCTATGCTGCACGCAAGGGTATTCGTACCGGCATCGTGGCGGAAACATTTGGTGGCCAGGTAATGGACACCGTGGGCATCGAGAACTTTATCTCGGTCTCCTATACCGAAGGCCCCAAGCTGGTGGCGAATCTGGAACAGCACATCAAGGATTATGAAGTCGATGTGATGACCGAGCAGAAGGTGTCCAGGCTGACCAGTGACGATCTGGTGGAATTGACGCTCGATAGCGGCGCTACCCTGACCAGCCGCTCGGTGATTCTGGCTACCGGTGCGCGCTGGAGGGAAATGAACGTACCCGGCGAGCATGAGTACCGCGGCAAGGGCGTGGCCTATTGTCCACATTGCGACGGCCCCCTGTTCAAGGGCAAGCGCGTAGCGGTAATCGGCGGGGGCAACTCCGGCATAGAAGCGGCAATCGACCTGGCCGGTATCGTCGAGCATGTCACCGTGCTGGAATTCAGCGATACCCTGCGTGCCGACGAGGTGCTGCAGCGCAAGGCGCGCTCGATGCACAACGTGGTGATCATCAAGAACGCTCAGACCACCGAGGTTCGCGGCGACGGCAACAAGGCGGTGGGGCTGACCTACACTGATCGCACCAATGGCGAAAGCAAGCAGCTCGACGTAGCAGGTATCTTCGTGCAGATCGGTTTGGTGCCCAATACCGAATGGTTGAAGGATAGCGATCTGAAGCTCACTCGCTTTGGCGAAATCGAGATTGACGCGCGGGGCGCTACGTCCATGCCGGGTGTGTTTGCGGCTGGCGACGTGACGACCGTTCCCTTCAAGCAGATCGTTATTGCTATGGGCGCGGGCTCGGCGGCTGCGCTAAGTGCCTTCGACTATCTGATCCGCACCCCTACTCCGGCGGCAGTTCTCGGTCAGCACGCGGAGCGTGAAACAGCCTGACAAGCTGAATCATAGACGCAAAAAAACCGCACCCCGACTAATCTCGGGGTGCGGTTTTTTTTGACCGCAGATCAGATCCGGAAGCGGCTGACCAGATCGTTCAGTTCCACTGCCAGGCGAGACAGCTCGCGACTGGAGCTACTGGTCTGCTCTGCGCCAGCCGCAGACTGGGTCGACAGGTCCCGAATATTCACCAGGTTACGGTCCACTTCACGGGCTACCGACGCCTGTTCCTCGGAAGCACTGGCGATAACCAGATTGCGCTCGTTGATTTCGCTGATGGCGCTGGTGATGCGGGTCAGCGCCTGTCCAGCTGCGTCAGCCTGTTCCAGCGTACTGGTCGCCATGGTCTTGCTGATGCGCATGGCTTCGACGGCCTTTTCGGTGCCCTGCTGGATGGTTCCGATCATTTCCTCGATTTCGCTGGTCGACTGCTGGGTGCGATGGGCTAGTGCGCGTACTTCGTCGGCCACTACCGCAAAACCACGGCCTTGCTCACCCGCGCGGGCGGCTTCGATCGCAGCGTTCAACGCCAGAAGGTTGGTTTGTTCGGCAATGGCGCGGATAACATCAAGAACCCGGCTGATATTCTGCGCCTTGTCGGCCAGTTCCTGCACTTCGGTGGCCGTGGACGTGATAGTTCCCGACAACTTGTCGATGCTGGTAACGGTACGGGAGACTTGCTGCTGCCCTTCGACGGCGATGGTCGAGGTCATTTTGGACTGTTCGGAAGTGGACACCGCGTTACTCGCCACTTCATCCACCGCAACGCTCATCTCGTTGACCGCTGTGGCAGCCTGCTGAATCTCGTCGTTCTGACGCTGTAGACCGCGGGTCGCATCCTCGGTCACCGCATTCAGCTCCTCAGCGGCGGAAGCCAACTGGTTGGACGAGCTGGCAATGCCCTGAATGGTATCGCGCAACCGAGCCTGCATCGTCGACAGCGCCTGAAGTAAACGTGCTGCCTCATCTCGCCCTAGTATCGTGAAGGATTGTGTAAGGTCGCCAGCGGCTACCACTTCACTTATCTCTACTGCCTGGCGGATCGGGACCACGATACTGCGAGTCAACAACCACGCCAGAATAACAGTCATGAACGCGGCAACAACTATGAAAGTAACCACCTGATTGAAGCCCGTATAATAGCTGTCCCTGGAAGCGGTGGCCGCGCTGGCACTGCCTTTGACCACTTCCTGCTCTACAGCGATCAAACGCTGGGTAAACTCATCGGCAATCGGGTTTAGCCGGTTGTTGACCACGCCCATTGCCTGATCAGTCTGGAACTCGTGGGCCAGTTGAATTACCTCAGCCTGTATCCGTACATATTCATTTTTCTTTTCCACATAGGAGGCGAAGAGCCCCTGCATCGGCGTGCCTGCAACCTTACCGGCAAACTCGTTTTCTGCCTGGCCCAGTGCATTCAGCATCTCGCTCATCTGCCGTTGCAGTTCGCTGATTTCCCTGGCGTTTTCCGCCAGCAACGCCCTGAGTGTGAAGATACGAAACCTCATAAGGTTCTGGTTGATATCTGTCAGGAGCTTCAGTTCCGGCAGCCAGATCTGCTCAACGTCCCTCGCCTGGTCGCGCATTGAGCCCATTGATTTCAAGGCAAGCACACCGAGCAACACCACAATCAAGGCTATTACGGCAAACCCGGCAGAAAGCCGGGCAGCAATGGGGAAGTTTCTTAAGTTCATCTAGGCGCACCTGAGCGAGTAATGGGGTGATTATTCATAGTCGGCTCAGGTCAAAATTTCTTTAAAATTCAGTTGTAACAAGATGCCGGATGCCGCGCAGCTTCACGGCGCGAAAGGCGCCTTGGTAGATGGCCTATGCTTTGCGGCGTCATAATCCGCTCCAGACTCATCCGACAGACTGTCTGGATCAAACCGGGCAAGACAGCCGCCGCCCAGTATCGGAGGCATACCAGCCGCCCCTCTATTTAAAGGGGAAGCCTGATCCTCGTCCTGGTCAGAATCGTCTTCGGGCCGGCTCAACGTGGCGAACCATGGTCGTTGAAGAGCTTGACGGCGCGCAGCACGTCCCGACGGCTTATCTGCCCCACCAAAACCCCATTTTCAAGCACCGGCAAGCGGCGCCGGCCCTTCTCGATAAAATATTCGGCGGCTTTGATTATGTCCGCATCCGCATCGATGGTATCAGCGGCCGGCGACATCACCGACGCAACGAGGGTGGTACCAGATTCTTCGAAGTAACTACCCGTGAGAATACCCTTCAAACAATCACTTTCGGATAACATGCCGATCAGCTTCTTCTTCGAATCAACTACCGGTGCTCCGGATATCTTGTGCATCAGCAGTGTATCGATCGCACTGGCCAACTCGATGTCCGGAGCCAGACAGATAAGATCGGTGGACATGTAGTCGCGTACTTTTACGATCTTGAGCATGCTGCTCTCCTGTTACGAACACGACAGCGCCTGTTGAATCGTTCAGCTAAAGACGACTGTCTTGTTGTCGTGAACTAGAACCCTGTCCTCCAAGTGATAGCGCAATCCGCGGGAAAGTACCATTTTTTCAACGTCTTTTCCCAGGCGAACCATGTCGTCGGCATTGAAACGATGGCTTATTCTGACGACGTCCTGCTCGATGATAGGCCCGGCATCCAGCTCTTCTGTCACATAGTGACAGGTAGCCCCAATCAGTTTTACGCCGCGCTGGGCAGCTTGATGATAAGGCCTGGCGCCGACGAAGGAAGGCAGAAAACTGTGATGAATGTTGATTACTCGGTGCGCGTAGCGCTGACAAAGCTCAGGCGGAAGTATTTGCATGTAACGCGCCAGAACAATGCAGTCAGCCTGTTGGCTGTCGACCAGTCTGGTTACTTCCGCAAAGGCGGGTGCCTTGTTGTTTGGATCAACCGGAACGTGATGAAACGCAATGCCGTGCCACTCCACCATACTGCGCAGATCATCGTGATTCGATATGACGCTGGTGATATCACACTCCAGTTCGCCGCTGTGCCAACGGTGGAGCAGGTCAGCGAGACAGTGCGATTCCCGGCTGGCCATGAGGACCACCTTCTTGCGCTGGGCTGAATCGCTCACGCGCCAGTCCATTGCATATTCTGCGGCGATGGGCGCAAAGGCAGTACGCAACCCCTCTGCATCGAACGGCAGGGAGTCCGCTCTTATTTCATGGCGCATGAAAAACCAGTTGGAAAGATTATCCGAATGATGGTTGGCTTCGGTAATCCATCCATTATATGCAGCCAGAACATTGCTGACCTTTGCCACAATGCCAACCCGATCAGGGCAGGCAATAACCAATCGAAATGTATGCATCAATCAGGTCTCCAAGACCCGTGGCGGGCTGCCCCGGATAAAGCGCAGCATTCTACTCGTTGCGCCACACAATTACAGCCAAACCATCGGAAGAACACCTTTATATACAATGTTCTTAACATGCTCATTGATCAGCTAGTTGTGTTGAGACTTTGCTTAAATTAATATGCGGCTTGCATTTAAATTTTCTGCCGTCCCCCAAGGTAAACTTTATGTCAATGTTACAAGAATATCGCCAGATCGAAGAAACCATCCGTGAACTTTCTGATCGTCTTAAGTCGTTGTCAAATGATGACAAATTGAAAAAAGAGATCGAGTTCGAAGAAAAACTGCGTGCTCTGATGGGGCAATATAACAAGTCGCTCAAGGAAGTTGTTGCCATCCTTGATCCGGATAGCAAGTTTTCCGCCTCCAGCAAATCGGCCAAGCCCGCTGGTGGAGCCAAGCGCGCCCGCAAGGTCAAGCAGTACAAGAACCCCCATAACGGCGAAGTAATCGAAACCAAGGGCGGCAACCACAAGACGCTCAAGTCATGGAAAGAGCAGTATGGTGGAGACACTGTTGAATCCTGGATGAAAATCCTGGGTTAAGCCAGAGCGCACCTGGTAGAGACATCTGGCCCCGCCCTTCAGGCGGGGTTTTTATTGGCGTCCATTTTAAATTAGAGCTTGAGAATGGCCTGGCCTCAGTTGTTGATATCGTTCAACCGATGGGCCAACTGCTCGGCGTAGGTGCGCCAGCCTTTCAACAGCGCTTGTTGATTACCGTTTACCGAAGCCATAGTTTCATCAATTGCTGCAAAGAAGTTGGTGAAAGTGATCGAGGCACCTGGCAACTTACCGGCTAGCCTGTCTCTGCAGAATGTCATCCAGGCATGGCGATCACGTTCATTCAAAGTGTCCGGATAGTTGCGGGCACGATAACGGAAAAGCAAGTCCACCAGTCGCTGATCTTGCAAAGGCCATTGGGTAACGGCAAGCATGTCTCCATCCGCTTCGCGGATCATGGGTAGTAACCGACGATCCGAATCCCCCATGAAGCCGTCATACAGTTGCAGATCAGGATCGTCCTGGTCCTGCTGTGGCGGACGGCCTTCGGCCGGTTGCGTAAACACGGTCTGTACCTTGCTGACCCCTTCGGCACGCCAGGCTGCCAACGACTCGGCCCGATACAGCAGCTCTGTCATGTTGAGTGTCAGGCGCTGAATATCTTCTTCCCTGAGCACCTTGATATCCGCAATCACCGGACACTTGTTGATATGGATCAGTTTGAGGCCCGGCCGACTTTCGCCTTCCTGCAAATCCTCACCTCGGGTATACATCAGCTCGCGCAGGCGTTCAGCAGTACCGCTCATGAGTAGATCAGGGTCCGCTGCCAAATCATAGACAATCAGGGCATTGCGGTTAGTCGGATGCCAGGCAAGCGGCAGCACTACTGAGAGGCCTTGGCGTTCACGGCCGAAGCGCCCAGACACGTGGACTAGCGGGCGTAAGTTTTGCAGATCGATCAACTCACAGACCTTGTGCTTGCTGCGCAGCGCATACAGATAGCTGTAAAGACGGGGCTGCGCCTGACGCAGCAGGCGGGCCATGGCAATAGTCGCGCGCACATCGGCGAGCGCGTCGTGGGCCTGGCCATGATCTATACCGTTGGCTGTAGTGAGTAGTTCCAGCCGCAAACTGGTAAATCCGTCCTGCTCTGGCCAGACGATACCCTCTGGCCGCAGCGCATGGGCGGTACGCAACGCATCAAGGAGATCCCAGCGGCTGTTGCCTCCCTGCCACTCCCGTGCATAGGGATCATGAAAGTTGCGATACAGGGAAAACCGCGTCATTTCGTCATCGAAGCGCAGACTGTTATAGCCTGCCGTACAGGTTTCAGGCGTCGCCATCTGTTCGTGCAGGAGATGCATGAATTGAGCTTCGGGCAGGCCCTGAGCCGCCCGTTCCGGACCGATCCCGGTAACCAGGCAGGCCATCGGATGCGGCAGCGTGTCCTCTGCCAACCGACAGTCGATGCAAAGAGGCTCGCCGATTTCGATCAGATTTTCATCCGTACGAATGCCCGCCACCTGCAGCGGCCTGTCGCGCCGCGGATCAATGCCAGTGGATTCGAAGTCGTACCAGAAGATGCTCTTGCTCATGTTCCTGCCCTGGATGCAAAAGGTGCAGGGTAACCGAACCAGCGGCTTCAGGCATCCAGCGAGTGGCTGAAACTGAAATAGCGCTCCAACAGTCGCGCCAGATGAGAAAAGGCCTCCCCATTGGCTACGATGCTGAAACCTGTATCGAAATGACCCGGCGAGATATCCGGTCTACTCCAGTGACTGAGTGCCTTGAAATTCAACACCTCTTCACTCGCCGTTGCCGATGGCAGTCTGAGCTGCATGTCGAATACTTCACCGACCATCACTGGCAGCAGGCTTATAAGCATCATGCCGTTATCGGAGATATTGCCAATCTGGCCCATCGGCCGCCCGGTATAGGCGTTGTATACGCTTAAATACTCAGCCAACTGGTGGCGAGCTATCCGACGCTGCTCAGTATGGCGCTCTCCGCCTGGAAAGGGTACGGGCTGCATATCAACAACGCTCCCGAACAAGATTTTGAATTTCCGCCTTGCGGGCTTCTACTCGCTGGCGATCGACTTCCCTACGTTTGCCGCTGGCATCTTTCTCGTACCAAAACACCCGACGATCAAATTGTGCCAGCTGCTGTCTCATATCCTGACACATAGCCTGCTGTTTTTTGCGCTGCTCGGCAAGACGAGCATTTTCAACAGACCGTTCCTCTCGTCGCACCTCCATCAGGCGCCGCAGATTATCTTCGCGTTGCAACACTTGGGGGTCACGCTCGATTATCTGGGGTGTTACCTCGATTTCCTGCGCGCCCTCCTGGTATCGCTCACCGAAGTGCACCCGCCCCTGCTCGTCAACCCAGCGGTATATTTCGGCCTGCACAGAAAAAGCAGCAAGGGTACCTACAAGAAAGAATAGTAGCTGTGGCATGGGATGCTTGTTCGCAATGTGGTCTGGACTGGCGGCTCGTGTCCAAGAATAGATCAGCTGAACCCCCAGAACCAGACGCTTCAGCGTCGCTCTGGCGGAAGGACTCTCTCGGGATCGTAGTGACCCAGCTGGCGCAAGGTCTCCAGTCGGGCTCCGGCACGATAGCTGTATTCGCTGGTTGGATGTTGCCGAAGAATGAATCGATAGGTTTGCGCTGCATCAAGAAAAAGCGCCTGACGTTCCAGGCACAATCCTCTGAGCAGCGAGATTTCGGGCTGAAGTTCGGGCTGAAGATTGTAGCGTGAGCGCCCCGCTCTTTCAGCCCGCGAAAGCAGACCGACGGTCTTTTCACAGTCTCCCTGATGATAGGCCTGGTAGGCATCATTCAAATGAGCGTGCGGGGAGGTAGAGGCGCAGCCAGTCAGGCCGGCAACACCAGCAAATGCCAGTATCAAGTGTTTCATCGCAGGTATCTCGCCAAATCAGTTATTTCCTTATCGGCTTGGCTCAGGCTTTCTTTACCGGCTCACGGCCCATATCCCTACCGGGTCCAGCATCCTGTCTACACTGAAGTAATATTCGTAACAGGAGTGGCCTAATGAATTTTCAGAACATTCTGATCGTGATCGACCCCACCAGCGAACAGGACCAGCCGTCCCTTCGCCGAGCGGAACAATTGGCTGAATTCTATCCCGAGGCGTCCTTCACACTTTTCCTGTGCGATTACAACTCGGCGCTGGATGGCGGAATGCTGTTCGCCACGCCCGGCCTGGAAAAAGCCCGGGCATCGCTGATGAAGCAACGCGAGCTGTTCCTCGACCAACTGGCCGCTCCGCTGCGCGACCGAGGCTTGAAAGTGCATACCAAAGCCGTCTGGGGCAAGCGCCTGGACCGCAATATACTGGACGCCGCAGGGAAGTTTCAGGCAGATCTTCTGCTGAAAACCACACACCATCATAATCCGATCAAGAGACTGCTTTTGAGCAATACCGACTGGCAGTTGATCCGTCATTGCGAGTCACCGCTGTGGCTGGTGAAACAGTCAGGCAATGTGATCGACTCGGTCTGCGCGAGTATCGATCCTCTGCATGAGGCAGACAAACCCGCCGCGCTGGATAACAAGCTCATGGCCAATGCCAACAGTCTGGCGAAGATACTGGACGCCCGCGTGCATCTGGCACATTGCTACAACCCTTTGCCCCGCACACTGGTTTATGACGCCAGCATCATTGCAGACTACGACGGCTATGCGGGCGAGGTGCGTAAACGCCATGCGGCGGCCTTCTCGGAGTTTTCCCGGTCTGCCGCTGTTGACGAGAACCAGAAGCACCTTTTGCAAGGTTATCCGGAAGAGGCAATACCCGACTTCGTAGCCGACACAGGCGTGAATCTGCTGGTAATGGGTGCCGTCTCCCGTTCCCGGCTGGACAGCGCATTGATTGGCCATACAGCCGAGCGGCTTCTGGATGATGTTCCCTGTGACGTGTTGGTGATCAAGCCTGATGGCTTTCGAGATCCGAGCAAGCCTGATTAGGCTGGTGCAACGGATTCGCGGCTGAGGCGGGTTATCGCGCCCCAGTCGCCAGCCTCGATCAAGGCGTGCGGTGCCATCCAGGTGCCGCCCACCGCCATCACGTTATCCAGCGCCAAATAGGCGTCGACATTCTCGCTGGCAATACCTCCAGTCGGACAAAAGCGTATGCCATGAAACGGGCCGGAAAAAGAGCGCAGTGCGTTTACGCCGCCACACACCTCAGCAGGAAACAGTTTGAATCGCCGATAGCCAAGGCGGTAGCCCATCATGATTTCCGACGCAGTAGCGATGCCAGGCAACAAGGGCACCGGACTGTCCAGCCCCAGGGTCAACAGCTCGTCGGTGCAGCCAGGGGTAACCACGAATTGCGCACCTGCATCGAGTGCCAACTGAAACTGGCGACCGTCCAGCACTGTCCCCGCTCCGACGCATAGCTCCGGACGCTCCCGGCGCAGGGTGGCGATTGCTGGCAAACCCAAGGGTGTGCGCAGCGTGATTTCCAGCGTGGTAATTCCGCCGTCCGCCAGCGCATCCGCCAAGGGCAGCACATCACTTTCCCGGCGAATGCTGATAACCGGCAGGACCCGTAATCTTGAGAAAATCGTGTCCAGCGCCAGAGTGTTTTCAACCAGACTCATAAATGTCCCGTCAGCCCTCTGGGCTGTAAAAAATTTCCATGGGGGGCGCCAGAAAGGCCGCAACGGGCAGCTTTTCGGGCTCCGCTTCAAATGCTTCGAGCAGCGTACGGTATTTCTGCTCGCCGCTGATCTGCAATAGTAACAACTTCGCCTGGCGAATGGCCTTTCCGGTCATGGTCAATCTTGCCCTTCGTCCTTCTGCGGCAGGAACCGCCTGACAAAGCTGCCGAGCCCGATCAGAGAGATTTTCGGCAATATCAGAAGTCTGTGGAAAAAGCGACGCGGTATGGCCGTCCGGGCCCATTCCCAACACCAGCACATCCGCTGGCAGAAGCCGCCGCAGTACCACTTCCATCCTCGCGGCATCCTGTTCTGGGCTCTCGCCCTGATACATAGGAATCCACTGCGCGCGCTGCAACGCGCGGGGCAGGCAGCGCTTGATCATCCCGGCATTGCTGTCCGGGTGGTCTTCCGGCACCCAGCGCTCATCCACCAGCGTCACAGTGACCTTTTCCCATTCCAGCGCCATCGCATCAAGACGCCGCAGAAACTGCTCCGGTCCGCGCCCGCCGGACAAGGCCAGCGTCGCTGTGCCATTTGCCTGAATCGCCTGCCGGAGCCCTTCCAGCACCCGCGAGGCCATATGTTCGGCGTGCGCTTCAGCCGTGGCTGCTGCATCGAACGGCAAGCCCCGCGCCCTGCTGCACTGCTCAAGTGTCATGATCAATTTTCTCCGTCTGCAGTGTGGAGACTATCGGTAAAGCAGCTCCCGCCCTGCTCCGCCGGGCTGGCCGTACTGCGCATGAAGGCAAACAGCTCACGCCCCATCCCCCGCCGGATTGCCTCGGGTTGTACGGCGGGCTGGCGGCTTTGCCATTCATTGGGACCGACCGCAAGCTCCAGAGTGCCGCGCCCGGCGTCGAGAACCAGCAGATCGCCATCGTGCAACCGCGCCAACGGACCGCCCGCTGCCGCTTCAGGGCATAGGTGAATGACCGCCGGCACCTTGCCCGATGCACCGGACATGCGCCCGTCAGTCACCAGCGCAACCTTGAAACCACGGTCCTGCAGCACGCCAAGGTAAGGGGTCAGCTTGTGCAATTCCGGCATGCCGTTGGCCTTCGGTCCCTGAAACCTCAGTACAGCGATCATGTCGCATTCCAGCGACCCGGCCTTGAACGCGTCGACAAAGGCGTCCTGACTATCAAACACCCGACAGGGCGCGCTGACCTGCCAGTGTGCTTCAGCTACTGCGGAGACCTTGATCACACCACGACCGAGGGTTCCGGTGACCAGACGCAGGCCGCCATCCGGGGAAAAAGGTGCGCTGCTGCCTCGCAGGACGCTTTCATCCAGACTGGCGGCAGGCCCCTCACGCCAGCTCAGCTTCCCGTCGGTCAGTACAGGCTCCCTGGTGTAATGCTCAAGGCCCGGACCGGCAACGGTATTGACATCCGGATGCAACAGGCCGGCGTCCAATAACTGCCGAAACAACCAGGCGGTGCCGCCAGCTGCCTGAAAATGGTTGATGTCGGCCTGCCCGTTGGGATAGATATGCGCCAGCGTAGGCACAACTTCCGACAGACTGGCCATGTCGTCCCAGTTCAACTGCAAGCCGGCAGCTTGCCCGATGGCGACCAGATGTAGCGTCAGGTTGGTGGAGCCGCCTGTCGCCAGCAACATCACCATTGCGTTGACCAGCGCGCGCTCGTCGAAAACCGATGCCAGCGTGCCCTCCCCCTTTCGGGCCAACCGCGCCGCCTGTTCTGCGGCGTAGACTGTCAGCGCCTCGCGCAGCGGTGTGCCGGGATTGACGAAGGACGCGCCGGGCAACTGCAGGCCCATGGCTTCGAGCAGCATCTGATTGGTGTTCGCGGTGCCGTAGAAGGTGCAGGTACCCGGTGCATGGTAGGACTGGCTTTCAGCCTCCAGAAGCGTTTCTCGGTTGACCAGCCCTTGCGCATACTGCTGCCGAACAGCGGCTTTCTCGCTATTGGGCAGGCCCGACGGCATCGGCCCGGCCGGCACAAAAACCACCGGCAGGTGGCCGAAGCGCAGCGCACCGAGCAGCAATCCCGGCACAATCTTGTCGCAAATTCCCAGACACAGCGCGCCATCGAACATGTTGTGTGACAGTGCAATAGCCGTTCCCATGGCAATCACGTCCCGGCTATGCAATGACAATTCCATCCCGGGCTCACCCTGGGTCACGCCATCGCACATCGCCGGCACGCCGCCGGCTACCTGCCCGGTCGCGCCGAATGCACGCAACGCATTGCGCAGCAGCGTGGGGTAACTTTCGTAGGGTTGATGCGCGGACAACATATCGTTATAAGCAGTCACGATGCCGATGTTGACCTCGTCCATCATCCGCAAGCGGTCCTTGTCGGTGTCGTTACAAGCGGCCATGCCGTGCGCAAGATTGCCACACGACAGCCTTTTGCGGCCGCGAGGCTGGGCGCTAGCCGCTGCCATCTGCTGCAGATAGGCACGACGAGAATGCTGGCTGCGCTGGCGCAGCCGCTCGGTCACTTCAACGACTCTGGGATGCATGTCATGTCCTCGATCTTGCCGGAAGCCGCCTGATTGGCACCTTCCTGGTTATTGGCTGAGTCTGTCATGCTGAGACCATATGTTCTATTGTAAGTCGCAAATCTCGAGTACCACTCATACCATTGATTAGGGAACCGAACATGACCCTGCGCCGTACCAAGATTGTCGCCACCCTGGGGCCAGCCAGTAGCAGTCCTGAATGCATTGCCGCATTGATTGATGCCGGGATGGACGTCGCCCGCATGAATTTCTCCCACGGCACAGCCGATGAGCACCGCGACAGAGCCAGGCTGGTACGCAAGCTGGCCGCCGAAAAAGGGCGGCATGTAGCACTGCTCGGTGACCTGCAGGGTCCGAAGATTCGCATCGCGCGTTTTTCCGAGGGCAAGACCGAACTCGAGGTGGGCGATCACTTTCGCTTGTCCACCAGCCATCCCCTGGATGAAGGCAACCACGATGTAGTGGGCATCGATTACCCGCAACTGGTTGAAGACTGCCGCGCCGGCGACGAGTTGTTGCTGGATGATGGTCGGATCGTGCTGCGCGTCGATAGCGTGGGTAAGGATGAGGTGCGCTGCACCGTCACCGCCGGAGGCGCGCTCTCCAACCACAAGGGCATCAATCGCCGGGGTGGCGGGCTGTCCGCAGCGGCGCTGACCGAGAAGGACCGTGTTGATATTGTGCTGGCAGCAGAGCTGGAAATGGAATACGTCGCGGTTTCCTTCCCGCGTGATGCTGCTGACATGCACCTGGCGCGCAAGCTGTTGCAGGACTCTGAATCCCAGGCCTGGCTGGTCGCCAAGATTGAACGCGCCGAGGCCGTCGCTGATCAGGCCGCACTGGATGGCCTGATCGAGGCAAGCGACGCGGTGATGGTGGCTCGCGGTGATCTGGGCGTAGAAATCGGCGACGCCGAACTGGTCGGCATTCAGAAGCTGATCATCAGCCGCGCGCGCAAGCAGAACAAGGTGGTCATCACCGCTACGCAGATGATGGAATCCATGATTTCCAGCCCGCTGCCAACCCGCGCCGAAGTGTCCGATGTGGCCAACGCGGCACTGGATTACACCGATGCGGTGATGCTGTCGGCCGAATCGGCTGCCGGCAAATTTCCGATCGAAGCGGTACAGGCCATGGCCCGGGTTTGTATTGGCGCGGAGAAACACCCCACCAGTCAGCAGTCTGGCCATCGCTTGCACCAGCAATTTGATCGTTGCGATGAAACCATAGCCATGGCGGCCATGTATGCGGGCAATCACTTTCCCGGTATAACGGCCATCATCAGTCTGACTGACAGTGGCTACACCCCGCTGATCATGTCGCGAATTCGCTCTCACCTGCCGATTTTCGCGCTGTCCCCCAACAAGCAAACGCTAGGCAAGGTCACCATGTTCCGCGGCGTCCAGAGCATCTATTTCAATCCAACCGAAATGAACTCCAGCGACGTGAATCAGGAAGCGGTCAATCGCCTTCTGACGATGGGCCACGTCCAGCCGGGTGACTGGGTGATCCTGACCAAGGGGGATGTTTACAACTCGCGCGGCGGCACCAATTCGATGAAGCTGCTGCATGTGGGTGAACGGCTGGTCTGATTTCCAGGAATCCGACACCACTGGCAGACCCGCCCTGCCGGTGGTTTGAGACAGAATGGCGGTTATCTTCTCACCGCTCCTTACTGCCAGCCCGCGTCTCACTGCCGAAACATTTCAACTGGTATGACCAGTTCTAAGCCTCCACTTTAACGCCCTCTTTCCTTACCCATGCTCTTGAATTACAAGACATCTCTCTGCGCATCAGCGCACCGCCTGCCAAGAACTGGTCATACCAGCTAATTAATAGCTAGACCTCCCAAACCCTCAGTAGCAGTATCCATAGCTACAAATGAAAGACGTACTACCATGTAATGCCAAGTTCCTGATAACAAAAACAAAGGAAACCAAAATGAGTCAAACGCTTCTGTCTTTGCTCGCCTTTTTTCCATTGCTTCTGGCGGGTGTCCTTTTGATTGGATTCCGCTGGCCAGCAAAACATGCGATGCCAGTCGTCTTTGTGGTTACCGTAGCCATCGCCCTGCTGGCTTGGGATATGACGGTCGTTCGTGTCATCGCCTCCAGCTTGCAAGGCCTGGTACTCACCGCAGCCATTCTATGGATCATCTTCGGTGCCATCCTTCTGCTGAATACGCTTAAACACTCTGGCGGCATCCTCGCTATACGAAAAGGGTTCTCCGGCATAAGCCCGGATCGCCGCGTTCAGGCGATCATCGTGACCTGGCTATTCGGTTGCTTTATTGAAGGCGCTTCCGGCTTCGGCACGCCTGCGGCGGTAGCAGCTCCGCTGATGGTTGCTCTAGGCTTTCCAGCCGTAGCGGCGGTGGTTGTCGGCATGATGGTGCAGTCCACCCCAGTATCCTTCGGCGCAGTCGGTACACCCATGGTCGTTGGCGTTGGTGGTGGCCTGGATCAAGCCGGTATCGGCACGCTACTGTCAACCGTGGGTTCTGACTGGGAGACGTTCTTCCGCCTGATCGTGTCTGAGGTAGCCATCATGCACGGCATCGTTGGTATTCTGATGCCATTGTTCATGGTGATGGTCATGGTTCGGTTTTTCGGCAAGAACAAATCATGGACGGAAGGTCTATCGATCGCGCCCTTCGCCTTTTTTGCCGCGTTTGCCTTTGTCATCCCCTACATGCTGGCCGGGGTCTTCCTCGGGCCTGAATTCCCCGCCATGATCGGCGGCCTGGTTGGCTTGGCGATTGTAGTCCCAGCGGCCAAAGCGGGATTCCTCATCCCCAAGGAAACCTGGGATTTTGCCGATCCAAAGGACTGGCCTGCAGAATGGATGGGTTCCATCCAGATGAAACTGGATGACGTGGCTGGCAAGCGACCCATTGCCATCTGGATGGCCTGGGTACCTTACGTGTTGCTCGCAGCGCTGCTGGTATTCTCGCGCACCAATGACACCTTCAAGGCAATGCTCAACTCGCTCAGCCTGCGTTTCACAGACATCATGGGTGAAACAGGCCTGTCGGCGAGCCTTGAGCCACTTTACCTTCCGGGCGGCATTCTGGTGATGGTGGTGATCCTCACCTACTTCCTGCATCGCATGAATGCCGGCGAAATGAAAAGGGCTTTTTCAGAATCCACCAACACCATTCTTGGCGCCGGGTTCGTGCTGATCTTCACCATTCCGATGGTGCGGATCCTCATCAACTCAGGCGTCAACATGTCTGATCTGCCGTCCATGCCGGTGGCAATGGCTGAAGCGGTTGCTTCCTCAGTGGGCGGGGTGTATCCGCTGTTTGCGCCAACGGTCGGTGCGTTGGGTGCCTTTATCGCCGGGTCCAACACGGCGTCCAACCTGATGCTCTCGCAGTTCCAGTTCAACACCGCAGAACTGCTTGGCATCTCCGGCGCAATAATCGTGGCGGCGCAGTCGGTAGGCGCGGCGGCGGGCAACATGATTGCCATCCATAACGTGGTAGCGGCTTCGGCAACCGTGGGCCTGCTCGGGCGTGAAGGGATCACGCTGCGCAAGACCATTTTGCCGACTATCTATTACGTGACGGCAGCGGGCATTCTGACGATGCTTGCCGTGTATGTTTTCGGAATAGGTGACCCGCTTAGCCAGGCCGGACTGACCACCACAGGTTAGTAGCGAGCTGAACAGGCCGGGCACTGCAATTCGCAGTCGCCCGGCTTTTTACTGCCAGCCTTCCAACCTCATGGTGGCGCGCTCCAGGCGCTGCTCTTCATTCTCGATGTCATGCAGGTTGTCGCGAATACTTTGAATATGATCTACCGCGGCGCGTTTGGCCTGAATCGGTAAGCGCTCCATTACCGCATGGTGCAAGCGGGCGTGCTGACGATCCAGTTGGCGCTTGTGCACCGGCCGATGATAGAGATTCTGAACCGACGCAAACACCGAGCTCAGCAACAGGCTGGTCAGTGATTGCAACGTGTGGACCAGTACCGGGTTGTGTGAAGCATCACAGATTGCCAGGTGAAAGGCATGATCCAGGCGCGCCAGGGTTTCAGGGGCTGGTTTGGATTCGGCTTCATGGGCGGTCAGCATTTCGTCGTATCGGCGCTGGATCAATACAAAATCGGCGTCGGTGCCTCTCAATGCCGCCAGTCTTGCAGACTCACCTTCCAGCAATGCTCGTACTTCCAGCAGATCATAAAGGGTTCGTGGATGATTATTGAAAAGGTGCATCATCGGAATCTGGTCCTGGTTGCCCATCAGACTCGCAACATAGGAACCGCGACCCTGATCCGTTCTGATCATGCCCCGTCCGCGCAGCACTTTCAGCCCTTCCCGCAACGCGCTGCGGGAAATGCCCAGCTTTTCACATTGGCGCCGCTCGGAGGGCAGCGGCTGGCCCATCTTGAGAACCCCATCAACGATCAGCTTTTCAATGCGGTCGGCTACTACATCGCCGATCTGGCGGCGCTCCTGGGGATTATCAGTCATCTTTGCTATACCTATCTCAAAAGAACTGGTCTGACCAGATTAAATCAGCACGCCGTAGCTTTCCAGCATTCGATATAACCGCTCTGATAATTATGATTTTTTACTGAACCTAAGCGTTTCGATAACGTTAAAAACTGGTCCTACCACTGGCCATTACAATAGACGACCGGGCTCGAAAGCCGCAGTATTCCATCAATTTCGAGCTGCCTGACTATTCTTAAGGAAAGGTGAGAATCCCATGAACCTCCTTTACGACGAAAAACTGGACGGCCCCATGCCGGCAGTGGACAAGAATGCTCTGATCCAGGAGCTGAGCCGCACGGTGCCCGACCTGGAAGTGCTGCATCTGCGTGAGGACCTGCAACCCTTCGAATGCGACGGCCTGTCGGCCTATCGCATTTTGCCCATGCTGGTAGTGCTTCCGGAGACCATCGAGCAGGTCCAGGCCCTGATGAGAATCTGCCATGCGCGCAAGGTGCCCGTCGTGGCGCGCGGAGCGGGAACAGGCCTCTCCGGTGGCGCGCTGCCGCTGGAGCGGGGCGTGCTGCTGGTTCTGGCACGCCTGAACCGTATCCTCGAAATCAACCCGGAAGGTCGTTACGCCAGGGTTCAACCGGGCGTGCGCAATCTGGCCATTTCCGAAGCGGCGGCACCGCATCAGCTGTATTACGCGCCGGACCCCTCCTCGCAGATTGCCTGTTCGATCGGCGGCAACGTGGCGGAAAACGCGGGCGGGGTGCATTGCCTGAAATACGGACTGACCGTGCATAACCTGATGAAGATAGAAGTCATCACCATTGCTGGCGAGCGCATGACGCTGGGCTCCGATGCGCTGGATGCAGCGGGTTTTGATCTGCTCGCACTGTTTACCGGCTCCGAGGGCATGCTGGGTATTGTCGTGGAGGTCACGGTGAAACTGCTGCCTCGCCCGCAGGTAGCCAAGGTATTGATGGCCAGCTTCGATGATATCGGCAAGGCCGGTAAGGCAGTGGGTGACATCATCTCGGCGGGCATCATCCCCGGCGGGCTGGAAATGATGGACAACCTGGCCATCCGCGCCGCCGAGGATTTCATTCACGCCGGCTATCCGATAGATGCCGCGGCGATTCTGCTCTGTGAACTCGATGGCGTCGAAGCCGATGTGCATGATGAGTGCGAACGCGTGCGCAAAGTGCTGGAGCACTCGGGGGCCACGGCCATCAGCCTGGCGCAGAATGACGCTGAGCGTGCGCGTTTCTGGGCCGGTCGCAAGAATGCCTTCCCGGCGGTCGGGCGTATTTCTCCGGATTACTACTGCATGGACGGCACCATTCCGCGTCGCGAGCTGCCTGGCGTATTGCAGGGCATCGCCGATCTTTCTGCCGAATACGGCCTGCGCGTGGCCAACGTGTTCCATGCCGGCGACGGCAACATGCACCCGTTGATCCTGTTTGATGCGAACAAGGAAGGCGAGCTGGAGCGCGCCGAGGCCATCGGCGGCAAGATTCTGGAGTTGTGCGTTGCGGTAGGTGGCTCGATCGCCGGCGAGCATGGCGTCGGACGCGAAAAGATCAATCAGATGTGCTCGCAGTTCAATGATGACGAACTGGTTACCTTCCATGCCGTGAAGGCCGCCTTCGATCCGGATTGTCTGCTCAACCCAGGCAAGAACATTCCCACCCTGAATCGCTGCGCCGAGTTCGGCGCCATGCATATTCACAACGGCAAGCTGCCCTTCCCGGAACTGGAGCGCTTTTGATGTCAGCCAATCATGAACATGCCAGCCGTCCGGGAGAGCGAGCCGCCTCGGCGACTGAGCAGCTGATGCAGGAGCAGGTACTGGACGCCCTGCAGAACAAGACGCCACTGGCCATCCGCGGTGGCAATAGCAAACTGTTTCTGGGCCGCCCTATTGAAGGCCAGACGCTGGATACCCGACAGCACACAGGGATCGTCACCTACGATCCCACTGAACTGGTGATAACCGCGCGTAGCGGCATGCCGTTGACGGAGTTGTTCGAGGCCCTGGATGAACGCGGTCAGATGCTGCCCTGCGAGCCACCAGTGTTCGATGGCCAGGCCACCGTGGGCGGCATGATTGCTACCGGCCTGTCCGGCCCACGCCGCCCATGGGCCGGCTCGGTCCGCGACTTCGTACTCGGCACCCGCGTCATCACCGGGCACGGCAAGTTGCTGCGCTTTGGCGGTGAGGTCATGAAGAACGTAGCGGGCTATGACCTATCCCGCCTGATGGCTGGCAGTTATGGCCTGCTGGGCATAGTGACCGAAGTATCCATGAAGGTACTGCCCAAGCCGGTCTGCTCCCAGCATCTCAGCCTGGAGCTAACCGCCGAGAAAGCGCTGCTCAAGCTCGCCGAATGGGGCCAGCAGCCCATTCCCATCACTGCTGCCTGCTACATCGGTGGCCGGCTGAATTTGCGCTTGGAAGGAGGCATCGGTTCGGTTGGCTCCGCTGTGGATCGAATCGGTGGTGACTCGCTGGATGCCGGATTCTGGACTCAGCTGAACGAGCACCAGTTGGACTTTTTCCGCGATCCACGCCCTCTGTGGCGTTTGTCTCTACCAAACAATACCGCGCTGCTGGATCTGCCCGGCGATGCGCTGCTGGACTGGGGCGGTTGCCAGCGCTGGCTGAAAACCGATGCAAAGGATACGGACATTCAGGCATTGGCCGTCCGCCATGGCGGTCATGCGACCTGTTATACCGCCGGGGTCACCGATAGTCCTTTCCAGCCGCTGTCACCGTTCCTGGAACACTATCACCGCCAGCTCAAAGCGCAGCTGGATCCGGCGGGAATCTTCAATCCCGGCCGTACTTACGCCGCGCTTTAAGGCAGGAGACAGAATTAATGCAAACCAATCTATCCGAACAGGCTCGCAAGCTTCCCCGCGCGGAAGAAGCAGAAAGCATTCTGCGCTCCTGCGTGCACTGCGGCTTCTGCAATGCCACCTGCCCCACCTATCAGCTTCTGGGTGATGAGCGGGACGGGCCACGCGGCCGCATCTATCTGATCAAGGCCTTCCTCGAAGGTGAAGCCACCAGCCGCGAGACCCAGATTCACCTGGACCGCTGCCTGAGCTGTCGTAATTGCGAGACGACCTGCCCCTCCGGCGTGGAATACCACACGCTGCTGGATATAGGCCGTGAGGCAATGGATGCCGAAATCGAACGCCCCATGCAGGAACGCATGCTGCGGTCGGCGTTGCGTACCGTAGTGCCGAACACCAGCGCCTTCTCGTTCCTGTTCAAGGCCGGGCAAACATTCCGCCCGCTGCTGCCATCATCCTTGAAGGACAAGATCCCGGCCCAGGTTGTACGTGCCAAAACACGCCCCCAGGCACAGCACAGCCGTACCGCGCTGATTCTGGAAGGCTGCGTGCAGGCCAGCATGTCTCCCAACACCAACGCGGCTACCGCGCGGGTTCTTGATCGTCTGGGTATTTCCCTCACGCCTATCTCCGAAGCCGGCTGCTGCGGTGCGGTCGACTACCACCTTGATGCGCAGGAAGCGGGGCTGGACCGCGCACGGCGGAACATTGACGCCTGGTTGCCCTCTATTGAACGAGGCGCTGAAGCGATCATACAAACCGCCAGCGGGTGTGGTGCCTTTGTGAAGGAGTACGGTCACTTGCTACGCCATGACCCGGCCTATGCCGAAAAAGCCCGGCGGGTCAGTGCCCTTGCACTGGATCTGGTAGAGGTGCTGGAGAAGGAAGACCTGCAAGCCCTTGAGGTAAAAACGGCCGAGCGACTGGCGTTTCATTGCCCGTGCACGCTCCAGCATGCCCAGAAACTCGGTGGTCGGGTGGAGCCTTTGCTGAAGAAGCTCGGCTTTCATCTTACGCCAGTGGCCGATGGGCACCTGTGTTGCGGCTCAGCAGGCACCTATTCCATTACCCAGCCAGCGCTGGCCAAGGAGTTGCGCGATAACCGCCTGAACGCCCTCGAGGCCGGCAAGCCGGACACCATCGTCACCGCCAATATCGGCTGCCAGACCCACCTGGGCTCGGCAGGCAGAACCCCGGTACGCCACTGGATCGAAGTGGTTGAAGACGCCCTTAACTGATTCCCAGGAGTAACCATGTTGAGCAAACCCGTACTGACTCTCGAAGAAGCCAATAGCATGATCAACGCGGCCTTCGCTGAAGCTGAAAAGAACGCCTGGAAAGTCACCGTAGCGGTAGTCGACGATGGTGGTCATCTGCTCGCCCTGCAGCGGATGGATGGCTGCGCACCAGTGGCTTCCTACATCGCCCCGCAAAAAGCCCGCAGCGCAGCTCTCGGCCGCCGCGAGACCAGCGAATTCGAAGCCATGATCAATGGCGGGCGCACGGCCTTTTTGTCAGCTCCCGAGATCACCGGTCTGCTCGAAGGCGGCGTGCCATTGAAGGTTGAAGGCCAGGTGGTTGCTGCAATTGGCGTTTCCGGGGTGAAACCGGATCAGGACGCGCAGGTGGCCAAGGCCGGCATTGCCGCTCTCTAAACCAATCTGAAAGGTACCCTGTTATGACTCAACGTATTGAAAGTGACGGCCTGCAAATCGATGCGGCCCTGCATAGCTTTATCGAACAAGCCGCTTTGCCAGGAACCGGTCTCGACGCCGCTGCCTTCTGGCAGGGTTTCAGCCAGTTGGTGCATGAACTGGCGCCGAAGAATCGCGCCCTGCTGGCCGAACGTGACCGACTGCAAACCGAACTCGATCAATGGCACGCAGCCAACCCTGGCCCGATCAAGGACATGCCGGCGTACCGCTCCTTTCTGGAGTCCATCGGTTATCTCAAACCGGTACCGGCCGACTTCAAAATCAGCACCGCGGGAACCGATACAGAGCTGACCCAGCAGGCTGGGCCACAGCTGGTCGTCCCGGTGATGAACGGGCGATACGCCCTGAATGCCGCGAATGCGCGCTGGGGCAGTTTGTACGATGCCCTTTACGGCACCGATGCGGTATCGGACAGCGACGGCGCCGAGCGCGGCCCTGGTTATAACCCGGTACGGGGCGACAAGGTCATCGCCTTTGCGCGCGACTTCCTGAATCAGACAATCCCGTTGCAGGCAGGCGATCACACCCAGGCGCAGGCCTACACCGTCAACGACGGGCAGTTGCAGGTGATGTTGCAGTCCGGTGACACGACAGGATTGCAGAACCCCGAGCTGTTCCGCGGTTACCAGGGCAATCCGCAAAGCCCCGAGGCGTTGCTGTTCGCGCACAACGGTCTGCATTTCGAAATCCAGATCGACCCCACCCACTCCATCGGCCAGACCGATGCAGCCGGCGTGAAAGACGTGCTGATGGAAGCAGCGGTGTCCACCATCATGGACTGCGAAGATTCCATCGCCGCCGTCGACGCGCAGGACAAGGTTGTGGTCTACAGCAACTGGCTCGGCCTGATGAAGGGCGATCTGCAGGAGCAGATGGAGAAAGGCGGCAGAGCCATCACCCGCAAGCTCAATCCTGATCGCAATTACACTACGCCCAACGGCGGCGAACTGACGCTGCACGGCCGCTCGCTGCTGTTCATCCGCAACGTCGGGCACCTGATGACCAATCCGGCCATCCTCCTGCAAGACGGCAGCGAGATCCCTGAAGGCATTCTCGACGCGGTATGCACCAGCCTGGTCGCCATGCATGACCTGCAGCGCAAGGGCAATTCGCGCACCGGCAGCGTTTATATAGTCAAACCCAAAATGCACGGCCCGGATGAAGTGGCCTTCGCCAGCGAACTCTTTGGTCGTGTTGAACAATTGCTGGGCTTGCCGCAGAACACCGTAAAAATGGGCATCATGGATGAAGAACGTCGCACGTCCGTGAATCTCCAGGCCTGCATCGCCGCAGCCAGCGCGCGCGTGGCCTTTATCAACACCGGTTTTCTTGACCGCACCGGCGATGAAATGCACACAGTGATGCAGGGCGGTCCGGTTCTGCGCAAAGGCGACATGAAGAGCACCGACTGGATCCAGTCCTACGAGCGCAACAATGTTCTCGTCGGCCTGGCCTGCGGCCTGCGCGGCAAGGCACAGATCGGCAAGGGCATGTGGGCCATGCCGGATCTGATGGCCGCCATGCTGGAACAGAAGGTCGGCCATCCCAAGGCTGGAGCGAACACCGCCTGGGTCCCCTCGCCCACCGCAGCGGTATTGCATGCGCTGCACTACCATCAAATAAGCGTGCAAGACGTGCAGCAGGAGCTGGAAAAGATCTCCCTCGCGGATGAGCGTGATACGTTGTTGAACGGCCTGTTGACGGCGCCCCTGGTGGCAAACGCCAACTGGAGCGACAGCGAGAAGCAGCAGGAACTGGACAACAATGCCCAGGGTATTCTCGGCTACGTCGTACGCTGGGTGAACCAGGGCATCGGCTGCTCCAAGGTGCCAGACATCAACAACGTCGGCCTGATGGAAGACCGCGCCACGCTACGGATTTCCAGCCAGCATATGGCCAACTGGCTGCATCACGGCGTCGTCAGCGAAGCTCAGGTAATGGAAACCTTCCGCCGCATGGCCCAGATCGTCGATCAGCAAAATGCGGGAGATTCGGAATACAGCCCGATGGCCACGGATTTCGAATCGTCAGTCGCCTTTCAGGCTGCATTGGATCTGGTGTTCAAAGGACTGGAACAGCCAAGTGGTTACACCGAGCCATTGCTGCATCATTGGCGGCAGGTAGCCAAGGCTAGGTAAGCACGCCGATTAGCGGTTGGCGCTCTCTCTCTCTTCTAATGGGAGGGAGCGCCCTCTTCCGGCCTTGGACACAGCCATCAGCTGCCCCTGCTCGCAGCAAAACTCTTTGGACAATTCACGCTTTAGTGGATTACTCTCGAATCAAGCAAAGGAATGCCAGTTTTATCCCGCCTCCAAGCAAGGACAGCCTGCACTCCTTTCCCAATACTTTTAACGCGTTTTTGCCGACTTGTCCGTCCAGAGGATAGGGCGGTAGCGTGCCTGCACAATGGTCAGCCAAGTAAGGAAGACGTTCACTTCAGGCGGTCCAGGCTCCAACGGATGCCGCATCTGGTGAAACGGATGAAATAGCGAATCCAGTACCAATAGCTTTTTTCGGTACAGATGCTGTAATGATTCAGCCGCATGACAGCGCGAAACTGCTCGCGCAAACACGGTTTGGGAGATGGGCAGTCCATGCTAACTCCGAAGATGGTTATTTACACAGTATCGATAAGTTCATGAAGATTCGAAGTCAAGCGAGTACGGCGAGGATTTTGTGCGATCAACCTAGACTGATGCTTTTAAAGCGAAATTTTCGCAACTCCTTTGGCCGGTCACCGGAGCCATATCGAACCAACCGTTATGCATTAGCACCGCATGCGGCCTAATTACTGTTAGCTTACTTAAGGAAGAGTAATGTATCCGCCAGCATATCCACACGATCAAATACAAAATTTATACCCTGGCGTTTTTCTGCTGCATGGCAGCATTAAGATGGGCCCCGGTATGAGAATGAACAGAAACATGATCATTCTACAAAGCGGCCCAGAATTAACACTAATTAATCCGGTTCGCATGAACGAGGAAGGCCTTGCAGCTTTAGATCTACTTGGCAAGGTGAGCAAAATAATCAGACTGGGAGACTTCCACGGTATTGACGATGAATTTTACCTAGATAGATACCAGTGCGAGTTCTGGGCTCAGCAAGGCCAGGAAACATACAAATCACCAAGCCCAACAAAAAATATCAATTCAAGCACTACTGGGCCCATCAGCAATTCCGAATTTTTCATTTTTGAAACTGCCATTTTTCCAGAGGCAGCGCTTCTCATTAAAGAGCACAAGTTATTAATAACTACCGACAGCATTCAATATCACTCTGATTGGAGCTATTTCTCGTGGTTTACAAAATTTTCCTTTAAGTTACTAGACTTCAAAACAGGCCTAAACATCGGGGGGCCTTGGTTGAAACGCGTAACGCCAAAAGGTGAAACGCTCAAAAAAGATTTTGAGGCTCTTTTAGTCCTCGACTTTGACGCTATTATTGCTGCACATGGCGAAATCACTAAAAATGGCGCCAAAGAACTACTCAAAACCGAAATGTGAATCACACCGGGTTTTATGGAGGCCATTTCATTTAAGTCAGGCCGCCATGACCTGACCGGTGTGTTGCTGGTAGA
>LAZR01000185.1_pt1 | contig 67098 bp, 43 predicted proteins | sample 329461 | NCBI WGS metagenome assembly LAZR01 (sample SAMN03002196, study PRJNA259156) | marine sediment metagenome | biome: sea floor; feature: Hydrothermal impacted sediments; material: marine sediment; isolation source: Loki non-amplified sample from Loki's castle hydrothermal vent sediment ... | reverse complement strand
ATTATCAATGTTGTCGAAGTCTAAAGCTTCACCGTGTATAGTAACCTTAATTCTCTCTTTTGTTCTTTCTTGTTATAGCAACAATTTACTGAGAATCAAACTTAAGACGTATATAAAAAATTGCTGGTTTTGTGCTAAAACAAAGGTCGTTGCACGTTTGCTAAGTCTGAATTTCCTTCGGAAATTCCTCGCAATCAAACCCGCAACTTCCCATATATAAACAAGTTGAGTGCAATCGTAAAAAATGAATGAATAACGAACAAACGGCAATACGAACAACTTATTTCAGCATAATTGGAAATACTGCTTTAGCCTTGTTAAAAGGACTTGCGGGATTTTTTGGAAATTCTTATGCTTTAATTGCAGATGCTATCGAATCAACTACTGATATTTTTGCTTCATTTTTAGTTTTATTAGGTTTTAAATATGCAGAACGACCAGCAGACGAAAACCATCCTTATGGACACGGAAAAATTGAACCATTAATTACATTTGGAGTAGTTGCTTTTCTTGTTGTTTCTGCTACCGTAATTGCATACGAAAGTATTCAAAATATTCAGACACCTCATAAAATTCCGAAATCTTGGACTTTAATTGTTTTGGGTCTAATAATAATTTGGAAAGAAATATCATTTCAAATCGTAATCAAGAAAAGTAAACAAACCAATAGTTCTTCACTAAAAGCAGATGCTTGGCACCATAGAAGTGATGCTATAACTTCTGTAATGGCATTTATCGGAATTTCAATAGCAATCATATTTGGAAAAGGTTATGAAACTGCTGATGATTGGGCAGCATTATTTGCTTCTGCATTTATCTTTTATAATAGTTATTTAATCTTACGCCCAGCATTAGGAGAAGTTATGGACGAACAACTTTATGGCGACCTAATACTTGAAATTAGAAAAAAATCAATCGAAGTAAAAGGTGTTTTAGACACTGAGAAATGCTTTATCCGAAAATCAGGAATGAAATATCACGTTGATTTACATGCAATAGTTGACGGACAAATTTCTGTGAAAAAAGGACACGACATTTCACACCAACTGAAAGACCATTTGAGAAATGAAGTGCCGAATTTAGGACACGTTCTCATACACATTGAACCAAATGAATAAAAAAGGCAGCACACAACACGTTATTTAGCGAATAGGACGTTGGGTGGTTTACGAAAGTTCAATGCTATTTACGAACACCGCCAAATCGTTGATTTGGCTTTTAAGAATGAATAAATTAAAAACAAAATATAACGATTTGGCTCAGTGCAAACTTGAAAGTTTATCGCTTTCTTATACTCTACTAGCCATATACTAATCGTTGCCAGTAATTATACCAAATTAAGTAATGAAAAACAATATAATTAAATTATTAGTACTGGTTTTTATTCTATTTTTAAGTGCATGCAAATCTGAAAAATCGAACACAAAAGAGGACAATTTATCAACTGAAGAAATTTCTTATTTTGGTCAAAAGCCGCCTGGCTTAATACCAGAAGTTTTCGCTCCAGGTAAAGTCTCTATCAACGGAAGGACTGAAAGCACCGTTTCCTTTTCTCCGAATATGAAAGAGATGTATTTTGATGCGATGCATGAAGACAGAATAGCTCAAATCTATTTCTCTAAACTTGTCAATGGCACTTGGACATCTATTAAAAAAACAAGTTTTACAAAAGGAAATAAAAAGGAAGAATTACAACCTTTCGTCAGCCCTAATGGTAAACGAATTTATTTTGTCGCATTAGACTCTATTTTTTCAGACGAACGAATATGGTATGTAAACCGCCTTAAGGATTCATGGAGTGAAGCCACTAAGCTGGATTCTCCTGTTAATGATGACAAAATATTCTTTCCAAATCATGCTAAAAATGGCGGACTCTATTATTTCAATTTGTCAAAAAGAAAAACGTATTATGCTCCCCACAAAAATGGAGAATTTATAGAACCACAAGAAGTAAATATTGATATGGGTAATCATGCTTATATCTCGCCCAATGATGATTATTTATTGGTAGCAGCTCGGAATAATGAAGAAGAAAACAGAAAGGACAATGACATTTATGTTTATTTCAAGAATCAAGATAGAATGTGGTCGAATCCAATAAATCTTGGAATAGCAGTCAATACCTTGTTAAATGAAAAAGTACCAACTATCAGTCCTGACGGGAAGTATTTGTTTTTTGGTAGGGACGAAAAAGATATGGAACATGGTTTGGCAAATATCCATTGGGTAAGCACAGAGGTGATAGAAAAACTAAGACCAAAACAATAAAAGAATAACTACGGCCAACAACATTGTGCTTAATTTATAATGACAAGAAAGCGAAGATTTTTTTTGATGATAATTATAGTTGTAGCCGTAGTATTTCTTTTAAGAAAAAGAATCGAATGGGCTTTTTACGACTTACAAGAGTATTACAATCTTAGTAATTCCTTGGTATGGGACGAAAATCGAAAACTAAAATGGTCGGACTTTAAATACGATGCAACTAAAAAATACGCAGACAATATATACGCAAGAGTTGGTATTTCACAACGATACCATATTGCCGATAAAATAGAGTTTCATTCCAATACTCTATTTCTGCCAGAAAAATCATTTGTGACCGACACCACAGATAGAACTTCATTGAGGATTGCTCAAGCTAGATTTGACCTATGTGAAATTTATCGTCTCAAACTTGAAGAAAAAGTAACTAAACTTCGGAAAAACCCCAGCGAGATTACAACTGATACGCTGAAAAGATACAATGAATTATACTATGATAAGTTCGAAAAGGAATGGTCTAATTTTATGAATTTAGAATATAAAGAAGTTGACAAAGGACTTGGTGACTTGGAAGCACGAATAAAAACAGAATTAAAAAACTAAGCACAACAAAACCAAAACGTAATCCGGACTTTAGGGCTTTATCGAAAGGTTTACATATTATTATAAGTTAACGAAATCTTTAAAATTTCGCTTTAAAACAAGAAAAATGATTTTGCTACGAGTAGTGGGGCAACTGGAATTGTATATAAACACTCCCCACTAATAATCCTTACCCTTGTAAAATCTATTAACGACAAATAAAACCCTGAAACAAAGGTCATTTTAGGGACGTAAGTCCAAAATTTTTTAGCTAAAAAAATTCTTAGATAATTCATCAAATTCTCTTTTAAAAACTAACAACCTTTTTAACTAACTATTACAGTAATAATTCACCTCCCTAGTTGTTCTGACAATTCAAATTACTATCCAATCGTTGGGTTAATGAACTATTTCTAAATCTAAAACTGAAATATGAAAATTGAATTTAAAAGCATTAAAATAATCTGAACACTAATTTCTTTTTTACCTAAATTGCAATAAGAATTTATTAATAATCAGAAAACTAAAACTGCATACGTTTTTGCATACGATTTTATAATTTGATAGCGGCTGAGCCCAATAAAACCGTTGGAAATTTTCCATACGAGGAGCTCATAACCCGAAGGTCGCTGGTTCGAGTCCAGTCCCCGCTACTAAGTTTAAAGCCTCTGAAATTTCAGAGGCTTTTTTTATTCCTTACATTTTTTGCATTATAAATGCAATTTACCAAAATAAAGTAGGCAATCAACTCTAACTCATTGGTGTTTCTGGTCTGGTCTACATATGTTTAAATATACTAAAATCTATAATTGATTATTTATCTATTATAATTCTTTCTAACTGCTTTCCCAAAATCATGTAGCCTTCACGATTAGGATGTAACCCATCTGTAAATAATGAATCATTTATTATTCCATTCTTAAGCAATAATTGGTCATCTATCTTTCTAAAATCTACAGCTTCTAAAACTGCCAATTGCGCTATTTTAAGATTTAGTTCTTTTATCAGTTTTTCTTTACCAGTTCTAGGTAATATTCCTATCATTAAAATTTTACTTTTAGGTTGACGGATTTTAATAGCTCTTATTAATGTTTCTAAACCTTTAATTATTTCAGTATCACTATTAAAATTTATATTGTTAGTGCCAATCATTAAAATAATCTGTTCAGCCTGATAACCATCAAGTTCATCATGGTATACTCTCCACAGAACATTTTCTATTCGGTCCCAACCAAATCCAAAATTACGAACTCCTAAAGGTTTCAAAATACCATCCCAAGAATCTTGCCCTCTGGCTATAGTTGATACTGGCTCTCCTCCCCAAAAATTGATTATTGAATCTCCAAAAAGACATATTTTTGGCTCATCCACTTTATTTAGCTCAAGTATGTCTTGATGTCTTTCTTCCCATTTATAAACATCAATATCTCTACTCTGGGTTTTAGGGGCTTTAGTACTTAAATCTCCAATCGATTCTTTTATGACCTCTCTAATTAAATCTTCGTAAACCATGGCATATTGGACCATACCATAATCATTTGGGTGTATATGATCTACATACATATCAAAACCAAAGGCTAAATCTTGCTTTTTTAGCAGAAAAATGTTTTCTAATCCTTCTGATTTTAAGTCATTATGAGCTCTTTCTAATTCCTTATTAAGCTTTATAACTTCTTCAGCGCTTTTCTTTCTGGTCAATTCATCTGCATAACCAATATGAGTAGTAAGGATTATAGGTACATTAAGTCTTTTTAATCTTATTTTTTTTACCGCATCTATCGTAAGTGAATATGTGTCATCTGTATTGGGATTCAAATTTGGCAAACAATCTAAAATGTACAATTTTGAATCAATTTCAGTCATTAGATCAATAACTTCCATCTCTAGTTTCCCATTTCCTGAAAAGCCAAGATTAATGACCGGTCTTTCAAGATTTCTCTCCAATATATTAGTCCAGGCCATTCCTGGTCGTGAAGCACACGCTCCTTGACAAATAGAAGTTCCATAAGCAACTATAGGCTTCTCTTTTCTAATTGGGAGGACTTCAAAAGAGGACTTTGAATCTACGCCTATTTCTAATATCTCTACTTCATTATAAAGTGGTAAAAATAGCTGATACTCCCTACCATATTTTTTATATGATTCAGAATCATCATCAATTCTAAATGAATAATTGCTTTTTGTTTTAATTAAATAAGAACCCCAACTACGAAGCCATTCTCCATCAAACGTTTTACTGTATAAGTCCAAACCGCTAACTCCTGTAGCAGGCATGTGTGCCATATCGATAGCTTCCTTAAGTTGATATTTAACAAGAATACTGTCGGCATTAGACCAAAAACGTATAGACAAACCTGCTGACTGTTTAGATAAATTCCAAACCTTTTCTCTAACAGATTCCTCTGCTCTTTCAGGAAATCGGTGATATACAGATTTTACCTCACTGGGCCAAGCTTGACCTGAAATTACAGGAACTACACTATTGACTGGGTTCCACCATTTTATTTTCTTCTCCGATTGGGAAAAAGAAGTATTCACAACGAATATATACAGTAATAATAGTATTGATTTTCTCATGATATTATAATAATTAGTTCCAATAAAAACTATTTCATTTTTAAATTATTCAGTTAATTCATTAAAGACGTAAACCTCTCTATATCAGTTAGCGATTCCATAAATGCAATGATATCTTTAATTTCTTGTTTTGACAGATTTAATGGAGCACTAGATAATGTTTGGTTTTCAACTGGCAGTCCCATTCCGGCACCTCCACCAAGATTGTAAAACTCTAAAACATCTTTCAAAGAAAGAAACGAACCGTTATGCATATAAGGTGCTGTTAATTCTATATTTCTAATAGAAACAGTCTTAAAAGAATTTTTAAAAAAAGGGTAGTTATCTGCTTTTAACCCATTTTTCATTCTTCCTAAATCTTCATCTAATTTTGGATTAATAGAATCAAAACCTTGTATTACACCTAAAACTTCCGATTCAGATTCTATGTAAAATGGAGGAACAGTTCCATTAAAAATTGGTGCAAAATGGCAACTACCACAAGCACCTTTACCCATAAATAAATTAAAGCCTCTTTTAGCACTCTCTGGATATTCATTAATCTCATTTCGCACATACTTATCAAACTGGCTATTAAATGATTTCAAAGAATTAACGTAAGCCGCAATTGCATTGCTTATAGATCGCTCATTAATATCATTTGTTACAATGCCACCGTAGGATGCTTTAAACAGTTTTTTATAATTAGAATTTTTATTCAACTTTCTAATTATAGTATCAAAATTGGTATTAAACTCTAAATCATCGTCAATAACGTGTGTTACTTGCTTTTCTAAATTAAACTCACGCATATCCCAAAAATATCGTGTAGCGTATCCTGCGTTTATTATAGATGGCGAATTTCTTGCAGTAAAAAGGCCTTCTTTATTTGAAACACTTTTAGGCAAACCATCAGTAAAGCCAAGGTTGGGACTATGGCAACTTAAACAAGACATTGTACTATTCTTGGATAACTGCGTATCTTCAAACAATAACTTTCCTAATTCAATCGTCTTAGGATTATCTAATGGTAGATATACTAATTCCGAATAAAAATTAGTACTTAAAAAATTGACATCGAAAATATTTTTTGATTGATAGTCTTGCGCATGTTTTCTATAAGGCTCTAGTTTAATATTATTTAAATTCTGAAACTCTAACAACCCTGCATACAATGGATTAACTACTTCCTTTAAAAAAACCATTCTATCAAAGTCGTCAAAACTTATATAAGAGTTTAATAAGTTTTCCCCTTTCTCAAAGAGTTTATTGATAGTCTCGAATTTAGTTTTTGCTTTAGGATGAATATCTGCATCAAAATACATGAATGCAGTTTTCATACTATGAAGACTTATATAACTTTCTTGTATTCCATTAACAGATCCTGGTGTATCAAAACCAGTAACACCTAAAGTGAAAATTCTGACCAGTCCAGAGCGAATACTTTCAATAATTTGACTAGACTTTAAATGAAGTGGTAAATGTATTTTTGAAACATATTCAACATGAGTTCTTAACCCTTTAGCCAATAATTTAATGTGCTGAAGTTGCTCTTTAGAAATTTCTTCAAAAACAGCTTCATCTAATGCCTGCAAACCTGAAGGTTCAATAATATTTTCTCCTTCAAAATATTCACTTATTTTAGGTAAAGGTGCCCCATTAATATAAGCTCCGTTATATGCAGATTGGTAATAATCAAAAATAAATTCAATTTTTTTATAAGCAAGTCTCGTTTTTTCAACTTGTCTTTTCAACTGTAACTCATCTTCGAATACTAAATTATCGGTTAGGTTTGCTAGTACTTCTACTTCATTTTTAAAATTGCGAAAATTGATTGCATATTCCTTCTCCACTTTCTCTGGAATAGTCTTAGATAAAGTAGATCTTACCTTTTTACCCGACCAGATAAAAAAACAGACAAAAACTAACCCTAATAAAATGCATGATTTTTTCATTTTCTAGCTGGGTTATTAGTGCGATTTACAACAATTCAAAAATTACTTTATAGTTACAGATTCAGTATATATTTTTTTATTTGTAGTTATCTCTACAACATATAAGCCTTTTGACATCTTACTTATTTTTATTGTGTCTTTTCTACTTCTTTTTACCAATTCACCAATGTTATTATAGAATTTCACACTCTTTAAACGTTCATTCTTATTAACAGCTATAGTAATAAGCTTGCTATCTTCTAAATACGTAAGGATTTTACTTTCTTGACCTGATTTATTTTTAACAACATTTGGTGTTACAATACCTGTTTTGTTTATCGTAAAATAATCATCGATTTCATTATTTTCCCGTATAAACTTGACAATCAAATTTTGACCTCCTTTACCATCATCTTCTACTTCCATAACACAAGAACCTAGCTGATTTAAGGATAGATACATAGCTTGGTGATTTAATTCCCCTCCTGATATTTGACCTGCAGAACCGGTAGTTATATAAACAGCTCCTTCCGTCGCTTCTATACTTTTTTCGTATGCACCATTGCTGTCCGTTTTTCCATCTCCATGACCTGTTGAACCGACGGTATGGCCACCTTTAGAAATTTCATCTGGATTAAAAGTATTTGCAAAACCTTGGTGTCCGTTTAAAAAATAAGAACGCTCGTAAGAATGACTATGACCATTTAAAACTAAGTCAACCCCATTAGCTTCTAACATCGGCATAAAGTTTTCTCTCATTTCAATAGGTCTATGATCTTCATCAGAATCATGAGACCCCTTGGAATATGCTGGATGATGAAATAACGTTACAATCCAATCATTTTTAGTATTCTGAATATCTGTTAGGGCCCAATTATACATAGCCCCCCCAACTTCACGACTAGAATGATGAGAATCTAATATTATAAAATGAATGTTGGCATAATCAAAAGAATAATAGGCTTCTGTACCCGAAGCTGTACCTCCTGCTTCTCCTTCTGTAGGGAAAGTGAAAATATCATAATAAGGACCGGATTGTGTTGCAGAATCTGCTGATTGACCATCATGGTTTCCTAAGCATGACCAAGCTACAGATTTCTTGAACATATCTCCATAAACATCAAAAAAGGCATTTTGATATTCTGCATCTTTACCAGTGTTATAAGCGTTATCACCCAAAAATAACATCATGTCAGTTTTACCATTGTTTATTGGAGCGTTGGCTACATAATCATAATAAGCATCTCGCACTTCTCTTTGACTATTGTTTGCCGTACCAGGATCGCCTAAAATCCATGCACGCACAAATTGTTTTGTTCCAATAGCAGGCGCTGTTATCACATACATATCTCCGGTAAGATCTTGAGATAAAACCCCTTTATTATTACCAATATTGAAATAGTATTTCGTATTCGGAGTTAAACCAGATAAAGTCACTTGATGATCAGTAATCAAGGTAAGATTCTTTTCGGTCTTCGTTAATGAACTAAATAATGTACCATAATTAACAACAGATTCTGTTGCAATATTTGTTCTCCATTTTACAATTACACTAGTTGGTGTACCACTTTGTAAGTACGGTCCTCTTTCCACATTAATAGATGTAGTACTATGTATAGAATTAACATCTGCAGTAGCTATTGGTTCCGTTTGCGAAAATGAATATACAGTAAAAAGCATCATTACTATTTGGGTAATTTTCTTCATCATAATGTCTAATTGTTAATAGTGCTTTCTAAGCTTTTAATTTGTTGTTTTAATTCCAAAATTGAATCCATATTTTTAAACTTAGCATCCAATTTCTCTATTGTAGCGGTAGCTAGTTTCAAAGATATGTTCGCATCTTTTGATTTATTAATTGATACTAAATACGCCGCTTTTTGATAATACCAGAACTCTTTTCTTTGGTATTCAAGAATAAAATAATTGTATTGTTCTATTGTTTTTTCAACTTGGCCAGAGTCTTTTAAGTACTCCAATTTTTTAACCTGAAGTGATAATGTATTTTCGCCAACTTTTGTTAATCCAAAATCTATAACATCAATTGCCTTTGAGAAATTCTTATTGTTTTCTGCCAATATGATACTAGTATATTCCAAGATGTCTTCTGGTCGAATATCAACCATAGTTTTCATAACATAATGGTAAGCGGCTATAGATTCTTTATACGCTTCTATCTTGAATAATATTTGAGCTTCAAGTTTTTTAGCTTTTACATTTATACTGTCTACTTCTAAGTAGGCAGTTATACTTGACAAAGCATTCTTGTAGTCTTCGGATAAATAATTAACCTCAGCAATTCTATACATTAAGACTTTATCTGTGTTTCCTAAAGATGTAGATCTAAGATAATCTTCCATTGCTTTATTGAATTCAACATGTTGTTGATATAAAAAACCTCTTTCGTAGTATAACTTAAAGTCATTAGGGTTTTCAACTATCTCTTTTGTTTTTTGATTTATTCGTTTAGTTAAATCTCCATGAGAAAAAACTTGAACAGATAATAAAAGAAATGTGATTATAACTAGTGCTCTATGCGTTACTGGTTTTGAAATCATTTTTTTATAAAATATTTTAATTACTTGTGTTTTGTAAGACTATTACTCTCTTAATTTCTTTTGCATATCTGTAGCACTTTTAATGTGTTGCTTATGCGTTTTAAGCTCAAATTCTTCAAGGATATCTGCAACCTTAATATCAGGAGATAGGCTTTCAATTATTGACCATTCTTCTTCATCGTAATTAGTAATCTTTACTTTTCTTCCATATTTAGCATGAATAGCTTTGAATTTCTTTATGTATGGCCATGTGTGTAAAAATGCTTTATCAAGATTTAATGGCGCTATTGCCCAATACTTGTCCCAGAACCCGGTTTTTGCAACTTCATCACCAGTTACATCACATATTTTAGCTGTACCATTAATTGTACTAGACACTACACAATATTTGTTTTGCCAAGCCCTAGTATTAATCGCTTTTCCTCCAGAATATGCGGAACAGAAAAATACAATCTCAGCTCCTTTTTCCTTCAGCTTTTCCCATCCATCATTCCATTCAAGGTCAAAGCAAATTTGCACCCCAATTGTTCCGAAATCAGTTTTAAATACTGGTGGTTCGAGTGGACCTGGTGTAATTCCCTTACCCATCTCTCCTTCAGTAGTATGTGTTTTTCGGTATTCGCCTACTATTTCTCCATCCCTATCGATAACAACAGCAGCATTATAATACTTACCATCCTCAGTTGTATAAAGTGGGCAAATTATATATGTGTTATGCTTCTTGGCAAATTCAGAAAACTTACTAGTTATTTTCCCCAAAGGTTCTTCTGCAACTTCCGCTATCAATTTCTTTTCTGAAATATGGAAAAATGGGAAAACTTCAGGAAGACATATTAGATCAGGGTTATAGTTGACAATATCTGCCATATGACCTAAAACTTCTTCAACCATCTCTTCATGATTAACTGCATCAATTTTTGTTAAAGTAAGAGTAGCTATCCACACTTCTCTTGGCAACTTTATAGGTAACGAGTTTTCTTTACTATTAGAGGCTATTGCTGCCGAAGGAGCAAGTGTAATGCCTGCACCTAGGCCAAGTGCTGAGTTTCTTATAAAATTTCGTCGTTCCATATGTTTTATTTGAAGTTGTTAAGAAATCATGTTTACCGAATTAATAACTTTCTATTGCTCCTATATCAGGTGCATGTCCTTTATATAATAAACTTACCGGTGCTTTATCTTTCCATTGTATCGCGTTCTCTAAAATCATATAACCCGTGTCATAATCAATACTTTTTATCTGAACTTCATTATCCCCAACACGAATAATATCTCCTTCAACAATACTAAAGCCATCAGTAAAGAAATAAGGATCCTTGACTTTCAAGACAATGCTTGTATCACCTGCACCAATTGCATAGGTCAAAAATGCACCTGCATCTATACAAGTACTATCTTCTGACAATCTATAATCGTCTTTCACAATATGTTTTAGGTTGGGATTTTTAATTTTAAATAGCGGATTTCCTTGAATATTATTCTGAATATAATCTGGATATGTTTGTTCAAATGCATTTAAAGTAAACCCTTTATCTTCCTTTCCTATAAAAAATACCTCTTCATCTTTATTACTCTGAGCTGTTATGTTATTATTATAAAAACGGGTTTCGCTGGGATTGCTAGAGGAGCTAAAAGCAACTTGAACACTTGGTACATCTCTTTTTGTATGTGCATCCTTAAATATTCTATTTGCATAAAATATATTATTCATGAAGATATTATTGTAAAATTCAGTGTGTAAGTTATGTGACACCTTAACTCCCGGTCCACTGCCATAGCGTCCTTTTCCTCCATTGGAATAGACCGTGTTATTGTAAAAACGGTTACTATAATTGAAGGCTGCTTCTGGAGAATCATCGCCACCGCCAACCTTACCATATCCACAAATATCCATACCACCTTCACAGCCTGCGAAAATATTATTTCGCATTATACATTTTACCCCTGCAAATTGTACTCCCCAACTTGCCGGTGGTTCTTTACCTTTGTAAAGTCCTTCTCTGTGTGAATTTGGTCCAAACAGATTATTTTCAATAAGAATATGTTCGCTCTTTCTGTAGGGAGCAGACCATTCTCTGTCACGTGTAGCAAATATCTCAAGTAACTTTTGGTTTGGATTAATCAATATATTGTTCCGAATGGCTGAATCATGAACACCCATAAAGACTAGACAGGTATGAGATGCCGTATCAAAAGTATTACCCTCTATTAGATGAAAACTACCCCCTTGAATAGAAAGTAGGTCGGTTCCATTTTTTACTATATTATTTTTAAAAAGAAAATAATCGCCCATGTCTTTCAACTGACAAGATTCCCACATTGTACTGTTTTCAAATTCACAGTTTTCAACCTTAATATGCGATGAAGCTTTTATGGACATAAATTGAGGGCAATCCTTAAATATTAATCCGTCTATTGCAATGTATTCCTTTTGGTCAATCCAAATGGCTGGAGCTAACAGATCCCCTGTAAACTGTACTACTTCGTTTTCATAATTTTTAAATACAATGTAATTGTTTTCCTCACCTGAATATTGAGGACTAAGTTGTTCGTTAAATATGCCCTCCCGAATCAACACCTGAGTACCTGCCGTGGCAGCATTGGCAGCCGATTCTAATGTCTTATACGCATTTCCATCAGATCCATTACAGTTACGATTAGAAACAGAGTAATTACCCTTACAGTCAGCTGCTAATAATGAATCCACATAAACTACTTGCGCATACGAATGCATGCTGCTTATTAGCGCAAAAAAAAGTAGTATTAAATAAGAATTTTTCATTTATTTTACAAATAATGCTTTAATAAATAAGACATCGCTCTTCGTTGATACAATCAAAAGAAAAGGATTACTTATTGAGTGATGGCGTTTTTCTTTAAAAGTATATTGGTATAAATCTCTACCACTTTCTCTATCTTATCTATATAGCAAAACTCATCTGTTTGATGAGCCATTTCTGGTTGACCCGGACCTAAAATAACCGTTGGTATACCTCCATATGCACCTTGTAGTACAGAGCCGTCAGTGAGATAGGGCAATGCTTTAGGATAGCCGGGAGTATTCTCTGAAATACCACAAGCATTATATACCCTTTGAACAAAAGGATCTTTTTCTTCAGTGGAAACTGCTATTAAATCTGTTAAGGTTTCAATCGACACTTCTTTTCCTAGTTCGTTTTTAATTTTAGCTAAAAGCTTATCGTGATCTACCTTAGTTGTAGTTCTAGCATCTATGGTGAATTCAGCATAATCTGGTACCGAATTAATGTTTTGCCCACCAAAAACCTTTCCTACATTCACGGTAGGTAAACCAAGCAAATCATCCTCTTCAACTTCAAAATCAAATTGCTCAATTTTTGAAATAGCCTTGGCTGCTTTATAAATTGCATTTTCTCCTAAATGTGGCATAGAGGAATGAGCCGTGACCCCAGAAAATGAAAGATTGAGATAAAGTCCGCCTTTGTGACCAATTGCCGGAATATTAGCAGTTGGTTCGCCAACCACAATACCACTTGCCTTACCTAGTCTGGGATATGTTTTTATTAAATCTTTAGCGCCTTGGCAACCCAATTCTTCACCTGCTGTTAATACCAACCTCACACCACCTTCAGGAGACCCTAATGAGAAAGCATTTATCGCAGCTATAACCATAGCAGCAACTCCGCTTTTCATATCACTTGATCCCCGTCCATATAATTTTCCGTTCTTCTCTTCTCCTCCAAAAGGATCTACTGACCATTTTTCAGCACCCAAAGGAACAGTATCAAAATGCCCTGTAAAAACTATGGGTAAAACAGTCTCTGAAAATCCTTTTCCTGCAATTACATGTATTCGTTTACCTTCAAAAGGCACATGTTCGACATCAAAACCATTTTCCTCCAATAATCCCCCAACATATTTAGCCGCAAAATACTCGTTGCCCGGAGGGTTAACGGTATCCATAGCTATGAGTCTTTTTGTAAGATCTAAAACGTTAATCATAATTTGAAATCTTTTTAATTTTTAATATAGCCCCTGATCAAACACATTATATAACTAGTACTGCCTAATAAAATACCTACAATCAACTATTACATAGGATTCGTTCTCATCTAACGATTAGCGTTACTAATAACTATACAAAGTAAATATTTGAATTAATGGTTTTCTTTTATGCTATGAATTATTTGTGTTTTTGACAATACTGTATCGGTATATGCTTATTTACTCTAACCTTTGACCATCTTTGAGTAATTTCTCTCTCAAATTAGAATAAGGTACCTCTTGAACATTTAAATTCGCATCTATAGCAAGTGAGGCTGCCGTGGCCGCTGATTGTCCAAGAACCATAAAAACCGGTTCCATTCGTATCGACCCAAAGGCAATGTGCGTAGAACTAACACATACAGGGACAATAAGATTAGTACATTCCTCTTTTCTTGGCACTATAGATCTATAACTAATAGGATAGGGTTCAAAGCCATGAGCCTCAACGTTCCCTTCATTTTGCACATAGCCATTGGCGTCGACATAACGCTGTACATTATGCGAATCCATACCATAAGCAGCCATACCAATTGCGTCCTCGGCTACTACTAAGGCCTCACAATTTTGTTGAGTCATTACATAGTCACTCATCATTCTTCTTGCTTCCCGAATATAGAGTTGTTGTTGCCAACCGTCAGGTCTTTCAAATTCGTCTCTAGAAGTCCCCCATTTTGATGCTTCCTCTCGTACAATCTCAGGTACCCTCGGATGGTTAGCCAAGGTCCACATCAAACCCATTTGATAATTCCTGTGATCTTCGATAATCTTTTCGCGTTCTGCATAAGTGGCCTCTGGGTAATCATAATTCTTGCCAATAAAGTCTGTAGAAAATCCAAATTTATTGTTAGTATCCGTTTTCCGATTTGGCATGCTACTATTTATCCAAGGCAACAATGTTTTGCTATTCCTGTACATTTCTGTTACAAGGCCTTTTCTAGCTTCATAATTACGGAAAAGCAACTCATAATTAATCTCATCATAATCATAAGGCTTTTGGAAAGGAATACGATTTTCGGGATTATCTGTTAGACACATCCTAAAACAATAGGCCTGTATTTTGTTATCAGCTTCCCCTTCTAGTCCCGGTTTGTCATTAACATTTGGTAAAAGACCACTCGTTGGATCTCCCTTTTGCAAGTACGGATCAACGCCCGGAATGAGGTTATGGTTAAATGCATTTATGGAAACAATACCGGTCAAAGACCTATTTATACTATTGGCCTGTACCCCATTTAAGGTTTCACCATATTCATCGTTAGCTTCACGACCGATGGCATAGGATATTCCAGCTGATGCCATTAAATCTCCCTCATAAGTTGCATCCAAATAAACTTTTCCAATAAATATTTTACCACTTTCCATGGTAATCGACTCAATTTTTCCATTTATCTTTTTGACACCAGAACTTCTGTTTAGCCTTTCGTTATAGACAATTTTAATCTTCTCCTTATCTATCATAGTCTTATATACAGAGAGGGCTGCGGAAGGTTCAAATGTCCACATAGATGCTTCTCCTTCATTTGTTCGAGTTTGCCCACCATCTATATAATCTGAGCTTTTCTCCCATTTCCAATTACCCGGATCATCGTAATATTTTTTGATATTTTCGTAAAACTCTCTAGAAATTCCACCAATGGCCTGCTTATTTCCTATATCGGTCTGTCCCAAACCCCCAGTGGTTAATCCGCCTATTCGATTGGTGGGTTCTATAAGCACTACGGACTTACCCAATCTACTGCTTTGAAGAGCTGCAGCAACTCCTGCAGAAGTTCCTCCATATATAACTACATCAAATTTGGTAACGTTAGTTGTTTTACTTGACTGTCCATTTGACGAAAAACAAAATAAAAACATAAGACACAGCTTAAAAATCATTTTTGGTATTAAAAATTCCCTCACACATAATTTATTAACACTCATAATCATCAATTTTATCTTTTACACTCTGTTTTTTAAGTCCTTATTCTCTGGCTCATCAATTAAAATGTTCATACAGAAAGGTAATCACTAACTAATTATCCCTAAAGGTTGAGTTGTTTTCCAATTTCCTCTTGTAAAGTCAGGAAACTCCTGTGGGGCACCGTTTTGTGCAACAGAAGCTTCACTTAACGCACCTACCGAACTCCAGTAACAACCTTCATAAACGTTCTGATCTAAAGGTTCACCATTTCTTAAACACTCAATAATGCGATATCTCATTATAAAGTCCATTCCACCATGACCTCCCATTTTCTTTGCTAATTCTCCCAAACGTAAGTATAATGGATGCTCATACTTTTCAAAAATCTTTTGTAATTGCTCACCTTCTGCATATTCGTGGTGATTTTCAGGACCACCTTCTACGCCACCTTCTAAGGCAACACGAGTTGGGAAACCAGTAAGGGTTCCTTTTGTTCCTTGAATTAAGTTATGTCTCGTATAGGGTCTAGGGCTAGTTTCGTCCCACTGAACCATAATTGTTCTACCTAAATTTGTTTTAATGATTGATGTATTTATATCTCCACCCTTAAAGTCTAATTTGTTCCATTTATGGTCAGGAGGAAAGTTATTAGCGGCATATAAATTTCTTCCTTTTCCTGGAGAAGAAAATGAGTTAATGAATTTGAAGTTATCTTCTCCCCTTGCCAAATTCATATATTGTGCAACTGGTCCCAAACCATGTGTTGGATAAAGATTACCATCGCGGTTTGCATATTCATATGTTCGCCAAGAACCAGTACCACGTTCTACATCGTTCATCTGAAATCTTAATTCATGTATATAGGCAGCCTCCCCATGAAGTAATTCTCCAATTACACCCTTTCTACACATGTTCAAATAGAGTAGTTCTTCTCTATTATAATTGACATTTTCCATCATCATACAATGCTTCTGGGTTTTCTCAGAAGTATCAACTATCTCCCACATTTCTTCTAAAGTCAAAGCAAGGGGAACTTCCACAAAAACGTGTGCTCCGCTTTTCATAGCTTCAATAGCCATCGGTGCATGTAAAGACCATGGAGTACAAACGAAAACTGCATCTGGTTTCTCCTTTTTTAGCATTTTTTTCCAATCGTTTTCACCATCGGTATATAAAGTAATATCCTTATGTCGGGTTCCTGCACCATTCTCTCTACATGCTTTCGCAGATCTTTCTGCCAAATCTTTATATAAATCACTAATAGCAACTACCTCTGTTCCTTCAATAGCGGAAATTTGCTGTACATGTCCTGCTCCACGATCACCTACACCTATAAAAGCACACCTAACCGTATCTAATTTTGGAGCTGAAAAACCACCCATATAAGTTGCTCCAGGTTTTGAAGCCGGTATACTGTTTAAATTATTGCCAAGAATTGAATTTGACCATGCCGTGGCTGTTGCTAAACCCATGCCTGCAATGGATGTTTTTTTTATAAAATTTCTTCTATTCGAATTCATGATATATGTTTTATATATTAAATATTTTATTTCTAACTAGTTTAGTATTAGCTAATTTTGAAGTAGCTCTTTATACTTTACAACTTCATCTTCCGTAATACTTGGGTGACCGTTACCGAATGATGCCCTCACATAACTAAGTACATCTGCCAATTCTTTATCTGTAAGAAACTTAAAACTGGGCATGTCTTGATTATATGTTTTTCCTTGAACTACTAGCGGACCAGACACCCCTTCAATTACACTTTTCATGAACCTTTCCTTATCGCCAACACCTTCTGTTTTTGATAATGGAGGAAAAAAACCGTCACTACCAGACCCATCGGCTTTATGGCAAGAGGCACAAAATTTTTGATAAACAGCCATACCCGCACCTGCAATACCATTTGCCATACCATCATTATCAACAGGTGTCTGTTTTTCTGTCATCTCTATCAAACTATTTTTTAAATCGTCGCTTGCCTGACGAATTCTAATTATTCGATCATCATCTATCATTGGTAATTTAGCATCACTATAAAACTCAGGATTGGCTTTTGGATGCCAGTCTTTATTGCTTGTACATAAATAAATATCCCCATTAGGTGCAACGATAACATCTCTTATTCTTCCAAACTGTCTATTGAAGGCCACGCTCTCCCCTTCCACCTTTGTTCCATCCGAAGAAAGCTTTAAAACCCTTAGGCTTGTACCCTTTAAAGAACCTACTAGAATGCTGTTAGTCCACTCTGGAATTTTACTGGAGCCGAAATAAGCAATACCCGAAGGTGCAATGGTCGGGGTCCATTCTTTTATAGGCTCTACTATAATAGAATCTTTACAGTATGCTAATTCATAAGGCTCATTACAAAAGCCCGTAACATCTGGCCAACCGTAATTACCATTTGCTTTTATAATATTCAATTCATCATCATTAGCTTCGCCATGCTCTGAACTATATAATATGTTATTTGCCATCACTAAGCCTTGTACATTTCTATGACCTCTAGAATAAACAGGACTACCTTTTATAGGATTATCGATGGGTATGGAACCATCAAGGTTTAATCTTAAAATTTTCCCTGATATTACGGAAGTATTCTGAGCTAATCTTTTCTTTCCGGCATCACCAAGGCACAAGAAAATTTTATCATCGGGAGAAATCACAATTCTACTTCCATTATGATAGCTTCGTCCAGGAATATCCTCTAACAATATTTTAGGGGTTTCTAACTTTTCATCTTTATAAGTATACCTAACTAATTTAGACCGTATCTCATCATTTTTTGAATATGTATAATGCAAAAAAATATAAGGATGCTTTTCCATATCTGGGTGCACTGCAAAACCTAATAAGCCATAAGATTTCTTGACTAAAACATCATCTAATTTTAAAAGGTTTTTAATTTCACCAGTATCCGTATTCAATTGATTAACTGTTCCTTTTATTTCTGTAAACCATAAGATATTACTGTCCTCTCCTCCCCAACAAAGATCCCAAGGATAATCTAAATCTGTTGCAACAACAGAAACTGCCAATTGAGACGTCTCTAAAGTTTTTTTAAATAAATGCTTTTGATAAGATGTGTCTTCACCTGATTTTTTATTAGAATCAGCACAGGAAAAATTCAATACTATTAGCAACAAAAAACATGTGTTTAAAGCTACTGCAGTAATACTTCGTTTTAAATTCATTCTTTTATTATTAATATTAAGCGGCTTAAAAACCAATTACCCCAACTCTGGACCCGCAATTAAAAACTGTTTATCAACTAACCCTGCAAACGAATTGTTTTTCAAATACATTCTTACAAATGACCTTTGAAAGGAGAAACCTAGGCTAGCTAGTCGCTCTTTAAATTTGAACTGATCATGCAAAACATCGATAACTATAGATTGACCTACGTTATTTTCAAGTATAATCTCAATAAGGTTTAAAGCATCATCGACGGTTTCTGCCATAAGTGGACCTAGTTGAAAATAATTACGTCCAGGTCGTACGAAAACATACCCTACGATACATTCATTTCTAATAAGACACCATGCTTTATTTTTTTTCTTTAAAAAATTGAATAAATCAATTCTGTTGGCTCCAAAAAATTTCATATCAAGTTTAGATAACTCTACCAAATCATTTTCTGATATTACTCTAACAGTATCTCTACTCCTATTATTTATAATTGAATTAAAGGGGGTAGTTACCATTCGATCAATTTCCAATTCTTCTTGAAAACCTAATTTTTTATACACTGGAATACCTGCAGCAGTCGCATCTAATTTTATTGATTTACAACCTTCTAATTTTTCAATAATGATATTTAAAAGACTTTTACTTACTCCCAAACCTCGAAAGGCTTTAGACACCAGCATCATCCCAATCCATGCAACATCATTTTTATAATTTATAGCTGTTACTGTACCTATTATTGCAGTTTTATATGTTGCCACAAGACATAAATTGGAGTTCAGTTCTAAAAACATTTGCCAATCTACCTGGGTCTGATTCCAATTTTCTGCAAGAACCAATTGCATTGCTCCAGGTATATCTGTGGCAACCATTTGTCTGACAATAATATTTTTTGGTGCAATTTCCATATTCACTTATTATTTAAGCCAAGCTTCTAGATTCCCTGCTATAAAATTATCATCATTAAGTTCTGGATAAGCCATATAAACCCTATCTATTTCTGCTTTTTGCAATGGACTTAAATGATCATTTTCATCCAAGGTCCAAGTACCCTCCAAAAGCCCTTGTCTTCTTAAAACTTCATGTAGACCCACAATACAACCTTTGAAATTATTTGCAGCATCAAAGAATGCAGCATTACTATCTGTAATTTTAGCTGCCATGGTTAACATTTTAATCGAATCTGTAGAATAAGACCCTTTCTTGATATTTTCCAAAAGAGTAACAGCTTCCTTTGCCCAAACGGACCAATGTCCTAACAAGCCCCCTACGATTCTCTTCTTTATGATTTCACCATTTGATTGAACTTCAAACTCAGTCATTAAATCAACCAAAATATTATCATCATTACCAGTATATAAAGCTATTTGGTCTGCCCGACCAGACTCTACAACAGCACGTACTACATCGAATGTTTGATATCTATTGAAAGGAGCCATTTTAATTGCGACTACGTTCTCAATTTGTGCAAACTCTAACCAAAAATCAAAATCTAGATAACGACCACCAACAGCAGTTTGCATATAGAAACCTATTATCGGTATCACTTTAGACACCTCTCTACAGTGATTCAACAAATCTTTATTAGATGCATTTGGCAATGAAGCCAGACTTAACAAAACAGCTTGATACCCTAGATTAGATGCTAACTGAGCTTCTTGCAAAGCTTGATTAGTATTACCCATTACACCTGCAATACGAAGAATGGTTCTATTTGTTTTTGATGTATAATTATCCATTTCCTCTTTAGCCAATTCTAATACGGGCTTAAAAAGATTTATATATGGCTTTCTAATTTCAAATTGGGTTGTATGAACTCCTACTGCTAAACCTCCGACGCCTGCATCTAAATAATATTTTGATAATGCTCTTTGCCTTTTCTCATCTAACTTTCTATCTTGATTTAATGCCAAAGGGTGTGCTGGAATTACCGTACCCTCATGAAGTAATTCTTTTGCTTTTGGGGATAATTTATTTATGCTCATATGTACTCATTAATATTAATAACCGTTTTTTGATTCACCGGTATTAGCAACATGTATGCTCTTTTTAAATCGATTCTACAAAGACTTGGACCTATAGATTTACACTCATCTAAAAAGTCATTTAGAAGTCTTAATACTTTCCGTCTTTAACTTCAAAATGTGTTGGCTTTCCATGAACAGACTTCCCTGCCTTTACCCAATCAGCAGTCCATTTAATTACCTCATCTGTAGAAACTTCTGGGCTACCCATTTCTTTTGTGATCAATGATGAATTTGAAAGAAGAGCTACGTCGTCTTCCTCTCCTGTAACAACCACTTCTTCGCCCATTAGTTCTCCAAATTTAACAGCTACATCTTTTACCGAAATTGTTTCCAATCCGGTTATATTCAATATTTTAGCTGGACTTTCACACATTAATAATGACCTTAATATAAATGCATTAGCATCGCCTTGCCAAATAACATTGGCGTAGCCCATAGTAACATCTACTGGTTTATTATTCTTAACTTTTAAGGCTATATCTACTAAAACTCCATACCTCATTTCAACAGCATAATTAAGCCTGATTAATGAAATTGGCGTCTTGTTTTCCATACTTCCATATTGAAACAGACGTTCTCTTCCTAAACATGATTGTGCATATTCGCCAACAGGTAATGCCTGGTCTGATTCTAAAGAACCTCCAGAATTCACATCTACCAAAGGATAAACACAGCCTGTGGAGAGAGCCACGATACGCGATTTTTTAAACTGCTCAACCACTAATCCTGGAATAAAAGAATTCATAATCCAAGTGTAGGGTTCGTTACCCTGTGTGCCGAATTTTGTTCCTGCCAAATAAATTACATTTTCAACATCTGGCAGACTTTTTATAAAATCTTGGTTAACAAGATCACCAGCGATCGTTTCAATACCAAGAGATTCTAAATAATCTTTATTTGCTGCTTGACTAAATCGAGAAACCCCAATTATTCTCTTTTTTACACCCGCCATATCGCAGGCCCTTTTAGCCATATGTGCCATAGAAATACCCATTTTTCCAGAAACACCTAAGAAGATAATATCCCCTTTAAGTTCTTTCATCATATTTACTACAGGTAACGTTGGTCTAGATATAGCTTCTTCCAATTCTTCTTCGTTCTTAAAAACCTCTGGATATGTCTTTTTCATCGTTCTTTATTATAAATTATTTCGTTTAAATCTTACAGCTCATTAAATTGTCAAATACCCAATTAGTTTTCCGTACATGAAATAGACTAGAGCACTAATTAGAATAAAACCTATAACAGCCATAATATTTTGTAGAATACTATTCCTATACTTGCCCATTATCGACTTACTATTAAGTACCAAAAACAAACCAATAGCAATAAGTGGTACACCTAGTATAGAAGATGCTTGGGCCATTATTAAGGCATATATTACATTACCTTTAAAGAATACGGCAATGACCATACCTGCCAATAATATTATAGCTGTAAATACTTTAGGCATCTTTTCGTTCATAGAACTACCTAAGCCCATGCTATCTGCAAGTAATCCACCACCAGTAACCGAATTAACAACAAGTGAGGAAAAGGCTGCTGCCATAAAGCCAAAACCAAATATATATTTAGCGAAACTGCCTAATAACATTTCTAGTTGAATAGCCATATCTGCGGCAGAGTTCACTGAGATTCCTTTAGGTTTTAATGTGGCTGCCGCTGTAACTATAACCAGTGTCGATATTAAAGCAAGTAGAAATACACCTATTTTAGTATCTCTTATACTTTTATGCATATCTGCTAATTTCCAACCTTTACCTTGTACAAGGTATGCTTGAAAAAATGCATTATGTAATACAAATGTCGTCCCTACCAAGGCCGCTATTTCATTAAAATCCCTACCAGAAACTGCACTTGGTATAAAGCCTATAGCGGCAGCTTCTAGATCTGGTCTTATAAAAATAAGGTTGATAATAAATGCTAATATTAAGATGATTACCATAACCATCATTATTTGTTCAAGTGCTTTATATAGGTTTTTAGTAAAAAACACTAGCACAATTGCCAAAGGCGTAAATATTAGCGGCCAAATAGCTTCGTTAATACCAGTTAGAGTTTTCATCCCCATTCCTACCCCAAGGTTATTACCGAACTGAAAACTTAGCGCAGCTAAAAATGAACATACCCCAATAGCAATTGAGAACCATTTACCATATTTTTCAGCTATTGTCTTTAATAACGACTTTTCATGCAAAACACCATAACGTACACTCATTGTAGTATAGACACTCATAGAAACTGCCCCTAATGCAATAACCCACAATAATGAATAACCATGTGTGGCTCCTATTTTAGAAGAAACCGTTATACTACCAGGACCTAAAACTACCGCTGCTATTATAAACCCAGGACCTAAAGCTTTAAAGAAATTTTGAATTTTAGATTTCATATAGATGGTTTGTATTGCACAATAACAGGATTAGACAATTGGTTGTAAAGCGTCTGTATTTCTTTGGATGGATTTGTGTTATCAACCTTGAAAATTGAATACACATTATCTTCAAAATATCTACTCCCTTTTGGCACTTTTAATTCTCCACTATCTACAAACCTTCTGTCCCAATACCTCCCTTCATTATAAGAGTAGGATATTTTGGTTTGAGCGTCCGTCATTGGTGACATACCACCATCTAAGTTTTTATAATCAAACCGAAGACGAAGACTTCCAAAACCATAATTAGTACTATCATTATAAAAACCAAACCAATTCGCATCTGCATCAATTGGATGCTTACGAAGTTCTTTAACTGTATAATGAGAAATTAACGGAGGTTTATCATACAAGATTACTGTCTTTACTTTTCCATCCTTAAGCGGCGTAAATGCATGGGTGAAAAATTTATTCATTGTCATTTCATCGTTTCTTAACATGGTCACCGTTAAACTATCTATCATTGTCATTTCTGAAGAAAACCGAAAGAATGGTAGACCTGCATAAAACTTGTATTCTCCTTTAAGTTGAATTTCTTCATAACCTTTAACTTTCCCTGAGCGATATACCGAAATAACATAGGGGCCTTTGTCTATATGAATCGAATCAAATTCATGTAAATGTGCCATTGTTTTATACTCCTCATTTTTCTTTTGAAAACTAGGGGACCAATGCATTTTAATATCTGGTCGTTCTAATTTTATTCCATCATATTCTTTTAAAGAAATGGAAGTAATTTGCCCTGGGGCCAATGGTATATTTTTTGAAGATCTTTTAGCTGTTAAATCTGCCTTATAGAATTCATTTTCTACAAAAAGATTTAACCACTCACCTTCTGCTTTCAAATCCGTAAGAGTCTCTTCATCTTTTTGAACAACAACCTGATATATATTGGTTTCATTTGATTGAATATGTATCGGAAATAAACAGCGAACGAGGTTAGAATCTAGTACTACTTCTGACGCATTTAAAATCTGCCCTTTTACTAAATTGCCATCATTAGTATCTTTTAAAAAAATAGCATTATTCTTAAGTTGATGTGTAACTATTGGTATTTTCACCTCTACATATTCCAAACCACGAGCCATACCTATCGGTTCTGTAATGGTTAGAGAACCTATAACACCATCATCTTTACAAGAAAAAAGCATTAATAGAAAAGCGCCTATTAAAATGTAACCACATGTGGTGAAAAAAATAATTCTTGATTTCATTTCTTTGTGTCTTATTATTTAAAGCCAAACTAAATTTCACCAACCTTTTCTATCAATATTCTCCTAAACCTTTATAAACAAAGGGGTAGAAAGAATTTTACACTAAAAAAATCAATTACAACCAGTCACTAAATAGTCACTACTAAAATCTTAGAAGATTTAGCTGCCAACATAAATAGTATGTGCTCATTATGGATAAAATCAATTATAATAAACCAATCTTGACTATACTGTCAACAGATTGGTATTACTCAAGCCAGATGCCATTTAACATTACCCTTTCAATGTTATACATATCTCGTATATTTTCAGTGGGATTACCACTAATCAAAAGTAAATCTGCTTGTTTGCCTTTTTCAATACTACCAAGGCGATGGTCTATTTTTAAAAACTTAGCATTCTCTAGAGTAGATGCCTTCATAATTGCACCATTGCCCATACCCGTCTTAGAAAGCAAATCCATTTCATGTTGATATGACCAGCCCTTTTTAGCATATGGCACCCATGGTCCATGAGAACCAACTGCAATTCTCACATTAGCTTTAGCACATCTACCAATAAACTCAGTCATATGCTGAAATGCAATCAATGCAGTACTATCTGTCTTATCTCCCTCAATTATATACTCGTAAGGTCCTAAAGTTGGTGTTAAGAAAGTTTGTTTTTCTTCTAAAAACTTAATCAAGGAATCTGCCCTTTTACTATTTACATCAATGTCTTTCCACATTTCTAATCGTCCAGAAATTCGCGACTTATTATCCGCCATCATTTTTTGACGAAACTCTTCTGCTTTTCTTTTAGATACCAATGCTGTTCCAAGTGATGTTACATGTTCAACCCCATCTAAGCCAGCCAAAATTGCTTGTCTTACATCTGTAATTTCTAAATGGGCAGTAACTGGCAATCCTTTGGCATGAGCTATATCAGTCACTTCTTTAATTAAACCAAGAGGTAAATTTTGATAAATTTTAATAGCCGAAACATTCTGACTAAAAAGATAATCCATAGCCTCTTTAACTTCGGCTTTATCTCTAACCATATAAGAGTCTTTAGGCCATGATGGTGGCGGCATGTCTATATGTGGTCCTGTTAAAAATAGTCTAGGAAGTGGGTCTCCTGTTTCTCTTTCAAAATCAAAAGCTTCTATCCATTGTCCTGGGTCCCTTACTGAAGTGACACCATTACGAACAAATTTGGTAGGAAAATGTTTAACATGATCATAGTGAAAATGGGCATCAACTAAGCCAGGCATAAGAGTAAGACCATTTCCTTCAATTACCTCAGCATTTTCTGGAATATCAATTTCTCCTTTTAGACCTACCTTATCTATTAAACCATTTCGAACTATAACAGTAGAATTTTCAATAGTAGATTCGCTTAATCCATCAAAAAGTGATACTCCAACGATTGCATATATATTATCGCCTAAAGGAATCTCCTCATGATTTACCTCTACCGGGAAAAATTGTATTTCTTTTTCAGAACCTTGTTCTTGCAAATTCTCTTTACAAGAAAAAAAGACTATTACAATTGATAGATATAATAAGCTATACTTCTTCATTTTAGTTTTGTTTAATGATACAAAACCAGTAACTCTAAAATTTATTTATGTTCATTGGTATAAAGGCATTCTTCCGAAGAATGAATGCCCATATACAACTAAACTAACAAACTCTTAGTAACCTGGATTCTGAACGAAATTCTGATTCTTGTCTATTTCTCCCTGTGGTATTGGCCACAAATATCTAAACTCACTAAAATTTGATTGAGGTTCTAATCCTGATGGACCAAAAACTTCGCTTCCTAAATCCCTACGTACAATATCATACCATCTTTTAAATTCAAACGCTAATTCAATACGTCTTTCCTCTAAAATTATAGTTCGCAAATTATCACTACCTGTTGCGATAACATCTTCAGGATAAATGGACGGAGCGTAACTGTCATAACCACTACCATAAAAATCAATAGTTCCTGCATTTCTAGCACGACCTCTAATTTGATTTACATAACCTATAGCTTCGGAAGCAAAGCCTAATTCATTGGCAGATTCCGCTGCAATAAGTAAAACTTCGGCATACCTAAAAGCTGCGTGATCAAAATCAGATCTCCAACCAGCAGTTGTTCTTCCTTCACCTGGAAATCTATTAAACTTTGCTATATGAGGTCTAGCTACCTCGAATTCAGAAAATGGTCTAACAATATCTGTATCATCAGCCAATATCAATGAATCGGCCATACTAACTTTTAGTCTATAGTCATTGGCATCCCAATTATTGTAAACATTAATATGAGGCACTAGCATACTCCAACCTCTAATAGGTTTTACACCACCTTCAACACCGTTAAAAGGCCCAATTTTATTATCATTTTCATAAGTAATAGGGTTTGGATTCTCACCAGTTTGATTGCCCGTAAAATCTATAGAAAAGATATACTCTTGAGAAGCCCATTGTTCACTTTCTCTAAACACATCTTGAAAATCATCTGCCAATGCGTAATTTAATGCCCCTGCATTATCTACCACCCATTTTGCTTTATCATACGAATTTTGCCAATCTTCTCTAGTCATATAAACAGAAGCTAAATAAGAAGCTGCTGTTCCCTTTGAAGGTCTTGATCTTACACTACCGCGTGGCTCCATTTCTAAATTATCAAAAGCAAATGTCAAATCTTCTATAATTTTCACATATACTTCTTCTGAATTAGATTGTTCTATGCTTAATGGGTCAGCGATATCAGGGCTATCAATGTATGGTACATTACCATAAATTCTTACTAAATGGTAATACAAGAAACCTCTAACAAACCTTGCCTCACCTTCTGCAAATTTTTTGTCTTGCTCATCAATATCATCACCTAAAAGACTTATACCATCAATAGCAGTATTCGCAGTGGCAATAGTTTGATATGCCGTAGCCCAAAAATCCCTTACAAATGAATTTGTAGGAGTAACTAAGAAAGGACTAAACTCAGTATAATCACTAAACTCAAGTCCATTATCAACCATATCGCTTGACAGTTGTAAAGGGGTAGTAAGCCCACTTCCGTAAAAATTTCCAGATGCCATTAAGCCGTAGGTACCATCTGTCATCGCATTGACATCATCTATAGTATTAAAAAAACCTCCTGGACTCAATGTCCCTATCGGTTCTTCATCTAATTCTGCACAGCCAACAAATGTCAAAATAGCTAGTGCAGAAAATTTTATTATATTCTTCATAATTATATTTTTATTTATTGTTGATTACTAAAATCCGATGCTCAGTCCTAAAGTGTAAGACTTCACATTTGGATAACTACCATAATCCAGTCCAAGATTACTACTTGAATTACTATAAGATACTTCTGGATCAACGCCTTTATAATCTGTGAATGTGATTAAGTTTTGACCACTTACATATAGTCTAGCTGATGATAATTTAATTTTTGACAATAATGATTCAGGAAAATTATAACCTAAAGAAATGTTTTTTACTCTGATATAGCTACTATCATCTATCCATCTGTCAGACGTTACATAACTTCTACTAATTCGAGCCTGTGGTATATCTGTATTAGTATTGGTTGGAGTCCATCTATTAAGTGCCTCTGTAGTAACATTGGTTCTGCCATTTAAAGCTCCTAATTCCATAAGGGTATAATTCATCATTTCACCACCTTCTGATCCCTGAACGAAAATATTAAGACTTAGATTTTTATAGCTAAAATCATTGTTCCAACCCCAAGTAAAATCTGGATGTGGATTTCCAATAACACTACGATCATCATCTGTTAATGCTCCATCTCCATTAAGGTCTTTGAACTTTTCACCACCAACATCTTCTCCTCCTTCAAGTATAATATCGTCCGCCTGTACAACACCATCATAAACATATCCCCAAAACTGTCCTACAGATAAGCCTTCTCTCAATATTTGAGTATTCCCTCCTCCTGCTAATGGTGATGATGAATAGTATATATCATTTCCTTCGGTATCGTTATCAACTAGTTTAATAATCTCATTATCATTAAATGAAATATTTGCAAAAGTTTTCCATTTAAAATCGCCTTGAAAAATAGCTGCATTTACTGCAAATTCAAATCCTTTATTTTGTACCGTACCAATATTTTGTAGCTGTGTTTCAAACCCTGTATAATTTGGAGTAGGAACATTAAACAAAAGGTCGTTTGTCTCCATTATGTAGTAATCGGCAGTGAAACCAAATCTATTTCCTAAAATACCAAAGTCCAAACCAATATTTGTTTGTGTTGTAGTTTCCCAAGTTAGGTCGTTATTAGAAATCGTTGAAGGTCGTAAAGCTGTTACCGCATTACCTTGTACTGTCGTGAATACATCTGTAAATGAGGCTAAAGATTGATAAGGACTAATAGCCTGGTTACCAACTTGACCATAACTTGTACGAAGTTTTAGTAAACTAATAGTATTAGAATCGACTAGAAATTCTTCATCAGAAATTTTCCAACCAAAGGCAGCAGAAGGAAAAAATCCATATTTTTTATTTTCTGCGAATACAGAAGCTCCTTCGTAACGACCAGTAAACGTAAATAAATACTTATCGTTCAAGGTATAATTCAATCTACCGAAGAATGCTTCAAAAGTAGATTTTGTCAATTCTGAATCAACAGATGCCGCATTTGTACCTGCACCTAAATTCCAAAATGAAAAAGAATCAGAAATAAAACCTGAAGTTATAGTAGATGAAATTTCGGTTCTATCTTTTTGATAAGAATAACCTGCCATTAAAGAGATATCGTGGATATCAGCAAACACCTTAGAATAGTTTAAATAATTCTCATTGATTAAACTTGTATTTCTATAATTAATAAAGGTTGCTTCACCACCAGTACCATTACCACGTTCTAAAGTTGTTGGGTAATACTGACCTGTTCTTGATCCATTCGCTTTGACACCTAACGTCGACTTAAATTTTAAGCCATCAGCAATACCAATTTCAGCATATACATTACCTTGAAATAAATCGCTAATAACTTCATTCTGGTACTCAGTAGCCATGGCATATGGATTATCAATAGGATAACCAACCACACTCAACGAATAAACGCCATTTTCATCAACTAGACCTTGAGTAGGAGAGAATTTATAAGCTCCCGAAACAACTCCTGTTTGAGATGCATCACCACCTTCTTGAGTTCTAACTCCATTTCTATTAGTTCTACGTGCGAAAAGACTTGACCCTATATTTACTGACTCAGATACTTTTAAATCTAAATTAGAAGTTATAGAATATCTCTTATAATCAGAATCTTTAATTACACCCTGTTGGTCAAAAATTGCACCTGATAAATAATAGCTTAATTTATCTGTACCTCCAGACACTGATAATTGATAATTTTGAACATCACCCGGTCTATAAATTTCATCTTGCCAGTCTGTACCAGCACCAGTTAGTTCTGGAACAAAATCTGGATATAGTTCTTGAATATAGCTGGTAAACTGATCAGCATTTAGTAAATCTAAATTATTGATTTCTGTCTGAGAGGAGTAAGAAGATGAAAAACTAAATTGTGGTTTGCCTTCCGTTCCTCTTTTAGTAGTTACAATAACAACTCCATTTGCACCTCTAGCTCCATAAATAGCTGTTGATGAAGCATCTTTAAGAATCTCCATAGATTTAATATCTTCAGGTGGAGGCATTATACCGCCAATAAACCCGTCAACAACGATTAATGGATCATTGCCCGCATTAATAGAAGTATTACCACGAATTTGGATACTATAATCTGATCCAGGAGCACCATTTGTAGATTGTACAGTAACACCTGCCGCTCTACCTTGTAATGCTTGAGTTGCATCTATCACAGGAAAAGCCACTAAATCTTCTGAACTTACAGATGATACAGAACCCGTCAAATCACTTTTCTTTACACTTCCATACCCTACAACAACAACTTCATCTAACCCAGCAGCATCTTCCTCTAGTTTAACCGAAATATTAGTTTGCCCATCTATTGATACTTCACGTGTAGAGAACCCTAAATAAGAAATCACTAAAACTCCTTTTTCATCTTGAACCTCTAAGGAAAATTTACCGTCAAAATCTGTTTGTGTTCCGTTGGTAGTTCCTTTTTCAACAATACTTGCGCCTGGTAATGGCTGGTCTTTAGAATCGAGCACTGTCCCTTCAATTAAAGTCTGTTGAATAGAAATAACCGCGCTAACTTTTAAATCTTTTACAGGTACTACCGGTGCTTTCTTCACCAAATAAACTCGCCTGTCATTAATGTTATATGTGGACTTGCTATCTTTAAATATGTTCTTTAAGATGGCATCTATTCCTTCATTTTTAACTTTAATAGATATAGTTCTATTTAAATCTACATCCTCTATTTTATATACAAACTGAAATTCAGTTGTACTTTCAATCTCATCTAAGAGATTACCAATAGAAACATTGTTAAACTCTAAAGTTATTTTCGTGCGTTGTGCATAGCTATCATTGGCATGAAGACTAAAAAAAGTAACCAATATAAGCAGCGTACTTAATTTCATTTTTAAGTTATAAGAAGATAAAGGATATCGCCTTCTTGAGTAATTAAGAAGTTTTTTCATACTTTTAAGGTGTTAAAATGTGGTTGTTATTATGATAATCACTAGTACTAAATCGGGAGATGTTCGAGCATTTTCCGATTTTTTTGTCCGTTTCGACAAGTTGTAGTCAGTAATTATTTTCTTGGTATTCTTTTTTAGACTGTACTTTTTAGTTCACTAGCATCTGTTTTAAATATTTATAATTATTATTTTTCAATCAATTACTACTTTGCCATCATCCATAATCTTATAATTTAGACCATAGTTAAATTTTAATTCTTCAAGAACTTTCTCTATAGGTTGGTCCCCGAAATTAGCATTGAATTTTTTGGCGGATAAAACTCTATTCTTATTAACAATAGAAACATTATAATGTCTTTCAAGCTTCTTCACTATGTTATCAAAGGTCATGTCTCGAAAAATAAGTTCGCCATGCATCCAAGAAGTATATATATCTGTATTGACTTGATTTTTGTCCATTTTGCCATTTATCTTGCCAAAACTACCTTTATAACCAGGTTCTAATAAAATTGCATCTTGAACCCCATTCTCTTTTAAACTACTAGACATACTTACAGAGCCTTCTATAAGTACAACTTCTGTAATTTCATCTTCCGGATATGTTGAAATATTAAATTGTGTCCCCAATACCCGAACATTTAACTCCCCAGCATTTACTATAAATGGGTGTGCCGAATCTTTTGCTACGTTCAAGTATGCTTCTCCCGAAATAAAAACATTTCTATCTTGACCCTTCAAAAACTTTACTGGGTATTTTAACGATGACCCTGCATTAAGTGTAGCAATTGTACCGTCAGAAAGTTTCAATTCAAATTTTCTACCAAATGGAACATTTAGTGTATTAAAAACAATCTCTTCGACATGACTATCTTCCGAATAAACTAATTGATTCCCATTTTGCTGTCCCAATACAACACCCGATTTATCGGTAACTTTAACAGTTCCGTTTTCTTCAATGACTTTTAAACTCCCATCTTCAAGTTCAAGTGTAATGGCATTCTCTGGAATATTATATGGAGTCGAAGGTTTAGTATCAAAAATATTATATGATAATATCCCAATAAAGATAGCTGCAGTAGTTGCTAATATTTTCCATGTATTTGTTTTACCAGTTTTCAAATCACTTTGAACACTTATACCTTCCCACAAAGAATCTTTGATTTCCTTTTTACGAGAATCATTCTTAAAATGTAAATCTTTATTAGCTGAAGAAACTTCTTCATTAAATTTATTAAGGAGCTTATTCTCTTCCTCAGAAATTGAACCATCTAAGTATTTTTCCAATAACTCACGAAATTCGTGTTCACGCATATTTATATCTCTATAATTATATGAACCAAATAAGTCATCTAACTCACATCAATAAATTGATTTTAACATTTTATTAACGTTTTTGATTTAAATAGCGTCACCCGATTTTATTTATAAAATCTTATTTAGCCATATTTAAAGTGAAAGGTTTAATTAAAAAAGAAGAAGATTATTACGGGTAATTTATGTAGAACACCTAGATTTCTTCTGATTGATTTAAGCGCTAAGGATACTTGATTTTCAACAGACCGCTTAGATATACCTAATTGTGAAGCAATTTCTTCATTCGTATTATTTTCAACTCTGCTTAATTGATAAACTTCTTGACATCGTGGAGATAATTCTTTTAAAGAATTAGTTATGACAATATTAGTTTCTTCTAAATCGTATTGATTTTCAATTTCTGGTTTACAAAACTTTAATGAATCAATTACATTGAGTTGCACTGTATTGAATTTATTATCCCTTAAGTATTTAAAACAACCGTAACTAACAGCTTTAAATATGTAGGCTTCAAAATCCTTTATTTCTCTACTTTCTCTACTTTTCCATAATTCTATCCAAATATCTTGAACAATATCCTTAGCCACATCTCCATCAAAAAGAATGCTTTTAGCTTTCAGAAACATAGATTCCCAATACATCTCAAACAGTTTTTGAAACGCCTTTCGGTTACCGTTTCTATACTGAGAAAGAAGCAATTCGTTCGTGTAAGCTTTTTCTTTCGACATTGTAATCGACTATTCAATTATGAACTTTGATAGATTATAAATGTATAAAAAAAATACATTACACAGTCTTTCTCATTAGTTCATTTGAGTGAACAAAACACAGTAAAGAGCTGAAATGTACAGTGAACAAGGTTAGTTGAAGTTCATAAATAAAATAGAATTATTGCATTTGCTCCCTTTACAATTAAACTCACATAACACTACTTTAAATAATTGTATTACAGGTAATTGAAAAATATTCATTTATAAAGAAAACAAATTACATATAACTTGAAACAGCATGTATATAAATGTTAAAATCAATCCATTTAAAACATATGTAAGTAAAGTAAACTTCACAATAACTTAATATTGATTAAAAATTTAGCCATATAAGATGCCTAGTGAGTATTTTATCAATCCTTAACTTTTCAAAATAATTAGAAATACATACCCTTCTATACTTTGAAAAGAATTTAACAGCTATATAAGAATATTAATAAAATGTTAAACTCAATTTATTAATGTGAGTTAGAAATACCAGTGAAAGTAATGTAGATAGTTGAATAAATTTTTTATTACTATACTACCTATTTAGAACAAACAAAACCATAATAAACTTTTTTTACACAAATTCTACCGGAAAAAATGAGAAGAGCTATTTTAATTTCGCTGATATTAACAACTGTTTTTAATGCTTATTCTCAAAATGATGAAAAAATAGAGATTACAATACTAGAAAATGAATATTGGTGGGGTGGGTTAAGTGCTATTGGTCATAATACACCTTATGATGCAAATACAACTGAAAGCCATGACCTTTGGGGTGATAATAAAGGAAATCAAGCGCAGCCGTTATTGTTATCTAGCAAGGGTAGGTATGTTTGGAGTGAATCTCCAATAAAATATTCTTTTGAAAACGGACATATTACCGTTACCACTAGAGAAGGTGAAATTAAATATGGAACTGCTGGTAAAAATTTGCGAGATTCTTATAATTATGCAGTAACCAATTTTTTCCCTCCTAACGGAAAAATTCCAGAGGAACTATTGTTTACAAAACCCCAATACAATACTTGGATTGAGCTAACTTATAATCAAAACGAAGAAGATATTTTAAAATATGCCCAGTCAATCATTGATAAAGGGTATCCGCCTGGAGTATTAATGATAGATGATAACTGGCAAGAGAATTATGGTACTTGGGAGTTTTCTCCTCGTAGGTTTAAAGACCCTAAAAAAATGGTTGAAAAGCTACATGCAATGGGTTTTAAAGTTATGCTGTGGATATGTCCTTTTGTAAGTGCAGACACCGAAGTTTTTAGACAATTGGAAAAAGAAAAATTATTATTACTAGATGCAGATAAGACTCAAGATGTACTGTGGGCTAATACCAAAAATAAAGCTGCAATATTTAGATGGTGGAATGGTGCAAGTGCTTGTTTAGACTTAAGTAACCCAAAGACTCAAGAATGGTTCGAAAAAAAGTTAAATTATTTAATGGATCAATATGGAGTAGATGGGTTTAAATTTGATGCTGGTGATGCAGATTTTTACACCAATGATATTGTTTCATACGCTCCTAATACCAATCCAAATGACCATACTACCTATTTTGCCCAACTAGGTCTAAAGTACCCTCTGAATGAATATAGAGCATCGTGGAAAATGGCAGGTTTGCCTTTGGCACAGCGGCTACGTGATAAACACCACTCTTGGGATGATTTAGAAAAATTAGTTCCAGATTTGATGTCTCAAAGTATTATGGGATATGCATATACTTGCCCAGATATGATTGGTGGTGGAGAACACCAATCTTTTGAGAATTCAACAACAATTGATGAGGAGTTGGTAGTTCGTTCTGCCCAGGTTCATGCGCTAATGCCTATGATGCAATTCTCTGTAGCTCCTTGGCGTGTACTCTCTAAAGAAAACAATCAATTATGTCTTGAGGCAGCATTATTACACACAAACATGGGTGAATTATTTTTAGATTTAGCAAAGGAAGCATCTAAAACAGGAGAACCAATAGTTAAACCTATGAGTTTGGCCTACCCCGATAGTGGTTACGAAATGATTAAAGATCAATTCATGCTTGGAGACGAAATATTAGTTACTCCAGTAGTTAAAAAAGGGGAACGTAGACGTAAAGTAGTTTTACCAAAAGGGAAGTGGAGAGATGAGAAAAACAAAACCTTTAGAGGAGGAAGAACCATTGAGATCGAGGTTCCTTTGAGCCGTTTACCCTACTTCACTAAAGTCAAAAAATAATATTGAATTTGAATGATTTTTCTCTTAATTACTTTTATAATATATTGATAATCAAAAAACTAAAACTGCATACGTTTTTGAATACGATTTTATAATTTGATAGCGGCTGAGCTCAATAAAACTGCAGAAAATTTTCCTGATTAGGAGCTTATAAACAGAAGGTCGCTGGATCGAGTCCAGTCCTCGCTACTAGAAAAAAGACTCCTGAGAAATCAAGAGCCTTTTTTTTTATTGCCTAATTTTAGAGAGATAATCACCTTTTAATACTAAGATGCATACGATTTATCTGAAAAGAGACACTTTTCTTCCCGAAAGTATTTTCTTCAAATGGCGATTTACAAAAACGCTGGTATGTTTATTTCTCTTTTCATTTTGCAAAGAATCTTTAACGAACCCATAGCACTCTGTTTCCTTTAACGTTCAATTGTAATTTCTCATTTTTGGCTTGGATCTTAATCAAATAAGCTTTTTTATCTAAGTTATTTGGAATTTCGATGCGCCATAAGTGTTTACTTACTACTTTAGGTTTTGGGTTTTTCGACAACTTTTGCCCTTCATATCTTCCTAATTCCTGAAGGGTGTAAAAACGAACTAGTTCTGGAGATACCCCTTTATACTTTTGCATAGGTAGCCATTCGTTTTCCTTAAAACTTATCATCACCTCTGTGTCATTATCGGCAGCAAAAACATTAGCGTATACGTAAGAATGATTAAGCACATTCAAAGCTGTGTCCCACTCATTTGTTTCGGGCACCCATATATTCATTTGTTTGTTATCATTGGCACCAGACACCTTGTAACTAAGATTGTGTTCATTTCCATTCACCTGCATATTCCAATACCCTTTGGGTGTGCCGTCGTCCATCATAGCAAAAGGAATTCCTCTAATATCATGTGGTCCTTGCCACCAGGATCCACATACCGCACCACTAATTAATTCGTGAATTGGCGGAAGATCTTTCCTCTCGTGATACATATGATACTGGGTATGAGTGTGTCCAGATGCTATAAATACATCTTGAAAAGATTTTAAACTGTGGACTAATTCATCACTATTTACAACCTCTTCTAAAGGGATATGCATAAAGATTTTTATAGCTTTATGTGCCTTATTCTTATGTTGTATTACATTTTTAATGAATGTCAGTTGGTTTTCATCTATCCTACCTTCATAACCCCTATTCTCTTTTGGGTAAATATTATTCAACACAAGAAAAAGTTCATTTCCATACTCAAATGCATAGTAAGAAGGTCCGAAGATTTTCTCATAACTTTCATCACGACGTTCCAAAGTTTCTTCCTTAAAATCTAAATCGTGATTCCCAATCACATAAAAAATAGGCGACCCAACTAAACCAAGAGTTTCGGACAAGGGTTCAAAAATTTCAAGATTATCAAAAGAAAGATCTCCTAGAGGAACAATAAAATCGGGTTTAGTGTCGACCAATTCTTCGGTTACCAATTTACCAACATGATAAATATCGTCCATTACATCTACTTGTACATCACCAAGCAATGCCACATTAAAATCATCATTTTCAACATTTTCGTATAAAGGAAAATTATGCTTTTGACGTCTTTTACCTGAAAATGCTTGCACATAAAATTGCACCTTGTTTGTAGAATCCAATTTAGAAATATACCCCGTTGGTTTTACAATAAAAACAAGATTGTCCTTAATCGTAGAAATTTTATATTCTCCTTTTTCATTTGTGGAGACTACATCTCTTCCATTACTCACTAAAACATTTGGTAGTTTTCTTTCTTCGCCATCAAACAGACCATTATTATTGCCATCAACAAAAACAACACCCTCAAAACTATGTTGTGCATTGGCTTTCGAAATAAACAACAATACAAATAGCAATACAAAATATTTCATATTATTCATTTTCAGAATCGAGCAACTTTGATATTTTCTAAATTTCCACAAGTCGTCAATATAAAGACTTCCATTTTTAAGAGTAGACGACGCTAATTACATTTATCATCCTGTCTAAAAAAAACACACTGTCTTTGCCGTGGGCAACCATGACCTTATTGTAGGTTATATAACTTACTATTACTCCTTCAAATCAAGTACTTTCAATATTTTACCAAACAAATCACTATTCTTATACACACCTTGAAATTCTTGTGAATGAGGACCATAGGCAAATATAGGGACCATAGTCGCGGTATGATCATGGGTAGTAAAGTCGCCTTCTATTATTCCTTTTTCTAAATTCCCCTGTGGAATACTGAAACCTGATGTTTCATGATCTGCGGTAACAATAACCAATGTGTTTCCCATTTTATCAGCATATTTAACTGCCTCCGTTATTGCTCTATCGAAATCTATTCCTTCTGAAACTATTCCCGAAACATTATTGGTATGTCCGTAGTTATCAATTTGAGCACCCTCGACCATTAAGAAAAATGGCTTGTTCTTAGAACTCAAGAACTGTATACCATTTTTAGTAGCTTCAGCCAATACGCTACCTCTACCGTTTAAAACACTAGGCACTTCCTTTTCAGATATAAAAAAACCTACTTTATCACTTTTACTAGAACCTATAGCATCCACCTTATCCAACATATCATAACCAACAACCGTTTCTTCTCCTTGAAAATCTTCTGATCCGCCGCCAACAAACAAAGAAAGCTTGCTTTTCGATAGATCTCCTGCTATTTCTCTTACATCAGATCTATCTTTTTGATGAGCATAAAACGAACCTGGGGTTGCTCCTGTCATTCTATCTGAAGTAATGCATCCGGAAACATAATTGTACTCTGATAGCAACTCTGAATAGTTTACTAATGGTTGTTGTAATGTATCTACACCTATAGCACGATTATATGTTCGTTCCCCTGTAGCAAGTGCTGTGCCAGCAGCTGCCGAATCTGTCGTAAAATCATCAGCTGACTGGGTGGTTATAAAACCAATACTTTGCATTTGCGTCAAAGTCAAATCTCCACCGTTAGCAAGAAGTGATGAGGAAATCTGGGACAAACCATTACCGTCGCCTATGAGTAAAATAACATTCTTAATAGGCATATTCTTTTTATCACTAGAAAAAGTTGGTGTATATACCTCAGAGAAGATTTCGTTAGTATACATACGGTTTTCTAAATCTTTAAGATAAGCAGCCGATGCATACGTTTTATCTGTATTAATGAAATCCATATTTAATTCCTTAAATACTTTCCAAGCAGTTTTACTATCTGGGGCTCCCCAAAACCTAAAAGGTTTCCCTAAAGAATGCACACTGTCGATTACCGTTTTTACTTTTTTATAATCACTGGCGGTTAACCTTCCCTTTCCATTCCATTCTGAAAAATCATTGAAATTCAAGCTCACCAATGCTATTTTTTCCCAAGTCTTTTCATTATCCGAAATTTCTAAGGTCTGATGATCGAATGTTATATAATCGGCATAGTTGGCATAATCTTTTTCATCTGGTCTATTTCCTGAAATTACTATTGAAATCTTTTCATTGTGAATGACATCTGGATATTTTTCTAAAATAGAAATAAGTTTATCCAATGTTTTATAAGGCTCCGATTTAATGTCAATAAGCAATTGTATTTCTTGTTGATTCCCTAATTCAAGTTCAATTATTTTCTGAATAGGTTGAAGATATAAAGCCTGAAAAGTGCGTTCTATTATAATATCTGACTCACTATGTGTGGCATACAAAGTTTTGTTTTTGTAAAAAACATCAACTTCAATCGATTCCAATTCATTGGCATATGCGCTCCAGAAAGGTACAGTTTGTAGATAATCATTATGTGAATGTATTTTATAATGGTTCCCTTGCTGAGCGTGCACAAATTGTGTAGCTATTAATAAAGGGCATATAATAAAGAAAAAACTTCTAATCATTTTCGGATATTAAAAAAAAGGTGCTAAACCATTACGGTGTCACACCTTTTCTGTGAATGAAAACTAACTCAAACTAATAATTTAAATACTACTACCATCCTGTGTTTTGCAGAATTCCAGAAGATTCTATAGATTCATTTGGAATAGGCCAAACATGCATTGTAGCAGGGTTGAATTGTGGCCTCGCAGGCCATATTTCTTCAACGGTAAAGGGGGAATCTGGATCAGCCTTATCAGCGTGTATTCTTCCATAAATAGGTTCTGAGTAAATAGCATCGGCATCTCCCCATCGTACAAGGTCAAAATGCCTATTGGCAAATTCACCGGCTAGTTCAACTCTTCTCTCTTGTTTTAAATCATCCATGGTCGCCCCAGTTATGGGTAACAAACCTGCCCTATTACGAACAGCGTTTAAAGGAGCATCTCCATTTTGACCTTGCATAATCAAAGCTTCTGATTTTATCAAAAGTATTTCGGCATATCTAAGAATAGGAACATTATATAATGTCGTTGGATTATCACCATTCGCATTTACGGTTACACCTATAGGATTCTCACTTTGATATTCATACATATACTTGTTCCACTGAAATCCTGATTGGGAATTTTCTGAAGCATATCTTCTAGTTTCACCAAAAAACTCAAACTCGTCCCCAAACTTTAACATGGTTACCTCACGTCTAACATCTCCATCTTCAAAAGCTTCATAAAGACCTAATGAAGGATGGTAATAACCCCAACCATTATATAGCCCCCATCCTTTGTTCTCTAATACAACACCAGGTAATTTGCTACCGTCCTCAATACCCGAATCAACAGACCAAATATATTCGCTTGTCCAGTTATTTAAGTGACTGTGTAATTCTCTAAAATCAAGTTCAGGATTATCTGTATCAATCAATGCTCTACCAGAACCAGAGTTGGTTACGGCATCTGCAGCTGTAACTGCATCTGCATATTTGGAAGCATCGTATTGTGCCCAATAAATATATGTTTTAGCAATATATGCCAATGCGGCATCTTTATGTGCTCTACCATAATCCTCACCATTTAATTCTGTAATCAATGGTAAAAGTTCAGCTGCACTATTAAGATCTTCAATTATTTGTGCATAGTTTTCAACTACGCTTGTTGGTCTAGAATAACTACCAGCTTCATCATTATAATTTTCTTCAGTTAAGATTGGCACTCCTCCATTGGTTCCATTATCACCATAGTGATATGCTAAATAGTGGTAGTGAAAAGCTCTCATGAAATACGCTTCACCCAAAAGTCTGTCTTTTAAAGATTCTGAAATATCCATTCCAGGTACATTCACCAAAACATCATTCGCTCTTCGAATAACCTTATAGCACTGCGCATACATCCATTTTAAAGAACTTTCATCACCAGTTAAATTAAAATTCTTTGCATTATCCGCATCTGCCTTAATTCGTCCAGTAACCATATCATCTGAAGCATTTACGTACCAGTAAAAACCTCTAGAAAACATATCTTCATCTTTCATATAGTAATACATACTATTCGTTGACTCTATGGCATCTTGCTCTGTCTTCCAGAAGTTTTCGTAAGAACTACTACCTAGTGGTTCTAAATTTGTAAAATCATCTGAACAAGAAACTGGCCCTAAAAAGATCACAACCATGGTGACCATAATTATTTTTGCAATTTTATTTTTCATTATAAATATTTTAGAATTGATTATAGTTTTAATGATAGTCCTGCAGATATCGTTCTTGATAAAGGATATTGGGCAACATCTAGACCTATTCCACCTACTTCTGGATCAATACCCGTATAATCTGTAATTGTAAATAAATTCTCTGCGGATACGTAAACACGTAAAGAAGATCCATTTAACAAACTATCCATTACATAATTCGGAAAAGAATAACCAAAGGTTACATTCTTAAATCTCAAATAAGAAGCGTCTTCCAAGTACCAAGTTGACTGTGTACCAAAGTTGTTATTGTTATCTGTCGTTGATATTCTTGGAATACCTGTATTTGTGTTTGAAGCTGTCCAAGCATCTAATACTCTACTATCTAAATTGTAGCCCTGTAAAGATGCATTGTAAGCCGCATATTTATAACCATTAAATGCTTCAACACCAGCTACACCTTGTAGAATTAGACTCGCATCAAACCCTTTGTAATTAGCACTGAAATTAAAGCTATATGTAAGGTCTGGTTGGTAGCTTCCGTGATATACCCTATCGTCATTATCAATATCTCCATCATTATCCGTATCCTGAAATTTAAGATCACCAGGAACTGCATTCGGCTGTATAAGTACACCATCATTAGCGTAATTATTTATTTCTGCCTGCGATTGAAAAACACTTACATAAGGCACTAAGTAATGCGAACGCAAAGCTTCACCCACTGTAGAACGATAAGGTCTTAAAGCATCTCTTACTTGGTAGTCATCGTGTGATACAAAGTCAATACCACTATTGTTATAACCATCTAGGTTTTCAAGTGTATTTTCTAACATTGCGGCATTAGCCCTAACAGTATAATTGAATTCACCAATTTTGTCGCTGTAAGCTAAAGAAAGTTCAACACCTACATTCTTAACTTCTCCACCATTAACAAATGGTGCATCTGTACCTTGGTGCTTATCTTCTAAACCTTCTAAAATCATATCGAAAGTCGTTTTTTGAAAATAATCGAAGGTTACAGATAGCCTATTGTCAAATGCCATAGCATCAACACCTATATCAATAGATTCAGATGTTTCCCAAATTAAGTCAGGATTAGATTGTTGTCTTGCATACACACCTTTATCATTACTTAATCCATCTTCACCAATAATTAAAGTCTGTGACCCTAATGGTACATCAAAAGAATAATAACCAACAGAATTTATATTACCAATCTGACCCCAAGAAGCTCTAAATTTTAAATCATTGATTTTATCAACCTTGAAGAAGTTTTCATCTGAAATTCTCCAACCCACTGAAACTGCCGGAAAAATATCTGATTGATTGTCTAACGCTAATCGAGAAGTTTCATCTCTACGAACACTAGCAGTGGCAAAATATTTATTATCATAGTTATACGTAACCCTTCCGATTGCAGAAGTTAAAGCATCCTCGTAAACATCGGTAACAGGTTCTTTCTGATCAGCTGCATTTGATAAATACTGATTAAAAGGTTCTTCACTACTGAAAATTTCTGCCCTTTGGGTCAATGATTCATAATTGGTAAACTGACTTGAGTAAATAGCCGTAACATCTAAATTATGATTTCCAAAAGACTTGGCATATGTTAATTGATTATCCCAAACTCTTCTATTAGTTGTGCTATTACTCTGGGTCAATGAATTAGTTAAATTGGTTCTTCCTAATTCTGGAACACGAGGTACAAATGATTTATATTCATTGTGACTTGTACTATGCGCGAAACTTGTTCTAAATTTTAGCCCTTCAATAATTTCATAATCCAAATAAACTTGAGCATTAATAAAATTAGTAGGACTGGTAGTCGTAGGACGTAATAAAAGTGCAACAGGGTTGTAAACATCACCATATGCACCTGCAAATTGCGAAAGATCAAAAGGTACAACTCCATGAAATAAGCCGTTTTCATCGCGAACTGGTGCCGCAGATGGAAAGTAAAGCGCATTCATAATAGTACCAGAATAACCACTACTTGTATTTGTACCTACTGCTTCTGTAATCGAGTAGTATACATTTTCGCCAATAGTAACTTTATCCGAAAGACTTAAGTCTGATTTAAGACGAAAAGAATAACGATCAGATTTTGTTCCTACAAGTACACCTTCTTTGCTGTTATACCCAAAAGATGTCATGTAATTAACATTATCCGTAGCTCCGCTAATATTAATATTTGTATTAACTAAAGCAGCAGATCTAAATATTTCATCCATCCAATTGGTTCTTGTTGTTTGACCCCAAGGATTTTGTGCGGCATCATGTGCTGCTTGTGGAGACGTACCACCATTGGCAGCTGCAAGATTATAAACACTTGCTTGTTGTTCTGCATTCAAAGGTGTAGGTAAGCCTTCTGCGCTTTGAATACCACCATAAAGGTCTAAGCTAATTCTAGGTTTTCCTTTTTTACCTTTCTTGGTTTGAATTACAATTACACCAGAAGCTGCTTGAGCACCATATATTGCTGCAGCTGCAGCATCTTTCAACACAGATACCGAAGCAATATCTTGTGGGTTAATAGCTGGTCCGTAATAAGGAACCCCATCAACTACAGTTAGCGGAGATTCATTCGATATTGAACCGTACCCTCTTATTACTATTTGACCACTACTAGTTGGGTCTCCTCCTTGTTGCATTACTGTAACCCCAGCAACATTTCCTTGCAAGAAATCTGTAAATGAAGAAACTGGTCGACTGGCAATCGTTTCTATTCCATCTACCTGCGAAATAGAAGATGTAATATCTCCTTTTCTTGCTGTACCATACCCAATCAAAACAACCTCATCGAGACTGTTAGCTTGCTCATCTAACTCAATTTGCAAGGTTTGATTTCCCGAGTAAGAAACTTCAACCGAGCCAAACCCAATTGAAGACACGACTAAGGTTCCTTCAGATTCATTAAGTTCAATACTAAAAACACCATCAAAATCAGTGGCAACTCCATTCGCTGTTTCTCCATTAGGAATAATAGATGCTGCCGGAAGAGGCATACCATCTACCTTAGAAACAACCGTGCCCTGTACAATGGTTTGCGCAAATACACTTGATAGTGCGCAAACACATAAAACTAAGAATACGTAATACTTTTTCATTTAAAATTTTGGTTATTGGTTGAGTCCAAAAATAGTCAAGCAACTAAATTTTGCAGGGGTCAAATAAACCAAAAAGGTGCATAAATCTTTCACTTAGGGTTCTGTTTTGAACAGAATTAGTGGATATACTTTTCAATCAACAATAAGCTGTTTCAAGTGAAACACCATTAATATTAGGCATCTTCGAGCCTTTCTCTAAATTGCTTTGGACTGCAGCCAATATTCTTTTTAAATAGCCTACTAAAGTACTTTGGATCGTTAAATCCGCATTCTCGACTCACTTCAGTTATGTTTAGTGCTTTATTTTTTAATAAATATTGCGCTTTTTGTAATCTTAGATCAATAATTACATCTAAAGGAGACTGCCCTAACACCTCTTTGAACATTCTATATCCTTTAATTTTAGAAACAAAAAGCATTTTTGCCAACTTATCAACGTTGAAGGAATGGTCCCCTATATTCTTATGAATAATACTTATTGCCTTTTTTATCGATTTCTCATTAGAAGATAGTAGTTTATCATCATTAGAAAAAGAACTATTATAAAGTAGTTGTTTCGATTTGTCGCTTAAAAATTCTCTCCGACTCGTAATCAGCTTTGAGAACTTTTTCTGTATAAAAACTTTACTTGCGGGTAATTGAATAATAGTATCTACACCTAACTCAATAGTTTGCTCACGTAAAAAATAATCGATTTCTTCAGATATATATATTAAAGGAAGTGTTGTTTGAGAACCATCATTTTTTATAGCATTGCACAACTGAATAAGACTTTCATTAATTGGTGTATTATAAACCACTAGCCCATGTAAGTTTACTTGTTTAATAGCAGATAAAGCTTCGTCTATAGCATTCTCAAATAATAATGTATTGTTCGGATGTTCTAACAATTGCTTCGCCGGTACAAAATCATTCTTTTCGCAAAAAACAAGAATATTATTTTTATTTGAAGGCAACTTTTTATCAAGACCAATATGTTTCCATGATACATGCTCTACCCCACCTCCCTTAGTGTCAATTAATTTTATAGGTAATTGTAATTCTAAAGACAATGCCTTTTCATGATCTATGTTCAATTGCCCGTTCATGGCTGTTACCAATGTATTTACCGCTCTAAAATATGGGCTATAATGTTCAATATTGAAAAAATTATCTTTAAAAATCTTACTATCAGAACTTATGTTCATAAAAAACATTCCTTCACTATTCTCTAAAACAACTTTTAAAGAACTATTTGTAAGTGCATACTTAATGATGACATTAAATAAGTATTTAAAAAGTAATTTAAACCTAAGAACATCCATCTCAACCAATGCATCTGATAAGTCAAGTGTATAATCTAAATGCAATTTCGATTTTGATGATTGCACTTTCAGGTTTTCGATTAGAGGTTTTATAGTTGATTTTAAATTAATAATAGATTTATTGATGGCTCCAACTTCTTTAATATGCCCCAAGTAATCCCACTCCATTAATAAGTTTAACAATTCCCCAGAATGTGTTGAAATATCTTTCTTTAATAGGGACTGATTTTCCAATTGATCTGCACTTGTAATAATCTTAATTATTGGTTCTTTGAACTCAGATAAGACGAATGCCTTAAACTTATCAATTTCAAAATCTTCATTTTTAAGCTGCTGGTACAAGTTTAAAAGTTCTTCCTTTTGCCTACCTACCTCTTTATTTTTTTTGTCAAGTTTCTGATTTGTTTCTTCTAAATTTTGCTTTTGATCATTAATTATCTTCGTTCTTCCAACAATTCTCTGCTCGAGTATTTTTCGATTTTGAACTATACTTCTGTTTCTTAAGAAGTACAAATAACTTAGACCAACAAAGAGGGATACCAAAAACAAAGAAATAAACCACCCTGTTAAATAGAATGGCTTATTTATAATAATGTTAAACGTTTTAGCAAGCGCATCATTAGAATCAAGAGAATTCTTAATAGCTAAATTATAATGTCCATATGGCAAATTAGAATAATAGACAGGGCTCTCATCAAATACATGCCAATTAGAATCGAAACCAGATAATTTATATAAGATTTTATTATCAGTATTCTTAGTATAGGATACAGAAGATACTTCGAACTTTAATCCATTATCAGAATAGTCTTTCGTGATTTCCCCTGTAAAATTTCTTTTATCATCGACAGAAACTATAAGTCTAGGAAGCTCCTTAACGAAATCAATAGTCATCGGAGAGAAATAATTTAACCCATTTATACCACCAAAATATAGATATCCGTATAAATCTTGATAATAGCTGCCTTCTGAAAATTCAGCAGCTTGCCAACCTTCATCAGAGTTTAAGCTTGAAACTGAATAGTTGTTTCTATCTACAGCAGCTATTCCTTTTGTAGTACTTACCCAAACCTTATCACTGTGTAGTGTTAGACTATACACCAAATGACTTGGGAGTCCATTATTTTCTGCGATGTTTTTTATAAGACCTTTTTCCTTATCAAATACACTTATCCCTTCTGAACTGGCAATCCAATAATATCCTGTTTTACCATCTTTAAAAGCACTATACGTATTATCGCTAAGTATACCATCTTTCTTATTAATACCTGAGATACTACCTGTTATAGAATTTAAAATAATTACGCCGCCTTCTTCAATTGAAAGAATAGCTTCATCTTCATAAATAAATACTTTTCTAATATTTAAATCGTCTAATTTACCTTGACCATTAAAAGTTGTAAACTCCCCCATTTCTAAATCAAATTTGGCGAGACCACCCCAGCAGGCTATCCAAAGTTGTTTTTCGTGGTCTTCAAACATCGAATAATTTCTATTATTCGGAAAATTCTCAAAATCGGCTGCGTTAAAAAAGGTTTTTTTACCATTTTTAACTCGAACCACACCTGCATACGTACCCGCCCAAACCGAGCCGTCTGAAGAGGTAAACAGGCTTCGCAATCTATTCCAATCTTCATTTCCTGATAGAATGGAAAGATCATGTTTCAAATAACTTTTTGTTGCAGGATCATAATTAAAAAGACCTTGTGTGTAATAACCAATCCAAATGTTATTATTTAAATCCTTGGTAATAGCCCTAACCGTTTCATACGGTAAATTAGGACACTTAACAGGGTGAGGAGTTATTACACCTATATTTTCAGACCCCCGATATGCCATACTCAACCCGCCATCTTTATGACCTAACCATACGTTTCCGAAATCATCTTGATATATTTTTTCTATTTCATTACTAGTGAAACTGTATTTAGAATAAAGATCATGTTCGTAATGTTCGATGTTTTCATTATGGATATTTTCACTATTCTTTCGAATAATAAATAAGCCATTATTTTGAGTAGCATACCAAATGCTACCATCATGGTCTCTCATTGACTCATTAATTGAAAGGTCAGGGAATTTGGAGAGTAAAATGTTGTTAAGCGTACTCTTGTCATTTCTATAAGAATCAACATTCTCTTTTTTAACAAAGTGTTCATCTTCCAAATGATATGCTTCATCGTCATTGATCTCAAGAATCAATTCGCCATTTTTAGTTAACCTGAATTCTCTTGGCTGTTCCTTTAAAGGATAGTTTTTAAACTTACCATCGCCCAAATACCTACTAACAGATTTGTTGTCGGTTAAAAGCCACATAGTTCCAGCGTTATCTTTAATAAGTCTGGTAACTACATTACCGGCGATAGACGCAGAATCTTCCTGAATATGTTTAAATACTACAAAATCATGTCCATCATATAAATTCAGTCCATCCCATGTTGCAATCCATAATACCCCATCTGTATTGCTGATAATATCATTTACCGAGTTATTGGACAAACCTTCATTGGTAGTCAAGGTTTTAAATTTTACTTTTTGACCAAAGACGGAAGAGCATATCAATGTCATTATTAAAAACAACACTTGTCTAGGGGGACTAAAATTTATTGATATCACTTAACTTAAATTTTATCCTAAAATACAGAATTAATATAGGAAGTCTACAATCTAAACAATAGCTGTTTTCTGTATCTAGTTTTAAGAGTCAACTATCTTTGAAAACGATTTGTTTACAGAATAAAACCTTTTTCATTTATCCATATACTTAGTTCAATTTGTGCTTTTTCATAAAAATCAAAGCATTTAATTTTCTCTAAATATTTTAAACACTAAGTCTTTGGTTAGTGGTTGCCCTTTAGCTTTTACTCGAATTTCATCAAAACTAAATCTAAAATCACAACCTGCTTTGTATTCACTGCAACCATAAGCTGTTTTTCCTTTTAGAATAGTCCCTTTGTTGCATTTCGGACAAGTATTATCTTCAGAAGTACTTTTTACTTGAGCTTTACTTTTTTTAGGTTCTAGCTTGAGCTTGAAATTTTCATCAAACCTAATCAACCCTTCAACTGAAGCATCATTAATTTTAAAGCCTTTTAAATTTACCGTTGACCCTTTCTGAAACAGCCTAATAAATTGTTTTTCTGAAATGGTTTTACTTTCAAATTTAAATGGCATTACAAAATCGCAAGTCTTATTGAACTCCGAACAACCATAGGCTGTTTTCCCTTTACGTATAGTTCCTTCTTTACATTTAGGGCAATTCTCAGATGTTAACCCTTCAGATTTCTTAGTCGTTTTTTTCTTAGGTGTTGTAGCTGGTTTATTATTTACCGCCGAAATATTCGCCTTTTTAGTTTCACTTCGCACTTCGTAAACCAAATGATCTACCATTTGCTTCATCTGCTTAATAAAACTACCTGCACTAAAGGTTCCTTTTTCAATATCTTTTAATTGCTTCTCCCATTTACCGGTTAGCTCGGCAGATTTTAGCATTTCATTTTGAATAGTATCAATCAATTGAATACCTGTAACCGTTGGGATTACTTGCTTTTTATTTCGCTTTATATATTTTCTTCGAAACAATGTTTCAATAATATTGGCACGTGTAGAAGGTCGACCTATACCATTTTCTTTCATTATTTCACGAAGTTCGTCGTCATCAACCTGTTTTCCTGCCGTTTCCATTGCACGCAATAACGAGGCTTCTGTGTATTGATTTGGTGGCTTCGTTTGCTTTTCAATAAACGAAGGTTCGTGAGGTCCCTTTTCCCCTTTCTGGAAAGTCGGCAATATTCCGGGTTCTTTAGATGTATTATTCGGTGTTTCGAAAACAACTCGCCATCCTTTTTCTAAAATTTCTTTTCCTGTCGCCTTAAACTTTACTTTCTCTGCCTTACCAATTACAGTAGTGTTCGAAACTTTACAATCTGGATAAAAAACAGCTATAAATCGGCGTACAATTATATCGTAAACCTGCTGCTGGTTGTATTGTAAGTTTATTTGTTGACCAGTTGGTATAATAGCATGGTGATCCGTAACCTTACTGTCATCAAAAACCTTTTTAGTTTTCTTTAATTTCTTACCATGAAGAGGCTGCGTTAAACTATCATACTTAGTTAAGTTCTTTAGTATTCCTGGAACTTTTGGATATACATCATTAGGTAAAAAAGTGGTATCTACTCTTGGGTAAGTAACTACTTTTTGCTCATATAATTTCTGAACTATCTTTAAAGTTTCGTCTGCACTGAAACCGAACTTTGTGTTACAATAGACTTGTAAACCTGTTAAATCAAATAGCTTAGGTGCGTATTCATTACCTGCCTTTTTTGTAGTGGAAACAATTTCAAAATCATGCTCTTTTACGATAGAAGCTAATTTCTCTCCATCTTCCATTTTAAGAAAACGACCTTCTTCGTAGCTAAATAGCGTCTCGCGATAAAGCGTTTGTAATTCCCAATACGGCTGTGGTTTAAAATTTTCTATCTCCTTAAACCGGTTAACCAACATAGCCAATGTAGGTGTTTGCACACGACCAACAGATAACATTTGTTTGTAGCCACCATGTTTTAAAGTGTATAATCGTGTTGCATTCATTCCTAAAAGCCAATCTCCAATAGCTCTAGAAAAACCTGCGTAATATAAATTGTCGTAATCTTCAGATGGTTTTAAGTTTTTGAAACCTTCTTTTATGGCTTCGGTTGTAAGTGAAGAAATCCAAAGTCTTTCAACTTTCCCTTTATAATTGGCTTGATTTAATACCCAACGCTGTATCAACTCTCCTTCTTGGCCAGCATCCCCGCAGTTTATAACGACATCAGCTTTATCGAATAATTGCTTAATAATTTTAAACTGTTTCTTTATGCCAGAATCTTTAGAAACTTTAGTTTCAAAGCGTTCTGGCAGCATTGGTAAATTGTTTAAATCCCAACTTTTCCAATGTGGCTTGTAATCGTTTGGCTCTTTTAATGTACAAAGATGTCCAAAAGTATACGTTACCGCATAACCATTGCCTTCATAATAGCCGTCACGTTTGGTATTAGCCCCTAGAACGGAAGCAATTTCTCTTGCTACAGATGGTTTTTCAGCAATACAGACTTTCATTTTATGAATTGAAAACTAACTATTAGCTTAATTTTTTTATTTGAACAGATATAGATATTGTTTGCATTAGCCCATTGCTAATACAAACACCGTAAAAATACAGTTCTGAAGATTTCGATTTAGTTTATTTAGCAAAAAATAATTAAGATGCTAAAGAGCATCCGCAAGACACCCTTAACAAATAGTGCTATGGTTTCTTACTTTCTGGGTATATCTATTAATCTAATACGTTAAAGTATTGTATCCATTAGCTTGTAATTGAAGTACCCGTACCGAAGCTGTTGGGGTTACAGTGAGACCATCAAAAAGCGTCTCTTCGGCTACACCTAATTTTTCCATGGCAACACTACATACGCTTACCTTGACCTTTCCTTTATATTTTTGAAAAAACTCTTCTAATTCAGAATCTTTGACCAACTGTGTCACCACCTTTCCTTTTACCACAATTTCGTAATCCTCTATTAAGACACCATTTTCAATAAGTAAATCGTACATACTTAACACTCCCCTAAAATGCTTTTCTGTAGTAAGTACAAAAGCATACTTAGGTGTTTTTTGTAAATCTGTAACTGCTTGTTGATCTAATTTTTTCTGCCCTTGAACTTCTGCAGAAGCAGTAATCATTACCATAATGACTAAAAGTGTTCGAAAAATATTGTTCATGACTTCTATTTTAAAGTGTATAATTTAAATAAAAATACAGAATTAAAATGCCATTTCTAATTTACACTTTGTGAAAAACTAGAACTCCATTTAATTCACTAACACTGTAATGCAAAATGACTATTGAGCAAATAAGAAAAAGACCAAAAATACCTGTATAAAAAGAGAAGTAGCATCTAGATTCATTGACCAAAAATTCTTTAAAACAACACCCAATACTATGAATGTATTAGCATCTATTCTACTAAAAAAAACAAGAAATCAATTAAAATTATACAATTAACACCTTTCCATAATACTTAAAATAAGTTTGTTAACTAACTAAAATTCTCATGCCCTAATTTATTAAGTAGATTTTTCGCTGCCAGCCAAAACCTTTTAGAAGTTGGATTGGGAATAACCGACATTTCAGGAATTTCAAATTCCGGACTAACCATTAATTTAATATATTGAAAAGCTTCATTTGGAAGATCGTCTGACAGGTAAGCCATGCTCCAAGTATCGAATTCTCTAGAATATATATTGCCTTTAGAAAGTAGAATCACCTCATAATGACGCGGATCTATTCTAATTTTTTCAAATAACGCCAAAATTATTTCAGCTTCACCTTCCAAATATTGTATAAAAAAACCTTCATGATATATCAGACAACCGGTTATATCATACTTACTATTGAAATCTCTTGACTCATTTAAAATATCATCAACTTGCGCGGACGAAATGGTATTGGCTGTGGATCTATACACAAGATTGTACATATACATCTAAGAATTAGCAACTGTTGAATAAAATCATAATTTACCAACTTTCAACGAATAACACCTCCTTAAAACGTATTATTTTTCCTACACACTTATTTTAATAATTGCATTTCATTTAAAATGATTATAAAATCCAACAATTCAATCTGACGGGTTAATTTTAAATTTAATAGCGACTATTGAAACCCATTTTTAAATATAATTTCCAACGGAATTTTAAACTTAGAAATTATGAAAAATAAAATATTAGCAACTTTAGCACTTACGGTAGTTTTAGCCTCTTGCTCAGGCACTAAAAAAACAACTTCAAATAATACCAAAGACAATACTGTCGTTTCCGTAGAAAAGGAAAATACTCAAAATAGCGAAACAACTTCACAAGTACCTGAAACTTCTACACTACCCAATATTGCAGTACAAGCAAGTGGTTCTACAGGAGCTATGAGTAATAGTATGGCAAAGCTTAAAGGAAAAAGTATTGATAAAGAAGCCAATCAAATGTATACAGCTCTTGAAATGAGCGAAGAACAAATTACCACATATAATTCGGCAATGAATCAATTTAAAACTAGACAAGCTAATATGCCAAGTGGTGAGATGTTAGGTAGTATCGAAAGTGAACGAACACGACAATTAGAAAGTATTTTATCTAGCGCTCAATTTGCTAAATACGAAAAATGGCAAGCAGATAATTAATAGAAACGCATTTTAGACCTAGCTCTAAAACTTATGGTTTAATTACTTATCGAATCAATTCTAAAAGGTATTCAACTAACATACCGCTAATACCTCTTGTACTTTTACGGTATAATATTTAAAGAACATAACAATGATAAAACCCACATCTCAAGTACCTGAATTAAAATTACCCCTGATAAACGATACACAATGGAGTTTATATGATCAAGACAGTACTTCATTTACCATGCTAGTTTTCTATCGTGGTCTGCACTGCCCTGTTTGTAGAAAATATTTAGAATCTTTAACCAAAAAACTAAAAGATTTTAGTGGTCGAGGAGTTCACTTAATAGCTATTAGTAGTGACAGCGAAGAAAGGGCGAAAAAAGCTGGGGAAGAATGGAATATTCCTGAACTTCCTGTTGGATATAATTTACCTATTGAAACTGCAAGAGAATGGGGATTATACGTATCTAAAAAAACGTCTGAAAAAGAACCAGATATATTTTCAGAACCCGGATTATTCTTGATTAGACCTGATAATACGCTTTATGCCAGCTCAATTCAAACTATGCCTTTTGCAAGACCAGATTGGGACGATATTTTAAATGCTATTGATTATGTAACTAAAAATGATTACCCTGCTAGAGGCGGTGAGTAATCTAACATTTACTCAAAATATCAGATTAAAACCAAAAAAAGTGATTTGTTCATATCTTTGAACAAATCACTTTTTTATATTATACTTACTTTTTAACTAGAGCAGATAATTTAATTTTTATCTGACTTCCATTTTTCGAACATTAATCTTATTTCTTCATCTACCATTGGGTATAAGCCTATAATCGCTTTACCGCCCTGTACTTTTTCGAGAACAAAATCTTCATATAAAGTCATTTGAATACATTCATCTGCAACCTCATCTGCCAAATGTGCCGGTATTACCATTACCCCATCATCATCACCAATTATTACATCTCCTGGAAAAACGGCTACATCTCCGCAACCAATTGGATCATTAATTGCAATTGCTTGATGCAATGTAAGATTAGTAGGTGCGGTAGGTCTATTATGATAGGATGAAAAATCTAAATCAGCTATTTCTGCAGAATCCCGAAAACCACCATCTGTAATAATACCAGATGCTCCACGTACCATTAAACGTGTAACTAAGATTGATCCTGCCGAGGCTGCTCTTGCATTTTGGCGACTGTCAATAACCAATACAGCTCCTTCTGGGCATTCTTCTACAGCTACTCTCTGTAAATGCTTAGGGTCCCTAAAAACGTCTATTGGATTTAAATCTTCTCTAGCAGGTATGTAGCGCAATGTATAAGCCTCACCCACCATTGTAGGCCTTCCCAATTTCAATGGTTTTACATTCTGTATGAATTGATTTTTTAATCCTTTTTTAAAAAGGCATGTAGCAACAGTTGCCGTACTTACTTTTTTTAATTTTTCTTTGGTAGAAGTTGATAATTTAGTCATGATATCTTTTCTATAGTTTATCTTATTCCGCTCTTTGCCATGCTTCTTTAATGAAAAGCAAATCATGTTTCATTTTGGCAAAAATCTCCTTTTTATCCATGGTAATTTCTGTTGCTCCATGTTCTGCCCCACCAAGGTCATATTCTAAGTGTAACGATATTGGCACATTGATTTTATATTTTTTAAGTAGCGAAAAATACTTATCAAACTCAACCACGCCTTCACCTAACGGAGTATTAATAGGTTCGTATTTTCCATTTTTATAACCCCACTTAAAATCTTTTATAACTATCGATTTGATAAGTGGCTCTATACGACGTAAATCTAATTCCCAACTTTTTCCACCTTCTACTACAGCATGCCGAATATCATATTGACATCCCATATAACTATCATCTGCCTTTGATAAAATTGTAGGCAAATCCCAAATAGGTGCTCCAACATGATTACCGGCATGGTTTTGATAACAACCGATTAATCCTAGTTTTTTATTCACCTCCCCAAGTTCTGCTGCTTGCTCTGCGAAAATAGCCTGACTCTCTACTATTGATATATCTTCTGGGTAAGTTAGCCAACCTGTGCGGTAGTGACTGAAACCTGTTTTACTTGCCGCCCCTAGAACGCTCTGTTCAGTTTCATTAGAAACATCCCAAACGTTTGTCGTCAACATTTGTGGTTTTAGCCCATACTTCTTCATTGCTTCTACTGCCTTTGGCAAATCTTCTGTCACTTTCTCTGGTAGCACATGACCTTTTGGGCGAACGGTTAAATCCAGCCCATTAAAACCAATATCAGCAGCGGCGGCACACATTTCATTATAATCTAAAAATTGTAGATGCTTAGAGAATAAATTCACCTCGATATCATTTTCAAAAACTACAGAAGATGCCAAAAGAGGACTACTTATTTGCAGTAATGATATGCCCGCCAATGCAGTAGCAGATTTCTTTGTAAAGTCTCTCCTCGATATCCCTTTATTCTCATTTCTCATTTTAACGAACTTAAAATTGTTTTAAAGGTAGATTTTATGTTAAAAATTTGGATGTCTTACAAATATATGTATTTTTGGTCAACCAAACTGGTTAACCAATATTATCAAGTTCAAATGAAAAATAAATTCTTATTCAAGGCATTTTTATTGATCATATTTATCTCAACGATATCTTGGGTAGATAAAGACAAGAGTGATATTTTAGTTCATAATATCACTGAATTTGACAACGCAGTTTCTACTGCCGAGCCTGGCACCGTAATTGTCTTGGCCAACGGAGTATGGAATAATGTTCAGTTAAAATTTACAGGAGAAGGTATCGAGAGTGCTCCAATTACTGTAAAAGCAGAAACACCGGGCAAAGTATTTATTGAAGGGATTTCAAATTTAGAAATTGCTGGAAATTATTTAATTGTCGATGGACTGTATTTTAGGAATGGTTATACACCAACTGAAAATGTAATCGCTTTTAGAACAAGTAAAGAAAATGTAGCTAACTACTCTAGGGTTACAAATTGTGTGATTCTAGATTACAATCAGCAACAAAGAGATAAGGATGATCTCTGGGTTCAGTTTTATGGTACTCACAATACATTAGACCACTGTTATATTGCAGGCAAAACCAATGGAGGTCCAACAGTTAGGGTAGATCTAAAAGGAAATCAAAGCATTAGAAATTATCATCAAATAGTAGATAATCATTTTGGACCTAGACCTAGAAAAGGTGGTGCTAGAGGAGAAACTATTCAACTAGGTAGTAGCTTTACATCTATGTCGCCAAGTAATACAACTATCGCCAATAATTTATTTGAAGAATGTAACGGGGAAGTTGAGATTATTTCTAGCAAGACAAATTTTAATGAAATTAGAAATAATGTATTCTATAAAAGTGAAGGCTCTGTTGTAACACGTCATGGTAATTATGCCGTTATAGATGGTAATTATTTTATTGGCGATGGTACAAATAAAAACTACGGTGGAATAAGACTTGTAAACACAGGGCATTGGGTTATTAATAATTACTTCTATAAAATTATTGGCGAAAACTTTAGAAGTCCATTAGCTGTAATGAACGGAATTCCTAAATCGCCATTAAATAGGTACAACCAAGTTACCGATGTTGTGGTTGCATACAACACGTATGTAGATTGTAAATCGCCTTGGCAATTTGGAGTGGGTACAAACATTGAACAAAAAGATGTCCTTCCAGAATCAGAAATACGCTCAGCTAGAGCACTTAGAACAGAAGTTGCCAATAATATTATCTACAATAGTACAGGTGATAAAAATGTAATTATTGAACATGATAAGGCTGATGGAGTTAAATTCGAAAGCAACATTATTAATAATCAAGGTGTAGCTTTTGGTGATACAACAAGGATTAAGGCTAGTGAATTTGAATTGACAAAAGTTGGTGAGTATGTCTATCTACCTAAACTAACCAGTGAATTTGATATTTATCAAGGTTTTGGTTTTAAAACAATTACCAAAGATCTTTTTGGGAATTCTAGAGAAAACAAAAATTCAATTGGAGCTGCGGTTCAAGGTGAATTCAATGACACAAATATTTTAGATAAAACCAAATATGGAGCTGACTGGTATTCTAATATTGTAAAAACTACAACTCCTAATATCATAGAAGTTTCCAAAGCTAAAGGAGAATTAGCAGCTAAAATAGCTGCTGCTAAAGCAGGAGATATTATCTCTTTAAAACCAGGTAAATACAAAGTATCAAAATCGATACTAATCAACAAAACAATTACAATTCAATCTAAAGAAAACGAAAAAGCTGAAATCGTTTTTACAGGTGCTGATAATACACCTCTATTTGAATTGAATCCTTATGGGGTTTTAAACATTAAGAATGTATCACTTACAGGTAACGGTAAACAAAAGGCATTTTCGAACCTAAAGGAAAATATGTCGAACCAATACGGGCTGACTGTTACCGGTTGCGATATCAACAATTTCGATTATGTACTAAAGGCGTATAAACAAACATTTGCCCAAGAGATTACTTTTAAAGATACTGCAATTGCCGATTGTGAAAACGGTATTGAATTATCTGAAGAAACAAATGATAAAGGAGATTACAACGTAGAGTACTTAACAATTGAAAACTGTACGTTCACAAACGTTAACCAAAATGTGATCGATTATTATAGAGGTGGATATGATGAATCAACAATTGGAGGAAACTTAATGGTAACAAACTCCAGTTTTTCAAATTGTGGGTCGAAGGAAGAAAACGGAATTTTGTTAAACACTAGAGGTATTGTAAACGTTGATATTTCAAATAATACTTTTAAAAATAACAATGTAAAATTAGTGGCATTACTTTGGGGAGCAAAGAATAATTCACATGCCAATAATGAAATTACAAACTCAGGTCAGATTAAGGTAGAAGAAAATCTTAAGATGAAATTAATGTACTAATTCAAAAGATAAACCACTACCCTAAAACTCATTTGTTTTCATATTTTGAAGTAAAACAGTTTTCAGACAAAGAGAAATAGTTTGTAAATGATTTTTGAATAGCAAATTAAAAGAATGTATACAAAAAAAATCAACTGGGCGATAATAACTATCACATGCTTATTTATAAGTATTTTCCCTATAATTATTCAAGCTCAAGAACATCCTAACCTTATTTTAACAAAGGCTGGGGTAGAAAAAATTAGAGCACAACTAGGTAATGTTCCTTTATTCGATGCATCTCTTCAAAATTTAAAAGAAGAAGTAGACGCAGAAATGGCTTCGGGTATAGATACTCCTATTCCAAAAGATTATTCTGGTGGCTACACACATGCACGTCATAAGCGTAACATGGTAGTGATGCAACAAGCTGGTATTTTATATCAAATATTGGATGATGAAAAATATGCGAAGTATGTAAAAGACATGCTAATGCAATATGAAGGAATGTATAAAACATTACCGTTGCATCCAAAAACAAGATCTTATGCTAGAGGTAAATTGTTTTGGCAATGTCTAAATGATTCTAACTGGTTGGTTTATGTTAGCCAGGCATACGATTGCATTTTTAACTACTTAAGTAAGGACGAAAGAAAAAAATTAGAAAAAAATCTTTTTAAGCCATTTGCGGATCATATTTCAGTTGACAGTCCGCAGTTTTACCAAAGAGTGCACAACCATAGTACATGGGGTAATGCAGCTGTTGGCATGATCGGTTTGGTAATGAATGACAAAGAGTTGATTGATCGCGCCCTCTATGGTATAAAAGGTGTTAATTTAGATAAAACGGCCAAAGATGATGATGGAGGTTTCTTAAATAAAGATGGAAAAGCAGGGTTTTTAGCGAATATTGAAGAACCATTTTCACCTGATGGATATTATAATGAAGGTCCATATTACCAACGTTATGCGATGTATCCATTTTTGATTTTTGCTGAAGGATTACATAACGTAAAACCTGAATTAAAAATATTCGAATACAAAGATGGTGTCCTTTTAAAATCAATTAATGCACTTATTAATTTATCTGATGCTGATGGCGATTTCTTTCCTCTTAACGACGGACAAAAAGGAATGTCTTATTATAACGATGCTTTAGTTACAGCTGTAGATATTTCTTATCATTTCGGGAACCAAGACCCAGGCTTATTAAGCATCGCAAAAAAACAAAATAAAGTCTTGTTAGACGATTCTGGCTTGGCAGTTGCGCTTGGAATTAAAAATGGCGAAGCAAAACCATTCGACAAAAAATCCATCAACTTATCTGACGGACCAGAAGGTACCCAAGGTGGCGTCGGTATTTTACGAAGTGACGACTTAGAACTTGTTTTTAAATATGCCTCTCAAGGATCAAGTCATGGTCATTATGATAAGTTGTCCTATTCATTCTACGATAATGGTGACGAAGTACTTCAAGATTATGGTTTAGCACGTTTTGTAAATATTGAGCAAAAAGGTGGCGGTAATTATTTAAAGGAGAATAAAACTTGGGCGAAACAAACCATTGCTCATAATACACTAGTACAGAACGAGAAGTCTCACTATCAGGGCAAATATGATATTGGAAGCAAGTACCATCCAGATTTATATCTTTTTGATGATTCTAATGCCGCTGTACAAATAGTTAGTGCAATAGAGACTAATGCGTATCCTGGAACAGAGATGCACAGAACAATGGCTATTATTAAAGATGATGCATTTGAAAAGCCTTTCACGCTTGATATTCTACGAGTTAAGTCTGATAGTACAAATCAGTACGATTTGCCCTTTTATTTTATGGGTCAAGTATTGAACACAAATTTTGAATACGAAGTTCCGAAAACATTAGATCTTTTAGGCACTGATAACGGCTATCAACATTTATGGTCAGAGGGCTGTGGAAGTACAACAGAAGAAAACACTAAATTAAGCTGGTTAGATAAAGGAAAGTTCTATACGTTAACATCTGCAACTTCAAAAAATGACGAACTACGGTTTGTAAGAATAGGAGCCAATGACCCTGAATTTAATTTAAGAAGAGAGGCTGGCTTTATTATTCGTAGAAAGGATTCTAAAAACACCCTATTCGTTTCAGCGATAGAAGCACATGGCAGCTATAGTCCAATCTCAGAATCTGCAGTGAACTCTAAAAGCAACATTACAGAGTTAAATGTGGTTTTAGATACTGTAGATTACACAGCTATTTCAATTACTACCGTAAATGGAAATAATAAGTTGTTTATTCTAGCAAATACAAATGCTTCAAAAGAAGCGAAACATACTTTAAAAATAAACGATAAGGACTACACTTGGACGGGTTCTTATTATTACAATTAAACTAATATTAAAACAATAAAAAAATGAAGCGATTTAGTGAAAAGTACGTCATTTCAAAAGATATGGAATGGGAAAAACTTGGTGGAGGAGTATCACGAAAGTTTTTAGGTTTCGATAATCAAATCATGATGGTGAAAGTGAAATTTGACAAAGGAGCATTAGGCGCACCACATCAACATTTTCATACACAAGCTACCTATTGTGTTTCAGGTAAATTTGAATTTGAAATTGATGGCGTTAAGAAAATTGTAGAAGCTGGTGATGGAGTTTATATCGAACCTAACCTATTGCACAGTGCAGTTTGCTTAGAGGAAGGTATGCTAATTGACACCTTTAGTCCTGTAAGAGAAGATTTCTTGAGCGGAGGTGCAGTATCTTATTTCGGAGATAAAGAATAAAAAATCAATGGCCATTACAAGAAATTTTAATGGATGGAAATATTCTTATTCGAAAAGATTTCATGAAGTAAATATTATTTTTTAATCACATTTTAAATGCTGGACCAATAATTATGACAACGGAAAATATATCCCTTATAGGAAAGTTTAAAAGGAGTCTTAAAAATTTTGGTCCAGCATTTTTTATTATTGGTTACGTTGTAGGTACCGGTAGTGTAACCTCTATGGTAGTTTCTGGAGCTAAATATGGACTTAGCCTTTCATGGGCACTACTGCTCTCTTGTTTTTTTACATACTTCTTACTAATATCAATTAGTAAATTGACCATCGTTTCTGGAGATACGCTAATGCTGAATTTTAAAAAAGCATTTGGGAAACCGCTCACTATTTTTATTATTACCGCATTACTCGTGTCAATAGTTTCTTCATGCATAGGTGTAATGGGTGTTGTTGCCGAAGTAACTATGGAATGGATTTCAGTAAAAACTTCCATTTCATTTCTTAACGGTCCTATTGTTTCTATCTTTTTTATCGCATTACTTATTGGTCTTTTTTGGACGGGTAAACACGAAAATTTTATAAAGGCAATGAGTATTATGGTTGGCTTTATGGCTCTGGCTTTTATTATTACCAGTTTTATGGTGGTAAAGGAAGCAGGCACTTCAATTATCGAGTTCTTTCCTGAATTACCTAAAGGCGATAACAACGGATTAGTAATTGCAGGTATTGTAGGTACTACTATGGCAGGTGTTTGTTTAGCTTCTAGAAGTATTTTGGTTCAAGAACAAAACTGGGGTTTAAAAGATTTGAAAACAGAAAACAAAGATGCCATGTCTTCAATGGTAATGACGTTTTTAATTAGTCTAGCCATAATGATCAGTGCAACTGGTACACTTTACTTTAAAGGTGCTCCTGTAGATGATGCTACAGATATGATGCATGCTTTAGGACCATGGGCAGGAGATTTTGCCCTTACCCTTTTTACCTTGGGAATTATTGGTGCAGGACTATCGTCAATCTTTCCTAATCTATTACTATTTCCATGGTTGGTCGCAGACTATACAGGCACTGAGCGCGACATGAAAAAGCCACTTTACAAGGGTATCGTTGTTTTAGTAGCACTTTCTGGTTTAATCGTTCCTATTCTAGGAGGAAAACCAGTTTGGATCCTAATTGCTTCTCAAGCATTGAGTCCGTTCGTAATGCCTTTAATTACACTCTTTCTACTTATCCTTCTAAACAAAGAGAGCATTATGAAAGAACATAAAATAGGTCTTTGGATGAACCTAGCTTTAGGTGCTACTTTTATTTTCAACTGCTATATGCTATACGTTGCCTTAAACGGATTTATTGATTTTATTCAATAAACTATAAGTCGAAAGCTTATCGATATAATGAATTGTTTTTATGAAAAAAATATTACTAGTCATTACCTCGCTATTTCTAATGGCTTCCTGCGAAGAAAACAATTCTAAAAAAAGCATCTATGTTAAAGACATAGCTGAACTAAATCAAGCTATAAAACAAGCCGTACCTGGAGATGACATTATACTATCTAATGGAATTTGGAATAATACAGCTATTAAATTCTACGGTAAAGGCACAAAAGAACAGCCAATTAGTATAAGTGCAGAAACACCTGGAAAAGTATATTTAGAAGGCAATTCTTATCTAAAATTAGGTGGAGAACATTTAACCGTAAAAGGATTGTACTTTAAAAACGGATACGCCCCCGAAAGTTCCATTATTCGTTTTATGATCAATGAAGATAGCGTTGCCAATAACTGCAGGATTACAAATACAGTTATAAAAGATTACACCAAGCCAAACAGATTTACAAATGACCGTTGGATAGAACTGTACGGCAAGCATAATACATTTGACCACAATTATATCTCAGGAAAATCTAATGACGGAGAAACATTAAGGGTGTTTTTTACTGGAAACCAACACATTAACAACCATCATCAAATTGTAAATAATTATTTTGGTCCACGTCCTAGAAAAGGAGGTCCTAGAGCTGAAACAATACGTATTGGCGATAGTAAAACACGTATGACACCTGGCTATGTAAATGTATCTAATAATTATTTTGAAGCTTGTAACGGCGAGGTAGAGATTATATCTGACAAGACCAATTTCAATTCTTTCAATAATAATATTTTCTACAAATCTGAAGGCTCACTTGTTCTAAGGCATAGTAGTTATGCAACTGTAAATGGTAATATTTTTATTGGTGGTGATGAATCTGAATTTTATGGCGGAGTTAGAGTCGTAAATGCCGGACACTGGATTACCAATAATTATTTCTATAAAAGTAATGGTGAAGAATTTAGGTCTCCACTAGCCATTATGAACGGTATACCAATGACGCCATTAAATAGGTATTTACAAGTATCGGATATTGTAGTTGCCTATAATACTTGGGTAGATTGTAAATCTCCATGGCAGATAGGCATTGGTCAAAATCTAAAAAGTGCTAGCGTACTGCCTGCAAGTGAAATTCGATCCGCACCTCCTATCCGCTCTATCATCGCAAATAATATCATCTACAATACCACAACTGATAACACCCCGGTTATTAACCATAGTGAAATGGATGGTATTTTATTTAAAAACAATGTGATAGATAATAATGGCACTCGGTATTCAGAATACGATGTTTTGAACAATGGAAAACTAAAAATGAAGAAAATCAATGATTGGCTTTATGCTCCTATAAATACTAAAGACAGCATTCTAAACTCAGTTTACAACGGGTATGATTTTGCTAAAATTGACAAGGATATTTTTGAAGCAACACGTAGTAACGAAAATGGTGTTGGAGCCATCAATCAACTTTCATCAGCTAAGAAATTTGTAATCGATAAGAAAAAGTATGGTCCAGATTGGTATACTGTTGAAGATGTAGCCTATGAGCCAAAAATAATTCAAGCTTCATCTGCCGAAGGAGAGCTCGTTAATAAAATTCTATTAGCGCATTCTGGCGATATTATTGAATTGACAGATGCAACATACTATTTAAAATCACCGTTAATTATAGACAAGAACATTACACTTCTATCAAAAGATGCAACTACCAAGTCGCAACTTATATTTGAAAGCAAAAATGATAGTTTAGCTTTTAATATGAAACCATATGGGGCTTTAAATCTAAAACGAATAAAACTAAAAGGAGCAATTAATAAAATTGCTTTCGCTCCTTTAAAAACGAACATGTCTTCTGCCTACGATTTAAATATAGAGGATTGTGAATTAGATAATTTCGGGTTTATACTAAAAGCCTACAAAGGATCTTTCGCCAACAGTATAACATTAAATAATACTTCCTTTAAAAATTGTTTAAACGGCATAGTGCTAGCTGCCGATAAAAAAGGAGACTATAATGCAGAAATGGTACGTATAGAAAAATGTGATTTTGAAAATATATCGCAAAATGTCATACATTTCTATAGAGGTGGTTACGACGAATCTACTATTGGAGGCTATTTAACCATCCTAAATTCTAATTTTACAAATTGTGGAAAGAATGAAAAAAGTCAAGTTTTAATAAAGACAAGAGGAATTATCAACCTCTTACTTTCTGGTAATACATTCAAAAATAATCCTTTAAAATTTGCAACCATCTTATGGGGCGAAAAGAATAATCACCATACCAACAATACTCTTATAAATTCTGGTGAAATAAAAGTAGAACAGCAGCAAAAACTAGAAATCCTTTATTAAAAAACGATTTAATTCAAGCTGCTACCCTTTCTAAAAATATCTTGATCCTTCCCTATTTAGGAGGATAGCATAGTAATATTTTCGATTCAATTTTGGATGTAAAAACAACATCATCTATTGCAGCAGAGAAGAATATTTCATCACCTTGAGAAAAACTATATTCTTTTCCTCCACATTTAATGCTTCCCTCACCAAAATAAATTACAGCAACAAAGAAGCTACCATTTGCTTTAATCGAATGTTCTCCGTTTAAATCCAATTCACTTAGACCAAAACAATCTGTATGTGTTTCGTTAAATATTGTATTTAAGGTATGAGTGTCAGATGAATCTATTGTTTTAGGAGAAACCTTCCATCTTTTCAAAGCTTCCTCGTAAGAACAGCCATCATAATGAAAACAATCTAGCATATTTTGCTCCCCTACCCCTTGATGTATTAATTCATCAGAAATTTTTAAACCAGCAGGTGTAATTTTTTCTACACGCATTGTATAATCTGTAGGTTCTTGAACTTCCATTAAAAAACAGCCACTACCAATAGCATGAGGTACACCTCCATAAATCATATAAGCATCACCAGGGTTTACTTCTATTTTATGTAAACACCCCAACATACCTTCAATATCTTGATTTACGAATAGGGTTTCCCATTGGTCTTTTGTGACACCCTCTTTAAAGCCCATGTAAATGACACTTTTTTCGCCATTTATCTCGCGCTTGTTTAATACATACCAAGATTCAGTTTTACCGAAAGCAGAGTTAAGCATGGTGCGGGCATAATCTTTATCTGGGTGCACTTGAATAGTCAATCTTTCTTTAGAATCAAGCATTTTTATGAGGACACCAGTAGTTCCAAATTTATCAGCTAATGCTTTTCCTAGGTACAATTCTTTGTTAGAAGCCACCAATTCTTTTAGCGAATGTGTACCCGACGGAGTTTCAACCAAAGACAAACCTTCATTTGCAGGTCTGCCATTTCCTCGTGCAGTTACGGTAGACATAATCCACTCTTCTGGCATGCTGCCATCCACTTCTGGAGTCTCTTGTTTCCATCTATCTATTAATGCTCCACCTTCATAAGTGCGCCAAACTCTATTAGAATATTGTTTTAATGGTATATATGCGTATTGCTCAAAATTGTTCTTCATTATACAGTGCTTATTGTTCAATAAAAATTATCAGAACCCAATGAATATCAAAAAGTTGAATTCATTGAATACTACCTATTATTAAAAAAATAATTGAAAATCTAGAGAGGAAAACCGTTCAAATTTAGTGATTTTAAGGCTAAAATACGCCCCAATTAAGAGCAGATTTGATAAATTTCAAAATGATCAATCTGTTAACAAACTGCTATATCCTCAATAATTTATAGGGTTAAAAGAATATTTCAAAAATTACAGAGATTCTAAAGTTGTTAAAATGCAAATTTCTCTTTTTTTAACGAATAAATAACATATATTTGGTAAACCAAATTGGATAACCAGTTTGGAAAACCAAAAATAAGTCATCAGTCCTTAAATTAAAATCGAACTTAAACGCAATGACAAAAAAATCAGATTAACACATTTACAACATTCCTTTTTATTTATAGTGAGAAGATTAATAACAACATGTACTATTTACTGTTCATGTTTTTTCTTAAGCAAGAGTTTAAAAATTTGAAAAGAACATAACAGATGTAAAAATGAAGATTTACTCGAATTTCATTTTAAAATGCTTTAATCAGACTTTAACAAGTCGAACTTAAATTAACATAACAAGACTACAAATGAATTTACAAACGAAATTAGTATTAATGATGGTACTGTTACTCAACATATCATTATTCGCACAAGACGGTTACACCTTAACTGGTACGGTAACCGACGAAACAAGTATGCCTGTTCCAGGAGCTAACGTTGTTATCCAAAATACAACCACAGGTACTTCTACCGATTTTGACGGTAATTTCTCTATTACAGTTTCTAATGGAGATGTTTTAGAGTTTTCTTCAATAGGATACGCTAGTAAAGCAGTTAACATTACTGGTCAACAAACTTTAAACGTTGTTCTTGCTGAAGATGCTAGCCAACTTGAAGAGGTTGTTGTAGTAGGTTACGGTTCTCAGAAAAAAAGTGACATTACTGGTGCTGTTTCTTCAGTTAAATCTGAAGAATTAAATGCATTTCCATTAGCAAGTGCAGAACAAGCACTTCAAGGTCGTGCAGCAGGTGTTGTTGTTCAGTCTAACAATGGTGGTGAACCAGGTGCCCCAATCGCTATTAGAGTAAGGGGTAATACTTCTATTGGCGCAAGTAGCGGCCCATTAGTAGTTGTTGATGGTTTCGTTGGTGCAACAATGCCACAACCAAATGATATTGAATCTATTGAAGTATTAAAAGATGCTTCTGCAACCGCAATTTACGGTTCTAGAGGTTCTGGTGGGGTTGTATTGGTTACTACTAAACAGGGGAAAATTGGAAAACCTAAAATATCATATAAGGGATACGTTTCCACGCAGAAATTAGTTCACTATCCCGATGTTATGGATGGCGGTGAATTTTATAACTTCAAAGTGATACGTGATCCATCCGCCATGACAATTTGGGAACAAGAACGATTTGATTCCGGTGACTGGACTTATTGGCCTGATGAAGCCTTACGAAATGGGTTGTCTCACCAACATGACCTTTCAGTATCAGGTGCAACAGACAAGGTGAATTATTATATTTCTGGTGGTTTTTTGGATGTTCAGGGACTACAGGTTAATGATGATTATAAGAGAGTTACAACTCGCGTAAATCTTAAAGCAAACATTACGGATTGGCTTTCAATTGGTACTCGAACTCATTTTCGCTATAGCGATCAAAGTGGAGTACCGGTTGAATAATGATTCAGGCGCCTCCTACACCACGCTGGGTACGTTCACCAACAATCAGCAGACAATATGGTTTACAGACGACCACAGGGGTAAGGCTTTCAAAACAGCACAGTTCCGAATCACTTTGGACCGTGGTATTGGGACTATGTTCTC
>LAZR01000184.1_pt1 | contig 67130 bp, 71 predicted proteins | sample 329461 | NCBI WGS metagenome assembly LAZR01 (sample SAMN03002196, study PRJNA259156) | marine sediment metagenome | biome: sea floor; feature: Hydrothermal impacted sediments; material: marine sediment; isolation source: Loki non-amplified sample from Loki's castle hydrothermal vent sediment ... | reverse complement strand
ACGATCTGGGCTACATCGACCTCGAACAGAGATCCTTGCAAACCATCGACAACCCGTTCGGCACGAGGTTGTCACCCGTGTCTTAGGTACGCTCTGTTACCTATGTGTCCGGGTCGGACACGTGTTTTGCTGGTCGGAGTGGCAGGATTCGAACCTGCGACCCCCTCGTCCCGAACGAGGTGCGCTACCAGGCTGCGCTACACTCCGTGACCCGCGGCGCGGTATATAACGGGGCGGACCCGGCCCCGCAAGCGATCATTGCGATTTCATCGGAGCGATCGGCATTTGCGCTGGAGCGCTGCGGGCGCGTGTGGACGCGCAGCGCATCTTCGCCATTACAGCAGCGTCAGCAGCCCGACGGAGATCGCCGGCACGTAGCTGATCACCAGCAGGCAGGCGATGATGACGAGAACGAAGGGCAACAGTCGCGGGACGATCTGCTCGAACGGGATACCGGCGACCTGGCAGGCGGCGAAGAGATTGACCCCGAAGGGCGGCGTGATCATGCCGAGCGCCAGATTGACGACCATGATCAGGCCGAAATGCACCGGATCGATGCCGAAGGAGATCGCGACAGGCGCGAGGATCGGCGCCAAGACGATGATCGCCGCCGAGGTCTCGATGAACATGCCGGCGATGAACAGGAAGGCGTTGACCGCGAGCAGGAAGTAGAGCGGGTCTTCCATCACGCTGCCCAGCCACTCGCCGATCGCGGCCGGCACGCCGGCGCGGGTGATCAGAAACGAGAACAGGCCGGCGGCGGCGATCACGAACAGGATGATCGTCGAGGAAATCACCGAACGGTGCAGCACCGGCAGAAGATCGCGCAGGCTGATCGTGCGGTAGACCGCCATGCCGATGAACAGCGCGTAGAACACCGCGATCACCGAGGCCTCGGTCGGCGTGAAGATGCCGTCATAGATGCCGCCGATGATGACGATCGGCATCAGCAGGGCAAGAAACGCTGCCTTCAGCGATTGCCAGAACGGCAGGCGGCCCTCGTGATCGCGCTCGCCCCATTTGTTCTTGCGGCAATAGACGTAGACGAAAAGGGTCAGGGCCAGCCCGATGAGCAGACCGGGGCCGAGGCCGGCGATGAACAGATCGCCGATCGAGACCTCGGCGCTGACGCCATACAGAATCAGCGGGATCGACGGCGGGATGATGACGCCCAGCTCGGCCGACGTCGCCTGTAGCGCGGCGGCAAAGCCGGTCGGATAACCGTGCTTGGTCATGGCCGGAATGACGATCGCGCCGATCGCGAAGGTCGTGGCGACGGAAGAGCCCGAAACCGCGGCGAAGATCATGCAGGTCAGGACGCAAGAGCAGGCCAAGCCGCCCCGCACCCCGCCGACCATGGTCTTGGCGAATTCTACAAGACGGCCGGAGATGCCGGCGGCCTCCATCAGATTGCCGGCAAGGATGAAGAACGGCACCGCCATCAGCGGGAAGGAGTCCAACTTGGTCATCAACTGCTGGGCGACGACGAGCAGCGGCAGGCTGGTGAAAAACACCAGGCCGCCGATCGAGGCGGCCGCGATCGCGATCGCGATCGGCAGGCCGAGCGCGAAGAAGCCAACGAGGGCGAGGAGCATGAAGCTGGACATCGATGCTCCTCAGACGTCGTGGGTGGCAGGGCCCTGCCGGTGAACCAGGGTGCCTGCCAGTTCCTCGGCGAGGCGCGCCAGCGTCGCGACGATCGACAGCGCCGCTCCAACCGGAATCGCCGCGTAGATGAAGCCAATGGATATCTTCTGGCCGAAGAACGGATCGCTAACGCCGGCGATCGTCTGCCGTGCGGTTCGCTCGGTCATCGCCCAGCCGTACCAGACCATGACCCCGAGAACCCCGAGAGTCAGGCCCGCGAGGAGAACGGCAAGAAACTTACGCGCAGACGGCGGCACGCGCGCGATCAAAAGATCCACCGAAATCAGCGCGCCGGAGCGCAGGCAGGCGACCAGGCCGAGATAGACCATCCAGATCATCAGCGAGCGCGCCGTTACCTCGGACCAGGTGGACGGGCGCTCCAGCACGAAGCGGGTCAGAACCTGCCAGAAGGTGATCACCGACATGAGCGCGAGAAGCGCCATGGCTGTCCATAACGACAGGCGCAGAACCCAGCGATCGATGGCGCGCAGGACAGTCAGCATCGATGGCCCTTGTTGCTGGTGGCGGAGACGACACGGCCGGACGTCGCCGCCCGGCCCTGTCGTCGTCTTACGAGTGTGTCACTTGCCGGTGTCGCGGATGGCGTCCAGCTTGTCCTGGCCGAACTGCTCGGCGTATTTGGCCATCAGCGGCTCCAGCGCTTTGTCGAAGGCGGCGCGGTCGACGTCCTCGGTCACCTCCATGCCCGCCTCCTTCAGCGTGGCGACGCCCGAATCGGCGTCGGAGCGAACCTTCTCGCGCATCGCGGCGGCGCCTGCCTTGGCGGCTTTGCGGAAGGCGTCTTTCTCCTCGTCGCTCAAGCCGTCCCAGACCGTCGGCGACATCAGAAACAGGGCCGGCGAATAGACATGGTTGGTCAGCGAAAGGTACTTTTGAACCTCCGCGAACTTGGCCGAAAGAATCACTCCGATCGGGTTTTCCTGGCCGTCGACGGTGCCCTGCTGAAGCGCGGTGAACAGCTCCGGAAAGGCCATCGGTGTCGGCAGAACGCCAAGTTCGGAGAACGCCTCCATATGCACCTGGTTCTCCATGGTGCGGACCTTCAGACCCTCGGCATCGGCGGGCTCTTTCACCGGCCGCTTGGAATTGGTGAGGTTGCGGAAGCCGTTCTCGCCCCAGGCGAGCGCGATCAGGTCGTTGTCGGGGAACTTGTCCAGCAATGCCTGGCCGATCGGACCATCGAGCACGGCATGGGCATGATCGTAGTCGCGGAACAGGAACGGAATGTCCGTGATCAGTGTCTCCGGCACGAAATTGCCGACCGGACCGGTCGAGGTGATGACGAGATCGACCGTACCGAGTTGCGCACCCTCGACCATCTCACGCTCGCCACCGAGGGCATTCGCCGGGAATTGCTTGATGGTGAATTTGCCGTCGGTGAGTTTTTCGAGTTCCTCGGCCATCGCCGTGGCGCCGACGCCGTAATGTGAGGTTTCGGACAGCGAGTAGCCGAGCTTCAACTCGACGGCATTGGCCGCTGAAACGGTCCACCCGGCAAATAGCGCGGCGAGACCGGCGGCGGTGAGCGTTCTGATGGTCATGATTCCTCCCGACATGGCGGCAACCGTCGAACTGGGCTCCTCCCTTGTCCGTAAGGCCGCATGATGAAGCGGATTTGCGGGAGAATGCCTTACCCTGTCAAGGCGATGCGCGGTGGCAGTTGCCGCGGAAGGTCAGAGCGCAGCGGAAGCCGCAGCGAAACGGCGATGTCACGCCGCGCCGGCGCGGGCGCAGTCGGCACACAGGCCGCTGATTTCGATCGCGGTGCGCTGCGGGCAAAATCCCTCGCCTTTGGCCCAGCCGCGCAGTCGCTCCTCGACCACCGCGTCGGAAAACTCCCAGACCCGCGCGCAACGTCCGCAGATGCCGAAGGCGATCGTCGCGCTCTCGTGATGATCGTGGGGATGGGCGCAGGGCACGAACGCCTTGAGGCTATCGAGCCGATGGACGAGACCACGATCGAGAAGCGTATCGAGAGCGCGATAAACCTGCAGCGGCGCGCGAAATCCGTCGTCACGGAGCCGGTCGAGGATCGTATAGGCGCTCAGCGGCTCGTCCGCCGCCTTCAGCGCGTCGAAGACGAGGCTCTGGTTGCGCGTCAGTTTCGGCGCGGCGATCATCGCGGTGCCTTTTCAGCAGGTTCGGCCCGGCGGTCGGCAAATGCCGGCATCGGCAGCAGGCTGACAAGGAACAGCGCGAGCGCGGCGACGACGATCGACGGGCCGGACGGCGTGTCGAACTTCAGCGAGGCGAAGAGGCCGCCGGTCGAGGCGACAGCGCCAATGAACGCGGCGAGGAGCGCCATCATCTCCGGCGTCGAAGCGAAGCGCCGCGCAGTCGCCGCCGGGATGATCAACAGCGCGGTGATCAGGAGAATGCCGACGATCTTCATGGCGATGGCGATGACCACCGCCATCAGCAGCATGAAGAGAAATCGCGAGCGTTCCGGCCGAAGCCCCTCGGCTTCTGCGAGCTCGGTGCTGACGGTCGCGGCGAGCAGCGGGCGCCAAAGCACGGCCAAACCGGCGAGGACGAGGATGCCGCCGCCGAAGATCGCGACGAGGTCGATGCGGGAGACCGCCAGGATGTCGCCGAACAGGAGACCCATCAGGTCGATCCGCACCCAGGTCATGAAGGCGATGATGACCAGCCCCAGCGCCAGGGTCGAATGGGAGAGGATGCCGAGCAACGCGTCGGTCGACAGCGCGCCGCGCCGCTCGAGCAGCACGAGGGCCACGGCGACCACCGCGGCCACTGCGAAGACGCCGAGCATCAGATCGATCTCGAAGGCCGTCGACAGGGCCACGCCGAGCAGCGCCGAATGGGCCATCGTATCGCCGAAATAGGCCATGCGCCGCCAGACGACGAAGCAGCCGAGCGGGCCGGCGACCAGCGCGATGCCGATGCCGGCCAGAATGGCGCGGACGAAGAAATCATCGAACATCGGCTGGCTCCCGGTCCTTCGGACGATTGGAACGATGTTCGTCATGGTCTTGGTCATGACCGTGATCATGATCGTGCCCGTCATCGCCTTTCGGGGGACTGCATTCGTCGCCGATCGTGCCGTCGGCGAAACGCACCCGCCCATCCGGCAGATGGGTGTGATCGTGATCGTGCGAATAGATCGCCAGGGTCTCTGCCGCGCGCGGGCCGAACATGCGCTGATACGCCGGCGAATTGGCAACCGATTGCGGCGTTCCCTCGCAGCAGACATGGCCATTGAGACAGATCACCGTATCGGTCTTGGCCATCACCACATGCAGATCGTGCGAGATCAGCAGCACCGCGCAGCCTTCGGCATCGCGGATAGCGGAAATCAGGTCGTAGAGCGCGATCTCGCCGCTGAAATCGACGCCCTGGACCGGCTCGTCGAGGACGAGAAGATCGGGCTTGCGGATCATCGCGCGGGCGAGCAGCGCCCGCTGAAATTCGCCGCCGGACAGACGATGCACCTCGGCCTTGGCCAGATGGGCGATGCCGACACGGTGCAGCGCCTCGGCGACCGCCGCGCGCGACGCCCGCACGGTCAGGGTCATCAGCCGCTCGACGCTGAGCGGCAGCGTCCAGTCGATGCTCAACTGCTGCGGAACGTAGCCGACCGTCAGCCGGTTCGCCCGGCGGACTGTTCCCTCGTCGGGCTTCAATATTCCGATCGCGGTCTTGGCGGTCGTCGATTTGCCGGAGCCATTGGGGCCGATCAGCGTGACGATCTCGCCCCGGCGCAGCGTCAGGTCGACGCCGCGCACGAGCCAGCGCCCGGAACGCCGCACACCGACGCCGCGCATTGCGACGAGGACGTTGTCGACGGGAGAAGAGGAAGAGGTCATTCGCTATCCGGACCATCGCTTGCGGTGGCATGTATGCATCGCTATAGCACATTATTGTAATGACATAACATATCAATTGGGTGCCTATGGGCGCCGCGTCATTTAGAGCCGAAGGATTCGCGCATGCCGACGACCCGCTTGTTGCTCCTCGCCGCCGCGTTGTCTGTCCTGACTTCGTCCGCCCAGGCAGCAGACGCGGGCTCCGCCCCCGCCGTCGTCGCCTCGATCAAGCCGATCCATTCGCTCGTCGCCGGTGTCATGGAGGGTGTCGGCGAACCGATGCTGATCGTTCAGGGGGCCGGCTCGCCGCATACCTATCGGATGAAGCCGTCGGAGGCTGCGGCGCTTCAATCCGCCGATGTCGTCTTCTGGGCCGGCGCCTACCTGGAGGCGTTTCTGGTCAAGCCGCTCGCGACGCTCGGAGCGGACGCAAGAAACGTCGAACTGGTCGATGCGCCGGGCGTCGAGAGACTGCCGCTGCGCGAGGGCGGAGCGTTCGAGACCGACGCGCATGAGGACGAAAACGCCGACGAAGCGGCGCACGACGAGGCGTTCGATACGCATGTCTGGCTCGACCCGGTGAACGCCAAGGCGATGGTCGGCGCGATCGAGGCGACCCTCGCCGCAGTCGACCCGGCCCATGCCGAGACCTACGCGGCCAACGCCGACAAGCTCGAGGCACGGCTGGACGGACTGATCGCGACAATCGCGGGCAATCTCGCCGATGTGAAGGGCCGACCCTACATCGTCTTCCACGACGCCTATCAGTATTTCGAGCGCCGCTTCGCCATGCCAGCCGCCGGATCGATCACCGTCAGCCCGGAGACGCCCCCCGGCGCGCGGCGGATCGCCGAACTTCAGGCCAAGGTGAAAGCGGTCGGCGCGACCTGCGTCTTCGCCGAGCCGCAATTCGAGCCGGCGCTCGTCGATGTGGTCATCGAGGGCACCGAGGCGAAGGCGGACGTGCTCGATCCGGAAGGCGCGGCGCTAAAGGATGGGCCGGAGCTCTATTTCGAACTGATCGGCAACCTCGCGGCGTCGCTGAAAGACTGTCTTTCGTAGGAAAACTGAGGCGGAACGCCGCAGCATTCCGTCCGCCGCCGGGCAATTTTAGCCCTCGTCCCCCGCCGCAACAAAGGCGGCCAAGCGCTTGTCGAAAAAGGCGCCAACGCCCTCGCGGGCATCGGCCGTCTCCCAAATATCGGCGAGGCGCCGGGCGGTGTCGGTAATGGTGGCCTCGTCGATGACCGGGCCGAGCGAGCGGGCGAGCGCCTTCGACGCCGCGACGGCCGCCGGAGAGCAGGCGAGATAGGGTTCGATTTCGGCCGCGACCGCCGCGTCGAGATCGTCAGCCGGTATCGCTTGGGCGAGAAGGCCGAGCGATACGGCTTCATCGGCATCGAACAGCCGCGCCGACATGAAGACGCGGCGGGCGCGTCCCTCGCCCATCCGGGCCAGCACGTAAGGCGAGATCGTCGCCGGGATCAGACCCAGTTTTGTCTCCGTGAAGGCAAAGCGCGCCGCATCGTTCGCGACCGCCACGTCGCAGACCGCGATCAGCCCGAGGCCACCGCCGAAGGCCTGGCCCTGGATGCGGCCGATTAGCGGCTTCGGCATCTCGTTGAGGGCTTTGAGCATCCGCGCCAGCGCCGTCGCCTCGGTAATACGTTCCTCGCGGCTGGCCGTAAATTGCGCCTTCATCCAGGCAAGGTCCGCCCCGGCGGAAAAGCTCCGGCCTTCGCCGGTGAGGACAACGACGCGAACGGTGGAGTCGGCGCCGAGCTCTTCGGCCGCCTGTGTCAGTTCGGCGATCATCACGGCGCTCATGGCGTTGTGCTTGTCCGGCCGCGCCAGCGTCAGCGTCGCCACGCCGCGCGTGTCGGTCTCGATGCGGATCGTCCCGGTCACCTGCCCCTCCCCGCCGTCCCGGCGGCGCTCTCCGGCTGCAACGCCAGCAGCAGCGCGCCGTCCTCGACCTGATCGCCGGGCGAAACCAGAAGCTCGGCAATCGTGCCGTCGCGGGGGCTCTTCAGCGTGTGTTCCATCTTCATGGCCTCCAGCACGATCAGCGGCTCGCCCTTCGTCACCGCGCCGCCAGCCTTGGCCGAAACCAGCTTGACGAGGCCCGGCATCGGCGCGGCGATCCTGTCGCTGGCGATCCCCTCCTCGGCGTGGGCGCTGGCGCTCCAGCGCACGAAGCGATGCGCCGCACCGTTAGCGAACACTGTGACCGCTTCGGCCTCCCGGGCCAGCGTCACCCCGAAAATGCGGCCGTCGAGTGACAGGCGCACAGCGTCGCCCTCGATCGTTACGATGTCGAGGTTCAGCGGCGCTTCTCCGGCAGCCACGGCGAAACGGCCGCCGCCGCGATCGGCGACCGCCACGTCGCGGTGCCCTCCTTCCCCGGTCTCGAACCGCGCCGTCTGCCGCGCGGTGCCCCATACCCGAAAGCCGCGCAAACGCGCCCAGGGATCGTCGCCGGCCTTCGCCGCGATGGGCTCCGCAAGATGGTCGAGCTGCGCCAGCGCGGCGATCGCCACGATATCCGGCGGAGCCGGCGCGATTGCCGTCAGCGTTTCCTGATCGCGGCCGATCAGGCCGGTATCGACATCGCCGGCGGCAAAGCCCTCATGTGCCGCGAGCTTTGAAAGAAACGCGACATTGGTCACCGAGCCGGCGATCTGCGTTCCCGCCAAAGCCCCGCGTAACAGCCCGAGCGCGCTCGCCCGGTCCGGGCCGTGGACGACCAGCTTGGCGATCATCGGGTCGTAATGCGGGGTGATCCGGTCGCCCGCGCGAACCCCAGTGTCGATGCGCACGCCCTCGCCCACCGGAAAGCTGAGATGGGTCAGTATGCCGGTCGCCGGCAGGAAGCCGCGGGCCGCGTCCTCGGCGTAGATCCGCGCCTCGAAGGCATGGCCGTCGATCGCCAGATCGTCCTGCGTGAACGGCAACGCGTCGCCGGTCGCGACGCGCAATTGCAGCTCGACCAGATCGAGGCCGGTGATCGCCTCGGTCACCGGGTGCTCGACCTGCAGCCGCGTGTTCATCTCCATGAACCAGAAGCGGTCCGGCCTGAGGCCATCGGAGGCGTCGACGATGAACTCGATGGTCCCGGCCCCCGCATAACGAATAGCCTTGGCGGCGGTGACCGCCGCTTCCCCCATCGCGGCGCGCATTTCGGGCGTCATGCCGGGCGCTGGGGCCTCCTCGATCACCTTCTGGTGGCGGCGCTGCAAGGAACAGTCGCGCTCGAAGAGATGCACCGCGTTGCCGTGGCTGTCGCCGAACACCTGGATCTCGATATGGCGGGGCTTTTCAACGTATTTCTCGATCAGGCAATGGGAATCGCCGAACGATGCCTCGCCCTCGCGCCGGGCGCCTTCCAGCGCGGCGCGGAACTCGGCCGGATCATCAACGCGGCGCATGCCCTTGCCGCCGCCGCCGGCCCGCGCCTTGATCAGCACCGGATAGCCGATCTTACCGGCCTCACCGGCGAGGAAATCGGGATTCTGTTCTTCGCCGTGATAGCCCGGAACGACCGGCACGCCGGCCGCGTGCATCAGCCGCTTGGCGGCGTCCTTCAGGCCCATCGCCCGTATGGCGGAGACGGACGGGCCGACGAAGATCAGCCCGGCCGCTTCGACCGCCGCGACGAAATCCGGATTTTCCGACAAGAAACCGTAGCCGGGATGGATCGCCTCGGCGCCGGTCCGCTTCGCCGCCGCGATGATGCGCTCGCCCTTGAGGTAGCTTTCACCGACCGGCGCCGGGCCGATATGCACCGCCTCGTCGGCCATTTCGACATGCAGCGCTTGCGCGTCGGCGTCGGAGAACACCGCGACGGTGCGGATACCGAGCCGTTTCGCGGTGCGGATGACCCGGCAGGCGATCTCGCCGCGATTGGCGATGAGAAGCTTGGTGAACATCGTCGTCGTCACATCCCAGTCATGCGGTATCGCCCGCGAATCCCCGCCGGTCGCGACATCGATCGGAGCCCATCCTTCCACACGATGCGAGACCGGTCTAATGTGATTTCCGCCCATCCATGTGCGGCTAGGGTTCCGTTGCTTCGCAAGCTGGTCCGAGCGCCGTTATGAGTCGTGTACAGCAGACACCTGAAAGACGAAAAAACTAGGGGGGATGGCTGGGTGCGCTTTTGCGCGCCTTTTTCGTCCCGATCGCCTTCAGGAGCCCTCATGTCAGTTTCCGGTTTCGTCCTCGTGCTGGCGGCGGCGTTCTGCCACGCGACATGGAACTTCCTGGTCAAGAAAATCCGCGGCGGCCCCGAGTTGATCTGGCTCTTCTCGGTGGTCACGCTCGTCCTGTATTTTCCGCTGGCCATCTATGTCGTCGTCTCCCAGCGCCCCGATTTCGGCGCCTGGCAGGCCGGCTTCATCCTCGGCAGCACCGGGCTGCATCTCGGTTACATACTGCTGCTGCAGCGCGGCTATCGCGACGGCGATCTGTCGATCGTCTATCCGACCGCCCGTGCGACCGGGCCATTCCTGGCCACGATCTTTGCTGTCACGATGCTGGGTGAACCGCTGACGTGGCAGATCGCTCTCGGCGCGATCATCATCATCGCCGGCGTCCTGTTTCTGTCGGGCGGGCTCAAGCGTGGCTCCAAGAGCGTCACTGCCTCGACCCTGTTCGGCGTCGGCGTCGGCTTGCTGATCGCCAGCTACACGGTCTGGGACGCCTACGCGGTCACCGCCTTGCTGATTCCCCCGCTGCTGCTCGAGTATGTCTCCAACATCGGCCGGGTGATGCTGCTCACGCCTTACGCAATGCGACGGCGGGCAATGGTGACGGCGCTCTGGGCGAATCACTGGGCGAGTGTCGTCGCGATCGCCATTCTCAGCCCGCTCGCCTACATCCTCGTCCTCTACGCCCTCACCTTCACGCCGATCATCTATGTGGCGCCGACCCGCGAACTCAGTGTCGTCCTCACCGTCCTGATGGGCAGCCTGCTCTTGCGCGAGGGCGAGTTGCGGCAACGCTTGTTCTGGGCGGCCGTGATTTTTGGCGGGGTGATCCTGCTGGCGACGGGCTGAGGAACGGAGACGGTCACCTCCGGTCTTCCCATTCGTCGCGCAGTGCCCGAATATCCGCGACGATCTCCTCGACAGACCGGTTGCTCGGAGCCGACCCCGCGAGCGAAAGAAGCGAACGCTGTTCCAGCTTCGGCTCGCGCGCGGATTTCTCCAGAAGGTCCCGGATCTCCGCCTCCGTCGAGCGCTGGTTCGCCTTCGCGCGGGCCTTCAGGGTCTCAAGAACGTCGTCGTCCAGCTTTCGCACCGTGATCTGTGCCATTGAGGCCTCCGCGTTTGCTATCCTTCCCAGCTCGAACCTCTTCTCAATCGCAATCCTCAGCGACGGACGGGTCGTTCGCACCCGTCGGCAAGCTTGAAATTGGTGGCGAAGTATCGGCCGGATTTGGTAATGCCCAACTGAACGGACGGCTTTTCCCTGACCACGATTCGGGCTTCGGAAATTTGCGTCGAACCCTCGACAGCATTGAACAGGCTGATTGCCGGCAGCATGTAGCCCTTGCAGATTTCCGACAGTGGAGAATAAATCTCGTCGTCGAGCGGCTCATTCAGGTTGACGTCGAAGTTGCGGCCACTGTCAAGAACGATTTCCAGACTTACGACAGGCTCCTCACCAGACGTATTTCGAGACTTCGTCTGAAGGGCGATGATCTTGGCGGAAAGCTCGTCGAGAGGGCCGGAAATATCGCTTGCCAGGGATGGCGAGGCAGCACAGAGAGCGCCCAAAACGCCTAGAACAGTTGAAACTCTTGATTTTTCGGTACCCACGACGATCCCTCCCGCTCTCATCCCGATTATGCCATGTCTCACATCCGAAACAACCCGAACCGCGTGTCCTCGATCGGCGTGTTGAGTGCGGCGGAGAGCGACAGCGCCAGAACATCGCGGGTCCTGGCCGGATTGACGATGCCGTCGTCCCATAGCCTTGCCGAGGCGTAGAGCGGGTGGCTCTGGCGCTCGAACATCGCGATGGTCGGGCGCTTGAATTCGGCCTCTTCCTCCGCCGACCATTCACCGCCGCGCCGCTCGATGCCGTCGCGCGTGACGCTCGCCAGCACGCCCGCCGCCTGCTCGCCGCCCATCACCGCGATGCGGCTGTTCGGCCAGGTCCACAGGAAACGCGGCGAATACGCCCGCCCGCACATGCCGTAATTGCCGGCGCCGTAGGAGCCGCCGATCAGCATGGTGATCTTCGGAACGGCCGTCGTGGCGACGGCGGTGACGAGCTTCGCCCCGTGCTTGGCGATGCCACCTGCCTCGTATTGCCGGCCGACCATGAAACCGGTGATGTTCTGCAGGAACACCAGCGGGATCTTGCGCTGCGAGCAGAGCTCGACGAAATGCGCGCCTTTCACGGCGCTTTCGGAAAACAGCACGCCATTGTTGGCCAGGATTCCGACCGGCATGCCGCGGATATGGGCGAAGCCGCAGACCAGCGTCGGCCCGTAACGCGCCTTGAACTCGTGAAACCTGGACCCATCGACGATGCGGGCGATCACCTCGCGCACATCGTAGGGCGTCTTGGCGTCGGCCGGGACGATGCCGAGGATTTCCTCCGGGTCGTAGGCCGGCTCTTCCGAGGTCTGGAACTCCACCGCCGGCCGCTTGTCCCGGTTGAGATGGGCGACGGCGTGGCGGGCCAGCGCCAGCGCGTGCAGATCGTCCCTGGCCAGATGATCGGCAACGCCCGACAGCCGCGTGTGAACATCGCCACCGCCCAGATCTTCCGCGCTGACCACCTCGCCTGTGGCGGCCTTGACCAGCGGCGGGCCTGCCAGGAAGATCGTACCCTGTTTGGCGACAATGATGGTCTCGTCGCTCATCGCCGGAACATAGGCGCCGCCGGCCGTGCAGGAGCCCATGACGACGGCGATCTGGGCGATGCCCTTGGCCGACATCTGCGCCTGATTGTAGAAGATGCGGCCGAAATGATCTCGGTCGGGAAACACCTCGTCCTGGTTCGGCAGATTGGCACCGCCGGAATCCACCAGATAGACGCAAGGCAGATGGTTTTGTTCGGCGATCTCCTGGGCACGGAGATGCTTTTTCACCGTCAGGGGAAAATAGGTGCCGCCCTTCACCGTGGCGTCGTTGGCCAGCACCATCACCTCGCGGCCCGAGACCCGGCCGATGCCGGCGATCATGCCCGCCGCCGGCACCGCGTCGTCATACATCCCGTTCGCTGCGAACATCCCGATTTCGAGAAACGGCGAGCCCGGATCGAGCAGCGCCTCGACGCGATCACGCGGCAACAGCTTGCCACGCGACAGGTGCCGCTCTCGCGCCTTCTCGCCGCCGCCGGCCATCGCGGCCTCGGCGGCTTCCTCGACGACCTCCATCTGCCGCGTCATCGCCGCGCGGTTTTCAGAAAAGCTCTCGGAGCGCGGCGAGATGGCGGAGGTCAGCACGGACATGGCGAACTCATTGGCTACGGGCGATGCGGTCGTCCCGGACCATATCCATAGAAGTCCCCGCCCTGCTACCGGTAGTCTGGATTGGGATGGTCGAAGCGGCAGCCGGCCTCCCAGGCGTCGCGGTCGTTGCCATGCCGGGGCAGACCGCCGGCATCCTTCAGCATCCGCGCCATGTGCATCAAATTCCAGGTCATGATGGTGGCATTGCGCTGGGTGAAATCATTGTCGTAGCCCAGCGGCCCGTTGTCCGTCTCGTCACCGTAGCTTGGCCCCGGCCCGGCCTCGCCGATCCAGCCGCAATCAGCCTGCGGCGGAATCGTGTAGCCGAGATGGCCGAGGGCGTAGAGACAGGTCATCGCGACATGCTTGATGCCGTCCTCGTTGCCGGTGACGACGCAACCGCCGGTCTTGCCGTAGAAGAAGCTCTGGCCCTTGTCGTTCTCCAGCCCGCTCATGCCGTAAAGCCGCTCGATCACCAACCGGCAGGCGGAGCTTTCCTCGCCGAGCCAGATCGGCGTGCCGAGAATGAGAATCTCGGCCGCCCTCACCGTCTCCCAAAGCTCCGGCCAGGCATCTGTCGCGGCGCCGTGTTCGGTCATGTCGGGCATGACCCCGTAGGCGATGGGATGGTCGACAGGGCGAAATTGGCTGACCGAGATGCCGTTCCGCTCCATAATCTCGCGCGGAACCGACAACAGATCGTCCGTATGCGAGCGTTCGGGGCTGCGCTTCAGCGTGCAATTGACGATCACCGCCTTGAGATCGGTGAAATCGAAATCATGCCCCTTGCAGAGCGCTTCCTGACGATCGTTGAGCGGCATGGGGAGTTCCTTGGATTCGTGTATCCCTTAATCGGGTGATGGAAGCAGCCAAAATCGGCGTTCGACCTCCCCCATCCGGCCGACGCCCAATGATGTTTCACCACCGAGCGGTTTGCGGCAACGGTCAAGACGAACATACCGTATTCATCGAATGACCGTGATTTCGATGCCAAGGTCAAGCTCGACCCATATTCTGTCGGCCGTTATGACCCGCGCCTTTTCCTGGATCGCCAAAGCCAGACAGGCCCGATCACCAAGCGAGAGGCCATATCTGCGGGTGTGTGATCGGAGATCGCCGGCCAGTCGCGCCTGATCGGCATCGAAGGCGATCGCGGAGAGATTCAAGCTGGCAAACAACAAGTTGGCCGCCTCTCCGGCCATCCCATGGTCGATCAGCTTGGACAACACTTCCACGACATTGACGCTCGATATCCTGCCTTCCCGGATAAATTCGCCAATCCTGTCACTGTCCGGCTCACTCCACAGGTATGCCAGGACGGCCGAGCTATCGAGAACAACCGTCACGATTTGGGCACATGTTGAAGCGTTTCGGCCTCGTCCCGCAGAGCCTCCGCGCGCCTTTCCGAGATCAACTCGTCGACGGGCGACCCGCCGCCAAAGCTATTCTCTGCGATCATTCTTCGAACCTTGTCGATCGCCGCCATCGGTGAGGTCAGCCGCAACTCTCCATCCTCGTCGATCCTGACGATGAGGTTACCGTCATCGTCGAGTTTCATGAGGCGCCGGAACGTCTCTGGGATCACCACCCGGCCTTGGGAATCAACCGATACACGCGTGAAGGCGTCCGCGTCCTGATGCATCGTGAACGCATCCCGATCCGGAGCTGCAGCCTTCTGGCTCTCCGCTTGAGGCCTCTCGAGGGTGTTGCGGACGTGCTGATAGCGGATACCGAGGAAGCGGGCGATATCGGCCCGTTGGAAACCTCGCTCGTCCAGTGCACGTATCTTCGCGGCCTTGGTCGGAAGACCGTTCGTGATCACCGTCATGGTGTCCTGATCCGTGTTCATGAAGCCCTCCGCCGAGCTGCTACCCATAAAACCCCTACTTATATAGGTATATTTAGATAGGTTGTTATATTTCGTCAATCCGTCTCCCGGAACAGCTCGCGGCCGATCAGCATGCGCCGGATTTCGCTGGTGCCGGCGCCGATCTCGTACAGCTTGGCGTCACGCAACAGCCGCCCGGTCGGATAGTCGTTGATATAGCCGTTGCCGCCGAGCGCCTGGATCGCCTCCAGCGCCATCTGCGTCGCCTTCTCGGCGGCGTAGAGGATGCAGCCGGCGGCGTCCTTGCGGCTGGTTTCGCCCCGATCGCAGGCCGCCGCCACCGCGTAGACATAGGCCCGGCAGGCGTTCATCGTCACATACATGTCGGCGAGCTTGCCCTGCATCAATTGAAACTCGCCGATCGGCTGACCGAACTGCTTGCGCTCGTGGACGTAAGGGACGACCACATCCAGGCAGGCCGCCATGATGCCGAGCGGGCCGGCCGACAGCACCACCCGCTCGTAATCGAGGCCGCTCATCAGCACCTTGGTGCCGCCGCCCTCCTCGCCGAGAATATTCTCATAAGGCACCTCGCAATCCTCGAAGACCAGCTCGCAGGTGTTCGAGCCGCGCATGCCGAGCTTGTCGAGCTTTTGCGCGGTGGAGAACCCCGCCATCTCCTTCTCGATCAGGAAGGCGGTGATGCCGCGCGGGCCGGCGTCCGGATCGGTCTTGGCGTAGACGATCAGGGTCGAAGCGTCCGGGCCATTGGTGATCCACATCTTGGTGCCGTTGAGGACGAAGCGGTCGTTGCGCTTGTCGGCCCTGAGCTTCATGCCGACGACGTCCGACCCGGCGCCGCTCTCCGACATCGCCAGCGAGCCGACATGCTCGCCGGAAACCAGCTTGGGCAGATATTTCCGCTTTTGGTCCGCGGTGCCGTTGCGACGGATCTGATTGACGCAGAGGTTGGAATGCGCGCCGTAGGACAGGCCCACCGAAGCCGAGGCACGCGAGATCTCCTCGATTGCGACGCAATGCGCCAGATAACCCATGGCAGAGCCGCCATACTCTTCTTCGACCGTCACCCCGAGCAGGCCGAGCGCGCCCAGTTCCTTCCAGAGCTCGTTCGGGAATTCGTTGGTGCGGTCGATTTCGGCGGCGCGCGGCGCGATCGTCTCCTGCGCGAAGCGGTGCACCATGTCGCGCAGCGCGTCGATCTCCTCGCCGAGCGCGAAGTTCATCCCCTTGTCGAACATATCTACTCCTTGAAATCCCGCCGCCGCCAATCTGGCGACATCGGAGATGAGCGGCAACATTATTTCCGGACAGGGCCCCGCAAAGCGTCGCCGACTGGCCGCAAAAAGGCTAGTCTGACCATCAAGGAACCTTGAAAGACCGGAGAAACGAGATGAGCCAGGCCGCGATCAGAACCTCCGACGAAGGCGAGCGGCGCGCACTCGTGCTGGAGAAAAAGGGCGAACTTTCGCTCCGCGAAATTCCGGTCGACGAACCGCTCGGCCCACGCGACGTTCGGGTCGCTATCCACACCGTCGGCATCTGCGGCTCGGACGTCCACTATTACACGCACGGCGCAATCGGACCCTTCGTGGTCAAGGCCCCCATGATCCTCGGCCACGAGGCATCGGGCATCGTCACCGAAGTCGGCGATCGGGTCGAAACGCTCGAAATCGGCGACCGCGTCTGCATGGAGCCTGGCATCCCCGACCCGGACAGCCGCGCGACGCGCCTCGGGCTCTACAATCTCGATCCGGCCGTGCGCTTCTGGGCGACGCCGCCGGTGCATGGCGTTTTGAGATCAAGCGTCGTTCATCCGGAAGCCTTCACCTTCAAGCTGCCGGACACGGTCTCCTTTGCCGCTGGCGCCATGGTCGAGCCGCTGGCCGTCGGCGTCCACGCCGTGACCAAGGCGCGCGCGGCGCCCGGCAATGTCGCCATCGTCATCGGCGCCGGTCCCATCGGCCTCGTCACCGTGCTCGCCGCTCTCGCCGCCGGCTGCGCCCATGTGATCGTCTGCGATATCGACGATAGCAAGCTGGACCTTGCCCGCACGCTCGGACCGGTCTCAACCGTCAATGTGGCGCGGGACAACCTCGTCGCGGCGGCAATGGCCCAGACCGGCGGCTGGGGCGCGGACGTCATCTACGAATGTTCCGGGGCGGAACCCGCGATCGCCGGAATCTTCGAGCCGCTCTGTCCGGGCGGCACGGTGGTCTTCGTCGGGATACCGCTGAAACCCGCCGCCTACGATGTCGCTGCGGCGATGCTGCGGGAAGCGCGGGTCGAGCATGTGTTTCGCTATGCCCATGTCTTCGACCGCTGCGTCGCGATGCTGGCCTCTGGAACGATCGACGTCGCGCCGCTGATCACCCGGACCTTTCCCTTCGCACGGAGCGTCGAGGCATTCGAACTGGCCGCGAGCGCGCCGAAAGGCGAGGTGAAGATGCAGATCCAAATGGGACTTTGACGCCAGCAAGAAGCGCATTCGCGGAAAACCGGCAGCGGCCGAGCCTGTTCTCTACCGGTCGTTGGGAATGGTCAGCAGGACCGACAGCCCCTTCGTCCCCTCGACCTCGAGGCTGCCGTTCAGTTTGCGGGCGCAGCCCTCCACGATCCGCCAACCAAGCGACTTGGAATTTCGAAGCACTGTTTCCGGATTATCCAGTCCCGGCCCATCGTCACCGACGCGAAGACAAAAATTGGGTCCCTGCTGATATGCTTGAATGTCCACATGGCCGTTCTCGCCGCCGTATTTCGCGGCGTTTGTCACCAGTTCGTTGACCACCAGCGCGATCTCCGTCGCCGCTTCGAACCCGATGGAAATCGCCTCGGCATGGCAGTCAATCGTTAAGCCACTGGAGCCGAAAGCGGAGGCGAGTCTGTCGGTGAGGCTCTCTAAATGCTGCCGCATATCGACCTGGGTCACGTCTTCAGCCTGATGCAGAAAATTATGGGCGTTGGCAAAGGCCTGTATGCGGTTCGTCAAAATCCCAAGCGCTTCCTGCGTCTCTCCCGATTTGGCCTGCCGCGCCTGCATCAGCGCTAACGACTGGATGATCGCCAGATTGTTTTTGGTCCTATGATGGATTTCACGCAGGAGGAATTGCTGTTCGGCCAGGGAATCGCGCAAAGCGCGATTCTGCTCGGCGAGTTCCTCGATCGGGGACCCTTGCGCGGCGTCGATGAGGGCGCCGGCAGTCGCCTTTGCGAGATCGTCGGTGTCGCGTTTCCCATTCAGGTGAAGCCCAAGCGTCACCAGTGTGCCCCCCGCGCCGGTCTTCAGGTCGAAATAATCGACCAGCTTCTGCGAGCCACTTAGGCCGAGACCGAGCCCGGTGTGCGCCTGATGCCGAGCCCGCAGCATCGTCTCGACGGCCGCGATCCCGGGCCCCTTGTCCTGCACCCGGGCCATCAGCCGGGTCCTCTCTTCAGGGCGGTCGAAGGCGAATTCGGCAACTCCCCCGCCCGCATATTGGAGCGCGTTGCGGGCAATCTCCGACACAGCCGTCGCAAAGCGAATCTGATCTCGCGTGGCAGCTCCCGCAACTTGGGCGGCAAGGCGCGCGGTGCGGCGTGTATGTGTGACGTCCGCGTCCCGCTCGACACGAATCGACGTGACGACCGCCTTCACGGCCTTGCTCGCGCGACGACCACGCCGCAGTCATCGGTTCCCCGCCGCCTCCGCTTGTAGAGCGTCGCGGCAATTGTCATCGGCTCGCGAAAGAACAGCGACGAAGGTTCCGGCACACGCTCACTGCCCCGCAGACCATCGGTCGAAAGCACCAACATTCCTTCCGCCGGCCAGTCGTGCTCCGTCACCCGAGGCTGATTGGCGCTCGCGCCCACAATGCCGGGCGTCGATGGAATGCCATGCCGGGCGCCGTCGGGGGCCAATATCTCACCACGGACATTTCCGAGCGACATCGCCCGTAGTTTGCCGGCGGTATGCGGCAGATCGACGAGCAAAGCGGCGGCGCCGCGCCCGCCGCGCAGCGCCGCCGAAATTTCTGCCGCCGTCGCCTCCAGCGAGGCTCCTGTCGACCGCGCGAAGGCCTCGACACCTTTTTTAGCCTCGACCGCCGCCGCGGGTCCGTGGCCCAGAACATCCATCAGCATGATCATCGTATGGTGCGCCTCCAGGCGCAAACCGAAGGCGTCCCCGCCCTCGGAGAAATCCGGCTTTGGGACGATCAGGCCGACGGCCTCCAAGGCTTTCCCCAAGTCCTGCTTCAGCTTGCCAATGGTGATCGCGAGCGTCGTGCCCTTTGTATCACTGTAGATGTCAAAGGCGTCCGACATGCGCGCGATCGCGCCGAGCCCGCCGCCCAATCCTCGTTCGCCGCCCTGGGCCGTTGTATAACCATCGGCCATTGCGGTCTCGACATCCGAAAATCCCGGTCCGTCGTCGAGAGCGATAACGTCAAATCGCGCCGCCGCGCCCTGCGCACACGGGATCAAAATGATCTCGCCCCCGCGGGCGTGCCGGACCAGATTTGTTGCCGCTTCGGTGACGACCAATGCCAGCCGGTCGCGGTCATCGGCGGACAAGCCGATGGTCTCGGCTTCGTGGAGAGCTTTTCTACGCGCTGCACCAACTTGACTGATTTCCGTGACTTGTAGCGAGATCATCGGGCACCGGACTCCAATATGACGGTTGTGCCGCTCTCGCGGGACGATTCAACCTCGAGCCGGTCGACCAGGCGCCGGGCTCCGCTTAAACCGAGCCCCAACCCCCCTCCGGTCGTAAAGCCGTCCGTGAGAGCCTGTGGGATGTCGTCGATGCCGGGGCCTCGGTCCGAGCATGTAGCAACGACCTTGCGGAACGACCCGTTCCCGATAATCGCAAATGAAATCAAACCTCCGCCACCGTAGACGATTGCGTTGCGGGCAATCTCCGAGACGGCAGTGACGAATTTCGTTCGCTTGATCGCGCTGGCGCCCAGAGACGCCATCGCCTTCATTGCGGCTTGGCGCGCGAAAGCCACATCGGTGGCTCGGGCGAGCCTGACGGTCACAACTTCCTCGCTCACGGATCGCTCAATGCTCTATTGGTGGAGGATCAGATCGATCGCCCTGTCCGCGTTCAGCGCCGTCTCGACGCCGTCCAGCGTCATGCCGAGTTCGACAAGGGTCATGGCAACGGCCGGACGCATGCCGACGACGATGGTTCGCGCATTCATCATGCGCGCCATCTGGGCCATGGCCCCGAGCATCCGTCCCGCAAACGTATCGACGATCTCAAGACTGGAGATGTCGATGACGACACCGCGAGCCTTGTGACGCGCCACTTCCTCGACGAGTTGATCCTGGAGAGTCACGACTCCTTGGTCGTCCAGATCGTCGCGAATCGCGACAACTACGCATCCGGTGATCGTGACAATGGGGGTGGTGCCGAAGGAAGGTTCCACCCCTTAGCTCTCCTTCACGGAAACGCCGATGCGCTCGAAAGCATGGGCGAGGCCGCTCTGCAGATCGACGCGCGTGACGATATTGGGCAGTTCCACGCCGAGATTGACGATTGTCTGGGCGATCTTCGGGCTGATACCGCAGATGACGCATTCGGCCCCCATCAATCGTACCGCCGCCGCCGTCTTCAAGAGGTGCTGGGCCACCAGCGTATCCACCGTCGAAACGCCCGTGATGTCGATGATCGCGACTTCCGCTTCCCACTGCACGATCGAGTCCAGCAGATTCTCCATCACAGCCTGGGCACGGAACGAATCGAGGGTCCCGATCAGCGGCACCGTGACGATCCGATCCCAGATCTTGACGACCGGCGCCGAAACCTCGGTCATCTCGGCCTGCTGGCGTTCGATCACCGCTTCGCGCTTCTGAACGAGGTACTCAATGGCCTGAAGCACGATCTGATCGACGACCCGGGTGGTGTTCCAGATCTCGTCTGAGAAGGCTTGCGGGCGGTCGGCGAGGATCGACCGCAACTGATCGAACAAGGGCTGCTTGATCGATGCGATGAACCAGCCCATTTCCTTCGGGGAAACCCCGCGCTGGGTGCGGCTCTCCGTGATCGCCTCCAGAGTCTCGCGGAATTGATCCCAGGCTGGCTTGCCGAGATCGAACCCCTCGTCGACGGCGGCGTTCTCCATCGCCCCCGTAAGGACACTCAGAAGTTCCCGGCTCTGCTGCTCGGTTTCCTTGGCGGAAACGAGATCCGTTCGCTTGACGCCTTCCCGCGCCTGGGCCTTTAGCCATCCAGCGAGGACTTTCTCGAAGTCCGCCCGGAGAAGCGCCACGGTCGGTGAGATTTCGACTGCCATTTCATGCCCTTACTATCAGCGTCCCTGCGCGTCTATCGCCCGGTGCGGCCGTTGACGCAATCCGGTTTTTACGCATTTGGCCAAATTGGAAACTTTGGCAATGGCTTTTTGCCTCTATCGCGGTCGGGTTCCGGGTACATATTTTCGCATCGGTGGGCCAGCCATTTACGAGTGCGGTGCAATATCCACTCGTGAATTCTCTACCGTACATGTTGCAATGCAGTATATCCGCAGACTTCGGCGTTCATCCGAAAGTACTATTGGCGAACGCCCCCACTTCGGAAACGATAGCAGGTGTTCAAGCTGATTGTCGGCGTTCAGCGGCCACACGGTCGACGCCCGGCGCTCGGCTGGAATCCAATAATTCGGGAGGTCACCAATGGCATTTTTCAAGGACGGATGGACCCGTCGGCAGTTACTCACGACAGGCGTCGGCGTTGGCGCCGGCCTCGCCATGCCGCACGTCTTCACACGTGGCGCCTGGGCGCAGGATCAGGCTTTTTGCAACAATCCGAACGGCGACACGGTCACCCTCGGTTTCAACGTCCCCCAGTCCGGTCCCTATGCCGACGAAGGCGCCGACGAGTTGCGGGCCTACGAGCTGGCAGTCAAGCACCTGAATGGCGAAGGCGATGGCGGGCTGATTCCGCTGTTCAAACCTTCCAACCTCAAGGGTAATGGCATTCTCGGCAAAAAGGTCGCCTTCGTCACCGGCGACACCCAGACCAAGTCGGACGCGGCGCGGGCCTCGGCCAAGCGGATGATCGAGGCCGACGGCGCGATCATGATCACCGGCGGCTCGTCCTCGGGCGTCGCTATCGCGGTGCAGTCGCTCTGCCAGGAGATGGGCGTCATCTTCATGGCGGGTCTGACCCACTCCAACGACACCACCGGCAAAGACAAGCGGCGCTACGGCTTCCGCCATTTCTTCAACGCCTACATGTCGGGGCAGGCACTCGGACCGGTGCTCGCCGAGGAATACGGCAAGGATCGTGTCGCCTACCACCTGACGGCCGATTACACCTGGGGCTGGACCCAGGAAGAATCGATCAAGAACGCCACCGAGGCGCTCGGCTGGAAAACGGCGCAGGCCGTTCGCACGCCGCTCGGTGCCGGCGACTTCTCGCAATATCTGACGCCCGTGCTCAATTCCGGCGCGGATGTCCTGATCCTCAACCACTACGGCGGCGACATGGTCAATTCGCTGCGTCAGGCCGTCACTCAGTTCGACATGAAGAGCAAGCAGGTCAACGGCAAACAGTTCGAGATCGTCGTGCCGCTGTTCTCCGAGTTGATGGCGCAGGGCGCCGGTGAAGCGGTGAAGGGTATTCTCGGCACCGCCAACTGGGATTGGAAACTCGACAACGAGGCCTCCAAGGCCTTCTCCAAGTCGTTCGGCGAGGCCTATGGTCGGCCGCCGTCGCAGGCTGCCCAGACCTGCTACGCGCAGACGCTGCTCTATGCCAACGCCGCCGAGACTGCCGGCACCTTCTATCCGCCGGAATTGATCAAGGCGCTCGAGGACTTCGAGTTCGACGGGCTCGGCAACGGGCCGACGCTGTATCGCGGCGCCGATCACCAGTGCTTCAAGGATGTGCTGGTGGTGCGCGGCAAGCAGGAGCCGACCAACCAGTTCGATCTCATGGAGATCGTCAAAGTCGTGCCGCGCGACGAGGTCACCTACGATCCGGAGATCTTCGGTGGTGAACTCGGCCCCTCGGAAGTCAAGGGTTGCGCGGCCTGATCCACGGCTGACATGATGAGGGCCGCCGGTTGAATTGCCGGCGGCCCGTCAAGCTTTCGCGAGGATCGATAGAATCGATCAGAGGGACCTATGGACGCCATTATTCTTCAGGTCTTGAACGGGCTCGACAAGGGCGGCGCCTACGCGCTGATCGCCCTCGGCCTGACATTGATCTTCGGCACTCTGGGTGTCGTCAATTTCGCCCATGGCGCGCTGTTCATGCTCGGCGCCTTCTGTGCTGTGGCCTTCACCAAATTGCTGACGATCTCCGAACGCGTCCGCGACGAGAGCGTCACCTTTTTCGAGGCCTACAAGGAAATTCCCTATCTGGAGATCTGGTGGGGAGACACTGGCCGCACGATCGTCGACTGGGCTGTCCCCCTGTCGGTCGTGATGGCGATCCCAGTCATGCTCCTGATCGGCCTCGCCATGGAGCGCGGCCTCATCCGATTCTTCTACAAGCGCAGCCACGCAGAACAGATCCTAGTGACCTTCGGCCTCGCGATCGTGTTGCAGGAGATCGTCAAGCACTATTTCGGCGCCAACCCGATCCCGCTCACAGCGCCTCCGCTGCTCGCCGGCAGCGCCGACATTGGCCAATGGTTCGGGGTCACGGGCATCAGCTATCCGATGTGGCGGATCGTCTATTTCCTGTTCTCGCTCGTCGTCATCGCCGCCGTCTTCGCCTTCTTGCAACTGACCACCTTCGGCATGGTCGTCAGGGCCGGGATGGCGGATCGCGAGACCGTCGGCCTGCTCGGGATCAATATCGGCCGCAAGTTCTCGATCGTCTTCGGGCTGGCCGCGGTCGTCGCGGGCCTTGCCGGCGTCATGTACACGCCGATCCTCGCGCCGAACTACCATCTGGGGATGGATTTCCTCGTCTTGTCATTCGTCGTCGTCGTCGTCGGGGGCATGGGATCGCTTCCCGGCGCGGTGGTTGCCGGCTTCTTGCTGGGAATCCTGCAGTCCTTCGCCTCGCTGACCGAGGTCAAGGACATCGTTCCGGGCATCGACCAGATCATCATTTATCTCGTCGCCGTCGTCGTCCTGCTCGTCCGTCCACGCGGCTTGATGGGCCGCAAGGGCGTCATGGAGGTCTGATCCGATGAACAGCGCTGTTTCACCCTCCGTATCGACCGCCGAGACCGGTCCGCATCGTTCGACTCCGCCGGCAGCCAAGCGCCAGCGCGGCTTCTTCGAGGGGCCGATGGGGGATTATGTCTATGTCGCGCTTTTCGCGGCGGCGATCCTGACTATGCCGATCTGGCTGGCGCCGATCGGCGCCGGTTATCCGGACATCCTGCAGAAGTTCGCGATCTTCGGGATCTTCGCGCTCGGCTTCAACATCCTGTTCGGCTTCTCCGGCTATCTGTCCTTCGGCCACGCGGCCTTCCTCGGAGCGGGCTCCTATGCCGCGGTCTGGATGTTCAAGCTCTTGTCGATGAACGCCGTCTTCGGGCTGGTCTTCGCGATCCTCGTCGCCGGCGTGTTCGCGCTGGCCATCGGCTTCGTCAGCCTGCGCAGGTCGGGCATCTACTTCTCGATCCTGACGCTGGCCTTCGCGCAGATGTCCTACAACCTCGCCTATTCGGTGCTGACACCAATCACCAATGGCGAGACCGGCCTGCAGATCTCGCGCAGCGATCCGCGGATCATCGACCGTGCCTTCGGCACCGCCTCCGCGTCGCTGCCATCGCCAAACTTCTTCGGAATCGAATTGCAGGGATGGGCCGGCTTCTATTTCTGCGCGATCCTTTTGATCCTTGCCTTCTTCCTGGCGATGCGGATCAAGAATTCGACCTTCGGCATGATGTTGCTCGCGATCAAATCCAACCAGAACCGGATGGCCTTCACCGGCTTCAACACCCGACCCTATCTGCTGACCGCCTTTGTCATTTCGGGCATGTATGCCGGCCTTGCGGGCGGCCTCCTGGCCGTCACCGACCCGTTGGCGGGCGCCGACCGTATGCAGTGGACCGCATCCGGCGAAGTCGTTCTGATGACCATCCTCGGTGGCGTCGGCACGCTGCTCGGGCCGGTCATCGGCGCGGCGGTGATGAAATATCTCGAGCAGATCTTCTCCTCGTTCAACGACAGCTTCCTCTATCGTACCTTCGACTTCCTGCCAGACTGGGCGCAGGAGACGATGGTCGCGATCACCAGCCCCTTCGTCGGCGAAGGCTGGCTGTTGACGCTCGGCCTTCTGTTCATGATCCTGGTGATCGCGCTGCCGGGCGGCATCATGGAAGGGCTGCGGCGGATCGGCGGAATCGTCCGCAAGCCGAAGACGGCAGGCGATAAGCAAATGCCCGACATGCCGCACTCGGCCCATTCGGCCGCGGAATAGAGGAACCGGCATGGATATTCTCGCGATCAGCGGCGTCAACAAGCGCTTCGGCGGGCTCAAGGCCCTCGACAACGTCAATCTGAACGTCAAGGAAGGGACGATTCACGCCATCATCGGCCCCAACGGCGCCGGCAAGTCGACGCTGCTCAATTGTCTGGTGGGGCGCATCGTTCCGGATGAAGGCTCGGTCGAGTTCAACGGCCATGGGCTGCTCGGCCGCCATCCGCACCAGATCAATCAGGCCGGCATCGCACGGGTGTTCCAGACGCCGGAAGTCTTCGGCGAGATGACGGTGATGGAAAACGTCATGATCCCCGCCTTCGCGTCGGCGGACGGGGCCTTCCGCATCAATCTGTGGAAGCGCGCGGCGGACCGCCGACAGGTTGAGGCGGAAGCCGAGGAAATCCTGGAAGACCTGCACCTGGCGGACCAGCGCGACCAGATCGTCAATTCGATGTCGCGCGGCGACAAGCGGCGTCTGGAGCTGGCCATGTGCCTGGTCCAGAAACCCAAGCTGCTGCTGCTCGACGAGCCGACCGCCGGGATGTCGCGCGCCGACACCAACAACACCGTCGAGCTGTTGAAGAAGATCGCCAAGCGCAAGATCACCAAGGTGATCATCGAGCACGACATGCATGTGGTCTTCTCGCTCGCCGACACCGTGAGCGTCATGGCGCAGGGGACCGTCATCGCCGAGGGCACGCCGCAAGACATCAAGACCGATCCGCGCGTGCAGGAAGCCTATCTCGGGGGAGCGCATCTATGAGCGAGACCATCGCCACGACGGAACGCCCGGCCTCCCCTCGCCCTGCGGCCGGGACCGGTGCGACGCCGTTCTTCGCCGCGCGGGACCTGCACGCCTATTACGGCGAAAGCTACATTGTCCAGGGCGTATCCTTCGAGGTGCGCGAGGGCGAGATCCTGGCGCTGCTTGGCCGCAACGGCGCCGGCAAGACCTCGACGCTGCGCACCATCGCCCGCGCCGGGCAACCCGAACTCAAGCGCGGCGAGATCTGGCTGGAAGGCCAGCCGCTGCACGAAATGCAGAGCTATCAGGCGGCCCAGGCCGGTATCCAGCTCGTTCCCGAGGACCGGCGGATCATCCCGGGCCTGACCGTCGAGGAAAACCTCAAGCTCGCCCAGATCGAAAAGCCCATCGGCTGGACGCTGGAGCGCATCTACGATCACTTCCCGCGGCTGGCGGAGCGCCGCACCCAGGAAGGCACGACGATGTCAGGCGGCGAGCAGCAGATGCTCGCGGTGGCGAGGGCCCTCGCCCGCGAGGTGAAGCTGCTGCTGCTCGACGAGCCCTATGAAGGCCTGGCTCCGGTGATCGTGCAGGAGATCGAGCGGATTCTGGAAGAGATCAAACAGCTGGGCATCACCACGATCCTGGTCGAACAAAACGCCATCGCCGCGCTGCATCTGGCGGACCGGGCGATCATCCTGGAAATGGGCGAAGTGGTTTTCGACGGCACCGCCCAGGAGATCATCGACAACAAGGAATTGCGTCTCCAGTACCTGGCGATCTGACGACCCCGGATCGACCGGCCCCGCCCCCGGGGGAGAGAGAACCATCGCCGTATCCGCCGGAACGACGATGCCTGTCTTCGACAGAACGGTCGCCATTTTTAACGTATACATTGCACGCTTCTCCGCGATATGTCATGAGGCCGAAAGGTTGAATCGGCGCATGGCGCCATTGGGGGATCTCATGAACCGCATCGATCTTCAGGGACGCACGGCGATCATCACCGGCGGCGCGCGAGGCATCGGCCTGGCCACCGCCGAGCGAATTCTCGCCAGCGGCGGTTCCGCGGTACTGTGGGATGTCGATGGCGCGGCGATCGAGGAAGCGGTGACTCAGCTCGGTGCGAAGGCCAGCGGCCAGACGGTCGAACTGACCGACGCCGACGCGGTGGCAGCGGCCGCGAAGGACGCCTTCGCCAAGGCCGGAGCGATCGACATCCTCGTCAACAATGCCGGCATTACCGGCGGCAACGGCAAGACCTGGGAGTTGGAGCCGGACGTCTGGCGCAGGACCATCGAAGTCAATCTCGTCGCGCCATTCCTGACCAGCCGTGCGGTCGTGCCGCTGATGCTGGAAAAGGGCTATGGCCGGATCGTCAACATCGCCTCGATCGCCGGCAAGGAAGGCAATCCCAATGCCTCGCATTATTCGGCCTCGAAGGCCGGCCTCATCGGCCTGACCAAATCGCTCGGCAAGGAGCTTGCCGACACCGGCATCCTGGTCAATTGCATCACCCCGGCCGCCGCGCGCACTGCGATCTTCGACCAGATGAGCCAGGAGCACATCGACTACATGCTGTCGAAAATCCCGCTCAATCGCTTTGTCGAGCCCGCCGAGGTCGCCGCGATGATCGCCTGGCTCGCCTCCGAGGACTGCTCGTTCTCGACCGGCGCGGTGTTCGACATTTCCGGCGGCCGCGCCGTCTACTGAGGCGCCGACGCCTTTCCTGCCCATCACGTTAGAAGGACGGACAACGCACCATGAAACTCGTTCGCTATGGCCCCTCGGGCAAAGAAAAGCCGGGACTTATCGACGCCAACGGCACCCTGCGCGATTTTGGCGCCCATGTCGGCGACATCGCCGGGGAGGTTCTCTCCGACGCCGGGCTTGCCAAGCTGAAGGCTCTCGATCCTTCCAGTCTCCCCGCGGTCGACGGCACGCCGCGCATGGGCCCCTGCGTCGGGCAGATCCAGAAGATCCTGTGCATTGGCCTGAACTATTCTGACCACGCCGCCGAGACCGGCGCCGAGCCGCCGAGCGAACCGATCCTCTTCGCCAAGGCGCTGTCCGCGCTGTGCGGTCCCAACGACGACGTCGAAATGCCGCGCGGCTCCAAGGCACTCGACTGGGAGGTCGAACTCGCCATCATCATCGGAGCCAAGGCGAAATACGTGTCCGAAGCCGACGCGATGGACCACGTCGCCGGCTTCGCGATCATGAACGACGTGTCCGAGCGCGATTTCCAGACCAAGCGCATGGGCCAGTGGACCAAGGGCAAGAGCCACGACACCTTCGGTCCACTCGGTCCCTGGCTGGTGACCCGCGACGAAGTCGGCGACGTTCACAATCTCGCCATGTGGCTCGACGTCAACGGCGAACGCCGCCAGACCGGCAACACCAATACGCTGATCTTCAACGTGCCGCACATGGTGTCTTACCTGTCGCAGTTTCTCACGTTGATGCCTGGTGACGTGATCTCGACCGGCACGCCGCCGGGAGTCGGGATGGGTATGAAGCCGCCGAAGTATCTCAAGGTGGGCGACGTCATGACGCTCGGAATCGAAGGCCTCGGCGAGCAGAGGCAGACGGTCGTTTCGGCCTGACTTGGCGATCAGCGGCGGGGATGGCCGGCAAGGCTCGTGAAGCGCCCCCGCCGCCGCCTTATAAATCTGAGGCAGTGTCGGCTCAGCAGTCCCGACGCCGCGCCAGCACCAGATGGCCTGGGGCCGGCTGCCCCTCCTGGAGACGGACGACGATCGGTCCGCATTCCAGGCAATCGAAACCATGCGAGGCGAGCCGGTCCAGCAGATACGTCTCGCGGTGATGGAAGCGCTGGTGCGGGCCGACCATGAAGTCGCGTCCGGCAAATGTCGCCTCGGACAGCGTCTCGGTTGAAAATCCGAAAATTCCGCCGGGCGCCAACCGTGCGGCGACTCCGGAAAACAGCGCGTTGAGGCCGCCGAGATAAGGCAGCACGTCGGCGGCAACGATCAGGTCGAACGGTTCTTCTTCGTCGAAGTCTCCGAGGAAGCCGACCGCCTCTCCGATATAGAGATCGTCGTAGATGCCCTTGTCGAAACACGTCTCGATCATGCCTTCCGACAGATCGACGCCGATCAGTGTCGTCGCCCGGTCACGCAGCGCCTCGCCGGCAAGCCCTGTGCCGCAACCGAGATCGAGCACACGCTGGTAGGGACTAGGGGCGATCTCCGCGAGCCGAGCAGCCATCAGCGCTGGAACGCCGTAGCCGAGCTGGCGCACCAGAATGTCATCGAACGCTTCGGCATGCTGGTCGAACAGCGTCGCCACATAGGCTTCGCCGGCCGATTCCGGGGCTTCGCCAAGACCCATCGCCGCGATGCGGACTGCCGCGCCGCCATGGTCCTCGGGATCGATCGCCAGACACTCGCGATAGGCTTCGGCTGCGGCTGCGTGCGCGCCAGCCTTTTCCAGCGAAAGCGCCCTTTCATAGGCGTCCGTCAACGCCGCTTCGTCGAACCCGCTCATAAATACGCTTCCTGGCTCGCGTCCGCGCCGGCATTGAGCGCCGCCGCCAGCGCCCGTGCCGCCCGTTCGATGGTTGCCGCCGGAACGCTGCAGAACACGTCCGGCACCGCTTCGCTCGCGACGGTGTCAGCCACCGCCTCGTCGCTCAGCGGAACATGGATGAAACCATAACGCCGCACGCCGAGCGCGGTGGCATGATGGGCTAGGCGGTAGAACGTATCGTTGCAGAGATAGCCGCCGGCATTGGTCGACCACTCGAAGGAGGCGCCGGCACTGCGCAAGGCGGCAGCGACGTCGTTCCACGGCAGATTTGCGGGCAGCGACTGCGGACCGTCCAGCACCGCCGGTCCAGACGGGAAGCCGCCGACCGCGTCGGCATGGCCGAGCTCGCGACGATTTCGCGCGACCAGTTCGATGCGAAGGCGTTCGGCGCGCTGGTGGAGGCCGAACAACACGACGGTCGTCGGGTGCACGGCTTCGATTGCCGCCTTGAGCCGCGACCAGCTCCCCTCCCACTCGACCGGCAGAATCTCAGCGTGGAGACCATCGGAGCGGACTCGCTCGCACTGCAACGCACGCGCCAGATCCTCGGTCGGATTGCGCGGCGCGCTTGGAAAGGAAGAAAAGCCGGCGAAGAGTAACGACATGGAACGCATGAGCCTGAACAGTGGACGGTGCGGGAGGCAGGGTGAGACCGCCTGTCCCGAAATGAAACGTGAAGCTTGCCAAGAAACTTTTACTTGCAACGCCCGGCGCGGGATAGCATTCAAGGGATGTTTGGGCAATTTCGCGAACAAAGGTAATGGACGAACTGCGTATCGGGGGCGCCTCCTCCGGGTGGTATACCGAAACCGGATACCACGATGTATCGGTTCCCTTCCTCGTCAAGACTTGCCTGCCACCGCCACACGGCGACACGTAATGCCAGGATAAGGACTCCGATAATGGCACAAACCGGGACGGTCAAATTCTTCAATACCGAGAAGGGCTTCGGCTTCATCAAGCCGGACGACGGCGGCGTGGACATCTTCGTTCATATCTCGGCAGTGCAGGCATCCGGCCTGCCTGGCCTGGAGGAGAACCAGAAGGTCTCGTACGAAACCGAACCCGACAAGCGCGGCAAGGGCCCCAAGGCGGTCAACCTCGAAGCGGCCGACTGACGGCGGACGGAAGCGCCGATGAAACCGGCGCGAAAGTGCCGTAACGGCACAAAAATAGCTTGGGATAGCCCGCCGCGCATCGCACGGTGGGCTTTTTTGTCTCACACCTCCGTGGTGGAGTGCCGGAATGGAACAGAATCGTCTGGCACGCCACGTGCAAGGGCTCTGCCGAACGCCTCGCAAGGGGCCTAAACGGGAGATCGTCATGCAAACCCGAAATCGCTCGGCAATTCGCACGACCGCAGCCGCGCTGTCCTTTCTGATGCTGGCCTCGGGGCCCGCTTCGAGCGAAACGTCCCACAACAGTAATCGCGACGTCAGAACCGCCCAGATCATCGACTTTTCCGCTCAGGGCGAGGAGTTTCTCGAGGATGGCGGTGGCATCCGGACTGCGCCCGATATCTACGTCACGGACGAGCGGGAAGAGTTGATCGAGGATGGGGGCGGCATCCGAACCGCTCCCGATATCTATTCCACCAATGAACGGGAGGAGTTTCTGGAGGACGGTGGGTCGATCAAACGCAAGCCGAATTTCGACGTGCTCACCGTGCGTGGGCGAAATCGTGCCTGGCGCGCAGTGGAGAAACAGGGGGCCTCGGCACGCTCGCAGGGTTCCTTCACGATGATATCCACCGGATCCTCCGATCGCCGCGCCCTGCCCTCCCGCGCCTCGGCATGGAAGCGTCACGACGGCCTCGGCGCCATGCCGAACGGACCGCGAGTCATCGACGTGGCGCGCGAACGGCTGGATCGCCGTCCCATGCCGGCTTCCGGCATCGACATCATCGAGACCGGCGGCGCGAAGATCATCCGCATCGCTCCAAACTATGACCGACATGCCGCCGCAAAGTTGGATCGAAGCGCGCGCCCTGTGCGCAAGGCACGCTCTGGCGAGCCGTGGACGCGGGAATGGCTGAGCGCTTGCACCCGCGCGTATCCCAGCTTCGATCCGAATTTCGGCACCTATATGGACGCGGCGGGCAATTCGCTATTCTGCACCGGCGGCTGACCGCCGGTCCCGGCGGGGCGCGGCTATCAGGTCAGAAACGGGTTAGTGCGCCGCTCGTCGCCGAGGCGTCCGCCCGGCCCGTGACCGCAGATGAAGCCGACATCGTCACCGAGCGGCAGGACCTTCTGCTTGATCGAGCGGATCAGGGCAGCGTGGTCGCCGCCGGGAAGGTCGGTGCGTCCGATCGAGCCGGCAAACAACACGTCACCGGCATGCAGGAACTTCGCCTGGCGATGGAAGAACACGACATGGCCGGGCGCGTGGCCCGGCGTGTGCAGCACCTCGAAGACATGCCCGGCGAAGCCGACGGTCTCGCCCTCCTCCAGCCAGCGGTCCGGCGTGCAATTGCGCACCGCTCCGCCGACGCCGAACATCAGCGCCTGATCCTCCAGGGCTGACAGCAGAAACGCGTCGTCCCGATGGGGTCCGACGATGTCGCCGCCGAGCCGTTCCTTCAACTCCATGGCACCGCCCGCGTGGTCGATATGGCCGTGGGTCAGCCAGATCGCCTCGATGGCAATGCCGGCGGCCTCGATCGCCGCGACGATCCGCTCGACATCGCCGCCGGGGTCGACCACGACGCCGGTCTTGGCCTCGGTGTCATAGAGGATGCAGCAGTTCTGCTGAAACGGCGTGACGGGCACGATCTCGGCGCTGAGTTGTGTCAAAACGGGAGTCTCCTCAACCAGTTGGGCGTCGGCGTTGATGTCCCGCCTTAGCCAGGATTGCGCGGCCGCCATGTTGAGCACGGGATAACCGCCGCTGCCCCTTGGCGCAAATGCTGCTTGGCTCTGGGAAAGCTTTCGCGAAACGTTTGGACGTGGCCTCCGCGAGCGCGGACCTATGCAGCCGCGATCCAGATGACGTGCCGAGCGCCTCGCCCCTTGCGGCTGGCGCGCACCCGCTGCTCGTCGACCCTGAAGCCGGCCCGGCGAAGCCGTCCGGTAAAGCCGCTGTCGGGTCCCTGCGACCAGACAGCCAGCACCCCGCCGGGACGCAGCGCGTGTCGCGCCGCTTCCAATCCCCCAAGATCGTAGAGGCCGTCATTGGCGCGGCTCGACAGGCCCTCGGGGCCGTTGTCGACATCCAGGAGGATCGCGTCATAGGCTGCCTTGCCGCCGCGAATGAGCTCGGCGACGTCCGTTACCGCAATGCTGACGCGTGGGTCATCGAGGCTCCCGTCGACGAGATGCGCCATCGGGCCTTTCGCCCAGGCGACCACCGCCGGCACAAGCTCGGCGACGATCACGCTGGCGTCGCCGCCGAGATGGGACAGGACGGCGCGGAGCGTAAACCCCATGCCGAGCCCGCCGACGAGGACGTTGGGCTTCGCCCGGTCGGCGATCCTCTCGCAGGACAGGCGCGCGAGCGCTTCTTCCGAGCCTGAGAGGCGGCTGTTCATCAGCTCGTTGTCGCCGAGCATGATCGAGAACTCGGTGCCGCGCCGCATCAGCCGGAGCTCACCGGTCGTTCCGGGAATCGTCGCGCTGTCGAGCTTTTGCCAGGGGATCATTGCCGCATCGCCGTCCGGCCGGCCCGCCGGGCGCCCTACTCCGCCGCCGCGCGCTTCAGTTGTACGGCGTCGGTGTAATCGTCGACCAGCCGCCGGGTCGTCTCGCCGGGGGTGAACCGCCAGTCGGCGATCTCGGAGACCGGCGTCACCTCGGCCGCCGTGCCACAAAGGAAGCATTCCTCGAAGCTCGCCAGTTCCTCCGGCATGATCACCCGCTCCCTGACCTCGATGCCGCGGCGGCGCGCGAGATCGATCACGGTGCGGCGAGTGATGCCGTCGAGGAAGCAATCCGGCGTCGGCGTGTGCAGAACGCCGTCCTTGACGAAGAAGACGTTGGCGCCGGTCGCCTCGGCCACCTGGCCGCGCCAGTCGAGCATCATGGCGTCGGCATAGCCCTTGGCCTCGGCCGCGTGCTTGGAGATCGTGCAAATCATGTAAAGGCCCGTGGCTTTGGCCTTGGAGGGCGCGGTGCGCGGGTCCGGCCGGCGATACTCAGCCAGATCCAGCCGGATGCCCTTCATGCGCTGCTCGGGATCGAAATAGCTCGGCCACTGCCAGATGGCGATGGCCACGTTGATGCGGTTCTTCTGGGCCGAGACGCCCATCATCTCCGAGCCACGGAAGGCGATCGGCCGGACATAGGCGTCGGCGAAACCCTGCCGCTCGAGCAGTTCATTCGTCGCCGCGTCGATCTCGTCGGCGCTGTAGGGCAGCGCGAAGCCGAGCATGCGCCCCGACGCGATCAAGCGCTCGGTGTGCTCGCGCAGCTTGAAAACCGTGCCGCCGTAGGCCCGCTCGCCCTCGAAGACGGCGCTGGCATAATGCAGCCCGTGCGTCAGCACATGGATCTTGGCGTCCTTCCAGGGCACGAACTGGCCGTTGAACCAGATTTCGCCCTCAAGCTGGTCGAATGGAACATTGCTCATGGTGCTCGCGACGCCGGTTCCGGCGTCCTCCCTATCATCGTCTGGCGGCGGTCGACTGTCGGCCGAGGGGTGGATCCGCGTCAATGTCCCTGGCCCATTCATGGCGGACCAGCGACGGTTTCCACTCTTCGCCGTCCGGTGTAACAATGGTAGGAAATTACGTCAATAGTGCTGACCTAAATTATGGATGCTGCTCTGACCTCCGACGTGCGCACGGACAATGCCGCCGAAGCCATTGTGCGGGAGCCCCTGCCGACCTTCGGAAATCCGGACTTCCGGATGATCGAGTTGCTGTTCTTCGCCTATCGCGAATTCACCGCCGATGCCGATTCGATTCTGGCCCGCTACGGGTTCGGGCGCGCCCATCACCGAATCCTGCATTTCGTCAACCGCGCGCCCGGCATGACCATCACCGATCTCCTCGACCTCTTGCAGATCACCAAGCAATCGCTGTCGCGGGTGTTGCGCCAGCTCATCGACGATGGCTTCATCCGTCAGATGCCGGGGGTGGAGGATCGCCGACAGCGCTGCCTCTATCCGACCGTGAAGGGGCGCGAGCTGACGCTGGAGCTCTCGCGGGAGCAGGCACGTCGCATCGACGCGGCGTTGAGCGATGCCGCGCCCTCCGACGCGGCGCCGATCGGCGCCTTTCTCAGGCAGATGGCGGCGGACCGGCCGGCGACGCGCGAGTGGTTCAAGAAGCAAGGCATCAATTGGAAAGACCCGCTATGAACGAGTTCGCCGGGGAGACCTCGGGCGAGATGACTTCGCTCGGAGACGATGCCCCCCACATTCTCGTCGTCGACGACGACCGCCGCATCCGCTCGCTGCTGTCGCGGTTCTTGTCGGAGCAGAATTTTCGCGTCTCGATGGCCGCTAATGCCAGGGAGGCCCGGCGAATCCTGGAGGGGCTCGACTTCGATCTCCTGATCGTCGATGTGATGATGCCCGGGGAGAATGGCATCGAACTGGTGCGCTCGTTCCGCGCCGACCGACAATCGCCGGTGCTGATGCTGACGGCGCGTTCGGAGACCGAGCAGCGGATCGAAGGACTGGAAGCCGGCGCCGACGATTATCTGCCGAAGCCGTTCGATCCACGCGAACTGCTGCTGCGCATCAACAACATCCTGCGGCGCGGGAGCCAGGCCCCGATCCAAAAACTGGAACATGTGCGCTTCGGCCCGTTCACCTTCACGCTGTCGCGCCGCGAACTCAAACGCGGGCCGGAGATCATCCGCCTGACCGAACGCGAGCAAGAGATGATGTGCCAGTTCGCCGGCAATCCGGGCGAGACGATCCAGCGTCAGGATCTTCTTGCAGACGAGACGGAGGTTGGCGAGCGCACCGTCGACGTTCAGATCAACCGCCTGCGTCGGAAGATCGAAAGCGACCCGGCAAATCCCCTGTGGCTTCAGACGGTGCGCGGCATCGGCTATCGCCTGAACACGGATTGAGGCCGGAGCGGTCGTGACCCTGCTCGAACGCCTCATCCAAAAGCGGCCGTGGCGGTTCGGGGCGTCTACCCGGCGCCGCGCGTGGCGGCCGCGCTGGCCGTGGGGCAAGCTGCCGACGATCGACATCTGGCGGGGGCCCCTGCGACATATTCCCCGCATCACCCAGCGTTTCATGCCGAAGGGGCTCTATGCACGCTCCCTGATCATCATCATCGCACCGGTGGTCCTGCTACAAGGCGTGGTGACGGTGGTGTTCATGGAGCGGCACTGGCAGCTCGTGACCCATAGGCTGTCGACCGCCGTGGTGCGCGACATCGCGGCTATTACCGACCTCGTCGAAGCACAGCCGCCGGGCAGCGACTATTCCCAGGTCATCGGCATTGCCCGCAACCGGCTTGGCCTCAACGTCTCGGTGCTCCCGCCGGGTCCCCTGCCCCCTCTGGCTCCCAAGCCGTTCTTCAACATCCTCGACGGCATCCTCAGCGAGGAGATCACCGACCGGATCGGACGACCGTTCTGGATCGACACGGTCGGCCAATCCAAGATCGTCGAAGTCCGCATCCAGCTGGACGACAAGGTTTTGCGCGTGTTCGCGCCGCGCAACTCCGCCTATGCTTCGAACACCCATATTTTCCTGGTGTGGATGGTCGGAACATCGTTGGTGCTGATGATCATCGCCATCCTGTTTCTACGCAACCAGATCCGTCCGATCCAGGCTCTGGCCGCGGCGGCCGAAGGTTTCGGGCGCGGCCAGCCAATGCCGCCGGACTTTCGCCCGCGCGGCGCTTCGGAGGTCCGGCGCGCCTCGCTTGCCTTTATCCAGATGCGCGACCGAATCGAGCGTCAGATGGAACAGCGCACAGCCATGCTGACCGGCGTCAGCCACGATCTGCGGACCATCCTGACGCGTTTCCGGCTGCAGCTTGCCCTGCTCGGCGAAGGCGAAGATCAAGACGAGTTGAACGCCGACGTCGACGAAATGCAGCGCATGCTCGAGGGTTATCTCGCCTTTGCCAAGGACGAGGCGGCCGAGGAGGTCGGTGAACTCGACCTTGTCCCGGTGCTCGGCAAATTCCGGACCGAAGCCAAATTGAAGGGCAAGCAGATCTCGGTCGAAATCGTCGGCGATCCGCGCCTCGCGGTGCGGCCGGATTCCTTCACCCGCATGGTGACCAACGTCGTCACCAACGCCTTGCGCCACGGTGACCGCGTCCGCGTCCGCGCCAACCACCAGGGGCGGTGGCTGACCATCACCGTCGAGGACAACGGCACCGGGATCGCCGCCGAACAGCGCGAGGAAGTTTTCAAGCCGTTTGTGCGGCTCGACACCGCCCGCAACATCGACAGCGGCGGCACTGGCCTCGGCCTTGCGATCGCCCGCGATATCGCCCGCAGCCACGGCGGCGACATTCTCCTGTCGGACAGCGATCTCGGCGGCCTGCGCGCGCTCATTCGCGTGCCGGCTTAGGCCGACTCAGAACATCCGGCCGCCGTCGGGCACGGTGTGGCCCGGCGCTAACAGCACGACCTCGCCCGCCGCGTCCGGGACGCCGAGGGTGAGCACCTCCGACATCATTGGGCCGATCTGCCGCGGCGGGAAATTGACGACGGCGAGCACCTGCCGGCCGACCAGCGCCTCGGCGTCGTAATGCTTGGTGATCTGGGCGGAGGATTTCTTGCGGCCGATCGGCGCGCCGAAATCGATGGTCAGGCGAAACGCCGGCTTGCGCGCTTCGGGAAACGGCGCCGCCTCGACGATCGTGCCGACGCGGATATCGACCTTCATGAAATCGTCGAAGCCGATTTCCGGCGCCGGACCCTTGCCTGCCGACATTCGCCTACTCCTTCGACAATGTCTCGGCACGGTCGCGCGCGGCGCCGACGGCGCGCCGCATCAGCGGCGCCAGGCCGTCGTCCGCCATCAAGACATCGAGCGCGGCCTGGGTAGTGCCATTCGGCGAGGTGACGTTCCGGCGCAGCTTTTCCGGCTGGTCCTCGGACCGGATCATCAACTCGCCCGCGCCGGCGACCGTGTGCCGCGCCAGCCGCATCGCGAGATCGGCCGGCAGTCCCGCCGCTTCGCCGGCTTTCGCCAAGCATTCGGCGAGGTAGAACACATAGGCCGGGCCGCTGCCCGAGACGCCGGTGACCGCGTCGATCAGGGCCTCGCTCTCGACCCATTCCACCGGGCCGCTCGCCGACAGAAGACCGTCCGCCACGGCGTGCCGCGCGGCCTCGACCCGCGCATTGGCGTAGGCACCCGTGATGCCCCGACCGATCAACGCCGGCGTGTTCGGCATGGCGCGCACCACGGGCCTTTCGCCGAGTTGCGTTTCGATAGTCCCGACGCTTGTGCCGGCGGCGATCGACACCACGAGGCTTGCCGGCTTGAGCGCCGCGCGCAACGCCGGAAGCGCCTCCCCCATCACCTGCGGCTTGACCGCCAAAAGCACGACGTCGAACGCCTCACCCGGGACACCTGTCGCATGGCGCACGCCGTAGCGGTCGATCAGCGGGCGCAAGGCATCGCCGATCTTTGGATCGACGACGAGCACGCGCGATGGTTCCAGCCCACTTTCCAGCCAGCCGCCAAGCAGCGCCGCGCCCATGTTGCCGCCGCCCAGAAGCAGGATGCGCTGCTGCGCGCCGGCCATACTCACGCTTCGCCTTCGGTCTCGAAAATCGCGCAAGCCAGCGCATCGTCGGCCATCCTGTCGGCCCACACGACGAACTGAAATGCTTGATAGAAGCGCTCGCAGCTTTCCAGCGCCGTCGCCAGCATCCGTTCGGCCTGCTGGCTGGTCGGCTCGGCGCCGCCGGACAGCAGCAGTGCGTGGCGGAACATCACCGCCCCTTCCTGCTGCCAGAGGTCGAAATGCCCGACGAGCAGCTTCTCGTTGATCAGCGCCAGTAGCCGGAGCACTTCGGAACGACGATGCGCGGGGATCTTGAGGTCGAAGGCGCAGCCCAAATGCAGCGCCTCGATATTCTCCAGCCAGGAGAACGAAACCGAGTAATCGGTCCAGACTCCGGCCACCGCCACCGCGATCTCGTCGTCGCCCGAGCGCTCGAACGCCCATTCCCGAGCCGCAGCGACCCATTCGATCATATCGACCGGATGAGACTGCCTCAAAGAGGCAAATTCAATCAGACTCATGTCCACGTCCCCGTATCCAATTCGGCGGGGATGCCGATTGCCGCCAAGGCGCCCCGCAGGGGTGACACCGCCACCGCACAGCGTCGAATCACCCTTATGAATCAGCATATAGACCGCGAGTCCTCGCGCTAAGGGGCGTTAACCAAATATTCACCCTCAAACGATTTTTGCACCCCGGAGAAGAGCCTCGCCGGGAGTCTTAAGCGACTCTCGGCAAAGGATAATCCGGTTCGACCACAGGTTGTTCGAAAGCTGTTGATTGCCTGTGGAGAACCTTCAGCCGGCCTTCGGCTTGGCACTGGGCATGCGTGCCTCAAGGTCATCGAGCCGCTTCTTCAGGACTTCGTTCTCCATGCGCGCCTTCGCGGCCATGTCGCGAACAGCTTCAAATTCCTCGCGTTGGACAAGGTCCATCTGGTTGAGGAAGCGCTCGCCCTGAGCCCTGAACACCGTCTCCACCTCACGGCGCACCCCTTGGGCGGCACCGGCGGCGTCGGTCATCATCCGCGCGAACTCGTCGAGCATTCGGTTGGGGCCTTGCCGGCCGGGACCTGAAGTGGACATGGATCGTCTCCGCTATGGTGTTGTGGCGTTGCTTCTGTTGGGAGGTAGAGAGCGCTTGGCCCCATGGCAATGGTCTGGCCTACCAGAACGCGGTTCGATCGGTTCCGCCGCCGCCGCAGATGGGCGTGAGCCGCCCCCAACGTTGCCGGAAGCCGGCCGGTTTCAGGAATTCTGGATCAATGCCTCGATACGGACCTGAACGCCTTGCGGCAGGTATTTGATTTCGACACCGCCCGCGAGTTGACGCCCCAGCAGCCGTTCGAGCAGAGTCGTTCCGAATCCTCGCCGGGTAGGCAGGGAGACCGGCGGACCGTCCCTCTCGATCCAATCCAGGCTCAGCTTGCGCCCTTCCTGCGAGGCCTCGGTCATCCATCGGATGTCCAACCGACCCTCTTCGACCGACAGGGCTCCATATTTGGCGGCGTTCGTAGTCAATTCGTGGACCGCCATGGCGAGTGGCACGGCCGCATCGGCGGGCAGAAAGAAAGGCGGCCCCTCGAGTTGCAGCCGTCCGCCGTCGTCATAGGGCTCCAGCTCCGCGCGGAGAATGTGCTCCAGTTCCGCCCCGTTCCATTCATTGTCGGTCAACAGTGTATGGCTTCTTGCCAGGGCGCCGATCCGATTGCCGATGCCGGCCTGAAATGTTTCCATGCTCTCGGATGTGCGGAAGGTGAAGTTGATGATCGACTGCACAGTGGCGAGATTGTTCTTCACACGGTGATGCAGCTCGCGAACCAGCAGAGCCTGCCGCTCCTCCGCTTGCCTTGCCTCGGTAATGTCGATGACCACCCCAATGAAGCCGATGACGGTGCCCGCGGCGTCGCGCTGCGGACGACCGCTCACCTCGATCTGTCGCCGCGCGCCGTCCGCCCGTTCGATGCCACATTCCAGGTGCCACTCGGTCTGACCTTCGACCGCGGATTGGAAACATGACTGGACCCGGTCGCGCTCCTCGGGCAGGACATGGTCGAGGAAGCGCTTGAAGCTCCACTCTACCACCGGCGTCTCGTAGCCGAAGATCGCATCATGTCGCGGTGTGCGATCGGCGCTGTCGCGGCCGATGTCGAGCGACCAGGCCCCGATGCGACCGGCATCGAGGGCGAGATGCAGACGCGCATCGCTGCCCTGCAGCGCCCGCTCTGCCCGGGCGCGTTCGACGGCGTCCCAGGTTTGGTCGGCGACTTCCCGGACAAGGCCAATCTCGTCGTCCGTCCACGCACGCGCCTCGGCGTGATTGACGTAAAGGCCGGCCTGCCAGCGGCCCTCGCGAATGATCGGCGCACCGATCAGCGAAACGGTCCCGATCTCGCCGAACAACGAGTCCGCGGTCAGCGGATCCGCTCGCGTATCGCTGATGCCCAGCGTCTTGCCGGCCCGAACCTCGGCCAAATAGCCTGTGCCGATGCCGATGGACGGCAAAGGGACCGTCAACAGCGGCAGCCGGCCATCGGTCCACCCCGACAGAAACTGAAGCGTGTCATCTTCCGCCATCTCGAAGAAACCGACCCGATCGACGACGAGATGTCGGCCAACCGCTTCGGCAGCGGCCTGCATAATGAATTGGTCGTCATGCGTCTTGCGTTGCCCATCCAGCAAACGCAGCAGCAGGTCCTGCCGCCGGTGGTTTTCGCGCAGGGCCGATTCCGACCGCGCACGCTGGACCTCCGCCCAAGTGCTCTCGGCGACCTCGCGTACGAGTCCTTTTTCGGATTCTGTCCAATGCCGGGGTTCCCGGTCGTGTACGTAAAGGACCCCGGCCAAGGTTCCGTTCTTGACGAGCGGCATGGTAATCGCCGCGCGGGTGCTGACCGAATGGAAGGCTTCGGCGACGCCCTCGCCCGATGTCAACGGCTCCATCAGAACATCAGCGAACGCGACCGCATTGCCGGCGCGGAACTCCGCGATCAGCGCCGGGCCAAAATCGTCGAGGCGATGGCGGCCGGCGAGACTCGGCATGCCGACGTCGCACCAATCGCGTTCAACGAAAAACATGGTGTCGGCTTCGATCTCGGCATAGCCCACACGATCTGCACGCAGATGAAGGCCGAGGATTTCGGCGGCGGCAAACATCACCTCACGCGGATCGTCCAGATCGCGGAGCCGGTCCTTCAGCGCTATCCGAAAATTCAGGCGTCGATCGGCCAGCACGTCGCCGGTGGTTTCGACGCTGATCACCAGAATGCCGCCGACCGTTTCGCTCTGAGTGTAGACCGGCGAACAGGAGAAGCTGAAATACCGCTGCTCTTCGAGGCCACCTGGAATGACGATCGGCAGGTTGTCGGCCCCCGTCGTCTCACCCGCGAGGGCGCCTTCAACGAAGGGTCGCACGCCCGACCAGATCTCCTCCCATACCTGCGCCAAAGGGCGGCCTAGTGCGTCGCAATGCCGGTCGTTCAGGAGCGGCGCATAACTGTCGTTGTACAGGACGCGCAGGTCGGGGCCCCATGCGGCCAGCATGGGAACCTTCGAGCCAAGCAGCGTTCGCACGGTCGTCAGCAACGGCAACGACCAGTCCTGTGGGGGACCGAGCGGCGAATCCCGCCACATATGCGCCCGGATAAGCGCGCCCATCTTGCCACCCCCGCTCAGGAAGACGGGGACCGACGGGCCGATATGCGTTACGGACTTCTCTATCGCATCCATCCGCCATGCCCCCAGGGCGGCATTGCGCCAACCCTTCACTGCCACAAATCGTCCCGTTCCGTAAGACGTTCAGCCATGCTGCCACAGCAGAGGCTTTGTCGGCCTTGGCGTGGCGTAACCACGCAACCTGCGATCTGTTCCATTATTGTCAATATTTCCGTTCCGGTCTCGGCGAAAAAAGCTCGACGATCAACGACCCCGGGAGCGGCGCTCCTAATCAGAACTCCTCATGCCGCCGGATCGACTTGCGCGAGCCACGACCCTATCCGGGCGAGGATCGGTTCGGGCGGCTGATAGCCGGCGGTGACGAGGGCGTAATTGCCATCCGCCTGCGGCCCGGCGATCAGGGTTGGAAAGCCGGTGACGCCGGCGCGCTGGGACAGCGCGAAATCGCCCAGGGTTTCCTGTTTGGTTTCCTCGCGCGCGAACGCCGCCACAAATGCCGTGCGATCGAAGCCCAATTCAGCCGCCAGATCGGCCAGTGTGTCGGATTCGGTGACGTCGCGGTTCTCGGCATAGAATGCCCGCGCGATCCTGTGTTCGAGCGCGATGGCCTTCTCGGATCCGAGCTGGCGGCCGGTCACAACCGCCCGCGCGGCCGGTTCGGTATCGTAGACGAAGCCGTCCCGCTCGAAAAAGGCAAAGTCGAAGGGCTGGCCCGAGGCGTCGCGCACGTGCTCCCAATGGTTGCGGATATCTGCCTTGGCGCTCGCGTCCATCGGCTTGTCGGTAAACGGCCTGAGGCCGCCCAGCACGAGGCGGACTGCTAAATCCGGATAACGTTCGGCGATCGCATCCATGACCGGCGCGAAGCCCCAGCACCATGAGCACATGGGATCGGCGAAATAGATCAAATGGGGCGTTTGCGGCAATGAAGACGGGTTGTCGGACATGATGGCAATCGGCCTTTCGAGTCATGGGTGGCGATACAGCGCCGCGCCCTTCACCTGTCGCGCGGGGACATACCGGCAAGGGGCGTGCTGAGGGCTATCACAGTCCCGGCGGTTCGGGGCTCCCGACCACGCTTTCGTGAGCGCCCATTTTGTTCAGGAGCCGTTCAGCTTCCCAATCGTTACATAAGTGTTAAAGCATTGGTAATGCAGGAGGTCGACATGAAGTTCTTCAAACCATTTGCGGTCAAATCCCTCACTCTGGCGCTTGCGCTCTCGCTCGCCCCGGCCGCAGTGCCCGCCAACACACCCCTCGTCGGGATATCGCAGGCGGAGGCCGGTCACTATGGCGGCGGCTCCTTTGGCGGCGGTCGATATTACCGGGGAGGTCGTTATGAGGGGGGCCATCGTGGCTTCCGCGGCAACCGCCGTTACTACCGTCGCCACCGGGGCCTCGGTTCCGGCGGCGCGGCGATTATCGGCGGTATCGTGGGCCTCGGCATCGGCGCAGCGATCGCCAGCCAGCCACGCTACTACCGTCCGGCACCGCGTTATTATCGGGCCGCCCCGCGCTACTACAGCGGCAGGCCGGCCGCCTGGACAGGCGAGTGGTATCGCTATTGCGCGGCCAAGTACCGGTCGTTCGACGCGCGCTCGGGAACCTTCCAGCCCTATAACGGCCGGCGCCGCCTCTGCCGCTGAGGCGGAACGGCGACGCCGCCCGATGGAAAGGCCCGGCGGAGCTGTCAGGCCGCGCGGACGGGGCGTGTCGCCGCCTCCAGCCAACCCCGGTCCTCGGCCCGCATCAACGGGGCGAGCGTCCCTCGCACGCGTGCGTGGTAGGCATCGACCCAGTCGACTTCCTCTCCGTTCATCAGCGTCGGCTCGATGAGCCGGCGGTCGATCGGCGCGAGCGTCAATGTCGTGAAGGAATGCATCGGAAGATCGCCGCCCTCTACGGTCGTCGCGGGCTCGACCAGGATCAAATTCTCGATCCGGATGCCGTAAGCGCCCTCGCGATAATAGCCAGGTTCGTTGGATAGGATCATGCCGGCTACGAGCACCGCCATGCCGCGCTTGGAGATGGACTGCGGGCCCTCATGCACGGCGAGATATGACCCGACGCCATGACCGGTGCCGTGGGCGTAGTCGCAGCCGGCCTTCCACAGCGCAATCCGGGCCAGCGGGTCGAGATCGACGCCGCGTGTCCCCTTGGGAAACCGCGCCGTTGCGATGGCGATCATGCCTTTCAGCACCAGCGTGAACTTCGTCCGCATCTCGGCGCTCGGCTGGCCAATCGGAATCGTGCGGGTGATGTCGGTGGTGCCGTCCTCGTACTGGGCGCCGGAGTCGAGCAGAAAGAGCTCGCCCTCCCAGAGAGGCCGGTCGCTGCCCCGGTTGACACGATAATGCACGATCGCGCCGTTTGGGCCGGAACCGGCGATCGTGTCGAAGGAAATGTCCTTCAAGGGATGCCCGTCCCGTTCACCGTATTCGGCGCGCAACGCTTCCAGCCGCTCGGCTGCGGCGATCTCGGTGACGCTTCCCGGCGGCTGGCGATCGAGCCAGGCGAGAAAGCTCGAAACCGCCGCGCCGTCGCGTTGGTGAGCGGCCCGCGAGCCGGCAATCTCGCCGGCATTCTTGATCGCGCGGGGCAGCCGCGCCGGGTCCGGCATGTCGACGAGCGTGCCGCCGGCCGCCTCGACGATGGTCGCCAGCCGCGCGGCACCCAATTGCGGATCGAGACCGATCGCGCGGCCGGCCGCCTCCCGCTTCAACGCTGCCTCGAAATCGTCCGGCGATGCCAGATCGCAAAGCGCCGCGAGATAGTCCCTGACCTCGGAGTCGAGCTTGTCCGGATCGACGAACAGGGTCGGGCGACCGTCAGCGCGCAGAATGGCGAAGGCCAGCATCAGCGGGGTATGCGGCACGTCGGCGCCGCGAATGTTGAAGGTCCAGGCGATCGAGGCGGGGTCGGTGAGAAGCGCGGCGTCGGCCTTCGCCTCGCCGATTCGTCCGGCCAGATCGGCAAGCTTGCCCGCCGCCGGGCGTCCGGCGAAGCGCTCCGGATGGACGACCGCCCTCGCCTTTGGCGGCGCCGGCCGATCGTTCCAGATCCGGTCGACCGGATTGGCCGGAAGCGCGACAAGTTGTCCGCCGGTCGCCTCAATCACGTCCGTCAGCGTGCGAATCTCCGACACCGTATGCAGCCACGGATCGTAGCCGATGCGCTTGCCGGGCGCGGCGACCGTCAGAAAGTCGGTTAGCGAGGTTTCGACGGACGATAACGGCTCGAAGACCGCGGGATCGATTTCGGAGCGGACCTGCAACGTGTATCGGCCATCGACCAGAATCACGGCGCGATCGGCGAGCACGGCCGCCGCCCCCGCCGAGCCGGAAAAGCCGGTCAGCCATTCGAGCCGCGCGGCCGAGGGGGGGATATACTCGCCCTGGTGCTCGTCGGCGCGCGGGACGATGAAACCGTCGATGCCGGATTCCCCGAACCCAGCGCGGAGTTGGCGAACCCGTTCGGCACTGCGCGAGAAATCGGTGGTCTGGTCGAAATTCTGAAACATCGGCGGCTCTGGCAGGAAACGAGTAAAGACGGGGTGAAAACGGCGCGACCCGCAGCCGACCGCGGGGACCATAAGCGGGCAGAGCGCGGCGCGAAAGGTTAACGAGACATGAATCGCCCTACCGTTGTGCAATGCAATAACGGGAGGCACCTATGCAGGAATGACTCTACCTGAATCGGACCCCAGGTCGCATATTGGTTGCAAGGGGAGGCCAGCGAACCGCATCAGGAGATATTGCGATGGCCACGACGACCTACACCGAATTGTCCCACCGCGGCACCGGCCGCTCCAAAGGCTTCATGCGCAGCATGCTGGACCGCATGATCGAAGCGCGCGAGCGCGAGGCCCGGCGCTACATCGAAGACCGCATGGCGTTTCTCGGACGCGATGGCTTCGAGCTGGGCGGGCGAGAGTCGCTGTTCGAGGGACGCACGCCCGAGCGTCGCTGATCCCGCGGACGCTTCGCGCGCCATCGGCACGTCACACAGCATCAAAACGCCGGCCGCGGGAAACTGCGCGCCGGCGTTTTCGCGCCTTGACGCCGCTTGCGCTCCTCATCGGGCCAGATGCAGCGTCACCCAGTCGCCGATCACCAGCGTGCGCCGATGGAAAAGCCCTTGCACGCGAAAGGCCGCCAGAACCGCGTCCCGCTGGCTGACCAGAATGCCCGACAGCACGATGTCGCCGCGCCGCGAAAGATGCCGCGCGAATTGCGGCGCCAGTCGCATCAGCGGCCCGGCGAGAATGTTCGCGACGATCAGATCGAACGGCGCGCGCGCGCGGATCCCCGGCGCGGCGAAGCCGACCGCAGTGACGCTGGTGACGAAGGGGTCAACGCCATTGGCCACGACATTGGCCTTGGCAACACGCACGGCCACGGGATCGATGTCGGTCGCGAGCACCGGGACGCGGGCGAGCTTGGCCAGGCCGATCGCCAGCACCGCGCTTCCCGTGCCAAGGTCGAGCGCGTTGCGCGGACGGCGCCGCGCGGCGATCTGTCCGATCATCGTCAAACATCCGGCCGTCGTGCCGTGATGGCCGGTACCGAAGGCTTGCCCGGCCTCGATCTCGATCGAGAGGTCGTTGGCCGCGATCTTGTCGCGATCATGAGCCCCATGGACGAGGAAACGGCCGGCACGCACCGGCTTCAACGCCTTGAGAACGTCGGCCATCCAATCCTTGTCGGGAAGCTCTTCGCGCTCGATTCGACCAGCCAGAGCCGGGCCGACAGCCTCGGCGAAGGTGCCTTCCCAAGCGTGGGCGTCGGCGGCGTCAAAATAGGCGGAGACCTCGAACAGCCCCCTCGCCTCGTCGATTTCGCTGATCGCCACCGGCGAGCCATGTTCTTCGAAGGCTCGGTCCAAAGCCTCATAGACGGCCTCGGCCTCGGCCTTGCCAGCCCGGAGGAAGTAGCGCGACTGGCTCATCAGTCGGCGGCCGCGCCGTTGGCGGACGCCGCTTCGGTGGTCTTGCGAGCCTTTTCGGCACGGGCCTCGCGTTCGGTCGTCGTCGCTTTCACGATCTTATCCTGCTCGCGCTCCGGCCGGGGCGGGCCGAAGGAAATGATGGTGTCGCCTTCGTCGGGCTCGCCCGATCCTTCGGATGCAGCGAAGACGAGACTTTCCGATGGCTTGATCCACAACAGGACGTGGGTTTCCTCCGGCCGGGTCTCGGCGAAGCGCTCGTAACCAAATTCGTCGGTCAGCCGCGTCGCCTGGAAGGTCCAACCGTCGACGATGAGGTCGCGTAGCTCGGCATAGCTCTTGCCGGGCTTGAACAAGGGCAGGCCGCCGATGGTGAAGTTCATCGACTGGCGATCGGAAACGCCTAGATCGCCGATCTGGAATACATCGGAACGACCGATCTCCGGCGCGAAATCCGTGCAGATCAAGGCGTTGTAGGCGTCGTTGTCGGTTGCCGCCACCATGTGGTCGAAGCGCGAGAGGTTAAGTGAGTGGTGGGCCTGCTCCGACAGAATCTCGCCATACCAGACCTCGACTTCGGCCAGCCGCGCCTCGGAGGCGCGCGACCAATTGCCGTCGGCGATGAGAACCGGAACCTCCTGAGCCTTCAGGCGGCGGGCGAAGGCGATGGTAAAGCGGGACGCGCCGACGAAGAGGACGCCCGGCCGATCCGCCGATCGCAGATCGAGAAGGCGTGCCAGCGGCCCCAGCGAAAAGCCGTGCAGGACGATCGTGGCGGCGACCAGGGCGAACGTATAGGCGATCATCCGGTCGCCATCGGCCACCCCGATCCGCGTAAGCGTCGCGCCGAACAGGCCGGCGACGGCAACCGCGACGATACCGCGCGGTGCGATCCAGCCGACAAGCAGCCGCTCCTTCCAGCTGAGCCCGGCGCCGATCGTCGCCACGAAGACGGCCAGCGGCCGCACCAGGAACAGCACGACGGCCAGAAAGCCGACGACCCGCCATTCGAGGCTGCGGATTACGTCCATCTGCAAAGAGGCGGTCAGTACGATGAACAGACCCGAGACGAGCAGCGTGGTGATCGTTTCCTTGAACCGCCGGAGTTCGGTGATGCTGGCGATCCGGGCATTGGCCATGGTGATGCCCATCACCGTCACGGTCAGCAGCCCGGCCTCCTCAAGCACTAGATTGGTGATCGAATTCATCGCGACGACTGCCGCGAAGAGGATCGGTGCCTTCAGATATTCGGGAGCATGGCCACGGGTGAACAGCCAACTGAGCGCGCGCCCAGCCGCGATGCCGCCGGGCACCGCGATGACGATCGCCAGGATCACGTTGAGGATCAGGTTCTCGGCCTCGTGGGAGCCGTTCAGGACGAGGAAGGTTTCGAAGGAGATGACCGCGAACAACGCGCCGAGCGGGTCGTTGACGATCGCCTCCCATCTGAGGATCGACGCCGGCCGGTTCTTCAACTTGGCATGCCGCAACAGCGGCATGATCACCGTCGGCCCGGTGACCACCAGGACCGCGCCGAGGATGATCGCGGTCGGCCAGGACAAATTGCCGACATAGTGGGCGCCGAGCGCGGTCATGATCCAGACCAGCGGTCCGGACACGATGACGATGCGCCTGACCGCCTTCGACGTTTCCCGGATTTCCCGGAAATTCAGCGTCAGCCCGCCCTCGAACAGCACGATCGCGACCGCGGTCGACACCAGCGGCGTATAGAGTTCGCCGAAATCCGCGCGCGGATTCATGAATCCGGTGAACGGACCGAAAAAGAGACCAACGGCGAGCAGAAGCACGATCGCCGGGATCTGCAGGCGCCAAGCCAGCCATTGCGAGGCGATGCCCGCGGCGCCGATGAGGGCGATCTGGGCAGCGAGATCATCCATATGCGATTATCCTTGCGAACGACGACGCCCAACTAGGCCAGGACGACGCGAAGGAAATGGGCGACGCGATAGGCGATGCGGAGATAGAGGTCTTCGCCCTCACCGTGCCGAATGCTTGCTTCCGCCCCTGTGTCAAAGCCCGACGAGCCGATCCAGCTTGGCGCGCGCGGTGTCGGATTTTTCACCGTAGGCCAGCGTGCCGGCCAGCGCGCCGTCGGCGTCCAACAGGAAGGTCGTCGCCGTATGGTCCATGGAATAGTCCGGGCCGTCGCCGACCTTCGCCGCATAGACGCCCCAGCCTTTCAGCATGGCGGCGATCTTGTCCGGCGCACCGGTAATCGCGGTGATGTCCGGCCCGACGGCGGCGACATAGTCCTTGAGGATTTCCGGCGTATCGCGCTCGGGATCGACGGTCACGAAGACGACGCGCAGGGATTTTCCCTCCTCCTTCAGTCGCTTCTGATGACCGGCAAGCTCGTAGAGCGTCGTCGGGCAAACTTCAGGGCAATGGGTAAAGCCGAAGAACACGGCCGAGGGCTGGCCGGTCAGAACGGCTTCGGTGATCGGCGCGCCGTTCTGATCCACGAGCGCAAAGGGGGTCCCGTATGGCTCGCCGGCTACCGTGGGACCGCCCTGCCCGTAAAGGAAAACCAACGCCACGACCGCGCCCACCAGCAGGGCCACCGTTGCCCACAGAGCCGCGCGTAGGATTGAAACTGAGTTCATATCGTTCCTCGTGCGGGCATCGCGAAGACCCCGCCTACCTCTCCGGGGCGTCAGATTTGATTTCCGGACGCAGATAGCACGCCCCGACCGCACGAGGCGAGAGTTTATGACCCTTGCTTCGAGGAGCCAGACTCCGGGGTTTGCGGAACGCTGAACGGATTGCGGTAGAGGTCGTCATGGCTTTCGACTCCGACCGCGATGACGCAATCGGAACGGGGCCGGGCGACACACAGGAGGATATAGCCAGCCGCGCTCTGCCGGCGGTTCAGCGCTGTGCCCTTCGGCTGGCGCACCTTGCCCGAAACCAATCGCCCGGCGCAGGTGATGCAGCCGCCATAACGGCAGGCAACCGGCAGTACGAAACCGGCCGCCTCGGCGGCGTCGAGGATCGGCTGGTCCTCACCAACATCCAGGACGCGGCCGTTTCGATTCGCAAACGTGACCCGATGGGATTTCACTGCCCGTACCGGCCGCCGGCGAGGCCGCCCACCCGCGTCACATCCAGATGTCGCTGGTCACGTCGCCGCCCGGATAGCGCATCTCGTGGCAGCGCGCAGGACCGTTCGGCTCCTTGCCGAAATCGACCAGGAAGTCGGGATTGATGCTCATGCCGCCTTTCTCGGTGTCGCAGTCGACCATGAACATCTGCGCGCCCTTGTCCTTCATGTCCGGATAGAACTGATTGTCCCAGGTCGAGAACAGCGACGTCGTCACGTAGAGCCGCTTGCCGTCCAACGATAGCTGGATCATCTGCGGCGCGCCCTGCACCGTGACGCCATTGACCTCCGGCGCCTTGCCGAGCATGCCGCCGAGCCAGACCTGACCGGTCAGCTTCGGGTTTGAGCGGTCAGTGATGTCGTATTGCCTGAGATCGCCATGCAGCCAGTTGGCGAAATAGATGTAGCGGTCGTCCATCGAGATCAGGATGTCGGTGATTAGGGACGGCATCGGCACCGGGAAGCCCGCTACATCGATCGTGGGGATATCGATCACCTTCTCCAACTGGGGTTCGCCGACATTGTCCTTCCACCAGTGGAAGACGTTGGACGACAACGTCGCGGCGAAATAGCCGTGATGCGATTCCGGGTCATGCAGGCCGCGCACCTCCAGCGGGATCATGCCCTCGGCGCCGAGATCGACCGATTTGGCGATACTCTTGCTCTTGAAGTCCCAGAAATGCACCGACTGCCCATATTTGCCGGCGGCCACATCCTCGAGATCGAAGCCCGGCATGAAGGTATTCGGCGCGGCCCATTCCGAGCTCACCATCATGTTGTGGCGCGGCTGGTACCAGAAGTCGTAATTGTACTTCATGCCGTTGAGTTCGTTCTCCCAGCGGCCGACGATGTCGAAATTCTCGTCGAGATGCAGAAAGCCGCCGGGCGTGTTGCCATCGGCGTCACCCAGCATCGAGATAATGATGTCCGAGCCGAGGCAATGCACGGTATGCGGCGCCGACAGGTTGGTCTTCGCCTTGATCTCGTCGCCGGACACCGTCTTGTGGTGCTTCGGATTGCGCGGGTCGGCCGTGTCGATCACGTTGATGTTCGAGGTCCGCACGCCCGGCATCAGCAGATAGCGGCGGGATTTCGAGGAATCGTCGTGACAGGACGAGCAGGCGTTCCAGCCCGAATGGTGCAGCTCGTCGCCGATCTGCGGCATTTCGGTGCGCGCCACGACGCTGGAATAGGTGGGGCTATCCGGGTCGACATCGACCGTCGCCAGATAATCCGGCTTTTCCACCCCCGTGCCAACGTACAGAGCGACCGTGTAAAGCAGCTTCTCCCGCTGAGCCTGCATCGCCTCCTTGGGCGAGGCATAGCCCGGCCCGCAACAACCATTCTCCGCCATCGGATCCTCCCGGTTCCACGGTGCCGCGATTTACCTTACGTCATAGAGAAAGACCCCGCCAGTCGGCAGCATAGCCAACTGGCCGCGACGATGCGCCTTCTGTCGTCTCCCCGCCGCTTCCGCACGGCCGGCCTGTACCGACGCCGCGCCGCGGTTTAGAGCCACGGGGACCGCTGCGGCCAGTAAAGCAGTCTGAGGGGAGTCACGTGATGGAAGAAGGCCTGCGCACGAACGACGACGATCCGCGCCTGCGCCCGTCCGAACCACGCATCCACCCGTCGGCGGAGCTGAAGGAAACCCGTCTCGGGCGCTTCGTCGAGATCGGCCAGCGGGTGCTGCTGCGCGACGTCGCAATCGGCGACTTTTCCTATTTCGAACGCGGCTGCGAGGCCATTTACACCGACATCGGCAAATTCAGCTCGATCGCGGCGAATGTCAGGATCAACGCGCTGGACCACCCGATGGAGCGACCGACGACCCACAAGCTCAGCTACCGACCGAACGAGTATTTCCGCTTTCTGCCGATCGATGCCGGTTGGCGCGAACACCGCAGGGCGAAGCGCGTCGCGATCGGCCACGATGTCTGGGTCGGTCATGGCGCGGTGATCATGCCCGGCGTCCAGATCGGCGACGGCGCGGTGATCGGCGCCAACGCGGTGGTGGCCAAGGACGTCGCGTCCTACACCATCGTTGCGGGCGTACCGGCACGGCCCCTGCGCGAACGGTTTCCCGCCGAGATCGCGGAGCGGCTCCGGCGTCTGGCCTGGTGGGACTGGTCGCCGGAGGTGCTGTTTGCGGCGATCCCCGACATGCAGGCGCTGCCGATCGAAGCTTTCCTCGACAAATGGGAAACGGCCGATATCGCCGCTCAGTCCGCCTCGTCGGCCAAGAGGAAATAGGCCAGCGCCGCCGCCGGCATGGCGATGCCGATGATGCAGACGCCCACCCAACCGAAAGCTTCGAGCACCGGGCTCGACAAGGCAGAGCCGATCGCCCCGCCGAGAAAGAAGGTGGTCATGTAGACGGCGTTGAGCCGATTCCGGATGGTCGCGTCGAGCTGGTAGATCTCGCGCTGGCCGAAAACCAGATTGGCCTGCACGCCGAGGTCGATCAGGATGCCTGCTGCGACAAGGGCCGCCAGCGACATGCCGCCGAACAGCGCCGCGACGAAGGCGGCGATCACCGTCGCAATCGCCGCGATAGTGCCGATGCGGGTGTAGCCGCGATCGGCGAGCCGTCCGGCGACGGGTGCGGCGAAGACGCCGAGGACGCCGGCCAGCGTGAACAGGGCGACGCCACTCGGAGTGAAATTGTAGGGTGCGCGCAGAAGGATCACCGGCGCGGCGGTCCAGAACAGCGAAAACGCCCCGAACATCGCGGCATGGTAGATCCCGCGCCGACGCAGCACCGGCTGGCGCATGAACAGCTTGCCGAGCGAGCCGATCAGCACGGCATAGCTCCGTTCGCCGTGGGGCTCGCGGCGCGGCAACAGGATCAGGCCAGCCAGGCCAAGCGCCGCGATGAGCCCCGCGGACAGGCCGAAGACGCCGCGCCAGCCGACATAGTCGGCGAGGAAGCTGGAGACCGGCCGGGCCAGCAATATGCCGCCGAGAAGCCCGCTCATGACATTGCCGACGACTTTGCCGCGCTCGGCGGCGGGCGCGAGATTGGCGGCGAGCGGCACCAGCATCTGCGCCGCCGTCGAGGTGACGCCGACGACCAGCATCATGGCGAACAAGGTCGTCAGGCCCGGCGCCAGGGCAAGACCGGCGAGGCTGACGACGTTCGCCGCCATCGTGACGAGGATCAGCTTGCGGTTCTCGATCAGGTCGCCGAGCGGCACCAAGAGGACGAGGCCAATCGCGTAGCCGATCTGCGCGACGGTGACGATCATGCTCTCGGTCGAGGCCGACAGGCCGGTGTCGTCGCCGATCTGCGCGACCAGCGGCTGGGCGTAATAGAGATTGGCCGCGAGCGCGCCGCAGGCGAGCGCGAACAACACCGTCAACACGGTGCCGAGAGCGCCCTGGCCGGTGGCACCCGATTGCGCGGCATAGCTCGGTTGGGTCATGGACGATGAATTCTCCTGGAGCATCACGCGGGCCGGCGCTTCGCAGCGGCAACATAGGGCGGCATGGCCATACGATAAGCCCGACTGACGGATGGGATCGCCAATGCCCCCCGCTTGCCACCGCCTCGCCGGACCTTATGGTTGCCGGCAACAGCAAAACAGGATGACACGCATGCGCTTTACCGGAACCGACGCCTATGTGGCGGGCAAGGATCTGATGGTCGCGGTCAACGCCGCAATCACCCTCGAACGTCCATTGCTGGTCAAGGGCGAGCCGGGCACCGGCAAGACCGAACTCGCCTTCCAGATCGCCGAGGCGCTGGGGCTGAGGCTGATCCAGTGGACGGTGAAGTCCACGACGCGGGCGGCGCAGGGGCTTTACGAATACGACGCCGTCTCGCGCCTGCGCGACAGCCAGCTCGGCGACGAGAAGGTCAACGACATCCGCAACTATATCCGCCGCGGCAAGCTGTGGGAGGCCTTCGCCTCCGACGAGCGAGTCGTCCTGTTGATCGACGAGATCGACAAGGCCGACATCGAGTTTCCCAACGATCTCCTGCAGGAGCTCGATAAGATGGAATTCGATGTCTACGAGACCGACGAGACGGTCAGGGCCAGGCATCGGCCGATCGTCGTTGTCACCTCGAACAACGAAAAGGAGCTGCCGGACGCGTTCCTGCGCCGCTGCTTCTTCCACTACATCCAGTTTCCCGATCCCGAGACGCTGGCGAAGATCGTCGAGGTGCATCATCCCGGCATCAAGAAGGAACTGGTGCGCGCCGCGCTGACCCAGTTCTACGAGCTGCGCGAGCAGCCGGGCGTCAAGAAACGGCCGTCGACCTCGGAGGCGCTGGACTGGATTCGCCTGCTCGTCGCCGAGGACATCGAGCCCAAGGATTTGCGCGAGAGCCCGACCAGCGCCCTGCCGAAGCTCGCCGGCGCGCTGTTGAAGAACGAACAGGACGTGCATCTGTTCGAGCGGCTAGCGTTTCTGGCAAGGCGATAGCCGCCTTGCTTGAACGTCTACGGCTGGCGCATAAATAGCGCGAAAGAGAATCGTTAATGAGGGTGCAATGGGAACTGTAACGAGAAGGGTCGAGCGCGCTAAAACAGTCCAGCTAGAGGAATCGATTATCTTCGAAGGTGATGCTCTCACCGTTTTGCGGCGGCTTCCTGAAAACAGCGTTCAATGCGTTGTCACGTCTCCACCATATTGGGGTTTGCGCGATTACAACGTTGCGAACCAGATAGGCCACGAGCCAACTCTGCCGCAGTTCATTAATAGCCTCAGAACGGTATTCTCAGAAGTGCGGCGTGTATTAAAGCAAGATGGAGTTTTCTGGCTGAACATTGGTGATGGATACACGAGCGGGAATCGGGGATGGCGCGCTCCAGACAAAAAGAATCCTGCTCGAGCGATGGCGGTTCGGCCAGACACACCAGAGGGACTAAAGCCTAAAGACTTGATGGGCATACCTTGGAAACTGGCATTCGCCCTCCAAGAGGACGGCTGGTATCTTCGTTCCGATATTGTTTGGAACAAGCCAAATGCGATGCCCGAAAGCGTCAAAGATCGCCCGACTCGCTCTCATGAATATCTATTTATGCTCACCAAGGGTGAGCGATACTATTACGATCGTATGGCGATCCTAGAGTCAAACGGCAGAAATGCTCGTTCGGTGTGGAGTGTTCATACTCAAGGATTCCCTGGCGCCCATTTCGCAACCTTCCCTCCAAAACTGGTTGATCCATGCGTTCGTGCATCGAGCCGGCAGGGTGACTTTGTATTAGATCCATTTTTCGGCTCCGGGACGGTGGGGCTCGTCGCCCAAGCTTCAGCCCGGCGGTATGTCGGCATCGAGTTGCATCCTGAGTATGTCAGGATAGCGGCTGACCGCTTGGACGTCCGGGGACACAAAATTGTTCGAGTTGCTGCGTGATGCAGATCCCTGACCCGGGACTTCAGATCGATTTCGCAGCTGCCCTTGCTGAAATCCGTGGCCGCTATCTGCAAGGTGCTTTGAGCGATACGGTAAAGAACCTTAGTATTCCCGAGATCGACGAGCAGCTTGCGGCGCACGTTCCAGCGCACAGTCTTACAGCGCTGGCCACACATGGCTTACGCGGTGAGATGATGTTCCCCGTCCCGGCAGTCCTAACCGCGAATCCTCGCCTTCTCGGCTATTATCGTCTTCTATACGGCTACAGCCGAAAGGAGTTTTATAACACCGGCACTGGGCTTGGGCGATTCAAGGGAATGGAAGAGCGCGGGGTCATAACCCACGCTGTATCTAGCCATATAACGCTATTGTGCGACGCCTTATGCGATGCGGGGGCACTTCTTCTGGCGGGAATTGGCACCTCCAAGATCAGCACGGCACTTCTGGACGACCTGACACTTTTGACGCTCGGGCCGCAGTTCCGTGGCGGGGCCAACGTCCGCAAGGGTACGGCTGGGATTCGCACAGTTTTTAATGCAATTGAGGAAATTGTTCGTCCACAAGTGGTGAAGCTCGATACGACCCGTATTGAGATTAAGAACGCCGCCGGCAGAACCGTCCTGATCGAATTCGCGCCTGACCCCGACATCATTATCCGAGAAGAAATGCGTCCTGAGAGTTTCAGGCAACTGATTGCGATTGAAGTAAAGGCAGGCTCGGATTTTTCCAACATCCATAACCGGATAGGCGAGGCCGAAAAGAGCCACCAGAAGGCGAAGACGAGCGGCTACGTCGAGTGCTGGACGGTTGTGAACGTGGATAAGATCGACGTTGCCACGGCTCGAAAGGAGTCGCCAAGCACCAATCGTTTCTATCTGATTTCGGACCTCGTTGCCGCAGACGGCGACAAATATCAGGATTTCAGGGACCGGGTGATATCACTAACGGGTATTCCAGTTTAATTCGGGCACACGGTGTCTAAATGAACATTTATCAGGTTGACGCCTTCACCGACCGGCTGTTTTCCGGCAATCCGGCGGCCGTGGTGCCGCTCGAATCCTGGCTGCCGGACGCAACGATGCAGGCGATTGCGGCCGAGAACAACCTTGCCGAAACCGCCTTCCTCGTGCCGGCCGGCGAAGCGCGCTGGGAGCTGCGCTGGTTCACACCAACAATCGAGGTGCCGCTCTGCGGCCACGCGACGCTGGCGAGCGCTTACGTCCTCACCGAATGCCTCGGCGAGATTGCCGCGACGCTGACCTTCGTCACACGGGAATCGGGCGAGCTCACGGTGACGCGGGGCGAGGAAGGCTGGTATGTGATGCGCTTCCCGCGTCGTCACGAGGCCGGAACCGTCGACGCGGCCGATATCGACAAGCTGGCCGACGCCCTCGGCGCCCGGCCGAAGGCGGTGGTTTCCTTCGCCGTCCCCGGCGACACCTCCTACCTCGCCGTCTTCGAGACCGAGGCCGAGATCGTCGGTCTGGCGCCGGACATAAGAGCGATCGCGGCTTTGCCACCGCGCAACGTCATCGCGACGGCGCCCGGCGACGCCGTCGACTTCGTCTCGCGCATGTTCGCGCCGAAGGCCGGCATCGACGAGGATCCGGTCACCGGCTCGGCCCATTGCTCGCTGGTGCCCTATTGGGCCGGGCGGCTGGGAAAAATAGAGTTTACGGCCCGGCAGGTGTCGAAGCGGGGCGGCGATCTGCGCTGCCGGCTGGACGGCGACACGGTCGTCGTGGCGGGTCAGGGCGTGCTCTATCTCAAGGGTGAGATCTCTCTGCCAAGCTGAACCGCGCCGGTCCGCCTGACCGATCCGGACGGCGCCGTTCTCCAGAAATTCGCAAGGTGGCACATCAAGGTTGCGCTGCCCGGAATTGATGTGGATCAACGCCCGACCATTTGTTCGACGCTACAGCATCGTTGCGGCCACGGTCTCGGCTTTCGGACGAGATTATGGTGTGTTTCCTGAACCGACGGCGTCCTTTGCAGATCCTGAAGGCGCGGGGCGGTGCCGTTACGATGATCTGAAAGGACTATGACGATGTCCCATGTCACCCTTGCCGTGGCGGCCGTGGCCGTATCCATGGCACTCGCGCCCGCCGGCGCCATGGCTGCTGCCGGTCATTCCTCGGAGACGGAAGACGACGGCCACGGCGCGTCTGCTCCGCTCGAACAGATGCGCGAAATGCACCAGGGCCACGAGCACGGCCACGATTTCGAAGCGATCGAGGAGATGCCGCCCGAACAGGTCGACCGCATGATGGGCTTCATGCGCGATATCGGTATCGCCCTGCCACCGCTCGACGCCGAACGCGGGCGCAAGCTGTTTGTCGACAAGGGTTGCGTCGTCTGCCATTCGGTCAACGGCGTCGGGGTCGAAGTCGGCCCTTCGCTCGACGCCGCCGAGATGCCGTCGCCGATGAACGCGTTCGAATTCGCCGCCCGCATGTGGCGCGGCGCGGCGGCCATGACGGCAATGCAGGAGGCGGAATTTGGCGCGGTCATCGATCTGAGCGGTCAGGACCTTGCCGATCTGGTCGCCTTCGCGCACGACGCCGAGGAGCAGAAGAAACTGACGCTCGATCAGGTGCCGGAGAAATTCCGCGACAAGCTCGAACAATAGGGCGATTGCGCGTCTTCGACCTGGCCTCCGCTGGCCAGAAAGGCCGGGCGGCCCGGATGATGACGCTCACTCGCGTCGCGAGGCGCTATTCCGCCGCTTCGACCGGCTGGGAGGCTTCGATCGCTTCCATCACCAGATCGGGCCGCCGCGCTAAAACGTTGAGGAGCACGCGCGCCGGGCCGGTCGGATAGCGCCGGCCCTGCTCCCAATTGCGTAGCGTGGCCACCGGCACGCCGATCTTCAGGGCGAAATCGGCCTGTGTCAGCTTCAGCTTGCGCCGCAGCTTGGCGACGTCCGGCACCTCGATCGTGAAGGTGTGGACGGTGACATCCGAATCATCGCCCTGAAACCATTTCAACGCCTGTTCGAGGGACTCGACAAGATGGACGTCGGCCTCTTTCTGCGTTTCGATCCTCATCTTCTTTGACATGGCTCACAATCCGAACAGGCGTTTGATCTCGTTGATAGTTCGTATCAGCTTCATGATCTGTAGCAGGCGGCTGGCTTTCGGCGCCTCTGCGGGAGTTAGTCGCAGCAGCACCAGCCGCGAGCAATCGTCTGACAAAGCATAGGTAATCCGATTGCCGCTGAACTCCCAATCCCACAAGGAAGGTGACCCAGGTCGCTGACGACCGACAACCGGGTCTCCTTTCAGAAGGCGCAGCAGAGCCTCATGCTTTTCCGCATTCACGCCATACATCGCGCAATCAAGGAGAAAGCGTCGGGTTTCACCGACTTCAATATCCAACGCCATCCCCACCCCACATATACGCCACTGACGTATCGCGATCAACCGATCCGATCTTATACCAACCTGCGGTGATAGGGACCTATTCGCCGCAGGTTGGTATTTGATTGCCGATTTCGGCGAAACAACGCCGCCGGCTGACAAGCGCCGCTCCCTGCCCTACCCTTCCGGCCATGTTCCTGACCTTCTTCCTCAAGCTCAAGGCCGCCAGCGTGCCGGTCACGCTGCGCGAGCATCTCGCCTTTCTGGATGCGGTGACGGCCGATCTCGTCACCTACGACGTGGAGGGCTTTTATTATCTCGCCCGCGCCAGCCTGGTGAAGGACGAGCGTTTCATCGACCGGTTCGACCGTGTGTTTTCCGAAATCTTCAAGGGCGTCGAGTCGGTCTCCGGCGAGGCCGGCGGCGTCGATATGCGCGAATTACCCGAGGAATGGCTGCGCCGCCTTGCCGAGAAACACCTCACCGACGAGGAGAAAACACTCGTCGAAAGCCTCGGCGGCTTCGACAAGCTGATGGAAACACTCAAGCAACGCCTGGAAGAGCAGCAAGGACGCCATCAGGGCGGCTCGAAATGGATCGGCACCGGCGGCACTTCGCCCTTCGGCGCCTACGGGTACAACCCCGAAGGTATCCGTATCGGCCAGACGGAAAGCCGCCACCGCAAGGCGGTGAAGGTCTGGGACAGGCGCGAATTCCGCAATCTCGACGACAGCGTCGAACTCGGCACGCGCAACATCAAGGTCGCGCTGAAGCGGCTGCGCCGCTGGGTTCGCGACGGGGCCGAGGAAGAGTTCGACCTTCCCGCCACCATCCGCTCCACCGCCGAGCACGGCTATCTCGACGTAAAGACCCGGCCCGAACGGCGCAACGCGGTCAAGGTGCTACTGTTTCTCGATATCGGCGGGTCGATGGACGATCATGTCCGGGCGGTCGAGGAGCTGTTTTCCGCCGCCCGCTCGGAGCTGAAGCACCTCGAATTCTTCTACTTCCACAATTGCCCGTATGAGCGGCTGTGGAAGGACAATCGCCGCCGCCATGCCGAGACGATTTCCACCATGGACGTGCTCCACACGTTCGGATCGGACTACAAGGCGGTGTTCGTCGGCGACGCCTCGATGAGCCCCTACGAGATTGCCATGGCGGGCGGTTCAGTCGAGCACTGGAACCCCGAGCCGGGCTTCGTCTGGCTGCAACGCTTTACCGCCAAATGGCCGAAGACCGTCTGGCTGAACCCGGTCAAGCGAGAACACTGGGACTGGACGCAGTCGATCCAGATGATCCGCGAGGCGACCGGCGACCGGATGTTCGAGATGACGCTGAAGGGCATCGAGGAGGCAACGCGCGAACTCGCGCGCTAGGCGCAAGATTTCGGCGCTGACCGCTGGCGGGAGGCGCTTCAGCCTCCCATATCTCGCCGGACGCCAATTTGACGGGACATCACATGGTCAACCGCCTTCGCTTCGGTGCAATGCTTGCAAGCCTCTTCCTCGCTTTCTCCTTCGTCGCGGTCGACCATGCCGACGCGCGTCGCGGCGGCAGCTTCGGCAGCCGGGGCTTCCGCACATTCCAGTCGGCACCGACCACGACCACGGCACCGAAATCCTTCGCGCCGGTCCAGCGCTCGATGACGCCGGGCCAGGCTGCCCAGCCGGGCACAGGAACCGCTCAGAACGGCGCGACGACACGTCGGCCAGGTCTCTTCGGCGGCTTGGGCGGCGGTCTTCTCGGCGGACTGATGCTTGGCGGCCTGTTCGGCATGCTGATGGGGACAGGGTTCGGCGGCATGGGCGGCTTCCTGGCGCTGCTTGTCCAGGTGCTGTTGATCGCTCTTGGCGCGTCCCTGCTGATGCGGCTGTTTCGCAACCGAGCCGGCGGCGCCTATGCCGGCAATTCCGGTGCAGCGGAGCGGCGCGCCTACGAGGAGACACCGCGCCCGGCGGGACCGGGAAGTTTCCGCATCCCGTCGATCGGTTCAGGAGCCGGACTCAGCGCAGGCTCGGCAGCAGCATCGTCTGGCCCGGCCGACGAGATCGGCATCACCGACCGGGATCTCGATGCCTTCGAACAGACACTCCAGGAGGTCCAGGCGGCGTTTTCGCGCGAGGACTACGCCGCGCTGCGCCAGATCACTACGCCGGAAGTGATGTCCTATCTGGCCGAGGAACTCTCCGAGAACGCCACATCGGGGCGCAAGAACGACGTGACGGCGGTCACGCTGCTGCAAGGCGATGTGGCCGAAGCCTGGCGCGAGGAGGCGCGCGACTACGCTTCGGTCGCCATGCGCTTTGAATCGATTAACGTCATGCGTGATCGCCAGAGCGGTGCCGTCGTCGAAGGCGATCCGGAGCATCCGAGCGAAACCACGGAATTGTGGACCTTCGTGCGCGAAAATGGCGGCGCGTGGAAACTGTCGGCGATCCAGGCCGACTGATCGACGCGCGGCCCGCTCAGAAGCCGGCCGCCCGCGCCGCCGCCACCAATCCCGTCCCGATGGCGACCACCGCGATCAGCGGCAGGCGCAACGACAGCACCAGACAGACCAGGATCGCGATGCGCTCCGGCCAACCACCGGTCACCAGGATCGGCGTGACGATCGTCGTCAGCACCGCCGCCGGAACGGCGTTGAGCGCCGCTTCCAGCCGAGGCGGCAACGACCCGAACCGGGCAAGCAGCAGATGCCCGCCGGCGCGCGTGAGGTAGGTAAGCACTCCCGCGAGGACGATGATCAGCCAGATATCAGGCATCGACGCCCTCGCGCCTCGGCCGCGCCGCCGGTTTGGCGACGGCGGCGAACAAGATCCCGGCGCCCCCGCCTATGGTGACGTGCCAGGGCGGGCCGACGGTCAGATAGACGAGGATCGAGGCCGCCGCGCTTGCCAGTGCCACCGGATAGAACAGACTGCGGGTGCGAAAGGTCATCAACAACGTCAGGAAATACACCGGCAGGATGAAATCCAAGCCGTATGCGAGCGGATCGTCGATCAGCGCGCCGAACAATGCCCCCACCAGTGTCGCGGCGAGCCAGCCGAAATATAGCACTAGGCCATAGGCGAAATAGAACGTCTTGGTCAGTTTCTGGCCGCTCGCGCGCGCCTCGGCGGCGCCGAACATCGGATCGACCAGAAGGAAGAACGCCGCCGCCTTCTGGGGCGCCGAAAAACGCGTCAGGTGTCTGCCCACGGATGCCGAATAGAGGACGTGCCGGAAGTTGAGCGCCACCACCGCCAGAAGCACGGACCAAACCGGCGCGCCGATGCCGATCAGTTGCAGAGCGGCGAGTTGCGAGGCGCCGGCATAGACGGTGGCCGAGAAGCCCATCGTCTGCCATAGCGTCAGACCCTCGCCAACGGCGATCGCACCGTAGAGCATGCCGAAGGGCAACGCAGCGAAAAGGATGGGCAGGAGCTGGCGCAGCGCGGCGCGGATCTCCGATCGGGCGGATTCGGTCACGGGGTTGCTCGGATTGATTCGTGGAAACACGGTCGCCGAGCGACCGTCTAATCAGTCTTGCTTATGCTTTGTCACATCGAACCGCGCAAGCGCGGCGGAAATGAACGGCGCGTTCGCTTACCGCGTCTCCCCCAGCACCTCGCGGGGAAACTCCGCCAGGGCGATGGTCCAGCGCTCGAAGGCGTCGTCGAGCTGGCCGCGCGTTATGCCGCCGACCGTCGACAGGTTCAATTCGACCACCGGCAGATTGTTCGGCGTCAGATAGGCCTTGTTGAAGGGCTGGGTGCGGTTGAATCTGTTGACGGCATCGATGGCGACGTCCTGAACATCCCAGATCGCATAGAAGTTCATAATGGTGCAGCCGGTGTGGTCGCCTGCGCAATTCAGAAAGAACAGCTGATAGGCGACGCCGTTGATCTCGCCGACGATGACGGGGTCGCCATCCTCGACGGTGGAAAGTTCCGCGTCGCCATAGCCCAGCGCGATCCCGACCATGGCGGACAGGTCGTCGGCCTGAACGATCTTGGAAATATCTGGCTTTGCCGAGCCGGTGCGCTCGTCCGCAGCCACCGGCGTCTTCGTGGCGGGAAGGTCATTCTCGACGGACACAGCGATCGCGACAGGCGCCAAGCCCGCACCGACGAGGAAAATTGCGGCGGCAAGGCCGGTGCGCAGGCAGCGCGGCAGGCGGAATAGCATGAATCATCCTCGTCTGGAGCGCGCCCAATCTCGGCATTCGCCGGGCGCTCCGCAAGGTGGATCGACGCATTGCCCCAGATTTCTCCGCCCGGCCGTGGCAGCGGTGCATGTCAGCAAGGTCGCACCGGGCCCCTATCAGCCGGATTTGCCGCTCTCGCCGGTCTCCGCCCCATGGCTGCGCCCGATCCGCTCGAACCAGGCATCCTCGTCGATCACCTCGACGCCGAGTTCGGCGGCCTTCTTCAACTTCGAACCGGCGCCGGGACCGGCGACCACCAGATCGGTCTTCTTCGATACCGAGCCGGCGACCTTGGCGCCCAGCGCCTCGGCCATCGCCTTCGCCTCGTCGCGGGTCATCTGCTCCAGCGAACCGGTGAAGACGATGGTCTGGCCGGAGACGGGGGAGGACGCGAGCGGCTGTTCGGCCGGTTCGATCGTCAGTTCCCGCACCAGATCCTCGACCAGACGCAGATTGTGCTCTTCGGAAAAGAACCGCGCGACAGCGGTCAGCACGGCCCCCCCGATCTCCTCCAGCGCGTCCATCTCGGCGCCCGCTTCCTCGTCACCCGCCGCCACCTTGAGCGCGGCGTCGTGGAACGCCTCGAAGGTGCCGTAGGCGCGCGCCAGCGTCTTCGCCGTCGCCTCGCCGACATGGCGGATGCCAAGCGAGAAGATCAGCCGGTCGAGCGGAATCGTTCGGCGCGCCTCTATCGCAGCGAAGAGGTTGTTGGCCGAGACTTCGCCGAAGCCCTCTTTGTCCTTCAGCTTCTTCAGGCCGCCGGTGTTCGTCTCCGCCATCTTGAAGATGTCGGCGGGTGTGCGAACGCGAAAATCCGGATCGTCGTAGAAAAAATCGATCTGCTTGTCGCCGAGCCCGTCGATGTCGAACGCCTTGCGCGAGACAAACAGCTTCAGATGCTCCCGCCGCTGGAACGGACAGGCGAACTCGCCCGTGCAACGTCGCACGACGCTCTGGGTGCCCGAGGCGGTCTCCTCGCGCACAACCGGCGTCTTCAATTCGCACGGGCAGACGGACGGAAATTCGAACGGCTCAGTGCCGGCGGGGCGCTTGTCCGCGACGATTCCCAGCACCTGCGGAATGACGTCGCCAGCTCGCTGGATCGTCACCGTGTCACCGACGCGCACATCGAGCCGCTCGATCTCCTCGGCATTGTGCAGCGTGGCGTTGGAGACGACGACGCCGCCGACGGTGACCGGATCGAGCTTAGCCACCGGGGTCAGCGCGCCGGTGCGGCCGACCTGGATCTCGATCGCCGTCAGAACCGTCGTCGCCTGCTCGGCGGGAAACTTGTGGGCGATCGCCCAGCGCGGCGAGCGCGAGACGAAGCCGAGCCGCCTTTGCAGGTCGAGATCGTCGACCTTGTAGACCACCCCGTCGATATCGTAGCCGAGGTTGGCGCGCTTCTCCTCGATCTCGTGGTAGTGCTCGATCAGCCCCTCGATCGTATCGAAGCGCCGCATCAGATCCGTGGTTGCAAAGCCGAAACCGCCAAGCGCCGCGACGACCTCCATCTGGGTCTTGCCCGGCACATCGCTCGCCTCGCCCCAGGCATAGGCGAAGAAGCGCAACGCCCGGCCACGAGTAATCCCGGCGTCGAGCTGGCGCAGCGAGCCGGCGGCGGCGTTGCGCGGGTTGGCATAGACCGGCTTCTCCTCCTCTGCCTGACGGTCGTTGAGGGCGGCGAAGGCTGCGTGGCTCATATAGACCTCGCCGCGCACCTCGAAGATGTCCGGTGCCCTGCCCACTAGCCGGTTCGGAATGTCGTCGATGGTCCGGGCGTTGCGGGTCACGTCCTCGCCGGTGGTGCCGTCGCCCCGCGTTGCGGCCGAGACGAGTTCGCCGTTCTCGTAGCGCAGCGACAGCGACAGACCGTCGATCTTAGGCTCGGCGGTGATCGCCAGCGGCGCATCCTCGGCGAGCTTCAGGAAGCGGCGGACGCGTTTGGCGAAATCGGCGACGTCCTCATCCGAAAAAGCGTTGTCGAGCGACAGCATCGGCAACGCGTGGCGGATCTTCTCAAACTTCTCCGACACGTCCGATCCGACCCGCCGCGACGGCGAGTCTAGTCGGATCAGCTCGGGAAACCGCGCCTCGATCGCATCATTGCGGCGGCGCAGCGCGTCGTAGTCGGCGTCCGAGATCGTCGGCGCGTCCTCGCGATAATAGCGCCCGTCATGTTCGGCGATCTCGCGCGCCAGACGTTCGAGCTCGCTCGCCGCCTCCTGTTCGCCCAGATCATCGACCGACTTGTCGTTCATGGCGTCTGCGATTCCCTGCCCGTTCCGTACGCGCCCGTCATAGCCATTCGGGCTGCGGTAGGTCGAGCGCCAACAGCCGCTCGGCGATCGTTCGTCGCACCCACGGCAGTTGCGTCGCCAGCGGCATCGCATAGCGCAACAGGCTTAGCAGCCGTTGCGGCGGCGCGGCGATGACATCGGTCATTTGCCGCGTATCTTTCAGTACCCGACGCACCGAGGGCAGCCGGCGCATCTCGTATTCGCTCTGGCGGCCCTCGCTGGCGAGGAAGGCGAGCCAAGCCGCATCCCAGATGCCAAGATTCATGCCCCGGCCCCCGACGGGCGAATGGACATGGGCCGCGTCGCCGGCGAGAAACACCCGGCCCTTGGCCATGCGCTCGGCATGCCGGAAGCTGACCGAAAAGCGTGATTCCCAAGTGACGGCCGCAATACCCTCGATTCCGGCCAGCAGCGCATCGGTGGACGGCGCGATGCCGACATAGCGGCCCGTGGTCGCACTGAGAGGCAGCAGCGCGACCGCTCCTCCGGTGCCGCCTTTTGCGCTCCTGAGATTGGCCCTGGCCGTCGATGCCTCGACCGGCCGCTCGAAGACCACGTCGGCCAGGGCGAACTCGGCCGGATAGCCATCGCCGCTCCAGGGAATGCCGACGTCCTCGCGCACCGCCGAATGAACGCCGTCGGCGCCAAGCACCAGATCGGCCGCCACGGTCTCGCCATTCGACAGGCTGACCCGCGGCGCGTGGGTATCGGCGAGCGAGACGAAGGCAGTATTCCATTCGACCGTGACATCATGGGCCGCGAGCCACTCGATCATCAGCCGCTCGGTGCGCCCCTGCGGCAGCGTCAGGATGAAGTTGTGACGCGTGCGGGCCGACTTGGTCGAAATCCTGAACAGGCGCTTTCCATCGAGAGAAATCTCGGCGTTCTCAATCCGGCCGCCCTCGGCGAGCAGCCGGTCGGCAATGCCGGAGGCGGACAGAATGTCGAGCGCCGTCGGCAGGATGCCGAGCGCCCGTGACTGTGCCACATCCGTCGGCCCCTCCCCGGCGTCGATGATGCGGGGACGAAAACCGCGCCGACGGAACTCGACGGCTGCCGCAAGCCCGACTGGACCCGCGCCGACGATGAGAACGCGTTCAGGCTTCGTCATCTTCAAGCTCCGGCGCCGATCAGCCGTTCGGCTGCGGCACGGGCCTCGTCAGTCACCGTCTCACCAGCGAGCATGCGAGCGATCTCCTCACGCCTTCCCGTCTCGCCGATCGGCGCGACGCGCGTTGCGACCCGATCCTCGCCGGCATCGGCGGCGGCCTTGGAAATCAGAAGATGCGTGGCGGCGCGGGCCGCGACCTGCGGCGCATGGGTGACGGCGAGCACCTGGACGGTGCCCGCGAGCCGCGCCAGGCGCCGGCCGATCGCATCGGCAACGGCGCCGCCGACGCCGGTATCGTCGATGGCCAGGATATCCACATGCCACTTATCGCAGCGATCCCTGACTTTTCCTACGGAGGTCATGAGGTCGGTCTTGTTCCACTCGTTCATCGCAAAGACCTTCGTATCCTCGACGCCGACGATGGCCGTCATGTCACGCCCGAAGCGGGCAACGTCAACGCCTGCGGCCACGGTCATTTAATCATGCCCCTTCCAATGCTCCTTCGATCCAGGATAGCGGGAACACGGCGTCCTGTCCTGGGCCGCCGATGGCGTCCTCCCAGGATTCGGGGCAGTATTCCTTCAGTCCCAGCGGTGTCATCGAGGCTTTCGTCTCTTCGTAGAAGTCGTCGGGTCTGGGTCTCTTTGTCCAGTCTGAGAAGAACGGATAGAGGTTGCCGTCTCCTGCGAGGGCTTTGTGCCAGAGGTCGGCTGAGTAGTTAGCGTTGCCTGCGCCGCGAGTGACGATATGGCAGGTGCCTCCTGTCGGAGAGATGGTGGTCTCTACGGCAGTCCAGGTCTGCTCCGTGTAGGGCATGCGGGCAAGTTCGTCTACGTGCGAGTGGGTGGCGGTCTGGTCGATGGAGACCGAGGCGCCGGCGGCGTAGCGGACGATTGCTCGTACATCGTCTGCTCCGGCGTACAGACGAAG